>Ga0209489_103642_pt1 | contig 29677 bp, 8 predicted proteins | sample SiratrowhiteBW_FD_187527 | JGI IMG/M metagenome (GOLD analysis project Ga0209489, IMG submission 187527) | Root nodule microbial communities of legume samples collected from California, USA - Siratro white BW (SPAdes) (version 2) | ecosystem: Host-associated > Plants > Roots > Nodule | place: USA...
CTTTTGCTTAAGTATTACTTTTTTTATTATTTTTTTTTTTTTTGTTTCTATCTCTATTATTCTAATGAGTTAATTAATCGTCATACATTTTCATTGTAAAAGGTTTTCTACAATGAATTTCTTAGTAATATCACTCTGAATATATTTATTTTCTTTTTAAAGAAGAAAACTTTATGTGTTTAATGATAATGTATTCAATCTTAAATTATCTTTAATATAACTTTTAAAATCAAAAACAAATTTATCATATACAATGATCTATGATTAAATGAAATAATAAGACTTTGTGTAATAATTTTTACTTTGTATTAGAAGTAACTCCATTCAAATAAGGTAAAATCATTATAAACAACAATATTAAAAAAAAAAGTATTTAGCATGACTACATAAACTCAAATTATAAGATTATTAGTTAAGCTGAAATAATTTGCATTAGTTTATGTACTGTGATTTTACCCTAGAATGAAAAAGAAAAAGGAAAAAAAAAAAAGGTATGTGCTTTGAAAGCTAAGGGTGATTTGAACTTTAGATAAAGTAAATCCTAAGCAAATTAACCAAAACTGTTATTTGGTAAATAAAATGTTAGTTTCAATATGTGGTTGTGACTAACCAATTTACTGCTACTAATGATGAAATTTTGATAAACTAATAAGCAATCTCATCCATAAAAATGGAATGTTAGGTATAATGTTATCCGTTGCAGATGCAGGGGACAAGTGACCTTAAACTAAAGGCTTTGCTTCAAAAATCCATTTTCAAGTTGGTACATTTATTTTAAGTGACCTAATTATTATGCATTTCTTTTCCTAATCAACAAATTTAAAACTTTTCGTAATTAACACATTTGTGCAAAGATGAAAACACCAATACATGATATGTTTATCATTACTTGTAAGAACAGCTTAATTTATTTATTTTTATTTACTATAGACTATATCTAGGTTTGGCTATCAACTTCTTTTCTTGGCTAATTAAATTATTCTATTTAAAATTAACTTTATTTTTTTATTTTATTCCAGGTAAAACTTTTAAAATTAAGAAGAAGAAAAAAGCTACTTAGCTTGTTAAGATTTTTTTTTTGAATTAGACAAGTTCTTTTATTTTTAAAATTTAGGGTTTTCTGCTTCTTCTTCTTATTTTTTTTTTCTTTTCTATTTCAATAATTCATAAATTGAATAGACTAAATCTTCATGTGAAAAGCTTACCAACCAAAACATTCTTTCTTGAAATAAAAAAGAAAAAGAAAAAACTCACATTTTCTGCTTTTCAACTCTAATTTCCCATATAACAAATTCCATAAAATTCAGTTAAATTTACAAAATCTCCAAATCCCATGTATCTCAGTTTACCACCATAAATCTCCTAAATATTTAAATAAAAAAAGAATAAGAACACATAGATAAAAATTGTCAAAAGAACCAAATTTGCTTTTTTTGTACTTAATTAACTAAAACAACTTTGAAAAACTAAAATCAAGCACATAACTCAAACCATAATGAAAGTATAAAACACAATTAGAAAGAAAATGTGTGTAATGTTGTAGGCTTTTCCAAAGTCATAGGAGCTTTCTTGAAAATGACTCCATGACATGCTAGATAAATATCTATATATAAAAAAAACAAAAAAAAAATACCCAAGCACATCACTCACATTCATATATGAGTCTAAAAGAGAATCCAAGCTAGGCATAGCACTAGATATAGTGCATTTCCCTTGTAAAGGACACATAGTGACACAAGGCAGGGTACTAATTAAAGAGGGACACTGAGAATCCAATGAAAATGGCTAGCCATATTGTGACCTAGGCCACACAGTGCTTTCATGCATACAGTGAGAGAGAGAGAGAGAGAAAAAAAATTAGCATACCAATTGTGCTAATCTTTTCCTTTTACCAAAGGTTCCCTGCCAGAACTGTAATGGTTTATTTTTGGAAAGTTGTCAACTTCTCTTAAATAGTGGCACATGGAGCATGTTCTGTTGCAAACTTCACTTCTGGGTCACCTTAGTACCTCTTCATGCTCTTCACCAAATAGAACATCACTTTGGGAAAATTAGGTTAATGACCCAAATGCCATACCAAACCCTACAATTTGTTCTAACTTTTTGGAATGCATGTCTATGTGTATAAAAATGAATTAGTAAATCATTCTTAGAAAAGTTTAAATTAGCAGTGGGGGAACTTGGATATAACTTTCTCAAAAAAAAAAAAAAAATAGTGAAAATTTAGCTATGAAAAAAAATCATGTTATTGATTTTTTTTTTCATTAATAATTTTTATACACAAAATTTATTAGTGCCCCACAAGAGATAATTCTTGAGTTTTCGTCATGTAAATTTTGTCTAATTGAGTCCTTTTTTTTCTTGTTTCACTCTGTCAAAACTAACATCAAAGACTGATAATTTAAAGACCAAACTAAAAAATAATTTAGGGAATAATTTAAAAAAATTAAATAATCCATGGACTTGGGCAATAGTTTAATAACCTCCATATAAATAACCTGTTGCGAATTCCAAAGTGGGGGAAATGAATTATAAAAACAAATGATGATTCATGATGATGTCATGAGCCAATTTCTTCCAAAATCCAAATAATCAATTGATTGTATAAGTGGTATATCTTGTACTGTTTTTTTCTTTATTATTTATGAAGAAGAGATGTTTTTATTTATCTTGAACTTCAAAATTAATTATTATTTCATTAATGACAAAAAGAAAAAAAGTACTATCAAATAAAATGTCAAAATTGAAAATTATTATATACAAAAATATCATAAATAGGAATATAATATAATATTAAACCATCGAAACAAAGTAATATAAAAATATTCTTCGTACATCTATTCAAGAACACATTAAATGCATTCAATGTGTGACTAGACTTAATATACTTCTCAATTTCTTGTCGAAATGAATTTGAGTTTTTTTTTCATGTTAAATTTTTGCTATGTTGTGAAAGAAAAAAATTAAGAATTTAATTTTAAACACAATATATATATATATATATATATATATATATATATATATATATATATATATATATAATTTAAAAAAAATATTATTAAGATGAACAAATTTCCTCTACATGACAATCTATAATTGAATGATAATGAAATTATTTTCACACCATAAATGTGTTTTAATTAAATTTTAAGGTGGGTTGTAATTTATGGTAAGCTTAATTAATTTCTATATTTTGCTAGTATAAATATTTCCATATTATCATTTAAGTGATCTTAAACATAACTTTATAAATAGTTATTATAAAAATGGCAATATTACTCTATATTATTATTATTATCATCATTATTAATTAGACCATTATAACGGCATTTCAATTAAACTCGTTATTCTAAGTTTTATATGCATTTAATAATCGAATAAAATCATTGAATAAGGTGCATTTTCTTCACTCATTAATTGACATACAATTCATTTATAAAATGTATCAGTCTGGTTTTATTTCAATTATTTTTGTAAACTAAGTATTATTATATGCTGGCTATCATCAGTAGCACAAATTATTTTTATTTTCCTACGATTGTATACCGTTTTTTTTTAACTTATCCCTTATGTTATTCTTTGTACATATAATCAATTCTAAAGTTTGAACTAATGTCTAAAACAAATAGCATTTCTATATACATATTAATACTTAATTTAGTTTCTATTTAGATTCATTAATCACAACTTGTAATTGCTATTATATCACATATCTTCCATTTAATATACAATTTTAGAAGAAATACTTGTGATAAACAATCATGAAGAGATAAATTAAAAATAAAACAACAAACTTAAAACTATAGGAAAAAGGAATAACACTATAATTTACATTTGTGAAGAAAAGAAAATCTAAACTCTCTTCGGTCAAGATAGCAGCAGTCGAAGGTGGACTTTATTTGGGTGAATTTCCTTGCTTTGCGTGACGAAAATTTTCCTCAAGAGTTGACCTCTACAACGGCGCTTTCCATACCACATGCTCATTAAATTTCTCATATATATATATATATATATATATATATATATATATATATATATATATATATATATATATATAACTTATCTATTGCTTAAATATTTACGTATAGATTAAGAAATATAATAAAATAACATTACATTGGCTCGATTATAATCTTTGTTTTATATTTATTAAGAAAAAACTTAAGATTAATTTAACTTCACATAACTAGTTTATAGGTTTAATTTATTTATATGTTATAATTTGACATTATATTTAATTGATGTGAAATTTTCAACACACGTTTTTTTATTAAAGATTAGACATCTTAATCGTGAGACTAAATATATGTGGATGGGTTGATAGTGGTGTGATAGTAGGTAACATAAACTTGCTAAAGATAGACTGTGATGTTATATTAAGAATTTATCGTTTATAGAAAATACAGAATAATAACAAGGAATAGGTAAAAGAAAGAGAAATTATTCTTTTTTTTTCTTATTGATATCTAAACTGTTGAATATAATGAGCTTAACTCATATTTTCTATTGCTCTATTACTATTTTTATTTATAAATAAATCGTATCTATGTGTGTCTTTTAGATAATGGAGATTAATTCATAATTATTTTCTTCTTTATTTTAACATGGTACCAAGAGTCTAGGTTAGATTAATTTTTTTGTGAACCTACTATTTACTGTTGTTTTTTCACAGTTGTTTCCGCTGCTCTTATACACTGTTTCTCTGCCCTTCTCCGTTGTTGTCCACCGCTACTCTTCTTGATTAGAGTTCGTTTGATTTTTTAGAAATTTTCTCCCTCTTTTAAGGTGGTTTCTCTCACTTCATCTATGGCCTCTTCCGCTGTCTTTAATGAATTTCTTAAATGGTATGAGGATCGTTAAAACTTTGGTTCCATTACTTTTGTTGCACATACAGGTACATCTTTTGCTGACATCACTCATTTCAATTCTCTTGGTCCTTGGGTTTTAAACTCGGGTGTCATGGTAATAAAAACTTTTTCTCTTCTATATCTACCTCTGGTTATTTACCTTCCATTGCCGTGGCTAATGGCTCTAGGGTCTCATCTCATGGTGTTGATACTATTCATCTTCTTCCTTCGTTGTCTATTGATAATGTTCTTTATGTCTTTGGATCTCCCATTAACTTATTATCTATTAGTTTTCTCACGTTCCTTGATTATATCATTTATTTTACCAAAGGTTCTATTTGTTTATAGAACCGGAGTTCGAGATGCATAATTAGCACTAAATGCGAGTCTCATGGTCTTTATCATCTACGAATATCTGCACATGTTGGCACGGTTATGATTCTCCATCTCTCCTTCATTCTCAGTTGGGTCATCCTAGTCTTACCAAGATGCAGCAGGTTGTTCTAAGTTTGTCCAAGTTATCCAATTTATCTTGTGAGTCGTGTCATTTAGGAAAACAAAGTCGTAGCTCTTTTTCTAGTAATGTTTCACAACGTGCTTCATCCCCCTTTAACTTAGTTCATTCAGACATTTGGGGACCAAGTTGTGTTAAGTCTAATTTAGGTTTCAATATTTTATTACTTTTATTGATGATTTTTCAAGATGTACTTGGTTATTTTTAATGAAAAATTGTTTTGAGTTATTTTTTATATTTTAATCTTTTCTTAATGAAATTAAAAATCAATTTGGAGTTTCAATTCAAATCTTACATGCTCGTGAGTATCTTTCTCATTCTTTTAACACTTTTATGAAATCTTATGGCATTCTTCACCAAACTTCATGTGCTTATACACATCAATAGAATGGGGTGGCTGAACGCAAGAATAGACATCTTGTTGAAACTACTTACACTCTTTTAATTCATGGTGGGGTTCCTCAACGGTTTTGGAGTGATTTTATTCTCAGTGCATGTTATTTAGTCAATCGAATGTCATCTTCAGTTTTAAAAAATAAATTTCGTCATTCTATTTTACTTCTTCATGAAACTCTTTATCCCTTACCTCTTAAAGTTTTTGGGTCTAGTTACTTTGTTCATAATTTTTGTCCTGGTCTTGATAAATTATCTGCTCAGTCACAAAAATGTGTGTTTTTAAGATTCACTAGATCTCAAAAAGAATATAAATGTTTCTCACCATCTCTTAACTGCTACTTCATTTCTGCAGATGTCACATTTATTGAGTCTTCTTTTTATTTTAAGTCTTTATCTTCTCCACCTGTGTCTCCATCTAATCAAGTACATATTCTAGTTGTCTTTGATACTCCGATTTTGTCTAATGTTCCTAAATATTCCTTTCATCCACCATCTCTTGAGGTTTATAGTCATAATCAGACTTCTCATTGTCCATCCGATGACTCTCTTTTGTGCCAGCTCTTCCATCCATTCGGCTCTGACAGTTAAACATAATCTTTCCATTGTCATTCGTAAAGGTATACGTTCTACTCGTAATCCCTCTCCACATTATACTGCATTAAGTTATCATAAACTATCTCAACCTTTTTATACTTGTCTTTCGTTTATTTCTTCTATGTCTATTCCAAAAATTGTAGGTGATGCCTTAGCTCATTCTGGTTGGCGTCAAACAATGCTTGATGAAATAAGTGCTCTTCAGAATAATGAAACTTGGGAACTCGTTCCTTTACCTTCTAGGAAATCTGTTGTTGGTTGCAGATGGGTTTTTGCTATCAAAGTTGGTCCTGATGGTACTATTGATCATCTCAAAGCTTGTCTTGTGACTAAAGGTTATTCACAAATTTTTGGTTTAAACTATGGTGATATTTTTTCTCTAGTGGCAAAGATGGCTTTTGTTTGCTTATTTATAGCTATGACAACTCTTCAAAGTTGACATCTCTATCAATTAGATGTCAAAAATATTTTTCTTAATAGGGATTTGCAGGAAGAAATTTCTATGGAGCAACCTTCAAGTTTTGTTGCTCAATGAGAGTCTTCTGGATTGGTATGTCATCTCCTCAAATCTTTATATGGCCATAAGTAGTCTCTTAGGGATTGCTTTGAAAAATTTAGTGGTGTTGTTCAACAATTTGGTATGACTCGCAGTGAGGTAGATCATTCAATTTTTTACCGATACTCAAGTGTTGGGTCCATCTATCAAGTGGTGTATGTTGATTATATTATTCTTACAGATAGTGGTAACCAAGACACCTCTGAGATAAAACAACATACTTGTCACCACTTTCAGACCTAAGATCTTGGCAAACTCAAATATTTCTTGGTGATTGAGGTAACACAATCTAACAATGGTGTTGTTATCTCTCAAAGGAAGTATGCATTGGACATTTTGGAGAAAACTATTTTAATGAATTCAAAATCTGTTGATACACCTATGGATCCTTATGTCAAACTTCTACCTAGTCAGGGGAGCCTCTTTTAGATCCTAAGAAATATAGAAGACTAGTTGAAACATTGAATTATCTTACTGTTACTCATTCTGATATTTCGCAATCAATATGGTGAGTCAATTCCTTAATTCCTCGTGTGTTGATCATTGGAATTCAATCATTCGTATATTGAAGTATACTAAAGGTTCTCCTGGAAAAATCTTACTATATGGTCATAATAACCATAATAAAGTTGTATGTCATTCAGATGTTGATTGGGCAGGATCTCCGTCTGATAAAAGATCTACTTCTGGATATTCTGTTCTTATTGGTGATAAGTTGATTTCTTGGATAAGCAAGAAACAACATGTTGTGGCAAGATCTAGTATTGAAGCGGAATATGGAGCTATGGCCTTAGCTACATATGAACTTATTTTGCTTAAGCATTTACTTAAAAAGAATTATAATTTGGAGAGGTCACTCAAATGACACTCATATGTGATAATTAGGTTGCTTTTCATATTAGCTCAAATCTTGTCTTTAATTAAAAGACCAAACATATTGAGATTGATTGTCATTTCATTCAAGAGAAAATTATATATGGAGATATCAAGACTAAATTTGTTAATTTGAATTATCAGTTAGTTGATATTTTCACTAAATCTTTACAGGGACCTAGAATTGATTATATTTGTAACAAGCTTGGTACATATGATTTATATGCACCAGGTTGAGGGGGAGTGTTAAATATAATAGACTTAGCCCGTATTTTCTATTAGTCTGTTACTATTTTTATTTATAAATAAATAACCCTTATGTGTGTATTTTACACAAGGGAGATTAATTCATAATTATTTTCTCTTTTATTTTAACAATTATATTGCTTCAAAATTCAAAATTGACTCATATTGAGTTTCACTCATCTAATCATTTTCAAAATAACTCATAAGAAAACTAAGAAGATAAATTATAACTCTTATAAAGACTCCAAGTTCTAAAAAATTTACTTAGCTTAAAAGTACAAAAGTTACAACAATTTCAACTACAGCTAAGACATTTGCTTACTAAAGTAGTTATAACTTGAGTTCTAGATATTCTTTTGTAAATGATTTTAATTCTAATGTAAAGCTAACATCCAAGGCTACAACTTTCATGAAGACCACTAAGTCTAATTCAAAAATAATTGATATGCTCAGCACCTATAAAATGTTGATTGAATTTTACCAAATATTTTCTTCACTTGCTCTTAGATCTAAATCCGTTGAAGCAATTTCTCATAATAAACGCATTTCCTATTTGTCTCAAATATATTGGGCTATTGGGGTATTTGTTGAGTGAATTTATTACAGTAAAATTCGATTCTTCTTTTTCTTAAATCTGACAGGTGATTAACATCCTTTAAGCTTATCATGAAGCAAAGTTATGTTTTACAGAGTTTCAAACTGCTCAAATACCTCAAATTGGTAACTTAATATATACAAAAAAAATATAAAACATATATTGATCACCTTATATAATTATCAAAAAGCACACCATAAACTATATAATTTCATGTAACCATTTCACTCCAAAACATCCTATACAATTGATTTCGTTAACTTTTCTAAATCAAAACCTAAGTCAACATAATCATATTACAATCAAACATAGTTATAAAATTTCAGACTCAATCTAAATTGTAAAATAAGTTAAATACATATTTCATCAATATTATAACCACAACTCTTCGATCCTTCCAAACAACTCTTGTAATATCAAATGTCAACTAAGACAACAATTCAACACACTTTCATCTAATATTTTCTAACTCAATCCAAAAAAACTTTAATTAACAATATAAAGTAATGTACAACACAGCATAAAAAAAAAATCAATCATGCAATGTCCCTGCATAAAATAAAAATAATGTGACAAGTCAAAACCAAGCATTCAAATCTTCTACTTTAGAATTTTATCAAACATTTAACTAATAACTCTTACCTGACAACAAGATATTTCAACTAAACTTCAACAAGTCATATTCAATATAAGAAACCCAAACTTCAAAATAAGAACCAAACATCGAACCAAAGATATCAATATGACCCTTGACTAGCAAATATTCAAAATTTTCCATCATACGTCACATGCAACAATCTCCCCAGGCATGCAAATCATTTACATGCAAACAAGCCAAGGAAAAAGAGGTAAATAAAAACCTATTCTAAACAAAATTTTAATCAATAGATATCTTATAAATTTTGTTAACTTCACTACAATAAGTTCAAATCTTAAAAATGATGAATGATCAACTTAATATCTTAGAGAGAAGGTAAAAAATACAAGTTTTAGAGAGCAATTTTTGAAAAATGAAATAATTAAGTTATTCTATTTATAATATTTTTAACTTGACTAATAAAATATTCATACTTCATCCTATGAAAACCACTTCTACTATTAAACATAATTTACTTAGTCCTTACAACAACTGTTTGATGAAAATGTTAAACAAGTTCCAGAAGACTTATCCACCGACTTAGGATGCTTGAGCATCCAACTAATGCTTAAGCACTCAAGCCACAAGTCATTCACTGACTCGCATTCAAAATATATGTATACCACCTCTACCACGCATAAGCATTCAAAATAACTCTTAAGCCATAGGTCATATGATTTAAGTGTTTTGTCCAATGCTTAAACAATATGCTTCCAAAGGATAAACATGTCTCTTAAGTGATATAAAGTAGTTAATACAATGCTTGCATATCGCTTGGGGATCACTCGAGCAATAATATCACTCAAACGATATTCAACCCAAAAGCAACTTAAACTTATATTACACATGAAATCCCCAATCTTGTTAACCTATCAAATTCATTTTATTTCATCCATATTAAAGATTCTTCACTCTTATTTAGATACATATTTTCTCATTTCACAATCACCAACTTCTTTATATATCCAGATTATATATATATATATATATATATATATATATATATATATTATATCAAAAATAAATATCACTTATAGCTCCCTTAAGAATCTCTTCCAACAATCCCACAATCCAAGTAATCATCCAAAAAAAATCAATTTTACATTAGTAACATCCCCTTTTAACCACTCATAAGAGAAAGAAAAAAACTTTAAACATCCCTAAGATTGAATAAACTTATCAAAACTAGAATTCAATTGATTCAATAATATTTCTACTCTTCTAACTCTTCCAATCTCAATTTGACAAGTATTCTACTATTAAAATCTGATATAACAAAGCGAAAAAATAAATAAAACTAAAACTTTTAAAATAAAAAAGTCTAATTTTTATTTATAAATTTCATTTCTTATTTATTTTAAAATTTATTATTAAAATATTTTAGATCTTACTTAAATCCTAGATAATTTGGGATAGATGTAATATAAAGTACATTGCATCTCTTATCAAAGATGTTTTTATTGAAATACGTAGTAGAATCATGGAAAATGTCAAAATTTAGTGAAATGTTACTTTTTATCTTAAAGTTTTTGTATTTATAATAATTAAAATTAACATGTTTATTGAGAAAGAATGTTATTTTAATAAAACTGTTACAATAACATGTTTATTGTTACTTTTGTATTGTTTATAAAATTTAAAGAATATTTATTCTAAAATAATAAAAATACTTTTGTAGAATTCAAATTTAACTTATTAACTAAATTTGAAACAACGCGTACCCTTTCGTTCTCATTTATAATAAAATAATAATAATTTCATACATATTAACAAAACTAGTTGATTGCATTATATTTTATTTTATTTTTCTGAAATACCTTCTCATTAAATAACAAGTGAAATATTATTAAAATTAGGATATTTAAGAAAAATTATGATGTAAAATAATCAAAACTCATTTATATTTGAAAAAAAAAAATATGCTTTTTGAATGAGAACTGAAGGAGTATCTGAGTACTAGCAATAGAATGTGACATTTATTGTATCCTTTTGTAATGCAATAACTGTGGTCTCAAAACCAACAGAGATATTTTCTTTGCTTGCAACTACCAACACATCATATTCTGCACTTCCACACACCTTCATAATTGATGATGAAATTGAATCACTCACCTCCATGTAATCAAAATGGTATTAATTCTCTTAGTAAAACACAGCATATTCTAAAATATTGTGATAATTATTTTTTCATATGAAGAAAATTTCATATGAACTCAATGAATTATTGGCATAGCTAGTAAGAAATGGTAGCTAGCTAGTGTAGTTCTGAATGAAATTTGTACTAAGAATTACTTTACAAAGTTACATGTGCATCGAATAAAGATACTGACACCATATAATATATACTTCATTTACCTGCACAGTGCAGGTGAACTTTATATATACCAATGAACTTCTACGTATAATTTTTTGTGACTTTTTCATTGTTTGTCAGTGCATGTATATCAATCACTGCTTCTATGACAAGTGTCATCTCTCATATTTGATATTTACAAAAAAAGTAACATTATGGTAATTTTTTATCAATTAATCTATACAAAGTGCAGAAGAAAAGATGGATGCAGGGCTGAGAAGAAATTCTTCTGTCTGTCTCCTGGATTCTCCAATCAGTTGAAGTTTGTGTAAATATTTGATTTTTTTTTTACTTTTCTTGAGTGTTTTAAGAGTAATTTTTTTAGATTATTTAGGTTAACTTCATATTGTGAATGACATAGGGTTTGAGGATAGTGTTGATAAGAAGAAAATTTTGAAAAACTTTTAAATAGTTTTATATGGTAAAGATAATGTAAACATGTTCAATAAAACTTTTTCTTTAGAATTTCATGTTCTACTTATATTTTTAATCCTGAAATTGAGGATGTATATTGTTTTAATCTTCCAAATATCATAAAAGGCATCCTTCAATTTTTTTAGAGAAAGTAAGTTTTAAAACAGTTTTGAAAAATGATTTTGGTTCATCAAATTCACTATTTAAGAATTAAAAATGTATTTTTAAAATTTACAGGACTAAAATTGAAATTTCCTTAAATTTTATACACTAAGAATATAACCAAATCTACTGTTCATCATGAGTGTAAAAAAAATCACTGTTAGTCAAATACCAAATTAATTGTCTTTATGGGATATTTTGTTCCAATTATGTTTTACAATTAAACTAAAAATCTAATTTAAAGCATTCAAATTTTTTATTTCACTTATTATCACTTGCTCTTTTATATGATCACATGTTTCAGATTTAGAATGTGCAAATAACATCAACTCCAATGGTATTTGATTTGATTTGATTCCTGATTTGGGATTCCTAATTCTGCCTAATTAGTAGCTAAATTTAGCTAGCAAATGTAGGTGTTTCAACCTACAAAAACAACACTGTCTGTGCACGTGTTGAAAATATTTAACGTGCACGCACGTTAGAACACACACAAGAAGACTCAGAGAGAATAACATCTATCATCTACAGAAAGAGCCACTACAATAATCACCGATTACAACCATTTATAAAGAAATAATTATAACCATTTACAAAGAAATAATAATATTAGAAGAAGAATAATAAAAAAAAAACCTAATCAAGTGATTTAGATTTTGGAGGGTCACGTCATCACTTCCCATAGCTAATTTTTTTAGGTAGGGACAGAAAGTTCCCCATCAACACCATGACATGAAGAGTTTTCAACTTAGTTTTGTTGACACCCCAAATAAAGTTAACTCCCACTGTAAGCAAAAAAAAATAAAAAATAAAATAAAATAATATATATATATATATATATATATATATATATATAAATAAAAGTATACAACACACTAAATATGCATTATTCCCTTAATCAACATTCATCAATCATAAAGCAATGTGTGTTTTGCTAAAGTGGGTGAGAATTATGTTAATAACTTCAATTTATTATAGAACATATTTTTTAATTACGTATTCATTTATAAAATTTGAATTTGATACTTAATAACATCATTTGTTCATCTATTTCAGGATTTAGGGTTTATTCTATTTTCACTATTATGGAACATTTTAAGTATTTCAATCGCATCATAATAATAATAATAATACCTGAGATGAAATGAAATGACAGGTTTTGTGCATTTAATTATGAGAGAATGTTAATTGTTTTTATTGAGGCACATGAAAATGCTAAGGTGTTACTATTGATAAAGACAGGAGAATAGGGAAAGAATCTTTCTGTACTACCAACCTTATCATTAGTGTTACGCCACAAATTTTTTGGTAAAACCATATTTACGATTTCTAATTATCCATGTATAAAATAATGCACTAGTTGTGTCGTATATATATCAAAATATAACGAAATAAACATTGCATTAAGAAATTTAAAATTTACTAACCATAAAATGAGATCAATTATGTGATTTTTTATTTTAAAAAATATAAAAATATGCTTTCTAGTTTCTTTTTTCGTTGATTCTCCCTAAGATTATAGCTTCACATGGAAGCATATCTGATTATGCAGATTTTTTTTTCTTTTGAATATGATCTTCTGTGGAGATTTGTTTTTTTTTTTTTTTTTTTCTTATCTCATATCAGGTTATGCAAAATAAAAATATATAAATTATAACTCAACTCCCTTATGCAGGAAATTTAAAATTTCATTTCGAAATTTCTGTGTGAAACAAAAAAAAGATCATTAGAATATATATTTCAACCCATGATTATGCTTCCTGAAATTAGTTCATCACCAACTCAAGAAGTGGATATTTTAATTAGGAAACCTAAAAAAAATATGTCGGTAGAATAATTTACAGATTAAAAATTTGAAAACTTCATAATATAATGCAAACTCAAATGCGACTTTGGTTCCTGTAGCCTTTTTTTTTCTCATTAATAAATCATATACAAACCAAAATATTAAAGTTTTCAATAATAACCTTCTCTTTCCTAAACTTTTCTTTTGTCAACTGAAACCATACCTAATTCTTTCTACCAATTTAGTACATATTTGGTTTAAAATTATAAAAGTACTTTTGCAAATTTCAATGCATTCTTTTTAGCAATTTATGTATTTTCAGTTTAAAGTTACAAAAGTATTTCCAAAAAATTCAATACAAAATTACATGTTTAAGTGGATGATGTAAGAAAAAAGGTTTATTCTCAATTCTAGAATGAAAACAATTTTTACTTTTTCCTATTTAAATCCAAAACATTTTATTTCTTGAAATTTTAACAAACCCTTAATACATCCTTTTCTATATGTTTTCTTCCTTGGTCCATTAAATAAATCCTTCACACAAACCGAATTGCTTAATAAAGATTAGTTATCTATAAAATTGATGAATATTTCTCACATATAACATCATTTTAGGGAACAAAAATATTCTATCAACATGGTTCATTATACATAACAAATAGGTAGATAATTGAGTTCTTCATTGCATGGATGGAAAAAACTTCATTGAGAGAGGTGAAACCCTATTAGGAGCTCCTTATGTAGTTTCATAACTTTGAATTATGGAAACATTGATTTTGGGGAGGCAAAAAGAAAATTATGAAAACAATATGGTTAACCCTATTAGGTTAGCACATGCAGATGCACCTTAATTATGAAGGAAGAAGGGATGAGTCAAATAATTTTGAAGTGTCTAAAGTCTTGTGAATAGTATCCATGGAAGCAAGAGCACTCTTAATAAAACTTTTTTATAAAGCAAACAGAAAAATGCAGATATGATTCGAATTTGTGTACACTGCATTTGGAATCAAAATGTGGCAAACACGACTAATTCAAACAGTGCCCTATTACTGTTTCATTTAGTGGGAGAATTGATACAACATTCTTCATCAACTCCACAAAAATAAATATTAATAATAATAACGATAATAAATATTAATAATAATAATAATAATAATAATAAATATCCCTGTTTTTAAGGGGCAATTAAAGGTCTAGGACAAGCCCATGCCTGGGTTGTTAGGAGCACCATGACCCCAACACCAAAACAAGATTAGTGACTTCATCAATCACCAAAATCCAAAACCAAAATTCATGCATGGTGGACCCAACACACAAAGTGTAATAAAATAATAAATTAAATAAAAGGGGTTACCAGAAACAAAATGAACCCATAATGTGAAGGCTGGTACACACAACACAACACAACAACACCACACCTTATGACCTGTCCCTCTCTCACTAATCTTTATCTTTCTCCCCATTATTTAAATATATGCTAGTGAATATAGTTTTTATTATTATATTATTATTGTTGTTACTATTAATTAATGATAAAGTGATCTTCATCTCCTTGCCTTAAAAGGAAAGAGTGTACAAACATTTCCAAGATCACATGCATCTGAAATGGTACTTAGATTACAAACTATTAAATAACATTATCTTCATAAAGTAGGATTAGGATTCTCCCAAACCATTACTCAAACAAGGAAACTAAGTGGCCTCTCGTTTTTAGCATAAAGTGTAGCATATTTGTAGGTTGACTCAACACTAGATTAAGGAGAATAATTAAAAGGAAAACAAGGTTTCTCTTGAGATAATCATTGCCCACATCACCAAGTACATTTTCCATACTTGGATTACCCAAAATCTCACAATATAATATAGTTTTTGGTCATGCTTCTTTGATTAGCTTTAGCTTTGTTCTTAGAAGAATAATAGAATAACAAGATTGTTACTAATTAAGAACCGCCCTTAGCCCTTAACACTTTCTGCCTCTATCTCTCGGACACAAGATGTGAAGAAAACAATAATTACTTATTCCATTTCTGACCGGAGAAAGAGAAAAAAGTGCACAACTCTTAACCCTATCATCATCATCATCTTCTCCTCAACCAAAAAGAACACCAAAACAGAATAACACAAGATATCTAGAGCAAAGCAAATCCAATCCCAAAGGCAAAAGTGAGAGAGTGAGAAGACAAAAGGTAAAAGAGAGAGAGAAAGAAGAAACAAATGAGGTTGGAATAACCATTATTACTTAATACTAAACATTTAACTACAATAACTAAGCAGCAGAGTGAAACAAGAAAATTAAATTCCCTAAGGGTATCATCAAAACCAAATCTCTCCCATGTCAAGAAGGTGATCATCTCATTAATTAACCAAAACTAAACAATTAAATGAAAATAGAAAAAAAAAAGAAGGAGAAAACGACTAATTAAGTAATTAACCGGTACCACCTCTTAATTACTCTATCATCTAAACATATGATTATTCTCAATATTTTTTTTTTTTTGCCATTTTTTTTAAGAAGAAGAAGACCCGTTTGTTCCACCGCCGTTTGTGCCACTATCATTCTCGTAGTCGTTCACATCATGAGAAGAACCGAGGTTGTGGTTGTGGTCGTGGTCGTTGTCACCGTTGGTGTTACCGTTGATTCCGTCGCCGTGCTCGTGTTCGAGGCCATTAACGGTGGCTTTGTTTACATTGGTGAGATGGTTAATCCCGTTGGCAGAGACAATAGCAGCAGAAGCATTAAGGTTGTCTTTTTTGGCGAAAGTGTTCTTGTTGTTATGCATCCACACTTTGAGGACTCCTCTGTCGACACCAACCTCGTTGCAAAACTCCATAACCATGTTCTCGTCGCGCTTCTGCATCTTCCACCCCACTTTGTCGGCGAACTCGTGCATCTTCTCCTTCTGCTCCTGGGTGAATTTCGTGCGGAAGCGCTTCCGGGAGTGGTGCGCCGGAGCTGGGGCAGCGGTGTTTTCCGGCGCCACGGAGAGGCCGCCGCCGCTGGAGAGGGCGAGGAGCATGTGGGGGGCGGAGGGGTAGGAGGAGATCGGAGGCGGAGAGGCGGAGTTCGGACTCCGGTGCGGAGGGGGTGGAGGGTGGTGGCGGTGGTGGGGCTGGTACTCCAGCACATGATGCGTGGCCGGAGAAATTGGCGGCTCTTCCGGCTCGCGGCGGTGGAAGTTGCGGTGGCAGCCGCAGGCGGCGCATTTGATGGAGCTGGGGTCGTCGGGGGTTGCGGCCGGCGACGGCATGAACTCGCCGCAGCCGTCGAGGGCGTGGCCGCCTAAGCTGGCCACGTGGTTCTTCAGGCATTCCTTGTAAACCACCGGGGCGGCGGCACGGTGGTTTGCATGGTGGCGCTTCAGGACCCCGTTGGAGAAAGACACCGGCTTTAAACTGGGATTCGAGTTTCCGGCGGCTTGGTGGATCCGGGTCGGAGTCTCGATGTCGAGTTCCGGCGATTTGGCGGCTGTGTTTGTGGTAGTGACGGTTGTTGGCGGCGGCGTTGGTGTTATTATCTCCATCCTCTTAATAACAACAATAATCACAACAATTAAACCAAAACCTTCACTTTTTGTGAGTGCTTCATGAAAAGTGTTGAGGAGACTCAAAAAATGAGGTTGTTGGTTATGTTGTGTGTGGAGAGAAGTGAATTGGAGAAAAAGGGGGTTATGAATGTTTCTTGTTAAAGTTGAAGGTTGGAAGAAAGATGAAGAAGAAATTGAAGAGAAGAGGAGAGAAAAAAAGAAGATGTTGATGATGTTGTTTTTGAGTGAGGACTGTTGATAATGTGGTTGTCCCTTCTTAACCACTTGTTTTTTTAACCCTGGTTCTAATCTATGGTTAAGTTATTGACCCTACTTGGGGGTTAGATGTGAGTAATAAATATACCCTCCCTTCTCTTCCGCTACTATTTATTACTTCTACTTGTTATTATTATTTTTATTATTTTTATTTAGTCAAGTAATGATTTTAATATATTTATATTTACTCATATTATCAATGTAAATGAAACAAACTTATATTTTGAATATAAAGAAAATGTGGTTATTATAGTGATTAGGAATGAGAGAAGAAAGGGTAATGAATGGAGAGTTGACTGTGTGGCTGTAACCCATGTTATGTTAATCTTTCAAACTCCTCCCAACAGAGGACATCTTCCACAGTTAACTCATTATTGTGCTTGTTTTAGGGAACCCAATCCAAAACTTCTACTACTTAGTCAAAATACATTTAATCTAATTCACTTCTCTTTGCTCTTTGGGATAAGACAAAACTCAAATTTTTATCTTAATATTCTTGTTTTCTTCTCTTTACAATGATCCTGGTTTTGTTTTGGAAAAGATAAATGAATTAACTTTTTTTAATCATGTTATATTTGTTAGCATTCATGATATTTAATGTCCAAATATGTATAATCAATGTTTTCAGTGAGATTGTCTTTCTTAATAGGTCTGATATCACTCCAGCCAATGATATATTAGCATTATTTGATGCCTTAGTTTTCAATTAAATTATTTTGTATTTTAATTTATTTTGAAATTAATTATATTATCTGATTGTTAAAAATAATACATAAATATTAAAATAGTTTTAAAATAATATATTTGTCCTTTTTTTAATCTATTTAAAAAATGTTAAATTACAATCTTTATGAAATAAAGATAATACTAATTTATTTTATGAATGGATATGGATTATTATCACATCTTCAATTTATTGTTTTAATTATTTTTTTCTCAATCTTCTTCTCACACTTCAATAAAGAGGCACATAAGCACCAGATATATTCTCCTGCCACCCTGAGACTCAAATTGGGGTGCATCCACCATTGTAATAGCAAGATTTGTACTATGTTAGAGTATTAAACCATAAACTAAATAAATAAAAATAATAATATTTTTAGTTGTTTATTTAATAAAGTTATAAACATTTTCTTTTAAAAATGTCAATAATTAATAAGATATATTAATGAAACCAAAAAATATTACATATATATAGTTGATTTCATTACAATTTTTTCTTATTACTCGCTTTACTTAACCTTTTACTTTTTTAATTTAATTCTCTTACTATGTTAATTACATATTTCTAATTAGTTTATTAGTTTATATTTAACTTTTGTATGTCATTAAATTTAACATTTAGCAAAAAGAACTATCATGAGAGAGTGGCAGAATACAAGTTGAGATAGGGATATACTGAAGTACCAGAGTTAGCACCTAAGTTAATATTTATTACTAAATTAATAAACGAAATCACAATTTTACAATAATAGGAACCAAATTCATAGAAAAAATAAAAAATTTGAAATAACTGTAGAAAAGAATACCACTGAACCAGTATACTTTCCCCCATTCCATATTTATTGCCATTTAATTGTGTTCGTGGATTAAGAAAATAAATAATTACTCTAAGATAGTGAAATTTATTCTGGACCAGTTTTATTGAAGTTTGTTGCCATCTTTTTATTTATTTTTAAATATATTATCAACTATTCCAATATAAAATATTAATTGATGACTATAGAATAAAAATTAATATTTTGAAAAACAAAACATTAATAAAAAAAACAATTTTTTTAAAAATGTTAAATTGCTACTATTTGAATATGATGGGAGTATTTTGGTGTCTAAATTTATAAGACAGTAATTAACTCATTAAATCTTGAATTAAGAAATGAAAAACTTATCTCAAGATATAAATTGATAGACACATATGTGAAATTATATAAACTAGACTAAAATAATATGCTAAACATTATGAAACATTTTTTTAATTTCATTTTATTTTCTTTGTTTCATTCAATTTGAATGATGTAAGCATGGTATTGTTTTGTGTACCTTCTTATTTTTTTTTGACAAAAACATCCTTAAGGATTGAAGAATATTACTGTGTTTTAGACAAGCTTCATGAACCGTCACTGTAGGTCAACCATAGTAACTTATAATCACAATTAAGGACTAAGAAGGGTTGAAATCACGTGACACGTGTTAATCTATAACCACATGATGACACGTGTGAGTCAGCCATGCAGAACCAAAGTCAAAGTTATTAAACAGTGTATAAGATACATAAAGACATTAATGGAGTAATTAATTGAAAAATAAAATAACAAAATTAAATAAGAAAATATTAGTTTGACACAATTATTTATATTATATTTTTATTTGATACTGTAATTTATTAATCAAATATTATATATAAATAAAATAATAATATATATTGGTGTTAAATGGTGTCAAAAATGAATAATAATATCAAAATATCATTATTTAATTAAATAGTAAAAAGGTAAGAGAAAACAGAGAATTTATAGATTGTAGAACAAAGAGACAGATTCAAATAAATGAAAAAAGAAATGAAAGTTGATAATTTATTTTAGATAATGAATTATGATTAAATGAAAATTGTCTTAGTGCTTCTAAAACTTAATTAAGTAATTTTAAAGATGGTTGGATACAATGTAATTACCTTTCTTTTACCATTATTTTTCATTTCTTAAAAATCTATAGCATTCCTTTAACAATATTACTAAAAATTATTAACAATATAAAATATGTTTAATATTCAATAAAATATTACTAAATCATATTAATAACAGTTCATCTTTTATTAAAAAGAATTAATGTTAACAAATAACATTGTTTGTTGTTTGTCTTTCCTACCATAAGAGAAAGGAGGAACTGATTTGCACTTATGTTTAGCTGTTAAAATCTGAATAAAGCATACACTTGTAGATGCTTTGTTCAATCTTTGCTTCATAGCATGGCCTTTGTGGTTCTTCTTCCTTCTCAATTAGAGTCACCATTGAAGAATGTAACATTCCATTATTTTTATTTTTATTTTTTCACTTAGATTTTACTACACATACTTGGTTTTGCATAGTGATGGGTATTAACAGTTCAACTGAATTTGCATATTAGGAGTTGTGTTTTTCCAACATGTGATACTTGTAATATTTAAATAATTATAATATTTCCATGTTTTATTTTTAGTTTAAGAATATAAAAATAAAAGAACTGGGTAACTTGTGAAGAGATATTTTCTTTTTCAAAGAAGTTATACAGATCACAGTTCACTGACCAGTCAATTTATCTGCTGGTTTGGTGAGCCAAATAATAAATTAGAAAAATACGAAATAAGAAATCTGACGTCCTAGTTATGCGAAATGTATCTTTATGATAATTGATTTCTCCTCATACTCATATCACTATTGTAGATGTCCTAGAATGTTGTACACTACTGTTCTTTATAATTGAGGGAACTGTTTAAATTTGTTCTTTTTAACCTTTTCCTTTGCAAGCTTTCTCTTCAAATTCACTATGAAATTCCTAGTATTAAGGTATTTTTGGAATAAAAATATTGAAACATTAACTAAGAAATGTTGTACAAGTAGGTAAGTTATTCTTATTTTAACTTATGAATCCAAATAGGCCACATTAGCTGTATTCTATTTGTCCTATTCACAATGCAAGCGTGCTTCAAAGCATCTTGCAGAAGCTGAAATGAACTTATTCGTCTTATTCAGATATAAACTTCATTTACAATAACAAAAAACCTGAGTCTGTTGCATTTATAATTCTGATCGGACTTTGTTTCCCCAATGTGTCACTGTGCTGCCACAGGAAACGGAGAGGCTGCATTGTGAATACATTCAAATCACTAATGTTAATCACATGTACTTCTTCCTTCTCTCCTGCCGTTACTATGAACTAATTGAATGTCACAAGAATTTAACTCAGTTATAGCTTCTGCTGTTTTGATCTCCTTATTAAGGCAAAATGACTCATTGTAAAGTCAAATGGAAGAAGTAGCAGCATGACAATGACTTTAAGGTTTTCCCCTGTGGCCCTAGCACAGCTCCATTACATTAGTTTCTACATCTGTAGCCTTCTGAGTTTTTTTTTAAGCTTTTTAACAATGCAGAAGATTGGATGGAGACTGTCCCTACCTAAGAATTTGACAAATACTTAAATTAAATCTAAAGGTATCCTTCAGCTCCAAAACTTAAATAGGTTCTGTCCATGACATTTTTTCAATTGATATACCTGTTTTGGTTTTAAAAACCAAACTCAATCCAAATTAAAATAGATGCATAGATTGGATTTTGAAACCAACAAACTTGGCCAACTCATTTGAACCTGCACACGTCTTAAAATGACTTGTTTTACACTAACTCATCAATTTGTTTCTTGTCTTCCTAGAAACTAATGTAACATGCCATGCAATAAACACTCTACTGAGTTTTATGTTTAGACAATCACAAAATACTGAAAACCTTTTTACAATTGTATTTATCCAATGAAATTATAAGTATATTTATGAACAGCAAGCTTCAAAATAACAATTAGTAGTTGTTCTAGTTGTTCTTGTCCCTCAGGTAAAGCCAAACTTGATGTATGAGGTCGTCAACGGTTTTCCTTGGAAAAAGACATAATCCGTTGTAATTTAGCATCCTTTGGCATCAACAAAAGTACAGAATAACACCATTCACCCTATTCAAGAAGTTCCTTGTAAGTTGAGTACATTGATAACAAACTACTTTCAGATATAGCTGATCCCATTTTCTTCAACACAAGATTCATAACTTTACCACACCGGTCGAACAAGAAAACTCAAGGAAGAAGAATGCTGGGTACTTAATTGAAAGGAACCTGTTCATCATCTTCTGTGATGCACTGGTACAGTGAAATCTATAATCCAAGTACTGAAATAAATTCATATAAAAAAAGTAAGATACATTGCTTGAGAGGATAAAATAAAAGAAAACTCCAAAAGTAATAGAAGCACTCACTAGTATCAAAAAACATACTAGGAGTCTAGCAAACATTTAAGAAGGAATATGCAGACACACTCACATATGTAACAAATAAATCAATTCATGTTGTCAACAAAAATTAAAATTGATTGCCTTATGAAAGAAAAATATGCCAAATTACAAGCACTTAATATAGTCAGATCAAAAAACATAATAGAGATTTGGAAGAAATTCTTGTTAAAGAAAAAACAAATATAATCTTCAACAGTAGATGCTTTTAAACCAGAACGAGAAAATAAAAAGATCTTAATTATTTGTTACAAAGAATACCTTTGAGGTTCATCGGTTACTTCTGTATACCCTCAACTTTTTATTATATGGAATGCTAAGCCATAAAAAAAGTTAAATTAATGCAATATAAAAAAGAATCAAGCCCTCGCTTGGTAGGAGAGGGGTAAGCACCCATAGAAGAGTCAAGTTGTCATTTTTTCTCAATGAATTTTCACATTGGTTAAAATTGTGACATTGATATCTGTTGTTATATAACTCCTAAAACAATTGTCAACAAAGGAAAGAAACCAAAATCAATCATCTGAGCAGTAGTGACATTTTAGACTCTATTCCCGCCATTGCCTTTGATATAATAATGGCTGGTAGACATTTTGCTAGATTCTGCATTTCTTTTTTAAAAGTTGTCAATTTTTATTTTATATAGCAAGATGTTGTAGCAATCAATCATAACATTTTAAAAACATTCTAGACATTTTGACTTTCAAAACAAAATTAAGGACAGAAAAAACAATTAGTTAATTAATTTTAATGTAAAGTGTGATCTGGGATATCCAAAAGAATAAAGTGAGACAAGTAGGCAACAACATAGTTCATTTTTTTATTGATGGCTAGTCAGTTTTTGGAAGTATACTTACCTGCACATTATCCATCAGATATTCAGAAAGATGATGGCCTAGAGTGGCAATGCTTTGTTCAGAAAGTCTAGTGGGTTTCGAATCCACTGTAACAAGCATTCTCAGGAGAGAGCCACTATTGCCCAATGAAGGCTTTTGCGGCGGTGGTACAAAATCAGTATGAGAAATAATTCTTATAAAAGTTTCTAAATGAGCTAAGGAAGCACCAAAAAAGTAAACAGATAAAATGTCAAAACAAGAAAACTCAACAAAATGTGTCAACTTACTATCTGATCAATTATTACTTTTTCTATCATCTGTAGAACAAGAGAATTGTCACCCATCTGTGCAATGTTTGATAAAAGAACTGTTGTCATTGACTTTAAAGTTTGGCGAAGTGTGTCAGTCTTAAAACCAGAGGACCAATTTCTGCAAATTTACAAAGAATAACATTTCTGAATCTCCGATGCTTGAAGTCTACCAAAAGTGGGTTTTGAAAGATTCATAAATATAGCTATTTCAATCACCAAAGAGTACTCAGGCAACTTTTTCTTGGTCTGGGATGAGTACAAACTTCCTATTGCTAACATGTTATATGTGCATGGCAATGAAGAATATTTTCTTCAATTCAGTAACTGTGCTAGCTCGAGCATGGAAAGAATGCTATATAAATACTGTCATTTAGAAGTTACCAAGAAGAAAGATATACGTAGTAGGAAAGCAAATTGGATGTACCAATGTAGATATGGTGATGGGTAACCCATTATTGGGCTTGCATTTAAGGAGATAACAAATAAAGAAGAATAGTGGCAAGAGTGGGATGGAATTGGAGGGAGAGGAAGACAAGAGAGCAAGAGTATAACAGAATGCATAGCTGGCAGAAGGAGTGGGAGAGGGAGATGCAAGGATCACACTAGGAGCGAGAGAGAATGATTGTTTGAGGGAGGGTAGCAGAATGAGAGGTATGAGGATTCTTGAGTGAAAAATATCTGGCTAGGCTGAGTTAAGGTGTTCTTCCACATAAAAGGGATTATTTTTATTTCAGTTTTCATTTAGTAAGGAGCTCTGCCCCAGCCATGATCTAGTTGTCCCTAATTCTACATTGTAACAGAAGTTTCCCCTCTAATTAGTCATATTTCAGTATCAATACTATTCAATTTTTGGGTCATATCAGACAGAACACGAGCCCTGCCAATTTCAATCCCTGTCAGTCCTTTATGATCACAACTACAGAGCATAATTGACAAAAGTTCACTGAATTGGAAAAGTGAAACAAGAAATGGATATTATTAAAAGTTATAATGTTTTTTAAAAGCGCTTAAACAAATATAGGAAAGAAAAGAGGATGAGAAAACATCTCCTTGCTGTTTATGTTAGATTCTAAATTGATATTACTGGGGTAGAGTTGTTTTAGAAAATAGTTTTAAATGATATAAAAAAAAAAAGTACGAATTGAATCAAACATGCCTTTATGGAAGTCACCCTTGTTTAAATAAGAGGTGAAACTTTATAATATAGAGAATGAATGCCTCAGACAGGGTGAAAATCCAAGATTCATACACATCTTTTTCACCCTTTCTATTGTATAATGCTAATTTCAGAACCATTTCGTAAATTAAATATATCCCTTTACAGCTCAATTTTTTTTTTTCTATGAATAAGAACTGACATTTAATGTCTTTTACTGTAGTCATCAAGACTTGGAAGTATAACTAAATGATGCGTGGTTTGCCTATCCATCACACCCTAGTCATCAAGATAGCAGCTTCCTTTTTTGTTCTGGCATTACAAATGCTCTGGCATCCGGTAAATAATTAACCAAATTATACTGCATTGTTCATCTTTAGGGAATTACATTGAAAACGCATCCAGGATCAAAGTCCCCAAGTGGAAATTTGACACAACAGACCTAGTTAATACTAACAGAACCATTATCCCAAAAATTAATACAATAAATTACAAACAAAATTAAAGCTACACTATCTATATTAACAAATCAAGAAAAAAATGAAGTTTGAATTTATCACAAACCTATGCAAGCAGTAGTACCCCCAGCAAGTGCACTAGTACTAAAATCCCTCAGAGTTATAGATTTGCATAGAAGAATATTCCAGGGGAGTCAATTTTTCGTAGAAAATAAAACCAAAAAACATAAAAATCAAGTCCATTGTAAAGGAAAGTTCACAATGTGAAAACAATAGCTTTTTCAGAGAATTTTTAAAGTATAAAATCATTTTAGTCCACGATTATCACAAAAGAAATGAAAAAGCAAGCTTTACATAGTGAACTAATCACAAATCGATACGATAAGTTAGCTGATTTCGATGATAATACCCAATTTAAAGATCATATCATTGCTGATACACAATTAGTTGGCTAATAGTGTAAAACTATGATTCACAGTGTCACTAAGCCATTAAACTCAATCAATTACGAAATTCTCATTGGGAGTTGCAAATGTTATAAATTGTTCACTTTGTATACAACCGTGGTTGTATGAATTAACAGTGTTTATCATCATAAATTTTCCCGGTTTCTATCTTCTATCCATTCAAATGAAGCATATTCATTGTGAACTTAAATCATTCAATTTAAAGGAACCAATAAGACATAGAGCCTGGGAATGGAACACACATGTTGTCTCTAATCAAGGATGAATTTTTGGGCAAACCACAGATTCATACCTTTCTACAAAATGACATTCTGCAGGATTTGCTCAAACCAGGCCATTTCACTCTTCCTTTGGACATAAACTACTTTTAAAATATCAAAACTTTTTCTACCCATTCTCCTCATCTTCCTTGTACTCCAAAATCCAACCCAGAAATTTTCCTCTTCCCTTCGTTAACTGCAATTATTCAAACATCAAATAAAACACCGAGCAAGCAAGGGGCGAGGAATTGATCCAAATGTATAATACAATGTATGAACAAATTAAACTGATTGCAAATATTTGTGTTTGAGCTCATGCATTCATCAAACTTCATCCAAATAAAATCTGGGAAAGGAAATAGCAACTTCCTTCAACCTCAATCAAGTAAAGGAGTCCCACTAGCGACCCCTTTACCTCCTCCGCAAACAGGAATTAGGGTTTCTCCACGCTCTGAATTCCACTTCACAAACGCACACTCCAAAATCCCTTCTCTCCAACCACATTTCCCACAACTCACAGATTCAACAACTTCTTCTCCCTCCTCCATATTGGGACGCTACGTTGGTGAACGGAAAAGGAAAACCCTAATTTTGGGTTTTGTGCTTTTCAGTTTTCAAACTCTTTCTTATTTTGGCGGTAACGCTGAACAGGATCTTTGTTAGCACATGTAAAATTTATATTTATGTTTTCAAATATATATATATATATATATATATATATATTGAAATTTTATAAATCTAACAATATTTTCTAAAAAAATATATTTATTTTCAATCATATAATTTCTAAAAAGTAAATTCCAAAAAAAAATATCACAAAACAACTTGTATATTCATGAAATACTATATAAAGTTGATTATTTTACGGAAAAATGGTAACTTTCGATAAATATTTATAAAAATAAAATAAAATACCATAGTTTTAAATCCTACACTTCTTTTCAAGAGAAGTACTAGTTGAACTTTCAGAATCTTGGTGGAAAACAACTTTATAAATAGATAAAAAAATGTAGTTAATTAAGAAATATTTTAATTAGAAGATTAATATATATTTGAAATGTCAACATACCTTGGTTAAATATTAAAATTTTTCAAAATTGTAGTTTAATAATAATAATAATGATAGTTCAGGTGTATCTTTTAATTAATTGTATACATAAATAATAACTCTCTTGTCATGTTTGATTGAAAATCCACTTTTTTTTAATCTAAATATTTAAATTTGTATTTATGACAAGTTCTTTCTCTAAATAGATTTGGATATTCGATTTGTTTGAAAAGGTTATCCATGTTATTTTTGTAAAAATTATTTTGGTCATATAAATTATTCTTATATTTAGTTATACTTCTTATGTGTCATTTGAATTTTGTAACTCTTATATTTATCAAATAACTCCTGTTTATCTTGATTTTAAACTCTTACTAATTGTTCAATCACTCTAATATTTCTCATTTATTTTCATCTTCTAACTATTTTAAGTGTAGAAATATTTATATTAATAGGTAAATGCTTTATTTTATTCCAAAGTAGCTTTATAAAAAATATGAATGAAAGGTAAAATAAACTCAACATATTCTCATTTTGTTTTTAAAAAAACATATTTATTCTCTTTCTTAAATTATGAACATATTTTTTTGTCATTAAACTCAAACTTCCCAAATGCCTTCTTATGCTTTAAAGCAACACCTAACATTAAATAGATTGAATTTCATTTTATTTTAACATCCAAACAAATAGAAACACTATATTTAATGTTTTATTGTTCAATAAACTCTCCTAATTTTATAAATTTAGAATGAGAGAATCTAGTATATTTGACTGTAACAAGAGTTCTTAAAACAAAGTTATCAATTACTTTTAGTCCATCTCATAATTAAGTTTAAAACATATACTTATTTAAATATAGTCATGTTTCAAAAACATATTATTCCAAAACAATACATTTTCTTAAGTGTTAAATTCTTGTGTTATTTGATGTAATATTTTTCAAGATAATACATTTTTCAAGACTATATATTATCTTCGACCTCATTCATTCAAACATGAATCAATTAAATTAATCATAACCACTTACATATAGCTTATTATTTGGCAAAAATTCAAAATCAATTTATTTAATTTTCAATCACTATCAATCAAATGAGTTGTCAAACACATGTAAGTTTGATTTTTAGGTGAACTTCATATATAAATAGTGAGACAAACACTTTGGTAGTATAGAGAAATAAACTTCTTCAATAGCCACACAATTATAACATTAAGTGTACGTGAGATAATAAATGACGTGATAGGACTTAAATTTTAATTGCAAAGCATTTAAATACCTCTTTAAAGTAGGACGCTTTAGAACTTGAAAGGAAATTTTAGCTTCACAATTCTTAATCAAATCTCCCATAAGCTTAAATTTAAGGATTTAAGCTATTTTTTAAAAAATAAAAATCTGCCAAGTTAAAGTGTGTTTTGAGTCAACAGTTAAAAATTAGTAGAAGAGTTATTTTTTGAAAAAGCAAAATGTTTATTCTATATTTAAAATTTTGTAATTTATATTTTTAATAAATTTTTCTTTTCAATCTTGTAATTTCTTTTCTTATGTAAAAAATATATGTTTTTGCATCTAAACAAAACTACTTATTTTTAAAATTATTTTCCAACAAACTTAATCAAACAAAAAAAAAATCTGATTATATGTAAACGATTATTAAAAATAAAATATAATTTTAACAAATACTTTAAATACAATTTTGTAACACAAAATTCTTTTTCAAAAAATACACAAAAACCTTTTAAGACAGATAAAATTAATAGGCAATAGCAATTGAGATCCCTGTTATTTATTCCACTATTTATCACATTTTCCTAACAAGCTACTATCGTATTTTAACCTCTATAATCATTCAATCTACTACTAAAGACAAGATTGCAAACTAGATTCCAATGCTTATATTTCAATCAACAAAATATAATTATATAAAGGCTATAACCTTAGTTTTCTTTTGTGGGATATAGGGTTCTCATATAATAATTACTCTAATTAGAACATGTTTGCTTGTTTTCCCATCAAGTAAATTGATTATGGAGAAAATTGAAGAAATTAAATTCTCTCATAAAAGTGGCAATGAAATAAAATAATACAACTATTTCACAGTTTGAAAAGGAAACAGCAACATCGAAAAAGATGGCACAAGGAAGGTGCCAACTCTGACCTAATTTTTCTTTTTCAACTAAAAAATGGACAGAGAGAATGAGCTCACATCGAATAATAATATCAACAATTAAATCTACCATTTTATTTAAAGACTTTCTTTTTTTCATTTTTCATATAAAAATCATTGTGAACTATTTTTCTGTTGCTGAAAGAAAATTAATTAATACGTCCTTTTGAATGAAA
>Ga0209489_103643_pt1 | contig 29676 bp, 13 predicted proteins | sample SiratrowhiteBW_FD_187527 | JGI IMG/M metagenome (GOLD analysis project Ga0209489, IMG submission 187527) | Root nodule microbial communities of legume samples collected from California, USA - Siratro white BW (SPAdes) (version 2) | ecosystem: Host-associated > Plants > Roots > Nodule | place...
GTAATTTATTATAAATGACATATAATTATTACAAAGCAAAATTATCTATTTAACATAATTAAGGTTTGACCAATTTTATATATATATATATATATGATCTTATGAGGTTTTTTTCCCTTTTACCAAAATAGTATAATTTACTTTTAAAATGGCTAAAATGAATAATGAGTCTGGCAAATTAATTATTCTCTTCTCTCTCTTTACCAAACACATTAAATTAATTATCTCTTTCCATTATTTTCCTTCTAGCTTCTCCTATATATTATTAGTAGGAAGTGTGTATGTGTGTATCTTAATTTTTTTATTAATAAAAAGTAACAAGTACAATTGAAAATTGATTTAACTATTTCACAATGGAAAATAATGACCAAAACATTAAAAAGTAAAATTACACTAAAATATGTACACAAAAATAATTATAAAATTGATTTTTTTATTAATTGTTATAATTATATAATAAAAACACTTCCAATTCTTTTTATCATGACCATTCATTAGGGATAATCTCTTGCAAATAATGTGTTAGTCCCGTAACACACACAACATAGTTTTTTCACTCTTCACACCTCTTCATATCTCTTCATATTTCTCTTCCTTCTCAATCAATTTTATTCTTCATATTTCATTTATTTTAGAATCTAATCGAGGCAATGCAGTAATTGATGAGCCTGTGACAATTTATAACCGATCATAATCTTAATCAGAGTAAGTTTTTATTTACTCTGGAATCCTTTGTTTTATGCTTTTCTTAAGTTTTTGTCATAAATATTAGTGAGAATAGTTGAGAAAAGTATTCCTCTAAACTTAGTTAAGATTATACTACAATTTGGTGTTATTTGGATAACGAATTCTAAATCCCTAGAATTTGGATTAGTATCATTGTTTGGTTGGAAGAATTGAGTTGGAAATCGTTGTCTCAAGTAAGGAAAGTTAGTTTTAAGTCTTTCAATAGTAACTTATGTTAAAAGTTTTGACTATGATGGGATTTTGTTCTAAGTTTCAATATCTATTAGATGAAATTGGTTAACTATGTGCCTAATATGAATTGTGATATTGATATTTTGATAAACAATAATTGTTTCTGAATATTGTGAATGGTTTTGTATTATGGAATTGAAATGATATGTGTACTATATGCTCGTGCACATAATACAATCATCGTAATTCACAACACAACAAGACAAACAAGGGTAAGCTAGTGAAATAATGTTTTCAACTTGTAAAAGTAAAAGGAAATGAAATTAATAGATTTAAGAATTTAAATATCAACCCTCAAATCAAATGCAAACATTATCAAGGTGGTTAGTCGTGTATATCTAAGTGGTTAGCTACGTTCATAATTTTGACACCCATATTAAATCATTACCTGTGCGTTATTCCAACCTTAAATAACTGGTTAGTCGTGTACATCTAAGTGGTTAGCTACGTTCATAATTTCGACACCCATATTAAATCACTGCATGTCAATTCTTCCAACCTTATCAAGGTGGTTAGTCATGTACATGTAAGTGGTTAGTTACGTTCATAATTCCGACATTTGTATTAAATCACTACATGTCAATTCTTCCAACCTTATCAAGGTGGTTAGTCGTGTACATCTAAGTGATTAGCTACGTTCATAATTCCGACACCCATATTAAATCATTACCTGTGTGTTATTCCAACCTTAAATAACTGGTTAGTCGTGTACATCTAAGTGGTTAGCTACGTTCATAACTTCGACACCCTTATTAAATCACTACCTGTGAGTTTTTCCAACCTTAAATAACTGGTTAGTCGTGTACATCTAAGTGGTTAGCTATGTTCATAATTCTGACATCTGTATTAAATCACTGCATATCAATTCTTCCAACCTTATATAACTGGTTAGTCGTGTACATCTAAGCGGTTAGCTAGGTTCATAATTCTGACACCCATATTAAATCACTACCTATGAGTTATTCCAACCTTAAATAACTGGTTAGTCGTGTACATCTAAGTGGTTAGCTACGTTCATAACTCTGACACCCATATTAAATCACTGCCTGTGAGTTATTTCAACCTTAAATAATTTGTTAGTCGTGTACATCGAAGTGGTTAGCTAAATTCATAACTCTAACATCCATATTAAGTCACTGCCTGTGAGTTATTCCAACCTTAAATAACTGGTTAGTCGTGTACATCTAAGTGGTTAGCTACGTTTATAACGCTGATACCCTTATTAAATCATTGCTTGTGAGTTTTTCCAACCTTAAATAACTGGTTAGTCGTGTACATCTAAGTGGTTAGCTACGTTCATAACTTCGACACCCATATTAAATCAGTGTTTGTCAATTATTCCAACTTATCAAGGTGGTTAGTCGTATACATATAAGTGATTAGCTATGTTCATAATTCTGACACTCATATTAAATCATTGCATGTCAATTCTTCCAACCTTATCAAGGTGGTTAGTGGTGTACATGTAAGTGGTTAGCTACGTTCATAATTCCGACACCCGTATTAAATTACTACATGTTAATTCTTCAAACCTTATCAAGGTGGTTAGTCGTGTACATCTAAGTGGTTATTGTGTAAAAGATGATGGGTTTTTTATGTGTTGTCATATCCACATTAAAAGAGAACATGTTAGTACATTGGTGCTAATGATAATCCTAATGTATGAAATCTATTTTTGAGAAGTGTGTTGTGAGGAAAAGAAATAATGGAAGAGTGATGTAGGAAAAAGAAAATAAATGTTGTTATGTTGAATACTTAATTTTATTTATTTATTGAAATTATGCAGTGTATGTTTAACTTAAAGAGGAAATAAATGAGAAACACACATTCATTAAATACTTTAGTTAATTATACATAGAATACTTTGTGTTAAATGAAACATAATCAATGGCGAGAACTGGATGCTCCAACAATGTTGGGACATGTTCTTTTTGTATGTCCTGGTGTTTGACAATATGAACATTTTTTAGATCGGCCATGTTGTTCCCTCATGTCCGTTTCAGTCCTTATGCGACTTGACTTAGGCCTTCCTTTTGATGTTCTTTTCATGTCTGGACTTGGACATAATATTTGACCAGTGTAAGCAGGCCAGTAATCTTCGTTTCTGAGTTCACCAAATAAGTCTTCGTATACATGAGAGACTTGTTCTAAGGTGTAGACAGGTGAGATGTACATACCAAAGTCGTGGTGTACATATTTGCATGCAGCAAGCACATGGGAGCATGGTAGATGTAGTTTTTGAAAATTTTCACAGTCACACCACAATTTGTCCAAGCGAACTACAAATCGACCTGGTGGTCGTACTTCTCTTGGATTTTGTCTCTCTTCTACTAAAAATCGAGTGCTCATTCTGTCAAACGAAAGGATTGTATGAGTCTTCGCCTTTCATTGTGCATCCTCCAATGCTTTTGCAGCAACTTCAGAGTATACATGTCTGACAGTCATCATGGCTTCCACTTGTCTGCTTCTTTCTGTAAAGAATTTGTTACAGCGGGTGTATGTTGCAATCACCATTGAAGAGATTGGAAGGTTTCTTGTTTTCTTCAAGACAGAGTTAATTGACTCAGCTAGATTGGTTGTCATATGTCCCCATCGCTGACCGTTGTCCCATGCAAGAGTCCACTTCTCTCTTGGGATATCATCTAACCATTGAGTAGCTTCGGGATTTTCCTCTCTAACTATGTTGTAGTAGTAAAAAAAGCGTGGCTCTGTCATTCCATATGCTGTAATTATTTGTTCCAAATTGAGTTAGTTAATAAAATTGACAAAAACAAATAAAAAAATTGAAAGAGTTGTTTGAGTTAACAGATGAGGACACAAACTCATGTTGACAACATCCTTCTTGAGTGTTGTATTTCTAAATCGTCTCATGAAGTTTTGTGCTATGTGTCGAATGCAGTAGACATGCATAGAATTATTGTTGTTCCAACCACTACCTTCTCTAGAATATGCACTCTTTATTGATTCGTGGCGATCAGAAATAAGACAGATGCCCTCTTGCGGAGTGACATATCTTCATAGATTCCGCAAGAAAAAGAACCAAGCCTCAGCTGTTTCACCCTCTACAATGGAAAACGCAATTGGTAATATGTTATTGCGGCCATCTTGTGCAACTACAACCAGTAGTGTCCCTCTATATTTCCCATACAAGAAAGTTCCATCAACTTGGACCACTGGCTTGCAAATTTTAAAACTGTCAATGCATGGTTTGAATGTCCATAATACCCTCTTAAAGATGATGTGGTCTACATCCAACTGGTTACCTTCATATGCAGGTTGAGTCTTCATTTTCCAAATAAACCCAGGAACATAAAGTTGCATTGCATTTAGAAGTGATGGCAATTCTTGGTACAACTCTTCCCAATTGCCATATACCTTTTCTATGGCTAGTTGTTTTTCTAGACATGCCTTCCTATAAGAGACTGTATATCCCAACATTGACTTCATGTGAGCTATTATGGTAGATACTGGTGTGGAAGGGTCGACTTGGATGATTTCGTGAATACTCTGTGCAATCATTCGAGAACCTAGCTTGTTGTGGTCTTGTGAGATCATAGGGGACACACAGGTGTGAACACCTTCCAACTTCATAATTTCCCAGTGTTGATTCTTGGTGCGTAAAATTGTTCGACATCTCCATACACAATCATTATGAACACATTGCACTATAAGTCTTGATTGAGTTGAATATGCTACCTTGTACGTGCAATGGTTGACAATATGGAAACGATTGATGGCATCTTGAGTTTCTTCCTTTGTATTGAACTGTTGTCCTACAAAAAGTGTCCCTAGAGGATAGACTATCGTGTCACGATCAAAGGCATGGCCAAATTCTGGGCCATATACAGCTGGTTCAACTGAAAAGTGTAAAAAATGCTCAGGTGGGACATAAGTAGAGTTATGTTGATGTGGTTCATTGTTTGTCTGTTGTACGTGTAAATCTTCTGTCTCATGATCATCTGTAGCTGCAAGGATGTCATCTTCATCCTCACTAAAAGGATCAAAGACTTCATCAGGAAGACCAACAACCTGGTGCTCTTGTGGTGGTTCTTCAAGGTGTTGTTGGTTTTGGTGTTCATTTAGATTGACATATGAACCACTTAATAGTTCGGTATATGACTGGATCTGGTCTTCCCAGTCCCCAAGATGTTGACGGGTGGGTTCGTTGAGGTCTAATGTTGGAGGGTGTGGTGTCTGGTGGGACAACAGTTGTGATTGGTGGTCGTATGAGGATGAAACTTGTGATTGTTCATAGTGAAAAGATGGTAAAGATGTGGGTTGAGGTTGTGTTGAGGAAGATGCAAACCTTTGGAATGTGACATACAGTTCGGGTCCAGTTTGTAGTTCAATAGAGTCATAAATGCCGAACAACGCCTCAACGTCATCATCCTCAGTCATCTCAATGGCGATGTAATGACTTACCCCTCCACCGAGCCTTGTGGGATAACAAAAGTGCATCGTTGCAACCCTTTTTAGTGCTTCCCTGTGCAATTTTCTGAGGATTACTTCTTTCATCCTTTCTATGGTGATGCCCCATTTGAGGGCAACTACTTTTGGTGCCCTATAAGTGAATGTCACTCCTTCAATAGGACATTCGTTCATTGATCCATCATAGTGAACAATGACGTATACTGAAGCCATTTAGGTGTGTAATACAAGAAGAAATATGGAGGAAAGAAAAGAACAAATTGGGTGTAATTATAGATGAAAGATAGAGATATATAAACCAATATTTATGGTTAAGTTGTTGGTATGTAATAAATCAGAACACATGACTTGTATTTATAATTAAAGTTGTGTGGGACAGGATCAAAGTTGGCATATCTGCAAAGTAACCCTAAGCAGTAAACTCATAGGTTGGTAACGTCTCATCCATGCATTTAACGTCTCATCAGAAGTTGGACGGTGATGTTAACAACTCTTTCACGCGTGTTAGTAGGTCAGGGTCAAAGGCTGACATGTCTGCAAAGCAACCTTCATCACTAAATTTGTCACATGGTGTAGTCCCATCGAAACAATGTTGACAAATTATTTGAATAAAGTGAACAATATATTCCTTTCCTTACTTGAACTTGAAATGCAACATTGTATCCCTTTCCTTACTTTCAATCCAGATGCAACATTCTATCCCTTTCTTTACTTGCACTCCAAATGCAAAAATTATATTTCCTTAGTTGCAACATTCTAACCCTTTCCTTACTTGCACTTCAAATGCAACATTCTATCCCTTTGCTTACTTATACTCCAGATGCAAAATTATATTCCTTTCCTTACTTGCACTTGAAGTAATTAAGGGGTGTTTTGAAGACACAATTCGGACATCTTAAGAGTATAGTTAGGTCTCGAAACTGGTTTTGTTTACTTCATAAATTAAAAAAAAAAGTTTAGGAAAAGGTAGGGAGGCAAGTCATGTCTCCCTACAAATGGGCCTCTTCCAAGCCCAAAAAATAAGTTGTTAAGTATAAGTACATGTCAAATTAAAGTAATTAAAAGGTGTTTTGGAGGCATAATTTGGACATCTTAAGAGTATAGTTGAGTCTCGAAACTGGTTTTTTTCACTTCATAAATAAAAAACCTATGGAAAAGGCATCAAGCCAAGTCATGTCCCCCTATGAATGTGCCTTTTCCAAGCCCATAAGTAAGCTATTAAGTATGTGTACACGTCGAATTAAATTAATTAAGGGGCCTTTTGAAGACATAAGTGGGTCTAGGGAATCGTATGGGTTCATGAATTGATATCATTTGGTACTAAGGAATCCAATGCAAACCTATGCCACCTACCCATCCCGATTTGTACAATTACAAAGAATCCTATGTTGAAAAAAGTATATTAAATATGATATAATTTTCTTTCTCTGAAAGGCCAAATCATTTCTTATCAACTATAAATATAGGTGATCATTACCTACACCTACACGAAACATCCAATCAATTTCGCCATCTTTATCATTATTACAAAATGACATCGTCATCTATCGTGGCTTTGGTGCATTATAACGGCCAAATCATCACTGATGAGCTTCACTCTACCATATTCGTCAGTCAAATAAGTGCTTCAGTCGAGGTTTATGAATCCATGCCCCTATCAGTTCTTAAACAAGTCATTCTACGTTTGTTTGTCCCAGATGATGGCAAGTCATACGTTGTTGTTATTTTATCGGTGTCCAGTGTATATGTTTGAAATTAGGAATTCTTATCAATGTGTCAAGATCGAAGATGACGACGACGTACGTTATGTCATTGGTTTTGCAAAAAGATATGAACCTCATGCAAGGTTTGAGCTTATGCATTCATCCAACAACATTATGATTTAGGTGAACAAACTGCTTCCAACACATGGGAGGACATGGAAAAACAATTAAATGACTCTTTACGGATTGAGTGACAGTATGTTCTTCATTGTTACCTTCTTTGCCATTTGCATTTCTGTGTCAAATTATTTTTAAACCTTATCATATTTTGTATTATTTCTTGTTATATTAAGACTGATTATTGTGTGTTTTCACTACATGGGATTTATTCAAACAAACATCACGAGACACTATTCACCCACATTATTTCATGAATATGGCAGAGATTCTTTAACAGATACCCACCTTATAGATTAACATTCTAAATTAAATGTACCATCATCAACGGTATAAAATTAACCTACACAGAGCACGAGGCATTGTTCACCCACATGATAGTTTAAATATAGTAGAGATTCTCTAGCACAAGCCAAAAGTAATGTCCCAGCTTGAATCTGCCCCATCAACGCTTGAAAATGAGCTTTCACCAACCACGAGACACTATTCACCCACATTATTTCCTGAATATGACGAGATTCTTTAACAGATATCCACTTTATAAATTGACGTTCCAGATTGAATATACCCTAATCAACAGTATAAAATTAACCTACGCAAAGCACGAGGTACTATTCACCCACATGATTGTCTGAATATCACAGAGATTCTCTAGCATAGTGTAAAGCCAAAAGTAATGTCCCAGCTTGAATCTGCCCCCATCAATACTTGAAAACGAGCTTTCACCAACCACGAGGCACTATTCACCCACATTATTTCCTGAATATGACAAAGATTCTTTACCAGATATCCACTTTATAAATTGACGTTCCAGATTGAATATACCCTCATCAACGGTATAAAATTAACCTACACAAAGCATGAGGTATTGTTTACCCACATAATTGTCTGAATATCGCAGAGATTTTCTAGCACATTGTCAAGCCAAAAACAATGTCTCAAATTGAATGTACCCCATCAACGCCCTAAAATGAACTTGCACAAACCACGAGGCATTATTCACCCACATTATTTCTTGAATATGGTAGAGATTCTTTAACAAAGACCCACCTAATAAATTGACTTTCTAGATTGGATGTACCCTAATCAACGGTATGAAATTAACCTTTACAAATCAACGTCGTGAATTGAATCTATCTCATCAATGCTCCAAAATCAATTGAGACCATCTATAAATTTAACTTCACCAAATCTCACCATTCACAGTATTCTAGAAAACACTCCTTGTGACTACAATCTTGAACTATTTTTCATTGCAAACTAACTTTCACTCCAACAATATGTTGTTGTGGAATCAACAAAAACATAGGTCTGCATACATTGCCAGTATGGTAAGTTTATTACATAATTTTTTTCCAAATCCATTTATTTGTTAACCTTTTCATATTAATTTCTTCATTTTTGCAGGACCCCAAAAATGAAGTTGTCGAGTCTTATTGTCATTCAATGCCAGAGCCACACTCTTTAACTATTCCAATCTTGGAGCAAGCAGGATTTGGTGAAATTGCAAAACTAAGGCATTTAAAAGTGGATCACGCCTTAGTAACTTCATTGGTTGAAAGGTGGAGACTTGAAACTCACATATTTCATTTTCCAACTGGCGAGTGTACCATCACATTACAAGATATTTCACTTCAATTGGGTCTCAACATAGATGGTCTACCAATTGTTGGCCCAACAATGTTTGATTGCGAGGAAATGTGTGACACTTATCTGGGTGTTGTACCGGTGAAAGGAGAATCATTCATTGGTTCACAAGTCAAACTAAAATGGCTTCGACAAAATATGCTCCCACTGGGTGAAGAGCCAACAGAATAACAACTACATGCCCATTGTAGGGCATATATACTAAGTTTGATTGGAGGAGTTTTAATGCCTGATAGAACCGGTAACAAAGTTCATCTTATATATTTACCATTTTTGACTAACCTACATAGGACAAGGCAATATAGTTGGGATTCTGCTTTTTTGGCTGTGTTGTACAGAGAATTATGCAGGTCAACGGATGCAAAAGAAAAAACAATGGGTGGGTGTGTATCACTTATAGCAACCTTCTATGTAACAACAAAAAATTACAGTTATGAAATTCTAACTATCCTTATAAAAAAATGACATCATTTTACTTTGTAAAAATAAGAAACAATAATATTTAATAAAGATAATTAGGATCATCTAAAATTACAAAATTTAAATAATCATGACATTCCATTTGAAGATAAAAATTTTATTGAAAAATATAAAAATTTTAAGAAATTAATAAAATAAACTATTTTAATATATTAATTAATTCAATATATATTAATGTTGGTAATTCATTTCAAACCATAAGTCTTTTTCCATGGAAAAGTATTAATCTGAACTATTAATATAAAATAAAATTAAAACTATCTCATTTTCAAAATAGATGGATCCTTATTTTCATACGCGTGGGCATATATACATGAATTACCAACACGAACCAAATGCCACAATGAGAACTAGAAAAACTAAATTCAAACATTCTTTTATATATAAGAGATTCAATTAGTAAAACTATTTTTCAGCAACCGAAATCAATGAGTCTATTTGGAGAATTTTATTTTAAAATTGAATTTATTTTGAGAAAAAAAAAATAGTGCAGATGTATGAAAATTTTGATTTCCTAATTTTGTTTTGTTGCAAGATAAAAAATGATATAACTTTTATAAAAAAAAAAATTTATTCAATAACAAAAGGACTAATTTCATCACCAAATTTATTATAAAACAATTTTTTAATAATCATTTCAAATAATTTTATCTTTCCGATATATTATTAAAAGTCTTCAAAAACTTCTTTCATTTTTTTTTTAAATTGAAAAAATTAATCATCATCTTAGATAATTACAAAAATAATTAAATTAATAATAATTTTAAATTTTATATTCATTTAACTAATCTAAAGTGTAATATTTACTTTGATTAACCTACTTTCTGTAGTAAGAATTACTGTGCAAGGTCGAAAATTCACCTCAATTCAATCTTACAAAAAAATAGAAATCGGATTCTATAGAAAAGAGATTTACTATAGGAACAAAACATAGGGAAAGAATGCTATTTTCAATTTCGTTTATTACAGAAAAATAATTCACATCACATACAGCATCGGTTAGATATTTTTAATTTAAAAATAAAATGTATTGACATTACTTTCTGAGATAAATTAAAAATATTAAGAATATATCGAAATTATATTTCTTAATTTCAGTTAATAATTTAGTTTCTATTATCAACATGATAGATTATTATCCATATTAACCAAAAACTATGAACATACAATAATCAAGAAAACAAAACTAAGAAAAATGTCACAAGATTAGGCTAGCTTGCAACCAATTTAACGAACTTCCATAAACAGATAAATGAGATAACCAAGAACACTGTACTATTTATCTCTTAGGGCTTTCACATATTTCCTTGGAATAAAAGGAAAATAGGAAATGATTGAACAGGCCCTTAAGGACTGCACAAGTGAAACTGGACCGGTATCAATCTGTATCATCATATAATGTGAGAGTGAAGTTAAAAACGCAATCTAATATTTTACTTGTTCAAAACAATGATGGTTTAAATTCAGAAATCCCACAAGCTTGAAAATGGGAGGCATAAACAAATAGACAACGAAACCAACAACTTTGTGAACCATGAATTTATTGCTAAAATGGAATCAATAGTAACTATTTCCATGATAAATCAGTGTAACAACCCAACATTTAACCCAATTATTTGCTAGCAGTTAACATCGGTAAATCAGGTCATGCAACCAGGAAAATAATTCCAGAGCCCTCAGATCATAGAATTAAATGTGCAGATAAATAAATAAATCTACGACTAGATATGAATGTCTGGCACATACAGAGGGCGGGAGAGAGAGAGTGAGTGAGAGAGTGAGGGAAAGAGGCAATGGTGCAGGTCCGGTTATAAACGAAACCAGATGGCAACTCAATAATAGTCCCTCCATCATTGGGCAGCAACCAACAGTTCTGTAGACAATGTAATCTTTAATTTAAGTTAGATTAGCAAAATATTGTTTTAGTTGTAGACCCTGATGAGAAATTTGACTTCAAAAACCCCTCATGTCTCATACAATAATTTAAAGCATTTATCACTGGTTTCACACACATGCTACTTGCATCTTTCCGAGAAAAATGTAGGCAAAAGAAGAATTACAAGAGGATAAAGGGAGGAAGAGATGCAAATCAAGTTGTGAACAAAATCACGAAACCGCTAAATAGTCTCCTTGTACCTCGTTGGGCATCATTGCAGATTTGCAGATAATTAGTTTCCAACTATCAGTAGCAATGTGCTTATTTTAAGATGAAATCAGTAATGATTCTCTAAGACCCATTTAAAGTAGTAAAAACGGGTTAATAATAACTCTAATCAATAGGAAAAACAAATGAATCAGAATATTTGGTAGAATTATCTATCACAATTATTAATGCTTAAGCACAATACAGATCTAACAAAAAACAAAGATACATACAGAACCCAAGACTACTTGAGACATGAAGTTAGAAGATAATTGCCTAAAGAAGAAAGCTCATTAGTTCAATAAATTCAGAATTAGAACATAAATCCACGAACAAAGACAACAACAAAAAAAAAACCAACATAAATTAATAAAAAAAAAGCATAACTAAAAGATAGACAGCTTAGAAAATCAAAGATTCTAAATCATCATCAAAGCATAACACATTAGGATTTGAAGAGAGATAGAAGGATGAAACTATATACAACAGCAACCAAGGAATTATTTACCAAACAGTCCATCATCTATATTGTAGCAGTCCCAAGTTGTAAACTATAGGTCTTGGGGCATCAGACAGTTTCTAGCCAGTGATTTTCCATGGCTATTGAACCAAAGGGGAGGGGAAATAAACTATTTACTCAAAAAATTGTACATAGAAAACACTTTACAAAAGGATGAAGGATATGCTAAAGAAAATAGAGTGCTGTCTTCTACTTCTGCCTTTGAATGCAGGTTGCAACTAAGTTAGTCCCTTCCACTTTCCTTGCTTATACAGGGAGTACCATGAAAGTTAATTAATTATAAAACTTCAATTTTAAGGAGGATCGGTCGATCAATTGGACTACACAAATAAAGTGAGAAAGATATGTGAACACAATACAGCATACGTTCTTATCGCTTCCATGTAAAGACAACTGTTCCCACCTGTTGGTGCTCTTTTCGTAGCCAAGCTTCAATTACTCGGTCCATGTGAAGAGTCCAAGTAAAAAAAAAAATATAATAGAACAAGACTACTGTGTAATGGGTAAAATCTAACACAAGAGATAAATTAGGCAGATAAACATAGTACTTTTACCAAATACCACAATCCTTAACTAAGAAAATCCTACAGACCCAATACAATTGAACCTCAACAAATTAAATCACCATTCAAGGAGATTTCGCACAAAAACTATTTATGTTAGCCGTTAGAATAAAAATAAATGACGAAAAATCCAATGCCCTCAGATCTCGTAACTTAAAAAAACCATCAATAGATTAGATCACATATTCTCACAACCATCATGCACTGTTCCAATAAACACCACTTAGATGGGTGAATAAAACATAGTTAAGCAAAAAATAACTTTATAGAAAACATCAGATATTAAGATGAAAATGAAAAAGACAAATGTCCTAAGAAGAAAGTCCATTAGTTTCGTGTATCAAAACAATACACTATACATCAAAATAAACTAAAAACAGAGAAACAAAAAACTAATAAATGGTAGCACAAGTAGATAGAGCAATGTGAAAAAAGTATATATGATCAATTAATTAATATAACTATACGAAAATAAAACTCATTAGGGTTTGAAAAGAATGAAACTATACGAAACAGAAACCGATTAATTGACCCATCAGGCCGTCTTATTAACATGTTGGTAGTCAGACAAAGCTTTCTAGGCTGTGCAATTCCATCAAAAGTGCAGTCTAAACTGCTCGGAGCCCAGTGCGTATCATCATTCACTAAACATGAGAAAATATCCTAAAAGCCAAACATATATTAAACAATGAAGTACAGAATTTAAAGCAAACAAATGCAAAAGCCCTCAGATCTCATAGCTTAATTCCAAATCATCTACAGCTTTTGTCACACGTTTCATCCACAGCCTCTTGCATTTTCCCACACACACACACACATGTATATACACACGCACACACACATACACAGAGAAGGGGGAGAGGAGGAAAGATGCAGATCCGGATATGAACGAAACCGTGTAGCTGTTCACAATCTATTTATGCATCATTGGGTATGATAACAAGCAATTTGCTCACAATTGAACTTCATTTTCACGGTAGATTTTTTCAGTTAAAATTACAGGTTAAAAAATTAGGTTGAAAACAAAGAAAAAACAAACGAAATAAAAGAATCACGAATAGAATAAGGCAAGAAGGCAAACATCATAGCATACAAAGGACTTCAAAATTCAAATTTTCATGCAATTGTCAAAATACAGAAAGATGCAAACACACAAAAGAATGACGAACACACAATGCTACAAAAAGGGCGAAAACAGAAATTCGCAACAATCAGAAAACAATGTTGAACTCATACAGTTTCTACGACAAAACACGAGTGGGATTCACAATATATAGAGCGAGTGGGAACGAAAAAATGGTATTAGGGTTTAAGTCGTGTGAATTGGTTATGTGAGATGTGAACATACATAGTGGAAACTGCCGATCGGTTTCTCTCCCTCTCTTTCGTGGGCTTTTTATATTTGGGCCATCGAGCTTCCTGTGGGCCTTGTTATTCTCATTTTTTTTCTTATTTCACCCATAAATCCTTTACATCTGGAAATTACAGTTTTGTCCTGATCTTAATTAATGCTGAGATATTCTTGCCCCACTTGGAATCACAGAATAAATCGCATCTCTTCTTAATTTTTTTTTCCTCTTTGGGAGACATTACACTATTTTCCTAGACGTTGTTTTCGTTTGAGATGAAAGATTTCTACACACAATAATTATTTTGTTTAAATTGTATATGTATGCACCAAAACACAATTTAATTGGTTATTTAAATTTATTTTTCATTTTATTTTATTTTATGTATTATTATTTTTGTTAATCTTCAATTTTATCCGGATAAACATAATTTAAAATTTAAGAAAAGTGTGTCTAAAATTAAAAATAAAAATAAATAATTTTTTTTAATAAAATTAAAATAACTACAAATTAAATTAGCCGATCAAGTTTTTTAAATAAAAAATAAAAAATAAAAACAAAATAAATAAATAAAATAATATATATATATATATATATATATATATATATATATATAAAAGTAAGATAATATAAAAATAATCGATTTAAAACTATTTTTCTCTATTCACGATTTCTTCTTATTTTTCTTCACTCTTAATATCTCACAAAATAAAAATAATATATACAAAATAATAGTTTTAAAACTACTTTAAACTTTCTAATTCAGATACACTTCCTAATAATAAAAATAAACAAAAATAAAGTTTAAAATAATTTTTTTATTTTAAAAATTAAATTTAAAATAAGAAAAAAAAAATAACAACAGAAAAATAGTCGTTTTAAAACGGTTCTTCCTCACTCATTCACACTCCTAATTTTGTCTCACCTTTAATCGCCCGTAACCCACTTTTCTTGTAACTACACTCATCACATAATATAAATCACTCATTATCACTCACTTTGACAGAAAAAAAGAGAAGGAAGAAAGAGAAAAATAGCGTAAAAAAGAGAAAATACACATGGAGTAAAGTTAAAAAAGTAAGGAGCATAGACAAGCCTTTTTTGAAGAATCAATTTCAGGTATGGCTATAAAAATTTGAGATTTGTTTTTAAATTTAAAGCATGTTGTGTTTGCTTCATTTTGATATTTTGCAAGAAAAATAAATAAATGAAAAAAAAACTAAGGAGTAAAACAAAAGAAGCCTCAATTTATTCTCAAACTCGCGCACTCAACTGATACAATCAAAGCCACCACCACTGTCTTCATCTTCCAATGCCTTGCTATCCCCATCCCAAAAAACCACCATCATTCCTCCAACACAACAAAAACCTCCACCCACGTCACACCAACAACAATAGTCACACCACCCTATATCCCTTTCATGATTGTCTCGCCACCCACCACTGTGAACTCTCACAGTTCATGCAAGAAAACTGACCAGTTTTCACAACCGCAAACCCCTACCACCAAGACCCGAAGACAACCACCGCTAAAGAAAGTCACAAGAGCATGCCGGGCACGAGATCAATACAGTCCACAACTTCTACATCAGCCCCACCAATGCCATCCGGGATCGCTCAATTGGGCCGCTGCAGCGAAGGCGCTATTGGGCAGTCACCTCGATGAGGTCAAGTGCATGATCGTCAAGTACAGCGAGTCTGCGGTACACCTTGTGACCAAACTCTTGTCATCGTTTAGGAGAAGGTGATTTTGGCACCACCTATAACGTTCCTGCCGTTGCTAGAGATCTTGCGACCCCAAGTATTGCACCACCACCTTCCCTCTCCTTTCATGCACCACTACCCCTTCAATTTATCCATCATGCACTAATAAACTTATCTCCAATTCTCAACCCTCTCCATAATTCCTCCATGTCTTCGCTGCTCTCATCTTATACTTAGCCATCTTTACCAACAACCACCCTCACTCCCTTGCCTCCAATGCCGCCCTTGCCCTCCAATTGAACTCCCGCTCCGCCACATGCCAACAGACCCAACTTAAAGAGGTGACATTGAAGGAAGAGACTTCATTCCTCACCCATCTTCCCCACCATGTCCTATTGCATATACGCCAAAGAACCTAGCCAAGCGCCACCCTCCAGAAAGCCAGCAAAATTGCTGCCACCGTCTTCCAATGCTTCACCAAAACCCATGACGTCGTTGCCTACCCCTTGGTGAGGATGCTACGCGAAGAGTTGCCTCCTTATATGCTCATGCAAAAGAAACAAATGCATTCTGGTATGTTTTCATTTGGAGCTTTTGTGATGGGTCTCGTAATGCTTGGCCATTGTTGGCAGCATGAAAGAGCTTTACAAGTTACAACTTAAATGGAAAAATATAATAATTAATGAGGCAAATCGCAAGGTTATATAAAAGATGATTCACAGAGGTGAAGAACGGAAGAAGGCCTGAACTGGTTAATTTTCTTTAAATGCTTGGTGTGCCCTTTCACATTTATTTCACTCTTCCTTTCGAGGCTGCCCATTCACATTCACATACCATTGTCAAGTTTGCATGCAAATGTGGGTCACACTTTCATTTAATTTTTGCCAAAATCTCATTCACAATCACGTGCCAATATCAAGTTTGCATGCAAATGTGGGTCACACTTCTATTTAATCTTTGCCAAAATCTCATTCACTTTCACATGCCAATATCAAGTTTGCATGCAAATGTGGGTCACACTTCAATTTAATCTTTGCTCCCAAATCACATCACTTTCACGTGTCAATATCAAGTTTGCATTTAAATGTGAGTCATACTTCCATTTAATCTTTGTTGAAATCCCGTTTACTTTTACGTTCCAATATCAAGTTTGCATGCAAATGTGGGCCACACACTTTCAATTTAATCTTTGCTCCCAAATCCCATTCACTTTCACGTGTCAATATCAAGTTTGCATTCAAATGTGAGTCACACTTCCGTTTAATCTTTGTTGAAATCCTGTTCACTTTCACGTGCCAATATCAAGTTTACATGCAAATGTGGGCCACACACTTTCACGTGCCAATATTAAGTTTGCATGTAAATGTGAGTCACACTTCCATTTAATCTTTGCCAAAATACCATTCACTTTCACATGCCAATATCAAGTTTTCATGTTGTCAATACTCAATTTTGTTTGGCCAAATAAAATTATTTTTATAAATAAAAAATAAAAAATTAAAAGAAAATTGAAAAAAAAAGAAAAAAGAAAATTTTAGGTCCATTTTGAAAATAAACAGCAGGAAAAGAAATAAAAAAATGAGAAAAAAGTTATATGAAACCTAATCCCTTAGGGACTCAGTCAGAAAAATAATTTGATTTGATTGGAGCCCAATTTAATGGGGATTCATGTAGGAAAAAAAAGAAGAGTTGTGATCTAGTTTGATGAAAAAAAAAACCCACAGTTTGGTGAAACCCAATCCATTGAGGGTGTGTCTGAAAGGAAAAATGAAATTACTATTTGCACTTCTCTTAATTAATTGTTGATTAGTGTGTTCTCCTAATTAATTGTTGATTAGTGTGTGCAGCAGCCTGTGTCTCTGTACTTTCTGATCCATATTTTATGTTTCATTAATAGGAGTTGTTATGCTTATTTATATTTATTTTATTTTCATTTTTATTTTTATTTTTATTTTTTGACTTTTTATTTTTCAGGCTTCCTTTTCAGGTACCTATTTTTTTATGTACGAAAATTAATAAAAATTAATTAAAAATAATTTTAAAAAATAATAAAATTGGAAATTTGAATGGGTGTGCTTATCACTTTTAAATAATTAAATTTTATAATCTTTTCTAATAATTGACCATTATTCTGCTTATGCAAATAATGTTGATGAATGTATCAGTTAAGGTGACATTAACCTGTGGGTGATGATTTGAAAGGTTGAAAAATTTTATAAGAAAGAGAGATATTCACACAAGGAAAAAAGGAGGTTTTTCAGAGAAATAAAGAGCAAAAATCATTACACAGTTTTTTACACCGAGTCTTTACAAGCACAAAAGATTTAACAAAAAGCATCAAACTTTTAGAAAATTCAAAGATTACGATTCAGTTTTTACAATTTCATAGAAAAGCAAAATAAAAGAAAAACCTTCGACTGGTACTATTTTATGGCTTTTGTAGTATCTGCTTTGTAAATTCTGCTCTATTTTGTACTCATGTTGGCTTTGTTATTGGATTTGGATGGTTGCTTTGTTATGTTTGATCTATGATGATATCAAATGTTACTATTTTCATATTATAAATAAATAAAATTGCATTGTGAAAAGTGTTCCACATGATACCTAGAGTTGCTACCTGAAGCGCAATTCTTTATTGAGAAATTCTGCCATGCACATTTTTACTTCCCCAACCATCCTTTTGGAAATGCCAGAAAAATACACAATGTTAGGAAACTATATCCTTTGAAATAGAGCACAACAAAGACGTTGGAAAAAATATGCAAGAGCATTATCAGACACTCCAAATGATGATTATTGACCAAGTAAAGGGTGAAATTCAACTTCCAGATTGTACCATCGAGTTACACCAATGGGAATTTCTGGTTAAATGAAGAAATAACTATCATCTCTTAACAATGCATGCTAAGCTTGTTTCCATACAAAAAAATTTTCATCTTGAGCCACAGTATCATAGAAAACCAATATTCAAAAACTATCAAACTATCAGAACCACAAATAGGAACTCAAAATCACATCAAAACCACAAAGAGGAACCCACATCAGAACTACAAACAGAAACCCAAAATCACATCAGAACCATAAACAGAACCCATCAGGACCCAAATAGGTACCCTAAACCATCTCAAAACTATATCCTTTCAAATAGATAACTCAAACAATAACTCAGAACCTTATCCACCCTCAATCCCAACCAAACCAAGAGGTTGTTGCTACTGTCACAATCTCCACCTCAGTCATCCCAAAAACATCCCTTAACAACAAATTTTCAAAACCCTAAATCTCAATGAATCACGGAAGCAAAAACATTAGAGCACTCGACAGGAACATCATGAATCAAAGGGAGGTGTAGTGCAAAGCATTAAGTTTGGCCCAATAGAGTTTTAGGTGTGCAACTAATACAAATAAAAGGAAGTGCAGTTTTTAGGCTCGCCTAATATTAAAATAAGGGTGTAGTGTTTAAACTCACCAAATATAAAAAAATACAATAAAAATAAGAAGTTGTGTTTGATCCACTTTGTATAAAAAATTAACTTTAGTCAGTTTGTGTGTTATGTTCTTTAGCCCACTTATTGTTTTTTTTTTTAGCTTTCTTATTTGCATCTAGTTCATTTTTTTCCTTTTGTAAACTAATAAATAATGGTTTATTTCAAATAAATTTGTAAAAAAATGAAAAAAATATGTAAAATTTTCAAAAAATAAAATATATAAAATATTTCTAAAAATAATAAAAAAAATATATAAAATTTTTAAAATAAAAAATATCAAATATCCTATCAAACAATTTTCAAATTAGAACTACGTGAACCCTGATTTTCCATCATGTATGGAAATACGTAGAACCAAGGTCAATTCTTATCGAGCCCAAAAAAATATATATTTTCTTTATTTTATTTTATTTTCTCTCTTTATTTTATTTGATTTTTTTGCATTACTATTGTCATTATTTTTGGGGGAAAATAACATTCTGTAAAACCACATTTATTTTTACTTATTTGATTAAAGGTACTATCCTAAGACGGGCGTTGTGGGTGTACTAATATCTTTCCCATACGTAATCGACTCCCGAATCCTAAATCTGGTTCATAGATAATTTTTTTGATTTTTCTATAGTTTTCCATAATAAACTATAGTGGCGACTCCAATCTCAATTGAAATATTTTTAAATGAATTATTTGATTGTCCCGTCGTGATCCGGTTGCGCACATGCAAATGTGGGCCACAGTTCCATTTAATCTTTGCTGAAATCCCATTCACTTTCACATATCAATATCAAGTTTGCATGCAAATGTGAGCTACAGTTCCATTTAATCTTTGCCAAGATCCTATTCACTTTCACGTGCCAATATCAAGTTTGCATTCAAATGTTAGCCACACTTTCATTTAATCTTTGTCGAAATCCCATTCACTTTCATATGCTAATATCAAGTTTGCATGCAAATGCGGGCCACACACTTTCACGTGCCAGTATTAAGTGTGCATGCAAATGTTGGCCTCACTTCCCTTTAATCTTTGCCAAAATCTCATTCACTTTCACATGTCAATATCAAGTTTGCATGTGTCAACACCCAATTTCGTCCGGCCGAATAAATTATTTCAAATTATAAAATAATACAAAAATTAAAATAAAAGGGTGTGTCATCTAATTTTATTATACTTTGTCATTTAAATAAAAAAAAAGAGAGACTTTGGTTCCATTACATTCTATGAATAAATTAACAAAATAAAATTCATAAAAAAAAGAAATAGTAAGAAATCATTCTATTAAAAATTTGTTTTAAAAAAAATAATAGTAATAATAGTAATTAAAAAATATATATCGAATTTTTCCATTAAGAGAAAACTAAAAATGTGGTAATTAAAAGATAACAATCAAAAATAATAATAATTAAAAAAGACACTAAAATAAATAAAAAATAAATAAATATTAAATAATTAATGATTAAATAATAAAAACAAAATAAAAATAAATATATATGCAAAAAAAGGAGAATAAATAATAATAAAAAAAGAAAAGAAAGGAAGACTGTTTTCAAACTGCTTACCTGATTTACTTGATTTACACGTTCAAGATCATAAATAAATAATAATAAAAAGAATGAGTTAATGGCAGTAGACTCCCATGTTCTCACTCCTTAACTCCACGTATTGTTTTTTTAAAAAAATAAATAAATAAATTTTTGTAAATAATAATTTTTAAACCGCTTAGATAACAACCCATGTTCTCCACTTAATTAAAAATAAAATTAATAATAAATAATGGTTTTTACCGTTGAAAAGTGTTTTAAGTCTTATTCTTGGGTAGATTCATTTTTAATATTAGTTTAAAAAAAATTAAAAATAATAAATATGAATGAGTCAGAGTAGTAACCTCTCTAAACTGAACTACTGGTTTTTCAAAAAAAAATAACAATTAAAATAATATACAAAAAAAAGAAAAAAGAGATATTAGTTAAAGAAAAAGAGGGTAGTGAAAAAAAGGAGAACGGAGACTGAGAAGAGAAAAGGGAGGACGAACACAGAGAACCAGAAGGGAAGAAAGAAAGAGAGCTAAAGAGGAAAAAAGAAGACCACGCAGGTATATTTTTTTTTCTTTCTCTTACTTATTTTCGGATTTCAGTGTACATTGCATAAAAAAAAAACTACAAATAATCTCCATTGCACCTCCGCTGTTCAGAAAACAGCGTCCTTTTTCAAGTATTTTTTTTTCTGCCATGCATGATCTCTTCCACTGGACTATCCATTCACCTTGCATCCATTCACCACTGGCGTACTATCACCCATTCACCACTGGCGCACTATCACTGCACCTTGCCCACTATGCCTCAAAACTGCACCACTTCCCCCACCATCATGTGCCTCTAGCACCTTTCACGTCATCACAGCACCTCACGTTCAACCTCTAAACTGCTCCTTAACCTCCAAACTACACCCCAAGGTCGCCGCTTCCACCATGCGTCTTCACCATGTTTCCGTTCCACCCACCTCCATTACAATTCCCAACGTCAATGCCTCCAAAATACCGCCAAACATACGTCTCGACCTCCTCCACGCTGCCTTGCACCTCCATGTGTCTTCCATCATCTCTACGCAAGCCATGAACCCCCACCAACGCCGCCAACGACACAAGGAATCACGCCACCGTCACAACCTCTACGCGCGCCACCTAAAACCGCCATGAAAAGGCCCCTTACGCACCTCCTCCACCCTCGCTTCCAAACTGCACCTTCAACTGCCATGCACCTTCGAACCCATACCTCCCAATCCCCTCTCATGGTCATCAAAACCTCAGCCAGCCTCCACTACATCTTCAAAACCGAGCCACCATGCGTCATCATGCATCTCCATAAAATTCATTCCAACCGCAAGCATACCAAACCCGAGCTAAACCACATGAAAACGTGGCTCACCATACACCACCACGAGGCATGCCTCCATGCCGCCGTCGAGCACCTCAAACGCTTCAAAAGCTACCACCAAAGCACCCATAACCACCATGGACAACAATGTCATGAGCCCCACCACGGGCAGCCGCAAAATGGCCATGAAAACGCCACCTATCCACTCCGAACGATGCTGCCACTGCCGTCGGTGGCCTCCACCGTCGCCGCCGCTCCTGTGGCGACTACCGCCTACGCAAGCCACCTCGACCCTCGCCAACCATGGCTGCCGCTGCCTCCATTGTCTCCATAGCATGTGCCTTCCAAACCCTATATGGGTTTCTAGTTAGTGGGGGTGCTGCACACACCCCCTGTGGTTGTGCCTGCACCCTTTATTCCCCCAATTACCAGAATACCCCTGGCTTTAGGCTGAGTTGCAGTTAGTGGAGGTGCTTCCTGCACCCCCGTTTATTAAGTTCTGCACCCACATTTTTCTAATTCCTGAAATGCCCTTAACATAAGTGGGCTTCTGACTAGTGGAGCTGTTCTTTGCACCCCACTGGTTTGAGCCTGCACCTGCGCCACTACTCAATTACCAAACTACCCTTAACATAAGTGGGTTTCTGGTCAGGGGTTTGCTCTCTGCACCCCATCTTTTGCGCCAGTACCCCCAGATCTTCACAAATCCCAAAAATACCCTTTTGATTAGTGGAACTACTTTCTACACCTCCCTTAATTAGGATTTTCACCCACATTTTTTCTAAATTTCAAAATTACCCCTCACATAAATACCCAAGTACAGAACTACGTGTACCCTGATTTTCTATCCTGTATAGAGATACGTAGGAGCGAGGTCAAATCCTTGTCGGGCCCCCCTATTCAAAAAAATATATATTTTTGTTTGTTGTTATTTGCATTCTATTTCTGTTTTTTGGAAAAAATAAATATTTCTAAAAATCACCCTCTTTTATTTTACTTGTTTAATTAAAGGTACCGCCTTAGGGCGGGCGTTGTGGAGTGCTAGTACCTTCCCCACACGTAACCGACTCCCGGACCTTAAATCCGGTTTTGCAAACTTACCTTATCTGACTTTTTTTGGTTTTCCATAGTTTTTCCTTTAATAAATTATGGTGGCGACTCTATTCTTTTTCAAAAAAAAAGAAATTAATTTTTGATCGCCTCGTCGTGATCCCGGTTGCGACAGTATGCAAATGTGGGCCACACTTCCATTTAATCTTTGTCGAAATTCCATTCAATTTCATGTGCTAATATCAAGTTTGCATGCAAATGTAGGCTAGACTTCCATTTAATCTTTGTCAAAATCTCATTCACTTTCACGTGCCAATATCAAGTTTGCATGCGAATGTGGGTCACACTTCCATTTAATCTTTGTCGAAATCCCATTCGCTTTCACGTGCCAATATCAAGTTTGCATGCAAATGTGGGCCACACTTCCATTTAATCTTTGCCAAAATCTCATTCACTTTCACGTGCCAATATCAAGTTTGCATTCAAATGTGGGGCACACTTCCATTTAATCTTTGTGAAAATCTCGTTCACTTTCACGTGCCAATATCAAGTTTGCATGCAAATATGGGTCACACTTCCATCTAATCTTTGCCAAAATCTCGTTCACTTTCGCGTGTCAATATCAAGTTCCATGCAAATGTGGGTCACACTTCCATTTCATCATCGCTGAAATCCCATTAACATTCACATGCCAATATCAAGTTTGAATGCAGATGTGGGCTACACTTCCATTTAATCTTTGCTAAAATCCCATTTTTCACGTGCCAATATCAAGTTTGCATTCAAATGTGAGTCATACTTCCATTTAATCTTTGTCGAAATCTTATTCACTTTCACGTGCTAATATCAAGTTTGCATGCAAATGTGGGTCACACACTTTCATGTGTTAATATCAAGTTTGCATGAAAATGTGGGTCTCACTTTCATTTAATCTTTTTGCCAAAATCCCATTCACCTTCATGTTCCAATATCAAGTTTGCATGGGCCACACTTCAATTTAAGTGTTGTCGAAACTCCATTCAGTTTCATGTGTCAATATCAAGTTTGCATGCAAATGTGGACCATCTTCATTTAATGTTATTTAAATGCATGTGGACCACACTTCCATTTTGCCAAAAACCATAATGCCTTTATGTGACAATTGTATAAAATTGAGTCACGGGTTATTTGCTTAGTTTGCCCATTTATGAAAAATATCACATGGCAATTTATTTCAAGATTTTGGGCCTTTATTACTAGATCCTTTTCATATTTTGTTTGTTATTCTATCAGCAATTTCGCCAATGCTTAGGCATTAAATCCAGCAATTTCACCAAAGCCTGGGCGTTAAACTCAGCAATTCAACCCAAAGCCTGAGCATTAAATCCAACACTGTCACTTAAAGCCTAGACGTTAAACCCAACAATTCAACCCAAAGTCAGGGCATTAAACCCAACAATTTCACCAAAAGTCTAGGCGTTAAACCCGACACTATCACCCAAAGCCTGGGCATTAAACCCAACAGTTTTGCTATTTTCACACCCTATCTTCATGCCACACATTGAAAACTAAATATTTCAAAAATGAAAAATATCAATCCAACAAACAATTTTATCTTTAGAACTATGTGATCCCTGATTTCCCATAAGACGTTTTAATTGTGTTGTTCTTAGATTGAAATCAATAATAAATTCATTGTTGTAATTGAGATTCATCTAATTGAGTTTAGTTGGACCTTGACTGTTAGTTCTACTAATATTGTATTTTACGCAAAATAGATGGTCTAACAAGTATAACTATTAAATGGTCCCATTAGATGATCTATATGCATTGTTCTGGCAAACGATCCATTTTGAAGATCTATAGTGGGACACACCACTCTGAAAAGGAGAGACACTGACTCAGAAACAAGATTCGTCTATGCGCAAGTCTTCTATAAATGATTTTCTCTTAAATGTTGCAAATAAAAAATCCTTTTTTTACACTATTTTTTATGCATTGAGTAGAGAAAAATCTAATTCAATTATTTTACAAGATCACTTGCTACATATTTGATTGCACCAAGCTAAATTGCATTAAAATTATCTATGCAAATCTAGAATAGAAATTGGAGACAAAATATCTGAAGAAAAATAAGAATGAGAAAATTTACAACGTGTTGCGAAAGAAGATATTCACAAAAATTAATCTTTTAACACATAAGAAAATATCTGATAATGGCAAAAATAATATCTAAGAATTAAATCTAAGTTGATTTCGTAAATAATGAAAATTTTAAATAGAGATTGGAGAGGGTAGAGGAGATAGTGTTGCATAACACACTCTAAACCCTAATTTTAATTCCTTTTGTAATTTTTTGTTTTTGTCTTCCTCGTGGAAAGCTAAATTCCCTTGAGTTGATTATCTTGTGATTTTTGCAACGAATTCTAAGGTTCATGTTCAAAAAAGTTTTGTTCTTTAATTCTCTAAACATATTATGCTTTATTATTGGTCATTTTGAAATATTTTCTGAAAATAATTGTTTTTAAACACTTGTTGAGAATTCAATTGTTTTTCTATAATTATAATTCTTGGTTAATTTGCTTAGTCTTAATCAACCTCTTGCTTGCTTACCTAAGAGATAAAAGATAATCATCTCATTAAGTAGACGTTGGAATAAAGTGAGATATTAAATAAGTCAGTAGAGGCTTGTTTTACTAATAAGATTCTGTTAAATTTGATTGACGCTTGTTTGAATAAGTTTATTTATGTGAAGAGAATTGAATGATAATTAGTTTAAGATAACCAAGGAAAAATTCATTGTGAATGAAGTTGAAACTCAATATGCTTTCTTTATTATTTTACATTGCCTACTGTAATTTCCTGCACTACAATCTTTAAACCCATTTATAATTTACTGTTATTATTAACTTTTCTTACTTCATATAAGTTTTGAACACTAATTGGCTAAATTTACAATTGGATTTGTTTAGAGATGACTTGAGGTTAGCTTTCCCCTATCTATACTATCATATCTTTAGTGTTAGATGGTCTAGCACTACATTAGACGATCAAACACTGAAATTATTTTAATTTGCTCATAAAACAATTGTGATCACACACATTTGTAGTGACTATGTTGGCAATGCCTTGCAAACACATAAACATGATCTCGTACCGTGTCACAACTTCTAAAGATCTACCACATGAGGATGGTTATGATGACGACAAATTCATGCAAAATTGTAATTGTCATACCAGCATTGTAACAACTTCATGCTTGTAGTGAGTAGTGTCTAATCTAGCTTCAACAAAGGAGATAGGTTTGTTCATAACAACTTTCCAATAATTTTTGATAGACACATTCAACTCCAACAAACACTATAGAAGGTTGGTCTTAATAAAATGAAAAAGGTTCCATATTTATCATGGACAACAACGCCTAACTTTGAAACCATCATGAGAGGTTCATATTAGTCGTGGAAGCTCTACAAGAGATGTGAACACTTTTGTCCAACATTGACGACCATCCTGAGAACCAAATCAATTGTGAAAGCTTCACACAGGAATCATATAATTGTTGTAGCTTTGAGTAATCCAAAAGGCACAAAAGTCCCAAATTTCCTAATTCACTTTCCTTCAAAGAATTTATATACCAATACACTTTTTATATCTTCAAACTAGGTAGCAAGAGTTGGGACTCACGCGCAAGAAGTTAAGGCATGAGTTTGGAATTTCTTTAGCCTTTTTTTGACATGTTTTAATTTAAATTTCTGTTGATTTCACTATGTGATAAGGATGTTCGTGTCCTTTTTATCATTTGCTTTGTTTAATATTTTTTTATCTTTTATTTTTATACTTTCACGATATTATTCTCCTTTTCATTTTAGTAGGAAGCTTGTGTCTATGTAGGTCAAGCTTGATTCTTCTATAAACTCAACCATATCTTCTCCTCCAAAATATACTTTACTTTTATTTTCCTATCACATGTTCTTTCTATGACTTGAAAGATTCTTATTGTACCTTAAAGGACTTCATGAGATACATTATGTGTTCAAAATCCTACATCGACTAGAGATTGAGTCAATTTATAGTATATAAGTGAAGACAAATCTCACTTTAGTTAGGATGAGTTAGACTTAAAATCACTTCCTAATATGGTACAAAGTCTATCCTAGCGAGGTTTGTTAAGCCTATCATGCCACCGATTATCGGGTCACTATCAGATCACCCACAAATACATAGTTCACACCAAATTAGGATAGACTTTGATACCATCACCAAAGAAAAAAGAAAGCAAAAGAAGAAAATGAAAGATAAGATTCAAAATTTATCACTAAGCATTGACCCAAAAGCCAATTTATAAAGAAACAAAAACACCTAACAAACTTCATCATTAAATGATCTTGCCAAGCCACCATCAAACAATTTAGAATGTGGAAGATGGTCTTAGGATATTGTCTAAGCATATTTTGGATCGTCTAAAGATGATAAAAAAGCATATTGTCTAATGGTCAAGAAAGTAGACTGTTTAAGAATATCAAGAAGTGAGTTTAAGTTTAATTCATCCTTATAAATCTGACTTGTAAGATAAGGAGTGTCTTCGTTTATATATTATAAATTAGTCTTATCTCTAGTCAATGTGAGATTTCCTATATACCGCTTGAGATACGAAAATCTCGTATATGGCACTAAATATTTATGAGTCAACACTACAATAGCAAGAGACATGAAAAACTCCAACAAATTTCACTATGATATATTTTAATATCATATTAGAAAATAAAAGCTTAACTCAACCTTCACTATGGATAAATCTTTAAAGATTAATATTGTACCACGCCTTCGGTAGTGTTTGTAGTTCTTAGCCAATAATATTGTGCCCATGACTATATGAAGAAAATAAATGGATGGGCTACTATGCCTCCTCATGTGGATTATATGGGGTTTTCCTTTTTAAAGATGGATAGAATTGTACATGAATGAGATCATCGAGAAAAGAAAGTTATTCACATATTATTACATCACTAAAAAAATGGAGATATAAATGGGCACATAAGTTGCAACTTCCTTGATACCTTTGATTATATTTATATTTATGCTCATGCAATTATGTTTTACGTCTTCTATTACGATTGTCTTCTTCACATTTATACACACACATTATATATATATTGTAATATCCCATATTTTTTATATAATAGGAATTTTATTGTATAGAAATTATATAATAAATCTAGATATAAATATCCATGCTTTCATCATATATTTCAAAATATACTCTCTATATAAGATTTAATAAAAATATCTTCGTTCAATTACAAAATAAAATAAAATAAAACTTCTCCATCAGCTCACTAAAGAGTCACACCACATGTCAAATACTTTGCTCATGTGTAATACACGATCATTGTAGATTTAAAAACAAAACAAACACCATACAAAAAGAAGGGTAAGCTAGAGAGTTTAAAAAAAATGTATTTTCATAAATTAAATTTATGTCACAACCAAATAACAGCAAATCAAGCTTTCATAATTCATCTCATACATCACATTATCGTTAACACATCACACTCATGTGACACCCATATTACCTAGTCTAACCGGTTCTTTTTTACACCGTAGTGCAATTATATAAACATTTTCATCCATATGATTTGGTTTAACCGGTTATTTTTCACACCGTAGAGCAGTCATATAAACTTAATCCATATGATTTGATCTAACCAGCTTTTTTTTCACACCGTAACGCAATCATATGAACCTATTAACCCATATGATTTGGTTTAATCATTCTTTTTCACACCGTAGCACAATCATATGAACCTATTAACCCACATGATCTGGTCTAACCGATTCACACTATACCGCAGACATATGAGTCTATTAACCCACATGATCTGGTCTAATCAATTGTCTTTGACACCGTAGCGCAATCATATGAATATATTAATCCATATGATCTGGTCCATCAGTTCTTTTTCACAATGTGGCATAGTCATATGAACCTTCTTCGACTCTCACCACCTAGCATCTTCATTTATGATTCAAATGACTAATAGAGTCAGGATACATCCTTATTGATCAAATCCACAAACAATGTACATCCTAACTATCTCAACACAGGTGTCTTCTTTCCTAAAGATACTATGTCTCGATAACCATTCCATATTATTCATAAACATTTATACTACATCATATCATCTATAAACATTCATTCAATTTAATTAATATTCATTCAATTTAATTAATATTCATTCAATTCAAACTTAATAAAAAAAAAGTAATTACAATATTTATTAAAACATTCAAACTAATTTCTCTTATCAAATATCAACACTTTAGATAATTTTCTATTTCAAACTAACATAAAAAGAAATACAATTAGCTTTCCTTACCTATATAAAGTACATATCCTTCCAAAAATCTAAAATCACAGAAACCTAACTCTATTCAAGAATCTGATCGAACACTCTTGCTCTACTCACGCTAGGAATATAGGGATAACATCTTATCTGTTTGTTACTCACGCTAGGAATATAGGGATAACATCTTATCTGTCTGTTTGATAAAGAAGGAAGACAAAATTTTAGAAAAAAAAAAAAAAAAAAAAAAAA
>Ga0209489_103644_pt1 | contig 29674 bp, 29 predicted proteins | sample SiratrowhiteBW_FD_187527 | JGI IMG/M metagenome (GOLD analysis project Ga0209489, IMG submission 187527) | Root nodule microbial communities of legume samples collected from California, USA - Siratro white BW (SPAdes) (version 2) | ecosystem: Host-associated > Plants > Roots > Nodule | place...
TTTTTTTTTTTTTTTTTTTTTTTTTTTTTTTTTTATAGTTTTTTTTTTTTTTTTTTTTTTATGTAGAATAGAAAAAAAAAAGTTTCAGTAAGACTAGAAGTACTATATGAAACTAAATGCACAGAATTAAACAAGTAATTGTAAAGGAACTATATATATAGGACCTAAAAAACTTCAACAAAATAAAAATGAAGTTGATGAACAGAGACACAACAAAATATACTTTATTACTCATACACATTAGCGTCATAAATTTCGAAAATGATACACTAATATCCTATTTATAGATCTTTATTCGTCAAATATTTTTTACACTACTGATTACGCGTGACACCTAAAATGATGTTCTTAATACCTCACTTATCTTACTAGAGAAGATACACATCCATCAAACATGTACCACATTTCTTGACTAATTTATTTCTCTAGATTCAAAATTTTAACAACTATTTTTTATGAATGGATCACAAATACTTTTATTCTAAATGAATATCAATTCTAAGTAATTAAGTTTATTTAATAGTTTCATTTTCATACAATAGAGAGATATCTTTACTAAATTACCACAATTATATTTATTGGGAAACTTTCTTATGTTTAAAGATAATTATAGTTTAGGATGTTAAAATTTGCTTTTATTTACGTTCACTAGTTTTTTTTATATATATATTTGAATGTTTGAGTGTTTCCTGGAACAAACTTATGTTATTTCTTGAAAGAAACTATTTTTATTGTTACATACACTATTCATTAGTCTTTGGCTTGACTTTTCTGCATTATTGCGCGGAAGATATAGGACAACGTAAAAAGAAGAAATTTCAGACACTATACCCAAACATCCATCACACAATTCGACCTTAATTCGACCTTTGTGGCTGTGAATTTGGAAGAATTTGATAAGGTCGTTTTGTATTGGGGAGTCAATCCTTGGAACTTTATTATGTGCACGTACCTTGACATTGATGGAAAGAAATGTATGCTATTAGTTATCGATAAATTATGACACAGACCTCAGGGACTTCATTTTTCCTTTAAAAGAATTGTTTGAGAACGTAGACTTTGACTGATGAGAAATCATAAGTCTTTTTTATCTTTTCTAGGTGGTTTCTGCAACTGATCGCAAAAGTAAAAATAAATAAATAAATAAATAAATACAAATCAGAAGTGTTAGCATAAACTAAAAGAGGCACCTAGCCTCGTTTGTTAAAAACTACACTTTTTTTCTTCTAAGAAAATAAATGGAAAATGTTTTCTCAACTAGAGGACAAATTATATGTTCATTTTCTTCTTTTGAAGAGAGAGAAAAAGTGAAGGATATATCTCTTATTTTATTTTTTATAAAATATGGAGTATAATATATAATCTTATTATAGACTTTTCAAATTCATCTTTCTACTCATAGTGTAACTATGCTATAATTAACATTATAAATATAAAATTAAAGGTAATAATTATTGATAATAGTGAAGCACACACCCTTTAACAAACTTATAATTCTTGAGTTTAATATTTGACCTTCTTGATCCATTATTCTAATAATCTCCTTTAACTTATATACCAGTAATTAAATCTAACATATCTATAGAGTGACCAACTAAGGAGACATGACCAATGATTTTTTTTTTTTCGTTTTCATCATTTCCACAAGATTTTCACTTATAGTACTCTTTATAGTCAATGAATGTTTATTATTTGACCAAACCACACATGAAACTAAAGCATTATCAACTTTAATAAAGATTCTCAAATTTCCATGTCTTCCTTGGAAATCAAGTGATTCATACTGGAGAAACACTTTATCCTTAGAAACATTAAGTGACAGGTTCTTGTTCTCGTTTACAAAATCTTCTAATTGTACTTCTAAAGTTTTAGCTTGCCTCCTAATTAACCATATCTCTCCCTTATTTCTTAATGCTGAAATACGAATGCTTGAGGACAAAACGTGTGCAAGTAGATCCACTGTATGTGAGACCTACCAATAGATTCCTTAACTGACTTTGCTTTTATGGTCACAATTCAGATTCATCGTCCTTCGACCCTAGATTAGTAAACATGAAATTCAATGCTAGATCGTGCATATCCTCTTATGAGACAACCACACCACTTTTTTCATCGACTGGAAAATTGAAAATTCCATATTTCATCCCATAAGCCATAAATTGTGCTTTATTCAATGCGTATTCCATCTCTACCATATGGGTTTCAGATTCTTTGAATGTTTTAAGAACTTCTTCTACATCCTCAACTTTCCCTTCAAGCTTGAGAGAAAAGACCTTTGTCTTTAGATTGATTTTGAACATCCGATTCTTCGTCATTTCCATGTGTGCAAGCACTCGACCATTTTCATCCTTCAAGTACAAAATCCAATCTTTCACGAAAATTGAACACCTTTTCTCAAATAATCGTCCTATACTAAGAATATTATTTTCCAAGTCAGGTACATAATAGATGTCCTCCATAGTACCTTCTTTTCCATCTTTATGCTTTGTCGAGTATCTGAAAGACACATGTACATCTTTTGTCTCTTGTATATCAATAAAGAGATGTTTGTTCCCACACATATGATTGGTAGCATCAAATTCTAAATAAAACAACATGTCGTTGTCTATAGTGATGCCTTCATTGGCCATCATGATGATCCCTTCATCTTTTGTTTTATCTTCCTCGACTAATTTGCATTTTCTTCTAATTTCTTCTTGGTATAATAGTCCTTTACGTAATGTCCATATGAGACATGACTTTGGGAACAATTCCAAGCATGTTAGTTGTACTCCATTCAAATAAGTCAGCATTGGCAATCAGGACCCTTCAACCTCTTTTTTCTACAACTGATTTGTTATGCTTCCCATTCTGGCACTTTGCCCCTATGCTCTAAGTTGCACCAAGGTCATGGGTTCATTGAAAGTTGGCCGTTCTTCCTCCACCTTGGTTCTGGGGTCTAGGTCGCTTTGATCTGATGTCTCAACATAATGACATTCCTTTAACCAATCCATATGGGTGGTAGTTTTTATGGTACTCTTGATCGAGTATGAGGCTACCTTCAAAATTTGAATGTAGCACTGGCGAGCCTTCTTTGGATCAGCCTTGACTATTATAATCGCACTATCCTCAATCAAAAATTTCTTGGCCATATGTGGTGTGGAGATAGCAGCTTTGAGCTTATTCAGCGTCCTCCTATCGATGATGACATTGTAAGAGGATTTTGCTTCTACCAGAATATACCGAACCATTAGTGTTCTATATCACTTGCCTGTGCCAAATGTTGTCAATGGATATACGTAACCTTTGGTGTGGACACGATCACTAGCGAATCTCAATAATGGTTCGGGGTATGATTTTATGCATGATGATAGCAGTTATAGTTTCAAGAAAATGGACCAGAATAGAGCATCGACAGAGCTTCCCTGATCAATTAGGACCATGTGAGCCTTCCAATTCGTTATAGTTGTGGTGACAACCACGGGGTCGTCTTGATTAGGATCGAGCATAGAAAAATCTTCATCAGAGAAGATGGTTGGTTGAGAACAGAGTGAAACAAAGTGCACAAAGTTGACGTTTCTGGCCTAGCTCGAGCATCCTCCCCTAACAAATCCTCCAGAAATGGTTTGAACTAGCCCTATAGGCTCATTAAGATCTTGCTAAGGCTGTTCTTGGCCATCACCTGGGGGTGGAGGAGCGTCAACAGGTCATCCTCTTTCACAACTTTTGAAACCTCTTCCTCGTCCACAGTCGTCATGTCCTTGTCATTGGCCTAATGGAATATTTTGAACAAGTGCATGATCTTCTCAAAGAAAAGTCAGAGAAGGACAACACCTTGGCTTCCCATAGGTGGCGCCTTATTGAATCTCGCCAGATAATCCCTTAAAGGTTCATTATCACCTTGAATAACATGGTGCAATGAGGTTGAACATGCCACTACTAGTTTGCCATCAACTAAACAGGCTGTGAATCGAGAGCATAGAGTCCTGAACGAATCTATAGAGTTCAGTGGCAATGAGTAATACCACTGCAAAGTTACCCCTCTAGGGTGGTAGGGAACAAACAACAGTAAACGTGTAGGTTGTCTAAGAAGAGGTTGGTTTGAGTGAAATAACACTTTAAATGGCCTTTGGGATCAATCGTGCCATTTTAAGACTTGACATTTGGCCATTTCCACTTACTCGGTAATATGGCTTGCATAACTTCTGGTGTGAACAGATGAAAGCCATCTAAATCTTCCTTCATCTTTGGTTTCAAGGGATTTGCATGCACCTCCCTGAATGGTGTTCGTTGATGGTATGGTCTTGGTCCATTATTCCCCAGCTTGACCAGGAGGGAATGGTCAAGCTCTGATGAACCCGGGTATCAGTTGGCATAGGTCTAGTTCGACTTGAAGTCTGCTGATACCGAAGAGAATGTTATTCGGGAGAACCACGAGTATTAGCCGAGTTTGATCGGTTGTTCGAGCCTCAAAGGGAGAATCATGTCGACAAAGGCTTGGCTTGGTGTGCCGGGCAAAATGCTCCTGGTGCAAATCATCTACTTGTGCATCTAGGGTCTTTAGTTCATTTTCAAAGGCTTAATGTTAGGCGTCCAACCTATTGGTCATCTCGTCGCTGAGGGTGTTAATGGTATCTTAACGTGCGGTTCAGATAGTGTTTTGGGCATTTTGTCTCACTCCTATTGCTTCCATATGAGTTTTCAATATCTCTAAGACCGTTGGATCCCTGATTATTTATTGTCGACTATTTGTTGTTATGGTCAAGAAAAGTTTTACCAGGGCCCACGGTGGACATGAAGTGTTCTTACCTGAGAAGTGTTGAATCTTCCGAGGTGAATGAGATCAGACCTTTTGAGGGCAAGCAGTGGTAAGATGAGTGAGGAAAGATTCACCTGCAGAAGATTCTCTGACACTAAAGTTAGTAAGAGTGCAATGAGAGAAAATAATTATTTTAAAGTGACTGAATGTAATGAGTTTGTATATACTTCCTGTAGGATGACCTTATAATTGTAGTATAGAATTTGCTAGGCAATATAACTGGTATTAAAGTGTCAATTATGAGCATTAAATAATAGTTTCAAAATTTTGAAATTTTTCAGAAATGACTAATAACATATCCAAAACGGCAAAAAAAAAAAAAAGTGGGTTGATTTTATATTTGAATTGATTGAAAATTTTAATTTGAGATTTAGCCTGGTTCAAATATATCAAAATCAATTGCCAACAATATTGTTAATCAAAACTTTGCTTGGAAATCAATTTTTATTAACAACTCTAGAGAATCAATCAATTGACTTTTACATTCAGTTGGTTCCTTTTATCAGCAAAATCAATATTCAATGCAAAAACAGTGCGCGAGTTTGAAGGAGTTCAAGAACAGTAAAGAACCACACAAAATTTATATTGGTTCAGGCTTTTTGAAGAGCTACATCCAGTTTCTTTGCCACACTAGCAAAGATTCCACTAACCAATCAAAAATTACATGAAAAACATAAGCTCAATACACAATCTTGCACCCTACAAGATTGCGCAATACACCCTATGCAACGTCCCAATCCACAGCTGCAGAAACCACTGTAAATCCCACCAACAAACCTTATCAAGATCAAATACCAGCACCAAATCCACCTAGAAACCCTATCTAGATGAATTATAATACAAACAATTGAAGAAAACGAATTACAAACAATGGCTTGAACCAAAACAACACCTACAACCTGTCAAGAAAGGCAAGAAACACTTCCTTGAACACTAAGGTTGCTGCATTGATACTTCAATCGCCCAAAGGCAGACTAGAATTGCTCAAAGATTGAGAATTAAGGTTAATCTTTTGAAATCTTTGAAAAACCTCTCCACCAATAAGCTCTCTTTCTCACCCCGTGCTCTCTCAAGTTTTCACAAAATCTAAAGTCTGAAAGGCATTTTCGAAAGTTGCAGAACCTTTTATTTTATAATAGATCTGCACTTACGTGAAATCAATTGGTTAATTTTACTAAAGCACAAAAACCTTGCTCGTAGAAAAACCTTGTGAGTTGCTTCAAATTAAACATGAAGATCAAAATAATAGGAAAACTCATAAGATAGAAAAACATTTAAAAATTAAAAATAAAAGTACCAAAGAAGATTAACTTAGAAAGACAGGTTCTCTTCACTTTCATTTTTAAATGTTATGAGAAAATGCCATCTGTTTTGCTATTTTCATGTTTCTATAGGACGATGTTTGATCCTGGTTGGAATCATGAATAAAAATAAGGTTGTTATTCGTAACACATTGCAAGATCTAAGGACAGATCTCTTTCAAGAGGAAGGGGATGATCGAATATCCCCCAGCCACCTTAGTCAAATAATGAAGAGGACAAAGGGCTAGAGGATATCAAGATCTTTCTAGAAGATTGAGCCCATTTGAGCCTGTTTGGGCCTTCAACAGTCTATCCATGTCCAAATCCAATCCTAAAGAAACCTCTCTGGAGAACATGGTGCATTAAGAAAGAGTCCTCTAAATTGTATGAATTGTTTATAATAGTTTAGAATAATTTAGGCCAAGGTAGTGTAAGGTTTTAATTTGGGCCTTGTATTTTGGGCCAAGGTAGTATAGGGTTTTTAATTTTGGGCCAAGGGTTCTATAACACAAAAACCTAACACTAAGTGAGGGAAGCTTGTCATGCAAGCTAGGGCTAGGTGGCACCACATGCCTTCCATGCTTCCTTACCGAGGCCTATAAATAGAAGTGCTCACTACATGTAAAAATAAGCTGGATTGAAGTAAGGAAATGTTGTTAAATTTCTAGCTTATTGTTCAAGCTCTCCTTTGTGTTTTCTTCTCTAAAGAAACCTTGAAGAACCTCTTGGTAGTTGGCCCAACCTCTACCAAGAGATCTTTCATCACCTAGTTCACTTGTCCATTGAACTTCCACCTCAAACGCTTCATCTTCTACCTCGCGTTTGTTTCCACTACCTCATAGTTTGGTTCTTCTTCCATCTAAACATTTCATCTTAAGGATTCTCTTCATCTTCAACCGTTCATCTTCCTCCTTCAACGCTTTTGCATGCTTGAAGAGTCTTCTCTCCTACATTCATTCGGTGCAAAACTTCTCTAGTCTTCTAGTAACTCAAGTTGAGATCAAGGAAGCAAAGCATCATGAAGGCTCCTTTATCATTTGTCACGGGTTTCAATCAATTAAACCCTTTGAAAAATACCTATCCTGCTTTTGGCTATGTTCCCAATGCACAAATTAATGTTTTAAATGCTCACATTAATCACAAAATATGTTATCAGTAGAAAAAATCAATTGATTATTTTTGGGAATCAATCAATTAAAATAATGTGTAACAGATATTTAATCCATTGTTTTCGAGAATCAATCAATTAAAATTGTATACATCAGATTTTCAACTAACTGTTTCCAAAAATCAATCAATTAAAATATTTCCATCAAATAACATTAAAAGGCCCAATTAGTAGAAGATATTTGAAGCATTTAAAATCCCTAATTCACTTCGCAAAAAGTTAAATCTTTCCTTTTTTTTATAGGGGTTTAGTGAAAAAAGTCAGAAAGTTATTTTTCAGTTTCATCAAATTGAATTTCACAATCACCATTACTAAAATGTGTCAATATCCAATTTCGTTCGGGTAAAAAATAATAAATAATTTTTTATTTGCATCCTCACTTTATTTTTGGACTAAAATAATAAAAAATAAATTATAAACAATTTGGAGACTAGAAAATAGAAAAATATATAATAATAACTAAAAATAAAAAATAAATAAAAATAAAAAATAAATAAAAATAAAAAATAAATAAAAATAAATAATAATAATAATAATATAAATAAAAAATAATAAAAATAATAAAAAGAGGATAAACGAAAAAAAGAGAAAAACAAGAAGAGAGAAATGAAAAATAGAAAAGAGAAAGAGAAAATAAAAAGTGGAAAATGAATGGCCTAGTGGTAAGCTCTTATTGGCGCAATTATTATTCACCTTCATATGGAATGCACCATTTCACTAAAACTGCACCATTTTGCAACGATGATTTAGAGTTAAATGATTCATGTACTCTTGGCGTTTTGAATTGAATAGAAGCAGGCCTGGAAGTAGTTTCGGTTGAGCTTCCGGTTGGCAACTGGAACTCAAACCGGCAAAAGTCAATGAAGAAATCTTGTGCCTATATAAAGAGCCATGATACACACAAAACGTAAGGGGGAAGCTTGAGACTTACGATCTCTGAACATTTGAGAGAGCGTTTTCCATTTCGTGAGAGGTTTTGTGAGAGAGAAGTGAAAGCAAATCACTCGCCAAAAAAGAAAGAGCTTGCCGGAGGAAGAAGAACTTTAAAATTTAAGAACGCATTGCTTGGAGGATGTGGTCCTTCAACAAGTACGTGATGTTCATCCTCGTTTCACCGATTCCATTCATGCTTTGTATGAAGTTTGTCATCCTTACAGATAGTGTTGTTCATCTTCTTGATTCAAGTTGCACTGTTTATTCTCTGTTTTGATGTGCGAATAATTTTTTGAAACGTTCTAAACCTATAATTTGTTTGTAATTTAACTGTGAATGTTTAATTGAATAACAATGTCTATATCGTTCCTTCTGGAGAAGTAGCAAATATTTTATCACTCACTAGAAATTCAAGTCTTCGCCGGAAAACTTAAAAAGCCTTACGCCGAAAACTTTTTACGCCATAGTAAGTGTTCTTGTGTTTCTCTTCGAGTTTTAATCCATTTTGTTTAGTTGATATACGGATATTAATTGTTTCTAGTGCATTCTTCACCATGATGTCAAACATGGTTGCACCGAGTTCAATTTGGTGCAACTTTTGTTTTTCATGCACAGTATGTAAGTTCTGTTAAGTATTAGTTTTTTAGCTCCCCTATCATACTCACATATTGACCAAGTTCGAGTCACTTCACAAGCTTTTACATTCGCAAAATCAACTTCGCAAATCTTCAAAACCTTTGCATGAAAAACAACACAACGAAACGTTTACATATCAGCCACATTCACTCACATTGTCTTTCACAGAATCTCAAACGAATTTCTTTCACCCATGCTTTCGTAATTTCCTCAAGACCTTTTACACGTAAATATACCATGTATGCGTGTAGCATTTGAAACCTTCCATTTTGTCTGCCACGCTCGCTGATATTATAATGCACAGAACCAACCAATTTTTTCTAAAACCTTTGCCAAAAAACCACTCAAGAATCCTCTTCATCCATAATGTCCATTCTGTTAATATTAAGCCACAAACGCTGGCATTTTCTTTCTCAAAAAACCAAACCAAACCTCATACAAGAACCATCGCATTTGTGCCCATCTCATGCATAAGCCACGTCTGGTGGCATTGAATCTTGCATGCATGAATTCTCCATTACCTAGCCTTGGAAACCTTCGCTTTGTGAAAGTAAGCCACGAATGCTGGCATTTTTGTTAAAAAAAAAAAAAACAAAATGGTTACCTAGGTAACCAAAACACATGTTTCACAGTGACCCATACCAACAAACCTTACCCAGAACTTTCAAAAATAACTTTGCCTTGTCGTAAGCCAAGTCATGAACGCTAACAAGCTCACGTGCATTTTTTTGAACGCTTGCACATATACCCAAACACCTTGCACCCAATAACCCGTATTTGAGCACTCTCATGAACGATTTCATATACACTTGTAACTTTGAACCATTTATGTGAAGCTTAGAGCGACGTATGTTGGTGCTTTGATGTTCATAGAAAAACATAGATTTACACATGAAGCTATGCACCACAACACGTTTTCTATAACAACATGCACCCCGAAACCATGAACCAAATGTTTCAATTTATTAGACAGTGAACAAAGCCATGAACGCTGGCACGTTCACAAGCCTCGCCTTACACAGAAACCTTTAGCTAAAATCTTTGAAACCGGGGATACGTGATTTAGGGTACCTTTCACTAAACCAAAAGCCATCAACCCAAAAACAAATATAGAACTTTTTTTGCCGGTAAACAGTAACCCCAAACTTACGTACCCAGGAAACATTGCCGAAGCCTCACAGACACTTTCACGAAACTCAAATATAAAGTTAAGTGCTGACTTTGAATGTGTTTAACGTGGGTCCTTGTTATTTCTGTTTGCCGTATAATAAAATAATAATAATAATAATAATATAAAAAAATCCAAAAATATCAAAATTCCTCTCATTTTATTTTCAGAAGAACTAAGTATGTCCTAATTTTTAATTTTTCTTTTTATTTCTTTTTCTTTATTTTAAGTGCTTCTGCTTTGCTTTATTTTATTTTTATTTTCTTTTTTTGGAAAAGATAGACATTTTAAAAAATTATATTTGTTGTTATTTATTTTGATTAAAGGTATTGTCCTTGGACAAGTATTGTGGGGGTGGTAATAACTTCTCCACACGTAACCAACTCCCAAATCTATTCTTTTATTTGTAAACCACATTTTCCTTTTCTTTGGTTTTTGATAATTTCCCATAATAAACTATTGTAGTGACTCTATCTCATTTTCTACCCCCTTTCCATTTTCAAATCGTCGTCCATCCGTTGTCGATGAGGTCCCAACAATATGATCTCTTATTAAGTAGAGGCGAATTTCCATATTTTTGGCCCTAGAGTGTTGCACAGGATTCTTAGTCGAGTTTATAGCATTGGTATTATCACACTTTAAAGGTTCCTTAGAAAGATTATGGCAATAGTCACAACACCCAATTTCGTCTAAACAAATAAAATTATTTCAAAATAAAAAAATGAATAAAATTAAAATTTAAGAATTGTGTTTTTATCGTATTGTCATCTTAAAATAAAAAAAAAAAGAAAAAGTTTTGATTTCATTTTTATTTTATTACTAAAGTTTTAAAATAAAATTCATAAAAAAGAAAAAGAGTAAAGAAAAGTTGGGTGTTTTAAAATAATCTATTAAAAATGTGTTAAAAGAAATAAGAAAAACTGAAAAATTCCTATTAAGGTGCTGCCACATCACACTTTCTCTCACTCAATAACTCAATAATCTGACTACCTTTTTAGGCACCCATTTTTAATGGACAAAAATTAATTTAAAATTAAAAAAGAATGAATTAATTAATAGAATTTGAACAGATTAGTGATAGAATCTGATTGTGATTATTCTGCTTAAATGAAAATAATGGTATTAATTAGATATTATTTTGCTTGATTGCAAATAATGATAATAATGTGTATTATTTTGCTTAATTGCAAATAATTCTGATTAATTGGGATTTATATCTCAATTAAGCGCATTAAAGTGGAATTATCCAGCAGAGCAATTGAGAGGTCTGAAGAAATTTTATAAAAGAAAATACCAAAATAAGGATGGGATACGTTTTGGAGAGAGCACTAGAATTACACACGAAAAATTACTCAAGATCTGAAGGCTTGAATTAGAAAAAAGAGGTGAATCTTGTTAACGGTCTTCAACTGGTATGTCTTGATCGCTCAGCCTCATGTGATTGTTTTTTTTTTGTTCTTATTTTGTTTGTCCTTGTTTTTTTTTTTTTGATCTGTTGAAATTTCAATATTATGAATATTAGTATTTTGTGTTGCTTGTAAATAAATTTGCATTATAAATTTGTTTTTGTTATATCGGAGATGCTACTCTAAGCACGTCCCTACTTGTTTTTGTTATACCGGGGATGCTGCTCTGAGCACGTCCCATTGTTTAATTCTTTCTAGAGACTGTTGTTTCACACTGTCTTAGAGGATAAAAAAAAAAAAATCCTAAATCACAGTAGATCATGGAAGAAAAAACATTAGAGCATTCAAACAGAACTCAAAACTACATAGATCAACAAATATTTAATAGAAGCACTGAGCACTTATTCACCCTCAATCCCAAACAAAATCAAGGGGTTGCTCCTGTCACAATCTCCATCTCAACCATTCTAAAACATCCCTAAAATGCAAATTCAAAATCTTAGTGAATCATGCAAACAACAACATCAGAGCACTCAATAAGAACCTTAATCTCTATCAAAGCACTCTAAAAGAAACCCTCAACCATTTTTTTTTATTATTACCATTACTTTTTTTTTCTCTCCTTTGTTTTCTTAACAAATCAATAAATAATGTTTTATTTCAAATAAATTTGTCAAAATAATAAAAAGATATAGAACATTTCCAAATTTTCAAGAAAAAGTATATAAAATATTTTCCAAAAGTTAATAAAATATCAAATTTCGAAATTAAGAATGTATAAAAAAAGTTTTTTGAAATAAAAAAAATATAAAAAATTTCTCAAAATAAAAAAAAATAGATAAAACAAAATGAAAAATATAAAAATTTCACAAAATTAAAATATCAAACATCACCAAACAAATTCTCAAATTAGAACTACGTGAACCCTGATTTTCTATCACGGATAGAAAAACGTAAGACCAAGGTCAATCATTGTCGGATAAAAAAAATAAAAATATATTTTTCTTTGTTATTTGTTTGTTTATTGTTATTTTAGTTTTCATTTTTATATATATACTTGTTTATTTTTATTCATTGTAATTGTGATTATATTGTAATTATGTTTGGGGAAATAACATTTTAAAAAAAACCACACTTATTTTTACTCATTTAATTAAATGTACCGTCTTAGAACGGACGCTTTGGGGGTGTTAATACCTTCCTCACGCGTAACGGACTATCGAATCTTGAATTTGGTTCGTAGACATTTTATTTTTTATTTTTCTATAGTTTTCCATAATAAATTATGGTGGTGACTCCAATCTCAATCTAAATATTTTTTAAAATAAAATTTTTGATCGCCCAGTCGTGATCCCAGTTGCAACATATGCTAACTCAAGTGGTGACATTTTGAGAGTCAGACCAATTTAATTAAATGAGTAAAATTTGTGTGGTTTTCTGAATGCTTACATTTCCCTTTCTTTGTATATATTGCATGTTATATATTTTAATTTGCATCACAGGAGCATATTCCAGGTATGTAAATACTTGTATTGTTGAAATATTGAACCCTAGGGTAGAAGACATGTTATATATCTGCCTGGGAATTTTTTGGTTGTTTTGTAGGGGTGTGGGCATGAATTTTTTTCCCTTCACACACACTTTATTGCATATCATGAGTGAGGCCCTATACTCGAGTCTGTGAAGCTTAGAAATAAAGAAGTTGTGTAGCAAAATTGGGCAGATGTACTTCCTAACCCAGGTGTGCGAAAACTCTAACTAGAGTCTGTTCCCTTTATTATCATGTCCATAAACACTGTCATTACTGACTAATATGGATGTGTGGTAAAGGGGGCCATAGCTCTAGTGACCTTAATAGGAAATTAGGATAAGTCATCCTTTGTGAGCATATTTACATGCCTAGAACTTAAGTCTCACTAGGGCAGACCCTAATTAAGGCACTAAGGGAGACTTTTTGCAGTTCAATTATCCAGTGTCATTCATAACACAAGTATTAAAATATTAAAAATATCAATCTCGTTTTTTTTTTTCATACAATACATCCCTTTTCAAAAAATAAAAGAGATCAATCTCATTTTGGGAAATGATTTTTTCTTTTCATATTTTCATTTTTTCTTCTAAAAATTGATTTTGGGAAATAAAAAAAAGAAACATTAATCTCATTTTTTTTTCATATGCATTGCATATTGTCTTTTTTTTAAATATTAAAAAAGGTGTAATGCATCCATTCATACAACATTAAAAAAAAATCAAAATAGAATTTCATTTATCCATACATCCCCATGATATTGCCAAAAAAAAAAATAACAGAATTTAAAATAGTTTCATTCATATATTCATTTTAAAAAAAAAGAAGTAATATGAGAAGGGATTCCATCCATTCACTTATGCATACATTATCATCCACCGTTTCATATATTTCTTTTTAAAAGAAAAAATATTGATAAAAAAGAGGTTTTATTCATTCATGTATTCACCCAGGACTTCATATATCCATACATATCTCATAGAATCTATTCTCATCTAAAGTTTCATGCACCATATGTACTCCCATGTAAATATCACACATGCATTCTTAAAAAAAAAAAAAACAGTTTCAAATAGAGTCAATGCATTCATCCATGCATCCTTATAGCCTCATGCTTTCATGCATTTTCAAAATCTTATTCAAACAAACAAAGAAATAAAAATTATAGAATTCATTTTCATATTACTATTCATTCAATAAAAAATAGATTTCATATATGCATCATGCATTCAATAAACAAAAATGAATCATATCAATTTCATACATGCATTCATTTATGCATCTACATAAGAATTCTCAAATAAAATTTCATGCATATGCACTCTCATTGCACTTATGCATTTCTTTTAAAAATGTTGATATCAAACAATAATAACAAAAATTTACCCTTATGGCTTTCATTCATACATTTTCAAAAATGAAATTTCATACATTTTCATTAAAAAGAAAAGTGATAAATAAAAGAATAATTTCATGCATTCATTAATGCATTTTTAAAAAAAAAATAAAATTGCATGCGTCCAAATTTCATACGTCCATTTTATGCATTCATGTATTTGCACTTTCAAAAAAAAAAAATCTAACAAAAAAATTCCTAAATAAATTCCTATAAATTTCATGCATAAAAAATAAAAAAATAAAAAAGCAAAACAAAACAATTTTTTTTGTTGCTTAATTAATTTGTATTTCTGTACCTCTTTTTCTAACTTGCTCGCATAAAAAAGATTATTGACATGCATACATTAATTAGTTTTGCATGTATCTTATAGTTAGATATGCATCATACTTCTAAATATGTATCATACATTTAGACATTCATCACACATCTAAACATACATCACATATCTTAATATATATCATACATTTAAGCGTGCATCATACATTTTCAAAGTTATCCATACTACATTCTACTACATGTTTTTTCCTTGAAAATACATTTTAAAAAAAATATAAAATAAAAAAATAGTTTTATGCATTCATTCATGCATTCTCATTTGAAAAGGAAAAATGAAAATTAGAGTTTTATGCATTTATGCATTCTCTTAAAATCAAAACTGAAAAATAAAAAAAAAATAGTTTATGCATTCATCTCAATCAAAACAAAGAAAAACAAATAGAAACTAGAAGTTTTATGCATGCATTCTCATTCAATAACAAAAATAAAAAAAAATCATATATACATTTTCATATCATCATTCATTTGATAAACAAAAATGGAAACATATGCATTCTCATTTTCAATAAAAAATAGAGTTTTATACCTGCATTCTAAAAAAAATTGAAAATCAATAATGAAAAATGAAGTTTTATGTGTGCATTCTCATTGAATAAGAAAAAAACATATATGCATTTTCTTATCATCATGCATTCAACAAAAACAAAAATTAAAAATATGCATTTTCATATTATCATTCATACAATAAACAAAAATGGAAAAAGTATGCATTACATATTTGCATTCTCATAAATCATCATGCCTTTATAAGATTTCATACATATGTCGATGAACTCTCATTGTACTCATGCATCTCTCAAAAAAAGGAAAAGAAAATCAAGAATAGCAAAAATGAGAAATATTGCATATATTTGTGCATTCATGCACTCACTTCACTTCTTTCAAGATTTATTTTGAGACCCTCTTGATGCAGTCATGGTCTCAACCTCACTTTTATCAAAAATTTCATTTGAGACCCTCTCCACACTATCAAGGTGTTGACCTCACAGGAAAATAGAAAGACAATGACGAATAAAATTATTTCATAAGATTTTTCTTTAAAAAAATATAAAATAAAATAACGCAAAACAATCAATCATATTTTTTTTTACAGAAACAAAAAAAAAGGAAGTCAGCAATGTAATGATTACAAGAAACATATACGCATTGACTATTTTTGAAAGGAAAAACTAAACATATTTTTGTAAATACTTTCTCCTTTGAAAATTTGTAAATTTTGTACATATATCAAAAATTTTATACATATGTTCTCTTTTGAAAACAAAAAAACTTTTGTACACACATTGTCATTGAAAATATTTTGTAAATACATTCTCCTTTAAATATTTATTTTGAAGTGTCAACACCCAATTTTGTCCGGGTAAACTTTTAAATTAAAAATACAATAATAAAATAAAATAAAGAAGTAAAAAAATGAAAAATGAATAAATAAATTTATTTATTTTTTTAAAAAAATAATGATTAACAATAGAAAAACGAAAATAACAAAAAAATAATAAAATAAAAATATATAAATTAAAACAACAGAATTTGAAAATAAAATAAAAAAAATAAAAAAAATAATAAATATAACAATAAAAATAACAAGAAAGGAAGACTGCTTTCAAATTGCTTCCTTGATTGGCACGTTCAATAAAATAAATAAATAAAAAATAAATAATATAAAACAATAAAGAATGAGTCCACTCTCCCATTTCTCACTCCTTAAACTTAAAAAATAAAATATCAATTGTGAAACTGCTCAAAACAACTCACGTTCTCCACTTCATAAGAATAAAATTAATAATAAATAAAAAAATTATGACCGTTGGAGAATGGCTTCAGTCTCATTCCTGGGTAGATCCATCTTTAAAATTAATTATTAAAAAATATATAAATAACAAGAATAAGGAGTCAAAGATGGATAACTTCTCTGAACCACTTTCATTTTAAAAAATAATAATAATAATATAATAATAATATAATAACAATAATGATATAAAAAAGAGAGATAAAAAGAAAAGGAGGACAGATCATTAAGAACACGGACATTGAGAAGAGAAAAGGAGAGAACAAACCATTGAGAATAGAGAACGAAGAAAGCACAGAGGAAAAGACGGACTTCAGGTATGTTTTTATTTTGCTAGTACATTCATCCATTCATTGCATGAAAAAGAAAAAAAAACAGCAACCATGCACCTTGCTCCTACCTCCACGTCGCACCATGTCACCACGTCACACCTCGTGCTCACTGCCGCCACTGCCTCGCCTTCTCATCCACTCCAACGCACCAAACTTACACTTCCGCTGCCAACCACCATGCTCCCACCTCCTCTCGTCACTCCTCCAAAAGCATCCAGAACCACCACCATAACCTCTCCAGCACCTTCCACCACGGCGTCGTCTTCAACATTAGCCATTGCAGAACCAACCATGGCAACCATCGACTTTCAACCCTCCTTCAACGCACCGAACCACCAAATGCCTCACCTTCGCCGAATCCAGTAGTGTAACAAGACTCCATATGTTGCTTCACCGCACCAACCTTCAATACCCTCCACCGAAACACCTCCAAAACGCTACCACAATACCACCAAAGCCACCACAAAACCATTCCCATACACTGTCACAACTTCATCATCTTCCACCGCTCCAACTGCCATCAACCAACGCTCCAGAACCTCTCACCATTCCCCTCTCCCATTACGCCCTCTAACCTCATCTTATTTACTCCATTTCCTAACCAAAACACCTTAACACCATTAACCAAATACAGCACCTCCCTACATCACCAATGAATCTCTTCTTCCACCATTCTAACGTGCCTCTACAAACCAAACCTCACCTCTATGTTGCTTCTTCACATCACCACCACCACCATAGCACCATACCTCCACAATGCAAAACGCCTTACCATAAAACTGTCCTACTTAAGCCTTCCTCCATGCTCATCCTCACCGCGCCTCCACCATGACCCCCACACCCACCGTAGTTGCTCCTTCTCTTTCCACTCACGTCAAAGCCACCATGAATGCCACCTCCTTGCCAACCACAATCCAGCACCTTCTACTTCAAGCCATCATGTCAACCATGCATCAGCCCTGCACCTCTAAACGAAAAGCACCCACGATGCACCATGCATGCACCCACTCTCATCACTGCCCCACCACATGCCACCACTAAATCGCCACCAAAATACCCCAAAACTGCATCCTACCATTACCGCTCGCATCTACCACCACAACGTATCCTCGCACCAAAAACCAAGACGCTACCAACCTTCCACCTCCACCACGCATCACTATATCTTGTCAAACGCCACCATAAATGCCACCAAACGTCATCCCCCTCCATCCTCAACCTCCAAACTGCACCCCAAGGCCTTCACTTCCACCATTTCATGACAAGGCTAGCACCTCACCACACCTCGCAAGTATGCAACCCATCATCATGCACGTCATCAAGACAACGCCCCTTGCTGCCACCTCCCTGCACCACCAAGCCACCAAAATCGTCATGCAATTCAAAAGCTGGTCTGGTATGAATTACTATGAGAATGAGATTGCTCCTTGTGGGAAAATTCCAAAAAGATTCGAGCTTCCAAATCTGATTCTCGGTTAGCAAATAACAATCTACCTCCAGATATTCAAAAGCTTCGCTGCCGTGCTTGTTGTGAAGCTCTTCGTTTCTTTCCTCGGATTGAAAAAATGGAAAAATATTGGTGGGTAGCGTAGCAATTGAAAATATCACCTTCTTATCTTTTACTCTTGCTCAGGATTCAAAGAACATTGAGAAGCTGGTTATTGTTCATTCAAGGGAGGAATTGATCTGCTTTTTGCATGCCATATCTCACAAACACAGGAAAAAGTTGTGAAGGGAGAAATATGGAGTCAAAGGTTGACCAAAAGCCACCAAAGATCATGCTAAGTAAACTTCCAGAGTTGGACGTGGAAACCCTAAAGAAGATCTCATACATGCTTGTGTCACCAACATCATCCTCTCAACCCAAAAGCCACATGATGAACCCATTACCACCCAAATGCCACTGCTGCCTTTGCCACCATCGGTCGCAACAACCATGTAGTCGAGCAGCCACCAGTCCTCACTCCTTTGCCGCCTTTGACCACCATAGTTGCCGATATCATCGTCGGTAATGCCCGCCGCTGTTGGTGACGCTCATGGCCGCTACCGCCTTCGCAAACCAAGCCTCCCTATCCCTCGAAACCGAACCTGCATGTGTTGCCTCCAAAGCAGTAGGTTGCCTCCTCAAACTCTAGATGGTTTCTGATTAGTAGGGGTGTTCTCTACACCCCACTTGTTTTAGCCTGCACCTGCATCTTTACTCAATTCCCAGAGTAACCCTGGCTATAGGTTGGGTTTTTTGGTTAGTGGAGCTACTTCCTGCACCTCCATTAATTAAGACTACACCCATACTCCTGTCAATTACCAAACTGCCCTTAGTAATAGTTAAGTTTTTGGTTAGTGGAGCTACTTCCTACACCTCCATTAATTAGGATCTGCACCCACACTCTTCTGAATTCCAAAACTGCCCCTACAAATACCTGAAAAAGTCTCTATGCACCACCTAAAACTCACGAGCTTTGCATTGTCATTAATTCATTCGTTCACGTTCCATTCTTCTATGCATGCTCCCGTTAAAATTAAAGTGTCAATTCCATGTTACATATAACTGTTGCATGTTATTTTTCAACACTAAATTTGATATATACCTCAATGCTTAAGCCCAAGCTTTAAACATGACATTGTTCCTGAAAGCCCAGGCTTTAAACCTGGCACTGTTCCTTAAAGCCCAGGCTTTAAACCTGGCACTGTTCCTCAAAGCCTAGGCTTTAAACTAGGCACCGTTCCTCAAAGCCTAGGCTTTAAACTTGACACTGTATCTCAAAAGCCCATGCTTTAAACCTGGCACTGACGCCATTCAATTACCCTATTTTCAAACACAAGCTTCCAAAAGTTTCAAAAAATATCAAGACAATCAACAAAAAACTACGTAACCCTGATTCTCTATCCTCAATAGAGATATGTAGGAGCGAGGTCAAATCTTTGTCGGGCCCTCCTTTTCTAAAAAATATCTTTGTTTGTTATTGTTTGCATTTTATTTCATTTTTGAGAAAAATAAATATTTCGAAAAATCACATTCTTTTACTCCTTTAATTACAGGTACCGCCCTAGGGCGGGCGTTATGGGGTGCTAGTACCTTCCCCACATGTAACCGACTCCCGAACTCTAAATCCGGTTTTGCGAACTTGCCTTATCTTGTTTTCGGTTTTCCATAGTTTTCCTTTAATAAATTATGGTGGCGACTCCACTATTTTGAAAATTAAAATTATGTTTGTTCGCCGTCCCCGTTGTGGCCCGGTTGCGACAGATGGTGACTTCACTGGGGAGTGTTTGAGTGTCAGGCCAATTTGATTAAATAAGTAAAATGAGTGTGGTTTTTTTTAATGTTTATCTTTTCCTTTCTTTTTGTATATATGATTGTTTATTTATTGATGTTGGAATGATTGAACCCTAGGGTAGATGACATGCTATATCTGTTATATATGTTGTATACCTGCTTGGGATTTTTCTGGCTGTTTTACAGGTGGGGGTTGGGTGCATAAATTCTCCCTTCACACACACACACATACTTGTTCATATCATGAGTGAGGCCCTACACCCGGGTCTAAGGAATCTTAGAATTAGAAGGGGTTGTGTAGCAATGTCAGTGAGGATGTACTTCCCATTCTGGCTATTGCGAGAACCCCAGCTAGAGTCTGTTCTCTTCACTTGCATGCTTACACAAGTTGGCTACCAACTGTTGTGGGTAATGTAGTGAGGGGAGCCATAGCTCTAGTGGCCTTATACCTTTAGGAGTTAGGAGCTTACCTTTGTGAGTGTACATCTAATGCCTTAGACTTAAAAGCATATTGAACCTTGTTTAGGGCACAAAGGGAGATATGTTGCGCGCCTCTACCCTCCACCTCTTTTTTTTAAAAAAAAGAAAGTAATAATAAAAATATTTTTATTCATTGCATTAATTTCTTCTCTCATACAAAGCCTCTATTATTTTTATCATGACATAAGAAGATTAGCTCAGGCTTTTCTTCGTTGCATTGCACGCATGCATTTCTTTTTCTCACATAGTCTCAATTGTTTTCTTTTAAGGTCGGAAACTATAAAGTTGTGTTTGTTGTCAAAAAAGAATGGAAATTAATGTAATTTCTGGAGTCAATGAAATCTGAAGAGGATTTGAAAGCAAAACTGCCGATAAAAGCCAAAGAGAATAATCTGGTTGGAATCAGGGCATTGGGACAAAGGCTCAAGGCGGTTTAGAGAAACTCTTTCAGGAAAAAATATGGGAATTTGTTAGGTTTGCTCGACATAGAGCTGCAGACTTCCTTGATCACGGCCTTTGCGCAGTATTATGACCCACCTGTCAGAGCTTTCACATTCCAAGACTTTCAATTGGTGTCGACGATTGAGGAGTTTGAGCAGATTTTTGACTTACCCTTGGAGGGGAGGTCTCCATACAAATATGTTGAACATCACGTTTCTGTTTCAAATCTATCTGGGATAATGAAAATTCACCCAAGAGAACTAGAAAGTGCCTTAGTAAACAACAAAAGGTGTACGAGGATTTACCTCAAAGTTTTTGGAAAGCTATTTGCATCAATTAGCTGACCAAGAAAATTGGGAGACTTTCATGGATGTTCTAGCTCTTACACTATATGGTATTATGTTGTTCCCTAATGTCGAAGATTTGGTCGACTATGCTGCAATCGATGTATTTATTGCAAGTAAAACTCGAGCGGAAAATCCAGTCCCAGCAATCTTAGTTGACGTCTATATAGCTCTTCATTTGTGCTATGACATAGGGAAAAGAAAGTTGACATGTTGTCTACCTGTGTTTTATGTCTCGCTCCTATCTCGCATAGGGGAAAAAGGTATCAGTGCTCAATGCCCTGTTGAAGAGGTAATGCAACGTAAGCTGGAATTAAAGAGAACGACAAATTGGGGTGAGTTTCTCTCAAGACTGACTCAAGAAAAGATAAAGTGACATCCATCTTGGCAGCAGAAGGCGAGCATCATATATTATTATGGGAACTACCCAAACATGCCACTCATAGGCACTAAGGGTTGTGTTAACTACAATCCGATTCTGGCCCAAAGACAGTTTGGGTATCCTATAAGAGGTTCGCCGACAGCTGCTTCGCTTACTACTTTGTTGACGTACTACGGGGAAGGAGATGTTTCTGAAACTCTCCGACATATTAGGAGTGCATGGAAAAGGGTGATCCGTATGGAAAGGGATTTGAGAGCATGGTAGATAGATAGAGAAATTCCTTATCATCAATGGGTCACGGAGAGACTTAATCAAATCAAGCTACCTTTCCGAAGAATCCCCACTCAGTCGAGAAATGAAGAACAAAACCAAGATATAGAGTCAGGAGAAGTAAAGAAGTTGATGGAGGAAGTTGCAAGATTGAAAGAGAAAAATGTCAAGATGGCTGATGACCTACTGGGCTTACAGCATAGCTTTGCAGATCTCAACAGAGAATATGAGGAGAAGACAAAAGCATATGAAGGTTTGATCCAGAAACAAAGAGCCGAAAGGGATTATACACACAGAATCAAACAAGATCTATCTACAGCAAACAAAGAGCTAACAATGAGAGTACAATAGCGGAACACAGCCTTATTAGCTGAACGTCAGTGGAAAAATTTGTACGAGGACATTAAAAGAGACAAGCAAGAAGTCGTGAAAAGATTGCAAGATCTTCAAATTCAGGTCAACGTCATAGAACATCAAGTGGAGGAGACAATGGTTATATGTGAAGAAAGGGTGAATAAAGAACGTATGCTACTATTAGAATTGGAAGAAAGGCACCAAGCTACAATGACTCGCGCGAGAGATTACATTTTTGAGCAGGAAAAGGATGTGGTACACTGGCAGAGCAATTTTTCCCAATTGGATGCTCTAGCTAATGGGGCTATCGAGGATGTACCCAGAATGTTACGAGAGGCTGACGCAGTGACGTTTCGTGATCCTCCATGAGAAGTTCAAATTTTTCTCAATCATTGCAAGTGGCTAGTAGAACAAATGAAGATTTTGATTGTCCGTGTTAGGGATTGATAACAGTTTCCTTTTGTCTTTTCGTTGAAGATGTATCAATTTGAATTCCTTAAATAAATCAGTTTCTTGAGACTCCAGATCTGTGTTAATTTTCATTTAATTACGTATCGATTACACAACTTTATAATTTCTGATCAATTGCATTTTGCTCATATTTCACTTTTCATCTAATTCATCTTAAATAAAAATCAGAGAAAACAATAACGGCTAAATTCCCACGACATCCATATAGGACTCGCGCCAATCGTCAGAATGTGGAAGACAGGGAGGAAACGATGAAGACAATGAAAGCTGACATCAGTGATTTGAAGGATAAAGTGAATCAGATTTATGGCCTAAAAGATCAGTTAGGTCAAATCCTCGAATCTTTGACAATCTTGCACAACAAACATGAAGCTACTACTAGAGATGAAGGGGCTTAGTCTTCACATGCTCCTATTTTTCAACTGGGGATACTACAAACTCGAGATCCTCATCAGGGAAATCGAATAAATCAAGAGTTCCCTTTGTACGGCTTACCCCTGAACTATGAACCACCCTACGAGGAAGGTGTGGAGCAAGAAACTATACCACAAGATGTTACTGCTGCTAATGCTAGAGGTCAGCCTGAGTTCATTCAATTACCACCTGGTAGTTGTGGTGAAGATGTAGTAATTAATAAAATTCCGACTACTACCCAACCCAAGGTTTTAAATGTGACTTTGGGAGGTGAGTCCAAAACAAATGTTGTAGCTCCAACTGCCGCGGTTCTTGATGTTGATAGAGCGAAAGATAAGCTAGAGATCCTGGAGAAGAGATTGAGGGCAATAGAAGGTGGGGGTAGTTATGAGTTCGGAGATGCTGCCGGCCTATCCTTGGTACCGGGTGTAGTAATTCCCCCGAAATTTAAAGTGCCAGACTTTGAGAAGTATAAGGGGACCACTTGCCCAAAAAGTCATTTGACTATGTATTGTAGGAAGATGGCAGCTCACGCGCACAATGAAAAACTTCTGATTCATTGGTTTCCGGATAGTTTGGGGGATGTGGCATTGAACTGGTATATGCACCTTGAACCAACTCGGATTTCATCATGGAAAGATTTGGGACGCTTTCTTAAAGCAGTACAAATATAATATGGACATGGCTCCGGACAGAATGCAACTACAGAATATGGCAAAGAAGAGTTCTGAAACTTTCAAAGAATATGCGCAGAGGTGGAGAGAGTTGGCCGCCCAAGTTGAACCTCCGCTATATGAGAAAGAAATGATCACCATGTTCATAGAAATGTTACAAGCTCCCTTTTATGTACATGTGCTCGGAAGTGTTTCTTCTAATTTCTCCGATATTGTCACTATTGGAGAAAGAATTGAACATGGACGAGGATATCGGCCATGTTCGTCTGCAAGGTTCGTCTGCAACCACCAGTGCTAAGAAACCTGGGTTCAATCCCAGTAACAAGAAAGAGGGCGAGGTTCAAGCGGCTTCTACTGCACCTTATTGGGGAGGATATCGACCACAATATCTTCCTAATTATAGGCCCTCATCTGCGTATGTTACAAATGTCATGCCGGGTTACTCTCAGAATACTCCTAAGCCGCCAACTACGTACAGACTTCCATTTACCCCTAATAATGCATTTCAGCCCAATGTTGGAGGTCAGAGCTTCACTCAAGCACCAAGTCCAGGCTATAGACAGAGGAATAATAATTCGGGAGGGAAAGTTGTGAATTTCACTACTGTTCCAATGACCTACATAGAGCTATTGCCAGATTTGCTCAAGAATTCGCTAGTGGTCTTATGTCCAGCAAAGGTGGTACAACCACCGTATCCCAGATATTATGACCCCAATGTAAAATGTGAATACCATAGTGGGGAAATTGGTCATTCAACTGAGAACTGTAGAGCCCTCAAGTATAAAGTGCAATCTTTGATTGATTCCAAGTGGCTTACGTTCTAGGAGCAGAAGCCGAGTGTTGAGCAAAACCCGCTGTCTGGACATACAAGCTCCACGGTGAATGCTATTATGAAAGAAGGAGGTCCGATTTTGGTTAGGAGTATCCATGAAATGAAGAAACCTATGAATGAAGTTTTTGAAGCAATTTGTCAGGCAGGATTATTCCAGTATAAGTATAAGTCTGAAAATGAATGTGGTTTCCATGCTTGTACCACACATTCCATTAATGAGTGTGTTGAGTTTAAAGATTTTGTGCAAGACTTGATGGACAGACATGTTTTACAAGTTTGTCATTAAAGGAAAGAAGGAGAAGTGTTTACCGGAGAAGAATGGCTTCCACAGAGGCCAAAATCATTAGTCATTCAATTTACTAAAGCAGCCGCTCCCATGCCTTCAGGGCGACAACCTCTAGTAATTCAAACACCATCGCCCTTTGCATATAAGGATAATAAAGTTGTTCCCTAGTCATATGGTGTTAGTATAGTTCAAGGAGAACAAAAAGAAGAATCGGTTGAGCAAGGCAAGACAACAATCGATAACATCTCTGGAATTAGAGGTATGACTAGGAGCGGACGTCTTTTTGATCATCCTGACTTAAGGGGTGAAACAAGCTATGGAAAGGATAGAGAAGAAATAGCTATGGAAAAGGCAAAGTCGTATTTGAAAGGAAAGGCTGTGCAAGTTGATTCAGAGCCTGAAGAGAGAGAGAGTAAGGAGATTACTGATGAGGATGCTTTTGAGTTTCTGAAGTTCATCCAACAAAGCGAATACAAAGTGGTGGATCAGTTGACCCAGATGCCTGCAAGGGTGTCTTTGTTGGAATTGTTAATGCATTTGACTGCTCATCGAAAGTTATTAATGAAGATCTTAAACGGAGCTCATGTGGAACAAAATCTCTCTTTGGATAAATTTGAAGGAATTGTTAGTCACATCACTGCTAATAATTACTTAACTTTTACTGAGGAAGAAATACCTTCAGAGGGGCAGAGATCATAACAAAGCTCTTCACATTTCTGTCAAGTGCATGAATCATTTTATATCACGTGTGCTAGTCGACAATGGTTCCTCTCTGAACGTAATGCCGAAAACCACATTGAACAAATTGCATGGTGAAGGGATTCATCTATGTCCTAGTACCATGGTGGTGAGAGTTTTTGACAGTAGTAAAAGAGAGGTCATAGGGGAAGTGGAGCTACCAGTACAAGTCGGTCCATGCACATTCCAAATTGTATTCCAAGTAATGGACATATTACCAGCATACAACTGCCTGTTGGGAAGACCTTCAATACACAAGGCTGGAGTAGTTCCATCTACTTTGCATCAGAAGCTGAAATTTGTAATTGACAATAAATTAATCATAGTTTCTGGAGAGGAGGATTTGGTAGTATGTGGACCGACATCCACTCCCTATATTGAAGCCACAGAGGAGGCTTTAGAAACCTTATTTCAGGCTCTAGAGATCGTTAGCACAACCTATGTAGAGCCTTTCAAAGTAAATCCATGTCTGTCAAGTGTATCTTAGGTGGTGGCCAAGACTGATGAAAGAAGGGTACAAATATGGTAGTGGCTTGGGCAAAAATAGTACAGGATCTGTGAAGCCACTGAAATTGGTGGAAAACAAAGGGAGGTATGGTTTGGGATACAAACCTACTCATGCTGATCGGAGGAGAATCATTAAGGAAAGAATTGAAAGGAGTCAAGCCAAGATAGAGCGTCGGAAGCCGAGAATTAAAGAAATTCCCATGTGCAGCCTAGATCAGAATTTCTATAGTGTCAGTTGGATCAATTTTGATCAAGTGGCAGTTATTGAGTAGAGGCATGGAGATTAGAGCTTCAATCATGTGCACCCTTGTCTTCCTGATGAAGAAATTGGCAATTGGGAATCTGTAGACGTACTTATGGTGTTTAGTAGTGACAAAATGTAATGTTTTTCGGTCAGCCCTATTGCTTTGCCTGGAGCTTTAGGGTATTTGTTGTTTTCATGGGCTGGTTGTTTCGTTTCATTTTGAATTTGAATTGTTTCCCTTTGAGAGCACAGTATTGCGCTTTTGCATAATAAAATCGTGTTTTCATTTTCTTCTTCGCTTTTTCTTTCTTTCCTATTTATTTTCATAAACTTGAACAATGCAGATATGTTGATGAATCTTTTGAAAATAACAATGTGAATATCTCATACCCTAATTTTACACTTCCCGTTAATAACATGGAAGATGATTATGAAGAAGACTGGGAACCCCCTCCTGAACTGTTGAGATTAGTTGAACAAGAAGCAAGAGAGCTAAAACCGCATCAAGAGGATGTAGAGGTAATCAATTTAGGGGACAAAAATGAGAAAAAGGAGGTCAAGATAGGCACAGGGATGACGAAAGAAATACAGGGGCAACTGTGTGCTTTGTTAAGAGAATTTAGGGATATTTTTGCCTGGTCTTACCAAGATATGCCTGGATTAGACCCTAACATTGTGCAACATAAACTACCACTCAAGCCAAAATGCCCTCCGATCAAGCAGAAGCTGAGAAGAATGAAACCAGAGGTATCTTTGAAAATAAAGGATGAGGTAGAAAAACAGGATTTTTGGCAGTAGCAAAATACCCTCAATGGGTAGCCAATGTGGTTCCAGTACCAAAGAAGGATGGAAAGTTTCGAATGTGTGTAGACTATCGAGATTTGAATCGTGCTAGTCCGAAAGATGATTTCCCATTACCGCACATTGATATCTTGGTGGACAATACAACTAAGTTTTCATTGTTTTCATTTATGGATGGGTTCTCTGGGTACAATCAGCTCAAAATGGCACCTGAAGATATAGAAAAGACAACCTTCATCACACCATAGGGTACATTCTATTATAAGGTAATGTCTTTTGGAGTTAAGAATGCTGGGGCAACCTATCAAAGGGCTATGGTGACCTTATTCAACGACATGATACACAAAGAGATTGAAGTATATGTCGATGATATGATCGCCAAATCCCGATCTAAAGAAGAACATCTTGTCAACCTAAGGAAATTGTTTGAAAGACTGAGAAAATTCAAACTCAAGCTGAACCCAGCTAAATGTACTTTCGGAGTTAGATCTGGAAAGCTTCTAGGATTCATTGTCAGCCAAAGAGGGATAGAAGTGGATCCGGATAAAGTATGTGCTATTTTGAAAATGCCACATCCTCGCACGGAAAAGGAAGTTCGAGGTTTTCTGGGAAGATTAAATTACATTGCTAGATATATTTCCCAGCTCACCACCACTTGTGAACCCATTTTCAAATTGTTGCGAAAGAATCAAGTGGTAGAATGAAATGAAGATTGTTAGATAGCATTCGATAAAATTAAACAGTATTTAAGAGAACCTCCAATACTGCGTCCGCCAGTCCCTGGAAGGCCTCTTATTCTCTATCTGACAGTATTAGATGGATCAATGGGTTGTGTACTTGGACAACACGATGAAACAGGTAGAAAGGAGCATGTCATCTATTACTTGAGCAAGAAATTTACCGATTGCGACCAGAGATACTCCTCTTTAGAACGAATGTGTTGTGCTTTAGCTTGGGCAGCTCACCGACTAAGACAATACATGTTAAGCCATACGACATGGTTGATATCCAAGATGGATCCGATCAAATACATCTTTGAAAAACTTGCTCTCACAGGAAGAATAACTCGATGGCAAATGTTGTTGTCAGAGTATAACATACTTTATGTTACCCAGAAAGCTATCAAAGGTAGTGCCCTAGCTGACTTTCTAGCTCACCAACCAGTGGAAGACTATCAACCAATGTTGCCTAACTTTCCGGATGAAGACATCTCAGCTCTGTTTCATGCGGATGAGTATAACCATGAGGTGAATACATGGACTTTATTTTTTGATGGGGCTTCTAATGTAATGGGCCATGGCATAGGAGCGGTGCTCATCTCCCTAGAGAATCAGTATATACTTGTGACAGCAAGACTGTGTTTCGATTGTACGAACAATATTGCAGAATATGAAGCTTGTGCTATGGGAATTCGAACGGCCATTGAATATAGAGTTAAGATCTTAGAAGTTTATGGCGATTTAGCTCTGGTTATCCACCAGATAAAAGGCGAATGGGAGACTAGGGATCAGAAATTGATTCCATATCAAGCATATATCAAGGGGTTGATGGAATACTTTGGTGATATAACATTTCATCACATTCCATGAGAAGATAACCAATTGGCTGATGCTCTTGCCACTTTGTCATCCATGTTCGAACTAAACCAAGAAGGAGAGTTGCCTACAATCAAAATGAAGAGTCACGAACATCCTGCTTACTGCAATTTTATCGAAGAAGAGTCAGATGGCAAGCCTTGGTATTTTGACATTAAACGATACCTCCAAAGTCGAGAATATCCGAAATCAGCCACTGAAAATGGCAAGAGAATGTTGAGAAGATTAGCCTCTGGTTTTGTACTAAACTGAGAGGTTCTGTATAAACGGAATCACGATATGGTACTCCTCTGATGTGTGGAGGCAAAAGAAGCCGAGTTGATATTGCAAGAAGTGCATGAAGGAGCTTTCAGAACGCATATGAATGGGCATTCTATGGCTAGGAAGATATTGAGAGCTGGTTATTTTTGGATGACAATGGAGATTGATTGCTGTAAGCATGTGAGAAAGTGCCAGAAATGTCAAATATATGCTGATAACATTAATGTATCACTAACTGCATTAAATGTTTTATCCACACCCTGGCCTTTTTCCATGTGGGGTATAGACGTCATTGGAGCTATTGAACCAAAAGCATCAAATGGACATCAATTCATATTGGTGGCCATTGATTATTTTACCAAGTGGGTGGAAGCTACATCTTATGCCAATGTAACTAGGAAAGTGGTGGTAAAGTTCATAAAAAAGGAGTTGATTTGTAGATATGGAATTCCCGAAAGAATTATCACTGATAATGCCACCAATTTGAATAATCAGATGATGTCAGAGCT
>Ga0209489_103647_pt1 | contig 29653 bp, 20 predicted proteins | sample SiratrowhiteBW_FD_187527 | JGI IMG/M metagenome (GOLD analysis project Ga0209489, IMG submission 187527) | Root nodule microbial communities of legume samples collected from California, USA - Siratro white BW (SPAdes) (version 2) | ecosystem: Host-associated > Plants > Roots > Nodule | place...
TTTTTTTTTTTTTTTTTTTTTTTTTTTTTTTTTTTTTTTATTTTTTTTTTTTTTTTTTTTTTTTTTTTTTTTTTAAAAAAAAAAAGCATTCTATGTATTTGCATCATTAAAACACAAAGTGTTTTCTAATTTTACCAATTCATTCATTCTTTTTATTCATCGAACCAATAGTCATATTTTAACATATGTACTAACATTAAAAGGATTTTAAGATAAATAACTAAGTGAACTGAAGTTTATAATTTATGAAGATTCTTCGATGGAGAAATTTCAACCTTTATTTTAACGTAATATATATATTTAATTTATTTTGTTTGATACGTTGATATGTATTTTAGTTCACGGAAAGAATGCTTACATGAAGGATTAAAAAGCTATAAATTTTAATAATAATTATTTATAGCTAGATCGAATCGAAAAGTTATATTATTTATGAGTATCTAATATATTAATTAGAAAAAATTAAAAGGATATTTTTATATTCATAGACTCGCTTTGTTATGTAGTTATAAATAAATAATTTTATTAAATGTATGAAAAATATATTGTTCAATAGACGAATATATATAAAATTATTAATTATTAATGAAATAATTCGTATAAATCATTATGTTAATCATTAGACGAGACTGTGAATAATCATTAAAACGATTATGTGTCATTTTGTTAAATAAGTGTAAAGAGTTACTAAATGAGTCGATTCAGGTCGATAAATTATTTAATCAAATACAATACAAGTGATAGGAACAAGTCTTGTATCTTAATCTATTTAAGATTTCGATTATTAAATAAGACAATGTTTTAATTATTATACGAAAACATGGAATATCCATTAAACGATGATATAATGCAAGATTTTCTTAAACATAATAACTAAATTCAAGATTGTAACAACTAACTCAAAGATATCGGAATCTGATATTTCTTGTATCGAGTATCTAATTGACATTGATTAAAGATATAAGATTAGAAAGAACAACTATTAAAAAAAAGACACTTTTATAGAAAAAAATAATTTTTATTTAGTTTGACTTAAAGTCACTACTTTGTTTTGTACATAAAAATAAGATAATTAAATATATTATTTATATCTTATTGTATTAAAGTTAGTTTGTAATGAAAAATTAATTATATAAAATAAAAAAATATTTTAAACACTTATACTTAAATTAATGTAAAATCTGACTATTTATTTGTTTATTTATTTAATGTATGTGGGAGTATTTTCTCACCCTTTGTTAGTTTTTTGTTTACAACTTTTACACTTGCATTAATTTTGTTTAAACTAATGTTTTTTTCATTATAAATTGTGTATTGTGACCTAAAAAAATAGAAAAATGATTTTTGCAAATTAAACGAGAAATTTCATGATATATTGTTATATATAAATATTTTATTTTACTTGATATTTTTGCTTTCAATATGTTTTGACCATTGTACTTTCATAACAATAACCATCTTTCCATTAAAAAAATAACAATAAGAGAAAATTATGGGGTATAAAATTGGTGCATATCTCAATAAATTTGACTCCCATCATGTAAACTTAGTAACTTACTCACTAGGTAACATACTCATGAGGAAGCATATTGTTCTCATCTTTTCTTTATACTTGGATCAATTTGTGATTTTTTTAAAATTGAAATCGATTTGTCTTTTAAAAAATTTAAAATTTATTCATAAAATTTCATGAGATAGATATTAATAAACAAAATTTAACATTTAATAAACACACAATGTTAAGTAAATTCTTTAAGTGATTATGTCTGATGAAAAGTGATCAAACTTAACTTTAATTTAATAGATACACTATGTAAAATTACTTTTCAAGATCTAGTTTATTAGATCTATTTTTAAGATTAGTTATAAATTAATAATGTAATATAAAAAATAAGAGATAAAAGATTTATACAAAATATCTATATATTAATTTGTCTAAACTTAGATTGCGTCTATTTTTTTATAAACATGATGAAGATTTCATCAAGACACTAAATCAAATAAATTTCAAATGAAAGTAACAAGTTATTATAAAATCTTAATAAATAAATAATAATTATATTTTAAAATAAAAAATTAAAATAAATTTATCCACAAATACAAAATTTAAAATTAATTTATTTATTGTTTCATTATTTTAATACATTTTAGTTTAATAATTTATTCCATTATAACGAAAAACATAAATACTAATAAAATATTACCATGGATCACATCATTACTTTTCTTTTTTAACATAATTTACATAATTGTACAAATATAATAATTGTATAAGCCAATATTACAATTATGTGCAAATATTTTACACTAAAAATTAAGCCCCTTCATCTGTGATTATTTCTTTCTTTTGGCCTATAGCTCCCATCACAGGTTTCCAGTTTCTGAAGCAAAACAACGTGCTAGAGTTAAATATGAGAAAACTATAAAACTATATCATAGGAACCTGTGTCATGGGAGAATCAATTACAAACATTTTTTTAGTAAAAAAACTTTATAACAATAAATTATAAGTGGTGAGAGACTATCATAGGAGTTTTAGGTGTACCCAAATATCAATAACCTAACATTTTCCCTAAGTATTTTTTAGAATAAAATAGAAAGAATAAAAGGAGCATTGATGTAGTTCATGTTTGCATGACCCCACCAGAGTGAAGTGTTTATCTTGCACAAATCTATATATAGAGAGAGACAGAAGAGAAGACAAGACCCACATAAGAAGGTACATACACTGTCACTAACACCAGTGAGGAACAGAGAAATGGAGATAGAGAAGAAGGTGAAGGACAGTGAGGAAATGGGTGGTGAGAAAGAAGAGAAGAAGAACGAAGCTCGACGGGGAGGCATCAGAACATTACCTTTCATCCTTGGTCAGTAACTCACTCTCACTCGCTCTTTTCTGTCTATTTCTTAACCTTCATTTGCCAAACTGAGAAATGGTTATGGCTGTCCGAAATAATTTTAATATTTTATTCAAACTCATTAAGCTAGAAAATGTTAATAATTCTTTATAAAAAAGAGTAATGTAGGACTTAAGAATCTTTATATATATATTAAAAGGATTATAATATTGTAAGAGGGTTGTTTTTTATTATCATTAGTTTCTCAACACAATGATTCTCTTGAGTAGCTAGCTCAGTTTTGGTAAAAACTGAACAGGGACGGCTCAAGAGTGGATATGTATGAGAATTTATATTAAAATAAATTTTGTTTTTTAATACAATTTTAAATTCTAATTTTTGATGTTTTAAAACCTGTCAGAGTATATTTTCATTTAATAATAAAAATAGTTTAAAAAAAGAGAGAGAGAGAGAGAGTATATTTTTCACTGAATTAATCAGATGCTAGGGAATGTTTTTCAACTCAACTCTGCTGTATAAGGTGATGGATATTTTAAGAGATAAAAAAAAAGTTATGTTTCTCCGAAGTTTTATTTTTTTATACAAATTTAACTTCCAATCCTAGTTGTTTTAAAATTTATAATATGTTTTTTTTTTATTTCAATTAAAATTAACTCGATTTAATTTTCTATTTTAAATCCGAACCTGTTAATACAATATAATTAACAGGCACTTTTCAACTTATCGCGTTAAGAGCTGTTATACTATTTTATTTTAGGTAAAATTTAATTTATTTATTTATTTGATGATAGTAAGGTTTTAGTAAACCTGAGACTTTCCTCTGTCAAAGGTAATGATTAATATTTCGGATCTTAAAATTTATTACCAATTACAAAATATTAAATCTATTAATGTTTCCTATAATATTTTTAAAGAATATTTTTAAAATTGTAAAACTTATTTTCTTAATCTTCATTTCGAACGCTTTTACTAGTTCTTATCAATAACATACTGAAATTCTCATTTCATTCTAAATAAAATTAGTTATCTTACATTATTTTTAAGTAATTTGTTTTAATATATTATTATAAATACTTACATTTTTATAATTTTATATTTATATTTCACTATTTTTTCCGATAAACACTGTTTTTAGTAAAAATAATGTTAATAAAATTTTAGAAACTTTTGTTATCACTTAAATTAATCCTACCACAGCGTCTTATAGATATACATGGACTAAACATTCTATGCTGCAAATCATCTTACATAATTAATTCATATGTATTTACTCGAGGACAATTTTATGAGAAGTATTTAATGTTGGAAACTGTTTGCAAGAAATCTTATAAAATGGCCAACACATTTTCCAAAAATTTCTTATCATCAAAAGTTGTATTAAAAAAATTCAACGGCAAGGTTTTTAGGTACCGAAGAGAAAGAAACAGAGTTTTTAAGAATATTATAATTTTGTAATTAGTAATTTTGTACATTATTTCAAAAAATCAGCAGTGAAGATAAAAAAAAGTGTGAGAAATAATTTTTAAATTAAAAATCACATGAAAAATATATTGATATCAGCAAACACATGAAAAACAAAGTTTTCATCTTTCTTTCTCATTTGAAGCATCTTTTCTTTAACTTTTTCATGAAGAAACTTGTTAAATAAACAGCATAGTTTCATCTGATAAACAACAAATTAACTTTGGTTTTGGGTAAAGAGACTTATTAGATACCTCTTGACGATATCCACAAATGAGTGAATCGGAGAAGATCATACTTTCAGTAGCTAACAAAGATTTGAGGTAAAGAAGAAGAAAAAAGCTATTGTGCAGTGTCCCAAATCTAGATATTTTTAACACAAATTTGATCCAAATGGTGCAGCAAATGAAGTGTGTGACAGATTTGCAAGTGCTGGTTTTCATGGTAACTTGATAAGTTACTTGACTCAAGAGCTGAACATGCCATTGGTGCCTGCATCAAACACATTGACAAACTTTGGTGGAACCTCTAGCTTCACCCCTCTCATTGGAGCTATTATAGCAGATTCCTTTGCTGGACGCTTTTGGACCATTACAGTTGCTTCTATCATTTATGAACTGGTTTCTTACCCTTCCCTTTCCACTATAATCAACTCTCATTCCATCACAGTACTCCTCAACTTTCCCATACGTAGTAGTAGTAAATAACATATATTACTTGGATTCTTATCTATTTTTTCTTGATATGATCTAAAGCAACTTCTTTACCTTAGAAACAGTTACAATAAAGCATTAAGATTGATCTCATTCCTTTCAAACTCTCAAACTTGAAAATCATCACAGTTTCAGTTAGATAAAGTTTCAAATTCAAACAAGTGATTTCAGTTATAAGCATGTTCCATTTTAGGACATCCTATTTTCTTGGCACAGGGATTGCTTAGCATCACTGTATCAGCTATACTGCCACATTTTCGACCTCCACCGTGTCCTACACAAGTGAACTGCCAAGAAGCCACATCCTCGCAACTATGGATACTCTACATCTCCCTCCTCCTCACGTCTGTTGGATCAGGTGGTATCAGACCCTGTGTTGTTCCCTTTTCAGCAGACCAATTTGACATGACCAAAAGTGGTGTGGCGTCAAGGAAATGGAACCTCTTCAACTGGTACTTTCTCAGCATGGGATTTGCTTCTCTGAGTGCTTTGACAATTGTGGTTTACATTCAAGACAATCTGGGATGGGGTTGGGGCCTTGGAATTCCAAGCATTGCTATGTTGATATCCATCATTGCCTTTGTGTTGGGCTCACCACTCTACAAGACTGTTAAACCAGAAGGAAGCCCTTTGGTTCGTTTGGCCCAAGTAGTCGCTGCAGCTGTAAAGAAAAGGAAGGAGCCTTTGCCAGAAGATCCTAAGCTTTTGTACCACAATTGGGACCTTGATGCTCCTATTGCTTTGGAAGGCATGCTTCTACACTCTGATCAATATAAGTAAGTTAGATATTACCATTTTCTATTCAAATCAAACCCTTGAACATGAATGTATTAAGTATCCAATTGCGAGTTTAAGTATAAGATGGAATAAAAATAAGAAAGTTAACCACCAGATAAACCTGACTGAAACAGATCAACACAAAAAAATGACACGACTTTCAATCCAAAACTTTAAAGATTTGACTTCGTGTTGTTCAATTATCTCATTTCTATTAAATATGGGACTAAACTCACTTGAATACCTAACACCTCTATCGATTCTTCACTTTTATTACTTAATTATTGGGAATATTTGCAGATGGTTGGACAAGGCTGCAATTGTTACAGAGGAGGAGGCCAGAAACCCATCTACAACACCAGACTTATGGAAGTTATCCACTGTCCACAGAGTTGAGGAGCTAAAATCCATCATCAGAATGCTTCCAATCTGGGCATCTGGAATTTTGCTCATAACTTCTTCATCACATCTGCACAGTTTTGTGATTCAACAAGCTCGTACAATGGACCGCCACCTCTCTCCCTCCTTCCAAATTGCACCAGCCAGCATGTCCATTTTCAGTGTGCTAACCATGATGTCAGGAGTTGTTCTATACGAACGCCTCTTTGTTCCCTTTGCACGTAGGTTCACAGGGAACCCTTCTGGAATCACGAGCCTACAAAGAATGGGAATAGGCTTCATAATCAACATCATAGCCACTGTGGTTGCTGGTCTGATTGAAATGAAAAGGAAATCAGTTGCTGCCGAATACCACCTATTGGATGATCCAAAAGCCATCATTCCTATAAGTGTGTTCTGGTTGGTGCCTCAGTATTTTCTGCATGGGGTGGCTGAAATTTTCATGTCTGTTGGGCATCTGGAATTTCTGTTTGAGCAGTCACCTGAAAGCATGCGAAGCAGTGCCACAGCTCTGTACTGCATAACCACAGCCATTGGGAATTACTTGGGTACATTGCTGGTGTCATTGGTGCATAAGTACACTGGGAGTGAGAGGAACTGGCTTCCGGATAGGAACCTCAATAGGGGTGGATTGGACTACTATTACTTTCTTGTTAGTGGGATTCAAGTTGTAAATCTTGTGTATTATTTTGTATGTGCTTGGTTTTACACTTACAAGCCCGTGGCAGAAACTAGAGAACTGAACAAGGAAGAAGATTTGGAACAAGATGGTGGGGAGCAAGAGAAGAGAGGATTTACCAAAGATGAATGAATTCATAGGCTTCATGTTAGTTTTTAGCATTGTTGGATTATGTGTTCTTTTCCTCATCAGATGACGTATGTAAGAGTAGACTGCAACTACTTATGTTTTTTTTTTTTTTATGTTTAGTTGAACTTATATAACCATCTAACTAAGGCACTCTTTCGTTCACATATAAAAGATGTAGTGATTCTTCCTCTACCCCATATTCTGCACCTCTATAATTTTAACATATTCTTATTTTAATTTTAAAAAAAATCAAAAATAGCTTTTATTGATGATAATTGAGATTTTTTTTTAAATTATTTTTAAATACATTTTAATCTTAAAAAAAATCAAAAATAGCTTTTATTGATGATAGTTGAGATTTTTTTTTAAATTATTTTTAAATACATTGTGAGTTGTACAACCCACAATATAAAAAGTGCAGAAAATATAATAACGGGTTTCAGAATCCCCAATGGAGCTGCATGAAGTCACCATGGAAGTGCAAGAACCATCCGTCTAAAAGATCGCATCTTATAATCTTTGAGATGGACCGGCCCAATAAAAACCTCTTAAGGAAATTTCTTTTTGCACTATCATACTTTTTTTCTGCACCCAAAAATATAAAAATCTCCACTTTCCGGAACTTAAAAAATATACAAGAATTAGTAATTTGAAGTTAATTATAACTTTTAGATTGTTTAGTACAAAAATCAAAAATTCTATTATAAATTGCATAATTCAAAAGTATTTTTCATATAGAGGTGACTTATAATCTATAAGGTTTTTTTAAAAATATAATGGTTGATTGCACATATTTATTTACTTCTACATTGTGCATAAAATATAAGGTGTGGCAGCAAAGGCAATGCATTATATTCATCATGCCCATTCAGGACTCACTTTTAAGCTTTTTGATTATTGTCCATCTAGAAATGTGAGGAAACTATCGGTGGGGCAGTATTCATCATTCACTTTTTAAGTTTTTTTAACTTTAGGAAACGTAAGGAACTTAATAAGGAGAAAACGAAACTTCTAGCACAATGCGATCATCTGTAAAATGAATATATATTGTGTACTCTGAAACAGATTGTGTACTCTGGAAGATATTTTCAGATTTAAAAATTATTTTTTCAAAAAAGATTATTTTTAAATTATACCATTCAAAAATAATCTTTAAATTTAAAAATCATTTTAAATTATACAATTCAAAATGTATTCTTTTAAAAAATTCTAAATTACATAATTTTAAAAATAATCTTTAAATTGAAAAATCATTTTAAATTATACAATTCAAAATTTATTCTTTTAAAAAAATTCTAAATTACATAATTTTAAAACTATTTTCTCCTCCTGATTTTATAAACTAGAAAATTCTCGAATTCAACAATTTGAAACACAATAGCAAAAGGATATGAGTATATTATACTTGGGCAATTTTTACTTTTACAATCCCATAGAGGTGTAGGAAGAAACCATGCGTATGCAAAAAAGAAATCCCCACCTCTTAAACCTAATTCGTAAAGGCCCACTAGCAAAAAAAAAACATGTTTCCTCATTATTTATTTTGGAAAAAAATTAAATACTTAAAATAAATTCTATAAATAAAAATTTGCAAGAAATTATGATGAATTTTTTAACAAGAAATTTCATACAACTCTATTGCACCTCTACTTATTATTTATTTATTTTATTAGAGTTTGCAGATTAATTAAACCAAGAAAAGTTGTAGGCTCTTTAATCTTTTATTCATACTTTTGTTCAAGTTAAAATTCAAGGTTTAATGCTCACTCACTAAACCAACTTATTTAGCTATTAAATATTGTTCTTATTTCAGTATGATTTTGAACGAAACACTTTATTGCCATAAAATTTAAATTGACTTTATATTCATTGTTTGAGTGTTATTATGCACCTCAAACAATAATCAAAACTATATCCAAATAATTTGAATTAGTATCTATGATTCTAATTATCATACTCATTGCTCAAGTAGAAAATGGATGTTTAAGCAATTTTTATTTAGGGTTAAATTGTTTTTACAAACTTGATCATTAGTTCTACTTGTTAAGGGAGGTTTGCATTGAAGTTTAAACTTTTTATTTATTCTTCTCAATTTTTATTCAAAAATTAAATAAAATTTATTATATATATTGAGTTTTCTTTTATTATTATGAGGTTTGGTTCTAGATATTATTCTTACTAGGTTCTGTTTTTTTTTATAGTTATCTTGAACATGATTCTCTCATAGGTACTCCTAAAAGAAGATAGGAAGCCAAGATCTAATATGAATAATTTTGGTAGCCAATGAGCGCTTGTTTGGTATCGAATGAGCTCAAGTAGTTGACTAGCTAGAGGCTTTGGTTGCCTTAGAGGAAAATCCTATCTTTAGATAGCTTCCTAGAGAGTTCTTCCCTTATTTTTAAAAGTTCCTAGATTGTGTGAAATAAGAACAATTATTAGCAGCTCAAGCTCAATTTCAAAGGTGTGGAGTGAACCTTCTAGTTAATTCAATATCATCGGAGCTACTCAAGGTTCCAAACCAGAAGCAAAGTTTATTTTCTTGGAATCGAGTCTATCTTAAACGGGAAGAAAGTCTATCAATGGGAATGAGTTTAAGGATTCGACATTTAAGAACTTCCTCCCAATCGTCTTATCTTATGTAAAAATAGCTTTCATGCCAACACTATTTCTCTCCTGAAAGCGAAGGCAACGAAAAAGCCTATTGGTTCACCTGTTTACTAACCTATTTGTTGGCTACGCTCACTTTTTAACCATAATAAGGCTCAAGAATTCATACCACTTCGTGGTTCATCAGAAGCCTGGAAGGTAGTGCCTAAACTAGTCAAACTTTCTTGAATCGGTACATGCTTAGCAGACTTCTCTGTCTATTCAATTGATTTTGTTGCAGATTCTTCCCCAACCTAGTAGTGAAGCTTGACCCTTGCCTTTCGCCAATTGAGATCTTTCATTGTGCGATACAGGTAAATTTGGCTCTTAAGAGAATACTTGGTTCATTGAAACTTCAACCAGAAGAGGTAAGCTTGGGTTCCTATTATAGGTATAAGAAAGTTAGTAGAGCTAAATAGAGGTAGACTTTACTTATATGCATATTGAGCAGAGGTGTTAATACTTCTCACAGGGATAAACTTTCTTAGTTAAATTGTACATCTTCCACTGTCTTTGGTACCACTTTAGAGTAAACATGGCCAAGAATTATCATGGTTGCCACCTACATGCCTTTGTTTGTGAAGTACTTGTTGCAATGGATATATGTTGTCATCACTATATAAGAGATTGAAAAGTTTTTTGTTCTCTTTAGCACTAAGTTTATCAACTTTGCAAGATTTGTAGTCATATGTCCCCATCATTGGCTATTGTTCCATGCAAGAGTCCACTTCTCCATCGAGATATTGTCCACCCATTATGCTACCTTGGGGGTTTTGTTCTCTTACTATGCTTGACCTAGGCCTACTCTTTGATGTTCTTTTCATTTCTAGATTTGGGTATAGTATCTGTCCAATGTAAGGAGGTTAATACTCTTCATTTCTAAATTCCTCCAAGATTCTTTCATATACATGAGAGACTTGTTCCAATCTACATACAAGTGCGATGTACATAGTAAAATTATGGTATGCATGTTTGCATGCAACAAGCACATGAGAACATGACAGGTGTACTTCTTAGATTTGTCATACAAGAACTTTCTATGAACTTGGACAACCAACTTACAAAATTTGAAACTATAATGAATGGTTTGAATGTCCATAAGACATTTGAAGATAATGTGTTCTTCATCCAATTGGTTGCCTTAATATGTTGGACTGGTATTTATTTTTCAAATAAACCCTGAAATGTTAAGTTACATCACATTTAGGAGAGATGAAAACCTTTTGTGGGACTCTTCCCAATTGCCATATACATTTTCTGTGACCAATTATTTTTCCAATCATGCCTTCTTGTACCTCAATGTGTAACCCAAGCTTGTTTTGATATGAGCTATGATCACAAAGATTGCTAATGGTCGACCTCCATTATATCATGAATACTTTGAGTAATTATTCGAGACCCCAACTTGTTGTGGTCTTGTGAGATCATGGGGGAAACATATGTGTGCAGACCTTCCAACTTCATAATTTACCAACATTTATCCTTCATCCGCAAAAGTGCTTTACACCCTCACGCACACTCAGGATGAACACATTGCACCACAAGCCTTGATTTATTTGACAATTTCACCTTGTATATGCAATAGTTTTAGATGTGATAGCAATTTACTACATCATGCTTCTATTCCTTGTTGTTGAACCATTACCCTCCATAAAGAGTCCATAGAGGGTAAACTAAAGTGTCATAATCAAAGACATGTCTAAATTCTAAGTCGTATACAATTGCTTCAGGTGGGAAGTCTAGAAAGTGCTAGAGAGGGTCACACGGTGAGTTATACATCTACGTTGTCCCCATCATTATCTTTAGTGCTTGTAAGGATATTGTCTTCATCCTCACTAAAAGGATAAAAAACTTTATTGGGAAGACTAACAATCCCATGCTCTTGTGATGGTTATTGTGTGACTTGTTAGTATTGGTATTCATTTAAGCTCATGTGCAAATCACTTATTAGTTGGGTATATGACTGGATGTGGTTATCCTAGTCCCCAAGATCTGGACAGGTGGGTGCATTGAGGTCAAATGTGGGATGATCTAGTGATTGGTAGGACAAGAGTTGTGATCGGTAGTCATATGAGGGTTGAAGCTATTGTGAGCCTTTGTAATGAAATGGTGATGGGAGTAGTGTGTGGATACTGATTGGTGGATGCAGACATAAACATTTAAAATGTAACATATATCTTGGGTCCTTTTTGGAGATCAATGAAGTTATAAATATCAAAGAACGTCTTGATGTCGTTGTCCTCAGTCATCTCAATAGCAGTGTAATAAATTTAGAGTGACATCGGCAAGTCCATAAATATTAGGAAGCATGTTCCAAGAGTGACAATTGTCCAAAATAAACAAACTAATAAATTTATGCTAAAATTGCATTCTATCCAACCATTGTTTATGTGAGAAAAACTTTTACAATAACATTGACAAAATTTCATTCAAATCAAATATCAAATTAAAAATATTACACGAATTTCATTCACATCTAATTACATTAACAATATATTTGTAAGATTTATATTTTTTCTTTTAATATAAATTTAATAATTAAATTCCATATTACATTTTTTATATAAGGTTAAAATAATTATATCACTAACAACAAAAACAATATTATTATTATTTTAAAAACTGGAATTTTTCTTCTATATTTCATTCGGTTTATGCACAAGTCATTACAATAACAACACTTGTAGTTTTCAATAATATTATATAAACATTTTTTTTCACCTTTAAATTTTTTATTTATTTATTCCTTCACTCAAATGAATTAAAATTTAATTTTTAATTATTTATTCTACATTCATTTCTATACAACATTTTCTTAATATACATATAAAGTGTTAATTCATTTTATATTTCTTATTACATTTTTCCAAACACTTTACAATAACAAACATCAATTTTTTATTTTTCTTTTATCTTTCATTCAATTTTATACAAAATACTACAATGATAACACATCTATTTCTATCAACATTTTTTCACCTTTTTATTATTATTTTTATTTTGTTCCTTATCACAAACCAATTACAATTTAATCTAAACATTTTTAATTATTCATTTAAAATTTATTTTATATATAATGATTATTTTCTTCAATATAAATATTAAAATTACACTTTATAGTTTTTTTATTCATTTTATACTTTCTATTGCATCTTTTAAAATCTTCCAAAATTTAATTCAGCCAATAATAATAACAATAGTAATAAACCTGAACAAAAATTTTAAATTTTCTATAAAAGCAAATTATATTCCTCATTACATAATTTTTTATTTTCTTCCCTCTCTCATACCAATTAAGAAAATATTCTCCCCAATTTTAATTCAATATTTGAATAATTTTTTTATGGAAAATTATTTTTATTTTATTTTTTTCCTATTTTTTTCCCAATTTTTCTCTTTCCCTCTACTTAAAAAAAAAGAAAACAAAAATCCCGAATTTGGCCACTGAAATCCAAATCTCAGCGGGGTTCTTACGGCAAAATCAACAAACCACAGGTAAAAATTCGCCTCATCCATAAACAATGCCAAACAGGAAACTAAAACCAGGATTTTAAAAAACATATTGCTATTTCATAAAATAATTTTCCTTATATTTATGGGTTATTTACCTGAAGAGTGGACGATGTTTCTCTAAGCCTGCTAAGAGTTCCCTAATGTTTTTTTGTTTTTCTTTTTCTTGAAGAAACAATGCTTTGTCCTGATCAAATTGATTAATGAGATGAATAATTTAAAACATTATGAATATTTTATTAGTTTAGGATACTTGAAAGATTAAATAAAGCATTTATTAAATACTCATGTGTTGCTTTTATCAAAGGAAATAGTTTAAAAAAAAAAAATCGACCACGGATAAGTACCCTAGGTAAAATCTCCACAATTTTAACGAAAAGAAATTTGCGACTGTGTAAAACTTCATAGGACCGAGGTGTGCCCCCCACGGCTAACCGGTGTTAGATGCGGATATAAGCGAGAGACCCGCCGCCTTTTGTTGTTGTTTTTGTCGTTTTTCTCTGAAACTGGCTTATCTAAGACAGCAGAAAGAGAAGAGAAGAGAAAGAGGAAATTGGGTTGAGTTGAGAGAAGAAGATGATGGAGGTGTCGGTGGGTGGCAGCAGCGTCTCTGAGCTCACTCCGGACGAGGAGAGGATCATGATCAAAGACATTGCTCTCGCTGCCCAAGCTAACAGCAAAGAAGGAGATACCTTCTTCTTAATCACCCAGAGGTTCTTCCTTCTTTTGTCCCTCACTTTTGCAACTGGGTACCCTAAATCACATCCAAAGTTCACACCTTTTCTGTTTTTTCTTAGATTATGCCAACGTTTCCTTCTCTTGGTAAAGTGGGAATGCCTGGAATTTTCTAGATCTTCCTCTTTCTTTGCCCTCGATTTTCTGACCTGATTCCGCTCTATATAGTACTCATTGGAGTGGAACGGGATAATTTTAAGTGAATATTGCAATAATCTTATACTGATTTATTCTGTTGAATAATGATGATGATTCCTTGATTATAACTACACGTAACCCTCAACCCCCAGTCACAATAAGAAGGGATGGGGGTAATTTTACTGTGATAGTTGTTGTAACCATTCTCTAACAAAGAACTAGCTATCTGTTCAATTATTTTTGTTAGAAAGTTGCATTTTTAATTATGGGAAAATGGTAATACTCTGACTGTGTTTTATGAACCCATTTCCATGACAATTTGATATCCGATATGTACTGTGAATCACTTTGCTTGGGGGAGGGTTATTGAGCTGCTTCAATGTTACGCTTGTGAACTTAGGAGGTATTGGGTCAAGGAGTTGTTTGCTGCTGATTGTGCAGCAAAGACTTCTTCGAATCCCTTGGTTGCATTGTTGCCTTGACTTGCATTTTATCGTTGTAATTTAAACTTCAAGGAATAGGGTTTTATTCAGTTCTGTAAGTTGTTGAACTTTCTTGTTTTCTTTCCTAAATGTGTGTCTGGGGCTGGGATGTTCTGTTGTTGGTGTGTATGAGTATGGTGTACTGTAGGAATGATAAATATTGCACTCTTCTGCAAAAGATAGGCGTTACACTCTGTGCCTATACTCTAAATGATAAGAAACTGATTCACTGTATGAGCCTTGCATACCACTGGTTCCCTAGAACTGGAAAAATTTTGCTCCTAAGAAAAGGTGCTACTGGCTATTTAAAAAGTTGAGCCGCTGTTCCATAGTTGATTTGCACGTAACAAACATCTAGGACAAAGAGCTGTGTGTGATAAAAGTAAAAAACTTTAGTCCCTTTCTTCATGTCTGTTGGTAGAAACCAAAGAGACAGTTTTTTCTTTTTTTTTTCTTTTAGTCAGTGACAATAACCTTGAAGCGAAAATGCTTTGTAGTTTGTACTTTAATCTTCATTTTGTAGCTATAGACTGACTGGCCTAGTTTGAATGAATACCTCCACACACATGTAACTGCACAGAATTAGAAGGAAGTTGTTTCTGATAGTTTTTATGCAGATGGTGGCAATATTGGATTGAATATGTGAACCAAGACCAGTCAAACACTTCATATGATGGATCTTCCTTATCAGAACATGATTTGGCCAATTCAAGTGCTTTAAAGAGGCCAGCTGGTATTGATAATTCTGATTTGATAGATGATTCTGTGTCAGAGGACTCTGGTATGGGTATTGAGATTCATGATACTCTTCTAGAAGGCCGTGACTATGTGTTACTTCCCCAAGAAGTTTGGGATCAATTATTTAGATGGTGAGATTGTTTACTTGTCACATAGGGTCATATATAGTTCTTCTAAAATGTGATAAGTGCCATATTTTATTTATAATCTCTTTTTGAATTTCTTGATTTTCATGGTTTTTGAGTCTATAAATTGACACAAACTCATATATGACTAATCCCTTAACTGTGCTTTGATGAGGTGCCTGACTTTTTCCTCCCTTCTTGACTAGGTATGGTGGTGGACCTACATTGGCAAGGAAAGTTATCAGTTCAGGTTTTTCCCAGACTGAATTGGCAGTAGAGGTGTATCCTTTGCGGCTTCAGTTACTTATGTTGCCAAAAAATGACCGTTTTGCCATAAGAATAAGCAAGAAGGTATGTGATAAAGTGTTGAGTCTTGATATTTGATAAATATCTTTAGCATCTTTGTCATTCCTTTGCTAGTAAAATTCAGGTTATACATGCTATATCTACCTTAGAGTTGAGATATTTTGAGCAGGAAACCATTGGACAGCTTCATAGAAAAGCTTGTGAAATATTTGATCTTCAGCCAGACCAAGTAAAAACTTCATAGTTCCTTGATATTCTAATTTTTTGAAAGCTTCTCTTTATTTCTTTTATATTCAGCAAGTAGTGAAAAATAGCTACCTCTATTATAGGTGTGTATTTGGGATTACTATTCCCGTCGGAAGCATGCTTTGATGAATGACATGGACAGAACTCTCGATGATGCTAATTTACAAATGGACCAAGATGTGAGTCTTCACTAAGTTTTATATTGGAGTGTTCCTCTTGCTCATGGTTAAAAATTTCAATTTATCAGTCCTATTTTTGTTTTGGATATTGAAAACCTTCTTGCAGATTCTTGTTGAGGTCATCAACAATTCAAACAACACAAGTTTTGCTCAAGAAAACGGTTCTGCATTGAGGGAAGCGAATTATGTTCTTGTGGAGCCCCCAAAGTCGAGCTTATCAATTGCTGGTGGCTTATCTGCTAGCAAAGGTGCATCTAGAGGCTACAACACAGACCTTTCTTCATCTATGAGCCTAAATTCTCCGGTTAGAGACATGGAAAACCCTCATGGAACCAGTGGTGTCACCACAAGAGGTTCATTTGGTGGTCTAACTGGGTTGCTCAATCTTGGCAATACCTGTTACATGAATAGTGCAATACAATGCCTTGTTCATACACCGGAATTTGCTAGATACTTCAGGGAAGACTATCATAGAGAGATAAATTGGCAAAATCCGTTGGGCATGGTTGTAAGTATCATCTAAAAAGCTGTAAGCATGAACTTGTTTCCTCTTCATTATGTACCTTTATTAGGGATACTCTTAGAATAAGAATTTGGTTTAGAGGTAAAAGGTTATTTGCAGAATTTATGTATATATATATATGTGTGTGTGTGTGTTTGTTTGTTCTAATACAGCCATAAATCCTCATCGCGTAAGAGTTTAGGTCAAAGGTAACTTATATACACCTTTCTCTCTTGACGGACTCAAGGGTCTCTCTGAGGAACCAAATAGAGGGGCCACTCCTGTAGTTAGACCTCCATTTGGGGGCTTATTCTGATATACCCATAAATCTCACATTGTTTAAGAGTTGAGATCAATGGTAACTTGTACTTTCTTCTCTTAACTCACTAAGGAGATTTTTAAGTACAAAATTGTTATGGAGGCATTAAACTCCACAGCAAACATAACAATACTTTAAATGTGGTGATTACTCTAACGATGCTATCTTAGTTAACTTGAGGTCAAAACTATATATATGTATATACATTGGAAAGGTCCCTTAATTACAGCCTCAGGGATTGCTTTAATTATAACCCAAGGGTGCTGTTAAGTGTAACACTGACTAAAGACTTGACTTTTATAGAGTTCATAAAGTTTAGATAATCTTCATTTCACTAGTCAATTTTGTGGGGGTAGAATTCGACTCTTTAATCCAAATTCTAAGGCTGTATCAAAGTCTAGATTAGATTTGTTGTAGGGTTACTTGCATTTGCTATGCTCTAGGTTGGGGGGCCTTGGGCTTGAGCAGAAATGTTTGAAAGTTGCTTTAAGTTCCCCCATAGTCAGTCTTACGTGCAGCCTCAAAGCATGTGAATCCCTCACCTTGCAAGTTAATTTGTTGGGTTGCGTTGGTCCTTTAGCCCAAATTCATATATATGTATGTATGTGTGTGTGTGTATATATATATATATATAATATTTGGCTTTAGGGTGAAGGAACATTAGTGATTTTATATTTAAAATGCTCGTTCATTCTAGAGTTCTTTGGGTTTAAAGTGCTGATAGTGTATGTATACACTCTCTTATCTTACACTTAATTTCAACCTATCTATGTAGAAGAATGGAGTCGGTATGGAGGTGTTAGGATCCTGTGTTAGGCCTAAGCCCATAAAATTGGCCAAACAGAATTTGTAGCAATTGCCGATGTGGCTTGTTAGTTAGAGGAGAAAAGATAAATATAGGGAAAGGACATGGAAAGTCAGGAAGTATTTTCTTTGTTAGAAACCTTAGTAGTATGTTTGGATGAAGAATTATTATAGGGTAATTTGTTTTAAAAGAGAATTTAAAATGCTCTATGACAAAATATGCTGTTTGGATAAAGAATTGTTAAAAGATATTGAAATTGTAGAAATTTACAAGAGTTGTTTGATTACTTATAGAATCTTAAATTCTATCTAAAGAGTAAGAATTTGAAATTCTTTATGCTCTCTCTTCTTTCACATCTATGTCTCTTCTTTTCATATTTTATCCTCAACTCGGCCAAAGGCCAAACATATACACACCATTTTGTCGCCGCGGCCTAGGTCGGGGCATCATCAACTCACCGTTGTTTTTTCAAAATGAGGTCATTCTTTCAAGCTGAAGTCAATCGTGCAGACCAAAAAATAAACTCTATCAATGATGTTAAAAAAATGACCTTGTCTAATATCATCCAAAATAATTGTGGTTGATATCAATAAAAAATAACCTCAACCAATGACAATTAAGATAAACTTTAGTTGGAAATCTTAAGAAACTTTGCCCAAATAAACCTAGACCAAATCAATTGATAAATATTGCCAGTTGATATTTATGAATTATTAAATATTGTTTAATGTTAAAATAATTTTTTGTATTTGATGGTAATTGAAATAATCTATATAAAATATAAAATTAAAATTCAATAAATTGAATTGCACTTTCTAAACAGAACATTCTAAAAATGAAACAATTTGAATTCAAAGAGCTTTGCTCTCGGAATATAAGGGTCTCCACTTTAATATTTTTAATGTTTTTGCTATCAATAATATAGTTTTCATTTCTCTTGAACTTGGGTTTTATCTAGTGAACTCTTGACGACTTGGTCTTCAGAGGTTCTGTCAGAAATTCCTAACAGTAAACTCTGTAAATTGTAAAACTAAACAAAAAATGGAAAAGAAAGAAATATTAAGAACCAAGGCTTCCCTAAGGTAGAGAAGAAACTCTGGACTCCCAATTGGAAACTATTAGATATATTATGGTAATATTTTGTATATGGGCTTGGGCCCATTCCTATGTAATGCTTTGTATGACATGTGTATATATGTTCATTAGCCCTGCATATACGTACTAGAGGATTCTATCACATGATATATACCATTTTCTCTACAAAAGCATTTCTCCCATGCTCCTCCATTATTTACCTCGACTCATGTATAACATAATTGTAATACATGTATAACATACTCGTAATACGCTTTCTCTCTCATTTAACTAACTCTCCACCATTCCACTACTTGGCCTTGATGAATCTAAGACAAGTCCTTGATGTTTGGGCCTACAGGTATAGACCTTGAGCGGCTTCTCATTAATACCTCCCCTTATAATATTAGCCTTGTGCTCAAGGCATAACTGAACTTCTCCTTGATGGACACTACTCTCTCCCAAGTAGCTTCTCAGTAGGTTGAGATTTCCGTAGGATGAGTAATTCTTTGGTTGGATTACAATTGCACTATTCCCTCTCTTGTTGCAAATATCACCTCTGGGCTTTGTGGTTCAGGGGTCATCAACTTCCATTCCAGGAGACAGAGTAGCTGCTGATGAACCACTTTTCAAGGACCTAAGCTAAGACATGTGGAACATCAGCTGAATGTGTGTAGAAGTTGGAGTTTATATACCACTTCACCAATGTGAGATACAATTTGGAAAAATTCGAATTATCGTGGGAACAACTAAAGATCAATCCTTTGAGTAATCGAATTTCGCCTATGTGGCCTAAGTTTAACATAGACCCAATCCTCTTCTGCGTAGGTGACAGACTTATATGAGTTGCATACTTATTTACAATCTATTATGCAAGGTGTGGATGATACTTTAACTGTCTTTGTGCGTCATCACAATCTATCAACACCTTGTTTCACCATTTTGATATCAAAGCATAAAAGGTGGCTGCGTCTGCTTGCTATATACCGCCTCAAAGGGAGACTTGTCTGTAGTAGAGTGTGGAGAGATGCCATACCTAATCCTTAGTTTTAAGGTGAAGGCAGATTTTATTCTTAACATGACTTGAGTGCACTTTTGATCCTTTCAACTGGTTTCAACTTGAATAACTTCCTCTTCCTATTTGTTCAAATTGAATTCTAGAGGGAAGAACATATTCCCCCACCACGGCCCCGCCCCCCAAAAAAAAAAAAAAAACTAGGAGGTCCAAATTTAATGCATATAAGCCTTGTCTTAGTCTTAACCTGGGGGAAAGAGTGTTCCTTTTCAAATATCTCATTCCTGTTGTATAAGTGACAAAAAATGCCTTTTTATCTTATTGTTCTGCTATTCATTGATGCTATTATTTTGGATTATATTTCATGTTGTTTTGAAATGAAGGGTATTGGACTTGTAGTCTATGGTAACATATATGAAAATAATGGTCTCCATTGATACCATTTAGAAGAGAGTTATTATCTTGGCTTATATATGTGACAAGACACCTATTTGACTTGTATAAGTGACAAGAAAAATGCTTTTTTTATTCAAGTCTGTTATTCATTGAGGTTATTATTTTGGGTTATATTTCATGTTATTTTGAAATGAAGAATATTTGACTTGTAGTCTATGGTAACATTTATGAAAATAATCGTCTTTGTTGATACAGTTATTATCTTGGTTTGTCTTCACATTGCTTGAATGCCTACTTTAGGATTGAACTTTTTGTGCATGACTGTGTCATCCTTCAACGACTTGGTTTGTTTAGGAAATGATTTTTAGTCTACCTTAGGATAATGTGTTATGATTATGAAGTATTGTTATAAGAGAAAGTTTTCACTATGTAGGGTGAACTAGCCCTAGCATTTGGTGAGTTGCTTCGAAAGCTATGGGCACCTGGACGAACCCCAATTGCTCCTCGGCCCTTTAAAACCAAGCTTGTTCGATTTGCGCCTCAGTTCAGTGGACACAATCAACATGATTCTCAGGTTTGCTCGATGACTGAAAATTTATCCTCCAATTTCTGTGATGTAGTCTGTGGTAATATTATTTTATTATTTTTTTAGGAGCTTTTAGCATTTCTTCTGGATGGTCTTCATGAAGACTTGAATCGAGTAAAGCACAAACCATATATAAAGTCTCGAGATGCTGATGGCAGACCTGATGAAGAAGTGGCTGATGAATACTGGGCGAATCATATTTCTCGTAATGATTCCATAATTGTTGATGTATGCCAGGTAACTCAGATGAGTAATTAGTATATTTCAATTTGCATGGTTAGCTGGAAATGCTGCATAGAATGCCGTGTAATAAATATTAATATTAATCATCCAGTTTGTCTAAATATGATTTTTAACTGAAATTTTTTGTTTCTTTGTAATCAAGATAATTCAACATAAGTGTGTGCCCGCACATGCAAGTAGTGTTACAGTCACCATGTTGCTAAATTAGATATTCATTCAATTGGTAAATATCTTGTATCCTGAGACTGATTGTTGGCTGCTTGAATATTTGCTTACAGCTAATCTGAATCCTGCATATGGATCTTCTCATGCCACTCAATCTATATCAACCCTTTTTGTAACTGAATCTTTGTTACTTCTAGATATAATCTCAGGTCTCATATTCTATCCATTCAGATAATCTTTCTTAGTATTCTGAAAATTTGGTGCGTAGGTGTCTACATATCAACCTTTTAGAAACTTTTCATGATTTTGTCAACCAACTTTTTATGTTAAATACAATCATACCCTCACACTCAATATTTTCCTTTGCATTTCACCTTTTCTTATGTCTGATTGATCCAGATTTTAGTTGCTACAATGAGTAATAAAATGCCTTGATTCTAAAGTAGCATAATTAGGATCTGTTGGGGATTATTATATACTATTTTGAAAGATTTTGTGTTGTAGATATTCTTATAGAGTGTTTAGCATTTTTTTTTTCTTGGTAAGACGTGATAAAACTTGTTAGAAATGCAGGAATACAAAATTGAATTCTAGGTCCTCTCAAAGACGTAGTTAAAATGTCTCCAAGTTGGTATTGGAACTAACAGATCCAATGCTGATTTCCTTGGCCAGTAATCTTTCCTGAACCAAATGAGAATCAATCTCTATATGTTTGGTTCTTTCGTGGAACATTGTATTAGAGGCAATATGAGTTTTCCTTGTTCATCACAATACAACTTCATCTATTGAACTTCACAAACTGGAGTTGTCAAATTCACATAAGTTCACTTGTAGTTGAGGCCATATCCCTATATTCAACTTTTGCACTAAATTGGGCAACAATATTTTGGTTCTTACTTTTCCTGGAGACAATATTTCTTCCTATGGATACGAAATATCCTGTAGTAGGGTGTTTATCCATAGGACTTCTTGCTCAATCAACATCGTAATATCGGTACTTTCTTTATCTTCATACGTCAATCCTTGTCCATGTGCCTTTTTTATGTTTCTAAAAATGCGTATCACAACATTCCGATGATCAATGTGAGGAGCCTACATCAATTGACTAACAATTCCAATTGCAAAAAGAGAGGTCTGACTTAGTAATGGTGAGATAAATGAGTTTCTTGACACTTGAGAATAATACAAAGGAATTAGAATATATTCAATTTGTACGTTTAGTCCTCTCATGGAACATTGGATCGGAAGCAATGTGGAGAGTAGCTTGGTTATTGCAATACATCTTCATTGGCTTAATCTCACAAAATTCTAATTCTTGGAGGAACTGTTTTACCCATATAAGCTCACAGGTGAGGGATGCCATTGCTCTATACTCAGCTTCAATAGAAGATCAGACAACAACATTTTGTTTCATGCTTTTCCAAGAGATAATATTTCCCCCAAGAAAAACACAATATCCTGTGGTAGGGCGTCTATCCATAGGAGAACCAAATCCAAAGATTTTGGTATTCACTTTATCTTCACAAAGTAGTCCTTGTCCTGGAGCCTTTTTGAGATATCTTAGAATACGATTGACAAACATTTTTTTTGGGATATCTTAGAATAGGATTGACAAACATTTCAGTGATCAATACAAGGATTTTGCATGAATTGACTCACAGCACCATTTGCAAAAGACATATTTGGTCTAATAGTAGTGAGATAAATAAGTTTTCCAACTAGTCTTCTATATCTTTTTGGGTCAGAGAAAACTTCTTGTTGTGGTATTAATTTCTGACTTGGATCCATGGGACAATCCACGGGTTTACAATCAATCATTCCTGTCTCTTTTAAGATGTCTAGAGCTTATTTCCTTTAAGAGATTACAACTCCTTCCTTTAATTGAGCTATTTCTATGCCTAAAAATTATTTGAGATTTCCAAGATCCAATTCCTTGAGAAGCAAACTACTTTAGATCCGTTGGCTAGGGATATGAAATGATGTGTTTTAGGAAAGGGGAGAGAGGAGAACAAAGAGATATTACCAAAAGTATGATTAGATGCGACTCAACATATTCTTAATTATTTCTATTCTTAAGAGTTGGAACATGAAGGAGTTGTGTTGTCAAGTTCTCCGTAGAAGAAACTTCTTGACTAGTTAAAATTTGATTTCTAACATGATCAAAATTTGGATTCATTGCACGGAGGATCATAATCATATAAAACTTATCCAACTTTTTTTATCTCATCTAATGAGCCAACTTCCAAGAGCATATTTAATTCCGCAACTGTTGATTAAGCTTTAACAATACAAGACATCATGTTATTATCGGACTGCTTTAGAGAATCCAATTGATTTGCCCTTTTGTAGAGGCATTGGATTTCATTCGCAAAAATATTTTGGGCCTTTTTCCAAAAGGAATTATATGTTTTGAACGACCTTAGAGTGTTCAAAAGATTGGGCTCTACTAATTGCCAAAGTAGAGGACACTTGAAAATCAGTTTTCTTCCACGGTTGAATTTGATTTGGTGGAACTGAACTCCCATGTTCTTCTAAATGATCATGGAAACCTTGGCTAAGGAACCAAAGTTCAATTGAAGTAGCCAAGATAGGTAGTTTTTTTCCATTTAATTTTTCAAAATTTATGGAAGGAGTCTTGGAAAAAGAGGAAATAGTCCCTAAAGACATGTTGAACAAGGTAGAGGCAAGAACATAGTCCAGTAATGCAATAGAGAAGAACAATAGGCAACCTGGGGTTTCTAGAGAGAGAAACCCAGGGTTTCAAGTGAGAGAAATTTTCTTCAACACTAGAAGACTCAACAAATGAACCTGGAATGATAAACAGGGAGAAAATGGGCTCAACATGCTTCAGTGAGTCAAACTGTGGTGGTCCTGGAAGATTCTGACCATTGGAAGGCAGTGCCGCAATTGGATGGCATGGGATGATGTGTTGGTCAAATTTTGGATGCGCAACCGCTGAGATTGGGTCGCACTCCTCGCGGTGCACCGGTCCCAAGTGTCAGAGTGCAGAACTCCTACTGCGGATGGTGGCGGACAACCCACGATAGATAATTCCTTTGGCGAATAGAGATAGGCAGAGGACGATCAACTTGGTCTGATACCAACTTGAGAATAATTCAAAGAAGTTAGAAGTTTAGAATGTGAATTTCGCTCTCTGAGGATCTCATATTTATAATAACTTTGGATACATCATATACGATATATGAGAGGGAAGAGAAGAGAATCTGAAAAGATATCTAGGAACTAGGTGTAGCACGAAGTGCACAACCCTTTTACAATATTTTCTGTTTCAAGACTATTTAATCTAACATTGACTAATCTTGTATATTTTTCTGGATTTGAGAAAGTTTCACCTTGCCCTGCCATTAATTTTTGATTTGGATCCATAGGGCTATCAATAGGTTGACATTCAGTTATGCTCGTATCTTCCAAAATATCTAAGACATATTCTTAACACAAAGAAAGTACTCTTTTGTACACATAAATTTTCAATGATGCTAATATTTGTCTATAATAACAACTTTGCTTTCCTGATTATCCATTAATAATTGTTTATGCATGATATACATTTACATTTTATATCGTGCCTGATGAAGTTCACTAACTTGGATATGTTTCTGGAAATTCTTCATTTAACAGGGACAATACAAGTCAACTTTGGTTTGTCCAGTTTGCAATAAAGTCTCTGTTACATTTGATCCATTTATGTACCTTTCCCTGCCACTCCAATCCTCCACTGCGAGTAGAACCATGACAGTGACGGTCTTTTCTTGTGATGGGGCTGCCCTACCGTCTCCTTGTACAGTAACTGTCCCTAAGCAGGGACGAATCAAAGATCTCGTCCAGGCACTTAGCAATGCCTGCTCATTGAAGCACAATGAGAGGCTATTGGTGGTGGAGGTACGCACCATACTAGAATAGAAGTTAAATATATTTATTTGAATTATTGCATATATTTTATTCTAATTGAGTGTGTGATATTGATATGCTATTAACAGGTACGAAACCATTTGATCCATAGATATTTGGAAGATTCTGTTCATTTGTCTACTATTAAAGATGATGAGCGTCTTGCTGCTTACAAGATTCCAAAGATAGACAAGAACACAAAGTATCTCCAGTTGATACATCGCCGAAGAGAGCAGTATGTGATTTTTAAATTTACATGATATGCTTACAGTTGTTATATATGCCAAAGAATTGAATTTGCATTGTCATATTAGTATCTTTAATGATGCTTACTTTTGTCTTCGTATAACTTATCCTCTTTTACTATTTTTGGGATTTGGGAAAAAAGTGTCATGGTTAATAACCACAATGCGGTATTTTGACTATTAGGTAGTGCTGATTCGATTTGATACTATCTATTTGGTGTGGATCCATTATATTTAGGTAGCAGTGGCTTGCCATGGTCTCATATGCCATGTGGGCCTTATAATTTTGTACGTTGTTTGTTATCTGCTTTCTGATATATTGTTTGTAATTTTGTTAGGAGTAGTGACTCACACGTCATATCAGGATGGAAACCGTACGGAACACCTATTGTTTCATTGATTTCATGTGATGATACAGTCACAAGAGGTGATATACAAGTAATAGTTAATCGTATTCTATCCCCTATGCTAAGGAGAGGTGGTAATGTAGAACAAGCTACTACTTCTGAAGCAAGCATCCCAAAAGCAGCACCTGATGAATGCAGTCTTGCTAATGATGATGCATGTGCTGGCAACATGGTGTCAAATTCATTAAATAAGGATTTTAACAATTCAAAGGCACCATCAATGCCAACGTTACCTCTTCTCTTGGTCGGTGATAACAATGCTTGCATTGATCTTTCAATGGGCGAGGAGAAAGTTGTTAAACTGCCTCAATCATCCCCAAAAGTTTTAGTGTATATTGATTGGTCTCAGAAGCTTCTGGAGAAGTATGATACTCATCCAATTGAGAGTTTGCCTGAAGTTTTAAAATATGGGCCTGTAACCAAGAAAGCTCGTACTGAACCTCTCTCCCTGTACACCTGCTTGGAAGCTTTTCTGCGTGAAGAACCTCTGGTGCCTGAAGATATGTGGTTAGTTTATCATGCAGCTCATTTTATTCTTTCTTCATTTTTTTCTTAATCTTGTCCAGCAAGCATTGAAATGGAATATGCATTAGTAGTTGCCTGCTAGATCTGTTAATAACCCGCTATAATTACATGTTTCCTAAAAATTTAACTATTTTGCACAATAAAGGAATCTAACTGAAGAGAATGAAACTGTTTGAGATCCTACATAAACTAGAAATATGACTAAATTATAATATGTAAGTGGGTGCAAACCTCATCTTAGAAGCTGATTTTGTGAGGTTGGGTTATGTGTGGGTTAGCCTGTAATATTTTCAAGTTATTATGGCTTTAGATCTGAAACTATATTAAATTTATTCTGGAATTTGGATTTTGAACATCATTAAGTGCTTTATGAAAACACAATATTTTGTCCAAATGGAAATTTCTGCATCCTAATTTATATTGATTCTATGATTTTTTTATGCTTTCGGAATATATGCTTGTTAAGACTTACGTGTGCATGGCAAACAACACGCTAAGTGTTGTGTCAACTACTGACCAATTACTACCATAACTTTATGCTAGAATAATTTTGAAATTGAAAATTCTAAAGAACAAATGACAAAGAAACTAAAAAGTAAACGCAAAGACATAACCATCCCTAGTTTTGAGAGGGGAATCGATGAGAAGAAATAATGATCACCATGTGAGTTGATGTTCTCTTAGGTCTTCTCTAAACCTTAAATATGTAAAAATCAATAGCAAAACAGCCCATAACTTTGCTTGAAAGTGCTTATTCAAATAACTCAACCTCTCAAGAATTTCCAAAGACAATTTAACTAGAAAGCAAACATGAACAAATATTTGGGTACGCTCAAAAACCTTAACCCAAGGACTTAGAAAATATATTTATGGATGAAAGCAGGCCGTAACTATGGGCTATCAAACCTCTCTTTCTCTCCTTTTATTCACATTATGTTAGCAATCACACTTTATTACTTCCATATTTAGCTGATTATAACTAAGGTATATAACGGAAATATCCCTGAATCATAGGGATTTGATTAGATAATTGTTATTTGTTACATAATCTCCCTTTTGTGCTTGATCTTATATTGCAACAAAAATCTGACATCAAGCAAAAGTTTATTACTGCTGCAGAAATAGTTCTTACTGAAAACATTTCTCTGTTTACATATACAAAATCAATATTGCAGTGGCTAATGTTATATTTATCTAAATCTGATACAGGTACTGTCCGAAATGCAAAGAGAGACGACAAGCTAGCAAGAAGCTTGATTTGTGGAGGCTCCCAGAGGTTTTGGTCATTCATTTGAAGAGGTTTTCATACAGCAGGTCAATGAAGCATAAACTGGAGACTTTTGTTAACTTTCCCATTCATGATTTTGATCTAACTAATTACATAGCCAACAAAAACAACTCTCGCCGGCAACTGTACGAACTGTATGCCCTTACAAATCATTATGGTAGTATGGGTAGCGGGCATTACACTGCACATATTAAGGTAAGGCAGAAATTTCAATCCATTGAAGTTGCTTTGATTTCAATCCTTTGAGCAAGTGTTGCAGCCTGATTCATATTTTTGAAATGTGCAGCTTTTAGATGAGAACAGGTGGTACAATTTTGATGACAGCCACATAACACTGATAAGTGAGGATGAGGTTAACACTGCTGCTGCCTATGTTCTATTTTACCGGAGGGTGAAGACAGAGGAGACAGCCATTAGCAATGGTGCTTAGTCTTTCATGTTGCAAGTTTTATGTATAATATGAAGTAGATGATGTCATGCCTTGTTATTCCAGAAAAATTCTAGGAAAAGGTAGGTGGACAATTTCAAATGTATGGCTTAATTTAGGGATTTTATTTACTGTATGAAAGGCACCAACCTGTGGATACAAGAGTGTATGTAGTCAATGAAATAATGATTGATGTACTTCTTTTGCTTCATTCATTTGCCCTGCTTTTTGTTGTTTCTTATGGGGGAGGGGAAGTGGGAAAGTTGAATTCTGGATACCCTTTGAATCCAGTAACAAGTGTTTATGCTGTTCACCTGTTGAAAACACTTGTAACTGTTGGGAGGCAATTTCTTCCTCCATCCTGTGCTTTCTTCTTCATGTGCCTTCATGGGAGTGTTCCAAGAATGTAAATTATCCATGGTTTAGATTTTTGAATTGTGGAATTTGGAATCATATTCTGAATTAGACACTTTTCAATATACTTCTTGATTCGGACGTGCATTCTGGATTTGCATTCTGTAGAAATGCATAGAATATATTTTTAATTTTTAACTGAGGAATTTTAATGAGTTCTGTTAAAACTACATGATCTTACTGGAAAATAGGTTTCTGTATCTCTATATTGCAAAATCAATGTTGGATACAAATTTTAGTTTTATTTACAGGAATAGTATAATTTTGCACTAAATTTAGGAGAATGGAATATTTGAAAAACATTATGAAGATGGTAAGTTGTGCAACGTGATTTCGTTCTTTAAAAGTTGTTGTCGTGAGAAATCAATTGAAGAAGTTATGCTTATTGAATACGAATTTGATTTGGTTAATTAATGCGGTAAACTTTTTTTAAAAAAAAAAAAAAAGAGATGCAGTCGTTAAGAAGTATTTTGTGAGAAAATAATACATAGAAGTTATACATGACTGTGGTGATTTTTATGAATACTTTTGCAGTAAACTTGTCATATAATACTTTAGTTAAATTTCTTTGAACGTTTATTTAATTTATATAAAATAAAATTTGTGGTTTTAAAAAAATATGTGAAAAATATGAATAATTTAAAACTAATTTAAAAAATCATAAACATTGAAAATAATTTGTCTAATAATTATGTTGAATTATTTATCAAATTTTTTAATAAAGTGTTTGATTCATATGAATAATTATTTAAAAAATGATATATTGAATTGTTTAAAAATATCAAATAAAATTATGTAAATATTTTTTTACTTCACCATTAGTCATTTTTTACAACTATAAATATTATCAATCTAATCAAACATATAATATATTCCACAATTTAAATAACATACTTAAATAATAAAAGTTCATACTAAGTAATTACTATTTTATTATGTTTTTAAAACAATACAAACACGTTATGTATGATTTTTATAAAAACAACGAAACTTATGATTGACTACATAGTTTTAATTCGTATTTATAAATCATCCACCAAATTGTATTATTACCTTTACTTTTTAAGTATTAACTTATATTAGTCACTATTTTGTGATAGAAAAATTAAATTATTCAAACACGTTACTAACAAATTTTACACAATATATATATATATATATATATGTATATATATATATATATATATATGTATATATATATATATATATATA
>Ga0209489_103648_pt1 | contig 29646 bp, 21 predicted proteins | sample SiratrowhiteBW_FD_187527 | JGI IMG/M metagenome (GOLD analysis project Ga0209489, IMG submission 187527) | Root nodule microbial communities of legume samples collected from California, USA - Siratro white BW (SPAdes) (version 2) | ecosystem: Host-associated > Plants > Roots > Nodule | place...
CTATATAGCAGAATACACGAATATAAGAGAATAGGGATAGAGTGCTTAGTCAGAATATCAAATCAGTAGCGCAATGATCTCAGTCAGCAGATGGCTCCTCTTCTTTTGTTCAAGAAATCAGTTCTTGAAGTAAAACATGTAGCTTGATTCGTTTCTTGATGAAAAACTGAAGATCGCTTTTGCTTTTCTCTCTTTTCAGAAATCTTCTCACAATTCTTACTCTGTATATTATTTTAAAAATTCGCGCGCCAAGTATTTATAGACCAACTGTCATAACGGTTTCAGTCGACTGAATCACAGTTTAGTCGACTAGATTTTTCTCAGTTAATTATAACTGTTATTTAAAAAATCAGTTTTTGCCTTTATTAATTTTTCAAATATTTTATTTATTTAGAAAAATTATTAAGGAGTCCTTCTTTGATTGAGATCATAACCAACACCAATTTGAACTTCAAACTTACTCCCACAACGCATTTCTACATCCTAGATTCAATTCTTCAAACTTCAAGAAGTCTTCACCCATCCATCACATGATCTAGAGCATCTTCACTTGGTTGAATTCATCAAATCACTGCAGCAGTCCACTGGTGCTAACAATTATAAAAAATCTAAATTTTAATGGCTTCGTGTACTCATCAATATATAACACCATTACTTAAAGTCAATTTTTTCATTGTAGAGTCATCTTGGACTCTAAATGTAAAGTTTAGAACATAAAAATAAGAAACATTTGGTTCACTAAAAAAAAAATTATTTAGAGACTAACTTTTAGTTATCAAAAGAAATAGTTGTTAATTGTGACCAAAATAGTCACTAAATTAAATTTTGGTTGCTAAATAACTACAAAATATGAATTTAGTAGGCTCCTAAAACCTTGATAGCTAATGCTAGATACCAATTATCTTGACTTAATTGATCACTAAATTTAATCATTACTTCTATTTTGTAGTTATTTAGTAACCAAAATCTAATTTGATAGCTATTTTGGTCACAATTAGCAACCATTTCATTTGGTAGTTAAAAATTAGTCTCTAAACAACTTTTTTTCTTATAGTGCTTTAAATATTGAAAATTATTAATTATTAACAATTGTTAAATTGTTTCTAAAACATGGAATATGCAACAAATTTTAAATGGTTGAAAATTCTTTTGTGAACAATTATAAGATTATTTTTTAAACCATAAATATTGAAAATATTTTAAATATTAATTTTTCTATGTTAATGTTATAAAGTTGTTCCTAAAATATAGAATGAATATTTTCTTTTTCAGGTTTCGATATTTTTTTCCGTGGTTGTAAACATGTCATAAAATATTTAATAATAGATAATAATTATTTAAAAAATAAAGGCAACCGTCGTTAAAGATGTTGGGTTAACGGGAAAGTTTATATATTATTAATAAACAATGGTTAAAAACTATTGGCAAAAAGTTTATAGATAAATATTTTATCCAGTTATAATTTTCTTACTTTCATAGCACCAAGTGAAAAATCTATACCAATTTATTTGTCATAAACTACGAATAAAATTTATTCTGAATGATTTTAATGACGATTTTATAGGTATTGCATGTGTTACCATAAAAAATATATAGTTTTTTTTTCTAGACCAAAATTTTTAAATGCTAAAAGTGTTTATATGCATTATTTAATACATTTTCTAAAAAACCTAAAAATGTAAATTTATAATAAAATTTTAAGAGTGAAAAAAATATAAAAGTATTACAATTTTCGTATTTTTGTTATACTTTTCCTGCAGATATTTTATAAAAGAATTATAAAAAATAAGTTTCCTGAAAATTTTGATGTGGATTTTAAAACATTATAAAACATTTGAGTAATGAAAATATTTGTTGAAAATATTTGATGCATTATTATTGGTACACTAATTATTGTGGTATATAATAAAATAGGTTAGGCAATAGAATAGGTTAGGCAGATTAATGCAACTAGTTTTACTATACAACATGGTTTGAACAGCACTAACAAAATCATTTTCAATAACTATAATAGGTAATATTTAAGATTCTTTTAATTCGATGACAAAAGTCATAAAATGGTTGCCTATGTTACAAATTAGTCAATGGTATTTGACACTGGCCAAGAGTGGAGAGAGACCTTATACAATAGGTAATGACTACCTAGACTTGTCTACTTTTAACAACAATCTTCTAGCTTGTAAAAACCAAAAGCTAATAATAAATCATATTATTTACATGGACAATGTCTATATTATAATAGTTCCATTTTTTATTAAATAAAAGCTAAATCATTGGAGGCAATAACATAAGACTGACCACTAATAGTTGATTTTTTAACTTGATATAAGATATGAAGAAAAAAAGGCTTTGGTATACATACATGAACAAGTGCAGATGATAAAAGAAGCCTTTACAAACTTGAAGTGGCCTTAAAATGTTAGAATATTCTCTCTTAATAAATTAGTACCTTTTTCTTTACAAATGTCACGTGCACATTTCACCAAAAGCAAGTCTCTTGAAAGACAGTTCAGAATAATAAAATTATATCTCTTAATAAACTATTTGTCTGTTAAAGCGACAAAAAAAATTAAACTTATTAAAATTTTAAAATTATCTAATGTTAATTCTTATAAGCTTTCTCATCTAATTTCTCTGAAGTTTTATTTCTTTTAATCTGTGAAAAAAAATCATTTAATTTTTTAATTATTTTCATAAAAAATGTCAGGAAAACATGATTATTGAACTCCCAAACCTGATCTCACTGACTAAAACCTTGTACCAGTTAATATGCATGGAGTGATATTTAATCCCTCTTTTGTAGCATCAAATTCTGAATTGAAAGTTTATGAATTATTTTGGAGATGAAACAGGCATGAAGCAGCACTATGCCTCATCACTTTCCACTACAAGGGTAGAGTGTTGATGACTAGTGATTGCTGTTTGCATGAAAAGAAAACAATTTTGTAAACTGAAGTTCAATGAAATCCAATGAACATAGACTTTCTAGCTGTCTATGTGATCGTCAACAATTATCTGAATTCCCCTCTTTTGCTCCTTAAGAAAGGAATAGATGGGAAAAAGATAGACAACACAAGTCAAAGAAAGTTAGATATGTTTCCAACCGTGTACTAATGTTTCACTTTGGTTTGTTAATTCACCACCGCCACTTCCTTGTCTCTATTTCTATGACCATTTTAAGAATCAAAAGTAACATTCCATGTGGTCTTCATTATTTCTTCTTATATATTATTTATCATTATATTTATTAGCACCGCCTATATATATTGAGTGAGAAAAGCTATGGCAGCACTCACCATTGTTTAAATCAACTTCTGACTAATTTCTTCCAACCTTGTCAGAAGATATGTCATGTAAACTCAGTATTTTACTCACAAAACGTATTCAGATGCATGCCAAAGAACTTTTTTGAGAAATATATGCAAGATGCATTAATGACATGTGTGTTTGAGTCCAATCTGAAACGTAAGAATATGGCGTCACATCCCTATTCAACGGAGAAATCTCTCCTTTTATCTTCAAGAAATCATGTATCAAACGCAACTCTCCCTTGACAAAATATGCGTTACACAAGTTGATAATATAGAGTTTCTAAAAGCATGTTTGTGCTAAAACCAAGATAAGAAAGTACTGTATATATATATTTTTTTCTAAGGTACATATATAGGTATTGAATCCTATAATCACACAGTAGATTATATCTATTATTTGAGACGCATATATAAAATTACGACATTAGGAAAAGTTAAAAGGAAACAAGAGGAGCAGTCAAAGACAATCTGAGAAACTCGAAAAGGAAGCTTCCGTTGCTGCTGAGGCTGGTGTGTTCATACTTATGTTGGCTTTGATACCTGTAGAAAATAAAAGTTAATGAGTTAATTTGGAAAATAAATAAATAAAAAAAACAGAAAAAAGGGTTTTTCAGATATAGATATAAGAAAATCGGCAAAATTAGCTTATCCAAGATAAAAGAAAAAACATGAAATTAAAAGTGACAAAACATGATTTAGAATAGAAGCAATTTGATTTGAAGATTCTGCCAACCAGAAAGTAGCTTTCTCCATGCTGAAGGTTCTGCATCAAGAATCCAAATTCATTGGTGAGAATTGGCACTCCAGAGGAATGAACTAAGATAACATCTTCTCCAAACACTGTCTTCATGTCTATTGGTCCCTTTGGAAGTTCTGTTGCAATCCCATTGATAAAAACTGTGATGAATGCTGAAATATTGGTGCCCCCATATCCTACCCCACAAAATAAAACAAAAGTTATTAGAACCTCAACCATTGATCACGTAAAATAAATATGTATAGTATGTTTCATTTTAAAACTTTAATTTTCAGATGGTAAAGCAAAGCAAGATGATCCTATGAATGTTCAGCAAAGGCTTTGAACCTGAATACATTCCTCAAATTTTTAGGCCAATCATGTGAATTAAGGTGCAAAAAAGTCATTAAAACGCAGTATTATAAACTACATAAATGGTTACGCTGGCAATCTACTTTGATTACCATGTCATTAGTGATAGAAAAAGATAACGAAAAATTCTATTTGTGTATAAGCATTTGGATAATTGATGGACTCGGGAAATAGGGCAGAAATAAATGAGATGATATAAATGATGTAAAAGGAAAAGGATAAAGAAAAATAAATTAGATGAAAAGATTAAAAAAGAGTGAATAAAAATAGTGTCATTTCTTATGAATATGGTGAACATATTAGATTCCTTTCAACTAGTAACATGGCGTGAGAGATGCATATACAGGGAAGAAGAAACCAAATTACCAAAAGGGGGAAAAGAAACAAAGAACATGAAAATGAGGGTAAAAAACAACAATCTAGGGTTTGGAAATCTTTGTACAGAAGTTTTGAAGAAACCAGAAAAAGAAGTGAGAGAATAAAAAGGAAGGAGCAGAAACTGCAACCGGAAAGTAGCCTCATGTTTTTCCGGAAAGTGCAACTTTCATGCAATTCAAACACAGAACTGTCAAATCAGGGAAAAGGTTGCTACTTTATTCTGTAGCCCACCCAAAACCCAGTCAGCCGAAAAAGAAGAACTTTTACAAACAAAACTCTTTAAACTATACCATTAAGGTAATAAACACTTCAATTAATCATAACTTCTATTTCACAGCACCCATTTTAAGCCTCCTGTTACACTTAGAGAAAAGCTAATTTCTGGAACCAAATCTCTGCTGGTGAATTTAACATTCTCCAACAAAATCAAAATAGAAAAAAAAACATGCAATTTTTTAAAATCTGAAAAATTGAGTCATAATAACACACAAGCATGCGAAATAATCCGTACAAGATTTTCTCTGGTGAAATATATTTTAAAAAAATTAAATAAAATTGAGTAATAAATAACATACAAGCATAAGCATGCAATTTAATTACCAGTCTGGAAGCTCAAATTTGGATCAAAAGGAGGGAACAAAACTGATGGTGCAGCAGGTGAGGTGTGGTCAATTATTTCAGGAAAACCCATTTGAGGAGAAGAAACAGGAAAGAAACCACCCATGCCTTGTTGTCCAACACCACTACATGATGAAGAGGAACCACCTAGGAGATCATAGGAAACACAAGAACCAAGACCCATGTTTGAAGTAGCACTTTGACTTGCCACAAGGTTAACCTGATTATGATGATGATCATGCTGAATTGCACCACCACCAAGATAACCATGAGGCTGCGGCTGAGGCTGCGGCTGCGGCTGCGGCTGAGACTGGTTGACAGCAGCAGCGGTGGCGGCTGCCTGCTGCATCATCTGGCGCTGGCGGCGGCGGGATCTGGAGCGGCGGTTCTGGAACCAGTAGAAGACGTTGGCGTCACCCACAGCGCCGAATTTCTCAAGCAGCTTCCTTATTCTGACGGTTTCATCTTTGGGAGGGTTCACCATGCCACTGTTGAAGATGGATTCGAGTATGAGAATTTGTTCCGGCTTCGGAGTCCACCTTGACCGAACCGCTTCACTCTTCTCGGGGCCATTCCTTGGACTCTTTGCCTCTTTCTGCCTCTCATCTTCCATTCCAATGCACACACCAACAAATATCAAAATGATTCTTGAACCTGAAACCTAGGTAAAATAATAATACTATTACACATATCCTCTCTGCGTGACTCTCTCTATATATATAAATAAACGACACTGAACACAGTAAACTCCTTTAATGCACTCATCTTTTTTTCTTTTCTACATGGAAAAATAATATTTATTCTATATATTTCTTTTAATGTTTCATGGCTTAGAGTTAATTTTGACTGGTTGAACTAGCGTTTATTTGGACTTCGGACAAGCGTTTGTAACGCATGAAAATGTATTGAATTGGTCAAAAACATAAATACAGAAGCTATATATAATTAATAAGCTTTGTTTAGATGCAGAAATTCACGTCAAACATGCGTTTAACCTCGTAACCAAACATGCTGGTGATGGGAATGTGTGTCCAATTGTAATGTGTTGTGGAATTATAATGTGTACGTTGTGTGTGAAATTGATTCCCAGTATAAAACAAACAGGGTCTTAATTTATATAAGAGTTGAGATGGTGAAATGGTGAGAATCGAAATTACCTTTATAGGATCCTTCAGCCTCGTTATATAGTTCTACTAAATACCCTTCTTTTGGAAAACCACATTATAGTTTTTGTTGGATTAGCTCTGTGGTGAGAAATAATTAATTTTTTATGATAAAGGTAACATAATAAACATTTTTTATAACTCGGGTTAAATTATAGGCTATGTTATTTGTGAAGCTAACTATGCTGCCATTTAGGATTTAATATACTTTCTTATAAATGTTAGGCCATATGAGTAAGGTATCATAATGACAAGTTAGGAAGACATTTTTTTTTATGGAATAAAACCTTTCTATGTAGAGAGACATGTTGCATGTGGATACTATTTTCATAATGCATATGAATCACAGTCAAATAACTGTTGGTTAAACCATGAACTCCTTCTAGATAGCAAGGAAGAGAGAATCTTGTGAAGGAAGGTAGAATTAATCCATTTAAAAAAAACATAAAGTTGATTAATTATTTTAAATCTATTTTAATTGTAAAGTTCAATTCGAATTTTGATTTAAACATAAAAACTTGAAGTGGAACAAAATCACGTATAATATACTTTGAGTTGATATATATATATATATATATATATATGAAAACATGTTAAAAAATATAAACGATTTTATATTATTACATATTTTATTGATAAATTCATTCTATTTTTTTAATAAGTTTACCCTATTTTAGTTATTCACGTTTTCGTATTCTTAGTTAATTTTGTGGTTCAATATTGGTTTTTTTTTTTAATTGACTTTATTTTCCAATTCCCTGAAAATATTAAGGATATTCTCTCACACTATTTGAGATAATACACTATCCACTAAAGTGATGCTTTTTTTTTTAGCTTGAATTTCTCTCGTAGAATATATCAGTTTCCTCTTCTACGGGTAATAAATATAATGATATTTTTTAAGATAGTAACGCAGAATTCCAGAAATTCCGTATTCAAAGCGAATTTCCGTAACATCATTAAGACAGTCTTCATAACAGGTCATAGGCTCATTACTTTTGAGAAGGTCGAAACTTTCCCTTTTCATACGGAAGTCCTTCTGCGCACAAGAGTACAAAATTTGAGAGATTATAGAATTAAATGAACTAATTAATTAAACTATCGCCTAATTCAAAATTACTATCATTAAATCGACTTATCATGATTAGATAATATTAATATAGAATTGTTATCGGCACACCACATATTACTTTTCTCTTCAGAATATATAGACACTTCTTCATTTGTTAACATATTTTTAGACATAGTAAAGGAATACAAATAATGTTTTTATTATTTATTCTTTTTAAATTGCATATATTCTTTACTAGAGATCATGTGTGGAAACTAAATGGAAGTATTATTGTTACTATTATCATTATTAACAATAAAAGTCGCCTCTTTTACAATCAATATGATATTATTCGTATTTATGTTAACTACTTAAAATATTATTTTCTTACTACGATATTAACAATAAGTGTTTTTATTTACTGATATTTTTAATTGATTGTCATAAAGTCAGGATGGTTTAATCCTAAAGATATAGAGAATGTTATATAAAAGAAAAATATAGTTTTATAGCAGAAAAATATTACATATATATATATATATATATATATATATAAAATATTATTTTATATACTTCACACTTGTTGTGACTTTTATTCATTTTATAATAATAATAATAATAATAATGTTAAAAAGTTATTTAAAAGATCGCTTGTACGTTTTTTCCTACCAATTTTTTTATTTTTATTTCTTTTTATTTAACATACTGTTAAGAAAATACTTTAATAATATCGTTTTAGTTAATGGTATATATCTGCCTATGAGCTGCACATATCATAACCTCAGAATAATTTTAGACATTAAAATTAAATAATCCTTATTTATCGAAATAATTTTTATTTGTTAAAATAACTTGCTAATTTACATTATATGTAGGTGCACACTTTTTTATCCTACACATTTTATCACATAAAATATTTCAATTAAAATATACTATTCCTTCTGTGTTTGGTAAGTGAGTAGTACATTTTAATCCAGTTTCACCTGTAAGTATTTAGGCATATCGTAAAAGAAATGTTGTTTAGTTTAGGGCCAGAAAAACAAAATTGGGACAGCCATTTTAAGGTCATAGGAAAATTTCCATAATAGATATTTTATCAATGTAACTTCTAATGAGTATTTCGTTTTACTACTTTAAAAAATAACTCTAAGATGAAAAAAAAATATGATGATAATCTGATTATTCATGAACATAGAACTCTTTTTCCTTAATTTGTGGGGTCTATCCTTATCTAAAGTATACTTGACATGTGTAAGTTAATGTCTTACGGTGTTAATAAATTCAAGGTCATATTTAATTAGATGTATGAGAAATTCATTGGAATATTGATAAAAACAAAAACAAAAACAAAAACAAAATCCTATGAATTTGTGATGTTTATATTTTGAAAATGATTAGTATTGAACTATTTATATTAAGAATATTTTTAATGCACATGAAAAAGTCAGTGTCTCCGATAAAGAGATTGATTTCCCGTTAAAGCGAGTCTAAATATTATTTATAACTATTATGATAAGATATTTTATTTTGGTGTTTATTTTAGTGGGACTTTTTTACTTTAATTTTAAGGTAATTACTATAAAACTAACTGCTGAATCCATGTTTTATTTAATTTCCCTTTTTTTCTTTGATTACATTTTAAAAAGTACAGCTCTTTTTCCGTAACATATACAAAAATAACATTTGCACAAGTTTTTATTTTTTCCAAAAAATTTTATAGTAAAGGAATATTAGAAACAAGATATAGAGAAAATTATATAAAATAGTTATTGATATAGAAAGAAAAAAATATATCTTTTTTTTTTATCAGTCAAGATGAATTAAATAAATGAAAAGCATTTGAAGAATGTTCTAACTCTTATATAGTGAAAGATAAAAAAAATATAATAGTAAAATATTATGTGTTGTAGAAATCGTAAAGTGAAATAAGGAGAAAAAACGGTATAAAGGTAGATGAGTTTTTTATAAGTATATAAAAACATTTTTCATTATCCAAGGGTGATTGTTCTTTTGTGGTGGTTTTCGGAGATTTATGTTTAGAATAGGACATATACCGTTTACATTTAATATACTCATGTTTTTCTCTTTATTTTGACTTTGTTTGTAAATAGGTTGGAGTAACCTTATTACTCCAGTTTATTTTTATTCATTATTGCATACTAAAAAAAAGAAAAAAACAGGAAAGGAAAAAAAATTAGCTTATGTATAAATTTAAAAAAGAAAAAACATTGAAGAATTACATGATAGAGTTTATATAAATTAACTTGTGTATTTTACAATTTACGAAAAAGATAATTTGAATATTTCTTTTATAAATGATAAAAATTAAAAAATTATTAACATGATGAGAAAAGATAAAATATATTATAATTTTTTTTATGAATTTACAATATTCTTCTATTTTAATAACTTATTAATGACGATTTAACGTGTTATGTCTTTTATGCATAATTCACACTAAATGCATTTCTCTATCTTTGTCACATGTTCCACTAGTATCCTTTAGCAATATAATTTATTTGGTGTGTAACTTTATTAAAGATCTCACATCTACTAGAGATAAAACCAATCTATTGTATATGAGTAGGAACAAATCCTCACCTTACTGAACCAGTTTTGTAAAAATGAGTTAGATTTAAACTTACTTCTTAATATAGTATCAGAACCTATCCTATTGAAGTTTGATGGGCCTATCGGGCCACCATCCACAAATATTTAATTTTCACGTACGAGTTGAATAGTATCAACATCAACTTAAAATAACGACAATTCATGATATATGAGTGAGACAATCCTCACCTTATTAAACCAGTTTTATAAGAATGAATTAAGCTTAAAACTCACTTCCTAATAAGCTCCAGGTCATCAACAAATAAAGCACAGTGATTTTATTATGAATAAAAATAATATGCCAAACATAAATTTTATGTTGAATGGTTGTGCATTATATCACTCGTCAAGTTCATATGATATAATGTCAAGAAGTTCACTATATAATATGTGTTGTTAAAATATAAACAAGATTTGATAATGAAGCATAAACTTCCAGCATACATTCCTCGTTAGACAAACCCATTAAATTTGAATCTTTGAATCTCGTTTAAATTGCAAGACAACTTTACAAGATATAAATAAATTTTGCAATTATTTATGTACGAGTATGATCATGGATGTTTTGTCTAATAATATTGTTCTGAGTCAGTAGATTTTTGGAAACTTGGCTTCACATTATTCAGCATGATTATTCATGAACATGCTTTATGTGGGCTACGTTTGAAAAATAAAAAGTCCTTCTATACAGAGTGCTTGTTTTCAGGAACACTATAATTAAGGGAAGGTCAGGGCCAAGAGAAAAAGGTGCATTTGACCATGTAACTCTTTTTCTGACCATCTTATGTAACTTTCTTGTATTCTAGCTTTTGATCGAGGCATACTTACCGTGTGCAAGCAAGTGTGGATCCGAGGAACATATGTATTCTGACCACGTTACTTGTTTCTGACCATCTTTGATTCACCCAAATAATATAAGCACTTGTATTCTGATCTGCCATATGCATGCCCTAGCTATAAATTATATTTACTCAGCTCATTCATGGTCATGTTTGGTGGGTGGAATATTGGGAAAGTTTACTAATGTAATCATCAAAATGGTAAAAGGATGGGGTTTTAATTATGTAATTTGACTGGTCATTTTGAATTGGAATTTTAGTCTAGAGTTAGTTAAATTAAATGCTTGAATCATTTTATAACCCCATAAATGAAAAATTAATCTTTCTAAGTCCTTATAATCTTTTAAAAAAAATTATATTACTAAAGACTTTCTTACTTGAATAATAATTTTTAATTTGATTAGAAGACACTTTGATTTTACATTTTTATTCTTAGACAATCCTATCAAATTTGGTTAAGTATACAATTTATATTAGATATAGCCATGCTTGAATCATTTTATGACCCCATAAATTAAAAATTAATCTTTTTAAGTATTTATAATCTTTAAAATAATTATCTTGTTAAAGAATTTCTAACTTGACTAATGAATTATAATTCGATTAAGAAATATATTGATTTTACATTTTTATCAAATTTTGTTAAGTATTTAATTTATATTATATATAATAATTATAATTTAGAAAATTTTTGTTAGGAAATGAGTTTATATCTAATTTCTTTTTATAAAATCTGTTTTTAAGTGTGTGAAATCAAATAAGTGTGAGTGATTTGAAAATGATTTAATAATATAGATGATAGACTCAACAAATTTTATTTAAATAAATTCTGATATTATATTAAAAACTAAATTTATATCTAACTCACATTGTAATAAAATGATATATATATATATATATATATATATATATATATATATATATATATATATATATATATATATATATTATAAACTAACATTATCAAATAACGTGAGATTTTCAGCAATCTTATATAATTTCAAATTTAAAATAAAAAAGATAATCACCTGAAAAGGAGGGTAAAAGGAGAAGAGAGACATGCTGAAGAGGTGTGAATGCAACAAATTAAAAAAGGCTGAAATAAAAAAAAGAAAAAAAGACATGGGGTTGGAGGTAGCTAGGGTTTGTTTGTGCAAGCAAGTGCATGTGATGATATGCATGGAAAGCTGGGTCGCAGTAAAGGATGAAGCAAAAATGATGTTAGAAAGTAATAAAAAAAGGGGAACAATCCAAAGGGTAGGTGCAAGAAACCATGCAATAATTTATTAGTCGTGACGCTAAGCAAACACAGGTTACAGTGTGTGTGTCTCTGCAACCCTCCCCTTTCTCTGCAACCTTTTTATAATAAACGAAAGGAGGGTAATGCTTCTCTCTGCTTCCCCTAAACCTCGAACACATCCCTGTAGCTTTCCACCATTCTGCACTGTGCAAGTTTTTCTCATCGTGTTCTGTGAACTCAACAACCCAAAACGCCATTTTCACCTTCTGCTTTTCTTCACATAGCGTGTTCAGAGAGGCCATGACCATCAACCTCAGACTTCATGAAATTTATGGAAAATAACTTAGGGGGTAACCCATTTTATTAAAAAATAAGACAGTTTTATATTTTAGTAAATCAGTCTTGAAAATGAGGTACAAATGTTAAATTTAATATTATTTTTGCTTGGAAAATAGTAGAAATTGGATTCCCTGTATTTTGATATATACATTCACTATTAGTTACTTAATTATGGTTATATGTGTAATTATAATTGATGAATGTTAAAATATTTTTTCTCATAAATAAACTACATAAGTGAGATTATTTTGAAGATTATTTTTTTTTTGGATTTATCTCAGGAGATTTTGGTATAAAGTAATTTAGTGATTAGTTCTTTTGAAGAAAAGGAGAATCTAAGATTTATGTTTGTTTGCCATCACAAAAAGTCATTCAAAAATAAAAATTGATTTTATGAAAAGTTATTTCAATAAAATTTCCATTTTGATCGTATTTTAGATTTTTCAGGGTGATTTATTAAAATTAAAAAACAATTAAACCTGAAGCTTATATGCTATACACTTCGAGCTGAATAAAGAAAATATAAGTTAGTAGATTGAATTAAAAGTATTTAATAAAATTAATGCATATACTAGTTGATAAATATAAATATATATGAAAGCTTTTTGAGACAAATTAAGTGTCAGATAAATTATAGTGAGGTTATAAAACGAAAAAAAATAAAATACTAGCACTTTCTAAACTAGCTAGTTTTAGTAATTTATGAAAATAAACTGAAAGTTACTTGAAACAGCCATATGATAAACAAACTTATTTCAGTATAATTCATAAACTAGTGAGAGGATCTTCTAAGTTTTGGAAAACTAAAATAAACACCCGCACAACTAAAAGGAGCAATTACATTTTGAAAATAAATTATTAATTCTCTTCAAAGAAACAAATGGGTATTTCTTGATATAATAAAAAACTCTCACTTTTACATTGTTTTTATAAAAGTTGATGGGTTGAAATCTTGAAAAGTTTATATAAAAAATTTAACAACTATAATACGTAAACATGATAGCAAATTTATGAAAAGATAAAATAAAAAATGGTTTTGAAAAAGTAATCTGTGAATTATTTTAGTCTAAAATTCAAAAAAAGCCATATATAGCTTAAGTAACATGTGTTTGAAAATTAAAGTGATAACAAGTAACTAAGTTTAGAGACTGATTTTGAATTTTTAGATTTAAGGATTAATATGATAAATTTTTATATTTTCGAGGACCTTTTTAATTTTTTTTAGTTTCAAATTATCAACAAGAAAAAATTTTAGAATCATGATACTTTGACACTGTAATAAAATACATCTATTTAATATTGAAATAAATTATTATTTTACTATTATATAATATTTTATTAAAAAACTAGTGCCAAATGAAAATAACTTATAAATAATAGTCAGGCTATAATTTTCTAAGACTAAAATATTGTTTTACCTTTTAAAATGTGATTGACTAAACTGACAGCTAATTAAAGTGATTGTTTAATCAAGAAAAGAGCTAACGAGGAACTGAGCTTAATTAAACCACTGGTTTAAGTTAAACGTAAGTATGATAATTTGTAAAATATAATTTACCAAATTACCTCAACTGACATTTTTGAATAACAGAAAAATAATAACTTGTCACATTAAATTAATTCCTTAATTTAGTTTGAAGTAAATGTGTCAATAATAATAAAAATTATGAAAAAGTCTACAAAGTTGTTTACTTACTGTTATAATCTAGATTTACCTGAAAACATGACACATATTTATCTGTGTTTGTTTCCCATTAATTTTTCATTGATCGGTACTCCATTGTTTTTCTTTTTTTAAAAAGTATTTTCCTCCCAAAGTAATCCTTGGAGACATCACTGGCTTCTGAATGTTAATACTTTAACATTGATTCTCAAGTAGCACACTCCATTAATTCGAAGTTGAGTCTTAGTCTTTTGCTTTTACTTCGTAGACTCAGTTCATCTACTATTTCACTTGCAAGTACTGTTCATGTTAGTTTCACTTTAACAACTTCAAGTTTTATCTCTTTGTTTAGAGATGACTAATAAGTTTCTATCAAATGTTTTTAGTGTTTTTACTCAAAAGGTGGGGTGACTTAAGCACACCGACTAAAAATAGGTGATAATAAATTATGTAATCCAAAATAGATGATCATCCAAAGCACCGATCAAATAAAAGGTAATAAATTGTATAATCCAAAAGAAGTGATCAGTCAAAGCACCCACCAATCTTGATTGCGTCATTTTTTCTTTTAATTTGAAATACATGATTATATGAAATTGGAATATTGTAGTGCTTGGTATAGAGTTGATTATAAAGTTTCCAAATGATAACATTGTTGAAACCTTGGTTAGTGAATGTAAGCATAGACTTAATCTTTATACAATTGAGATATTACTTAATGGGGGAGTTTCTCATATCATTTTTAAAACATTGATAAACATATTGGTTACATCTTTTGAAATTAAAAGCAACTAATTATTTCGAGTGTTATTTGACTAATGTAAGAAAACGCCTGTTCACATTGGTTTTCTTTTCAACAAACGCAAAGATTATTTTCATAGTGAAATAACAGTTGTAAAAACAAACAAATACAAGGAGCAAGTTTCACATACTTTTTTACTAAAAATGAAAAAATTGAACAAAATAAATATAAAAAAAATTCACGAACACATAAAAAGTTAAGTTGTAGCTGGTATTAATCTTTTATATAGATATAATTTATATTTTATTAGTGTTTGAATTTTCTTAACGAATTTTTCTTTAAAAAAAAATCTAATAGTTGTGATATGATGAAAGTTCACTATAGTTTATTGGAACTAAGTGTAGTAAGTATTAAATTAGTAATAATACTCAGATACTTTGAACTTTTATATGTTATTACACCTATTTGACACTGTCACGTGATAAAAGAATAATTTTTTTATTTATTTAAGTGTGTTATATTCGTATCTGTTTTTCGTTTTTTACTTAAATTTTAAAAGTATTTATCAACAAATCATCTATCAAAATAGAGAAAATTACTTGAATGCTTTTACTTTCTATAACATTATAAATGTATTTTTTCAAAATGAGAGGAAACATAAACACACGAGATTCTTATTTTTCATATATGTTAGTTCAAAAGTACTTATCAGCAAACCACATATCAAAATAGAGGAAACTACCTTAACTATATTTTTTCAAAGGAGAGCAACATGAACGCATGAAGTTCCTACTGTCCATATTTTTAACATGAGTTCAAAAGTCTTTCTTAACAAACCACATACCAAAACAGAGAAAACACCTTAACGTGGGTGTCATACATTTTAAAAGAGTTTCATAATTTCCTGGAAGTACTTTTACTTTGACCTTGTTAGATCACAACAAGGACACGTTTCTTTAGATAACATTATAACAATATACTTTTTCAAACTGAGAGGAAATATGAACACACAAGGTTCCTAATTTTTATATTTGTTAGACAAGTTCAAAAGTACTTATCAATAAACTATCAAGAAGTGGACTTTAAGCCTAACTCAACTTTACAAAATCGACTTGTAAGGTGAGGTTTATACCCACTTATAAACTATTGAAAGGTCTCATCTCTAGTTGATGTGAGATCTCCAACACACCCCTCTCACGCTGAGATTCTTCAATTCGAGCGTGAAACTTATATGTAAGGGTGGTCCTTACAAAACTAACTTGTAAGGTGAGGTTTGTACCCACTTATAAATTATTGAAATGTCTCATCTCTATTCGATGTCGAATCTCCAACACAAACCACATATCAAAACAAAAAAATCACTTGAACGCGACTATCATGCATTTTAAAAGAGTTTCACGATTACATGAGTCCCATAACTCATTAAAATATTGTTTTTTACCATATTAGGATGTCAAATGGGATTACTTTTAAAAATGGTGTGAAAATATCATTTTTCTTAATAATAATAATTTCTCTTATTAATAATATATGAAGGTCATCATAATATAGAACAAGGATATAGTTTCTAGTGGCCGGATACAGATGGAAAAGAACATGCCTAAGTGTGTTATCTATTTATAAATTTATACAAACCTTTCTTTGCAGAAAAAAGAAATCATGCAAACGCTCATTTTCACTCTCATGTCCACGATTCCTTTCTTTTTCCTCTCGCAGATCTTCCTTCCATTATGGCCACTGTGAACGTGAACCTTCTCCATTGCTCCTTTGCCACCAGTGACACTGGCCACTTCGCAAAGGCTTTTTTCAGAACCACTGCTGTTTGGTTTTTGTTTGCGACATTGCTCTTTGTTGATTGTTCAAAATCTATTGTTTAGGCATTAACTGAGATTAATAGAAATAAGTAAACCATTATTTGCTATATGAAAATTTGTTGAGTGTGTGAGAAATTATGCTTCTTGCTCTTCAACCTTATCCTTAATTCATTATACATTAGCTAATTGTTCTATTTATCACTTTGTAATTGTTGACACAATAGTCAGTTTTTACTCTTAAGAATTGCAACTCTATTTATAACTACTGGGAAAAATGTTTATTTGTATATATTTAAAATACAATAAATAAAACCTATTTTATGTATTTTTTTTTGTTTAAGAATAATTATATCTCTCTATCAATATATAAAGCTAAAAAAAAGAAAAGAAACTTAAAAACACTACTTTTTGATTTTTTTTGGAATCAAAATTATTATAGTAGCTCTATATAAGATAAGTTAGATTGTTAAAAATTTAATAAAACTTAATTAACCTAATCATTAAAAGAACTTAATTAACATATAACCCTCTTTACCCGCATTATAGTTATGACTCTATTTGTCTCTAGTGAAAAAATGATGTTCTACATTGATTTTGATTCTAAAATTTTACTTATTATTTTTTTTTAGGATTTTTGAGTTTTTTTTTTCGATTTTTTACATACCTATACTTATCAGAATAATCTAACTTTTTTGTGGTATTTCCCGGTAATAGTTATAGATTTACCAAACCATTACATCTTATAATTTTTCTTTTGTCAAAAAAATATACATATCACATCGATTGTAAGTTGGAACCAATGAATCGATGCCACTGATATAATATATATCATTTTTTGCTCTTTGTAATTTTTTTTTTACATCGGTTGTGTTTATAGTCAATATAATATGAATATATTTTACATTGATTGAAAAATCGATGTAAAATTCAAAAACCTTCGACATCGTTCGCATCAATATCGGTTGTAAAAAAGATGTAAAATACCTCTCAAAACCAACGTAGAATTCCTATTTTCTACTAGTAGAATACTAGATTAATATCCTTAATAGATGCTCATGGATAAAAAATAAAAATATTTAAATTGCCTATTTATTCATGAAGCATGTGAGTATTATCATATTTAGTCTATATCTATACTCGCTACTCGTTAATTAGTATTAGTGAATTTTATTTGAATATGTAAAGAAAACCAAGTGATCAAAATAATATTATTATGAGAAAAATATTAACAATTGAAGAATTCTTTAGAATAATTTTATATATTTATATTTTTTATTCAAATCTATGATATTGAAGTTGTTTTTAAATTTTTTAAAACTTATACTTTGCAACTTATTTTAATTTACTTTTCTAGAAAAACATAAATATGTTGTTTGGAAAGACCAGATTTATTTCTATTAATATTTTATTATGCAATTTTATTCAACTTGTGCTTCAAAATTAAATTTTTATCCGAATTTATATGATAAGAATTATTTTTAAATAATTTAATTTAAAATTAAAAAAGAATATAAATAAAAAATATCTACATAGATATTTGTGGGTATAAAGAAAAACATTTGGAAATATTTTTTTCACAAATACCCAAAAATGGGAAAGTAATGAGATATATTTCTTTTTAGACAGGGCAGGTAGCAATTAAGCACTACTTATACCTATCTCAGCCTATTGTCGTCCCTGGTTGTAAATTTAATAAATAAGAATTATAAACAAAACACAAAACAATAAGATAAATCCATTCTAATTATATGATCAATAAATGTTAACTAATAATGACCGTTTAAAGATCAGTTTCATTGACTCTTTTTAATGATGATCAGTTTCATTGATTCCATTTAACGGTGATGGGTTTGGTTGACTCCATTTAGTTTTAACTTTCACAAATTGATGCAATAATTTAGCTTTAAATGTAGAGTTTACTAATTAATTGATATATATAAAGAGGTCACAATCAGTATGGTTAAGTTGAGAAAGATTTGTCATTTTGAATCAAAAGTTTAAGAATCAAAAGTTCAACTTAAAAACTTACATAAATCTTAAATACCTAAACGAAACTTCAATTTTTTTTTAATTAGAGATCTCACCTTGACTAGAGATAAGACATTTCAATAGTTTATAAGTGGGTGCATACCTCACCTTACAAGCCGTTGGTTTTGTAAGGTTGAGTTAGGCTTAAAGTCCACTTCTTAATATGGTATCAGAGTCTATCCTAACAACGTTGTGGGGCTTATCGGGTCACCCGCTATTAAACCGTTATTGGACTTCCCTTACATGTAAGTTCTACGCTTGAGTTGAGAAGTCTCAGAGTGAGGAGTGTGTGTTGGAGATCCTACATTGACTAGAGATGAGACCTTTCAATAGTTTATAAAGTATATGCAAACCTCACCTTATAAGTCAGTTTTGTAAGGTTAAGTTAGACTTAAAGTCTACTTCTTAATATGGTATCAGAGCCTATTCTAGCAAGATTGTTGGGCCTATCGGGCCACCTGCTATCGGGTCGTCATTGGACCACCCTTACATATAAGTTTTGTTGGTATCTTGTCAAATGATGCAGCTAAAATATAGAGATGAAAAAGAAAAGAAATTTGTATAAGATATGAAAACAACTCAATAACTTTCTTTGAGAATTACAACTTCTCTCTATTTCAAGGAGATAACAATAACACACTCTCTTGACAAAAGGAGAACACACTTCTCTCTAAATATATAGGAGAAATACTACTCAAAGAAACTCTTATATGACTCAATGACTTGATTAAAAATGAATTGAGAAAACTCAATTTATAAGTGAGTCTCTCTTACATAAACCATTCGTAACATGAGGTGATTAATTCTTCTCTCCCTCTATCATTGAAATTTTATGGCTATTAGCAAGGAGTATTTGTTTCCTTTCATCTTATATTAAAAAATTAGCTTTACTAATTTTACAATCTCCCACCTAGAGCTAATTTTGGTAAAATTTCAAAATCCATGTTGCTCATATATCCGATAAGCTATAGTAGGATCTTCACCATTCAAACTTATTAGTGTTGATTGGCTTTGTCATGGCATCTGCTAGGTTATCTTTAGTATGAATCTTCTGTATATCCACATTCCCGTCTTTTACTACTTCCCAAACAAAGTGATATTGTACTCCAATATGTTTTGTCCTTGAATGAAAGGTTGGATTCCTTGCAATATGCAAGGCACTTTGACTGTCACAATACAAAAAATCTTTTGTTGTTTGTGCCTAAGTTCCTCCATTAACCTTTGGATCCAAATAGCTTCCTTGCATACTTGAGTAGCTACCATGTACTTATCTTCTGTACTTGACAAGGCTACTACTGTTTGTAACTTAGATAGCCAGCTCACAGCTGCTCCTGCAAGTGTGAACACATAGTCTGTAGTAGATTTTCATTTTTCAAGATCACCTGCAAAGTCTGAATCAACATATCCATTGACAATGAGTTCTGATCCTCCAAAACATAATGCAACATTCGAGGTCCCTTTGATGTATCTTATGATCCTCTTAACAGCATTCAAATGCTCTTTACTCGAATCTACCATAAATCGACTTACCATTCCAACTACTTGCGTAATATTTGACCTTGTACAAATCATAACATACGTAAGGCTTCCCACTACTGATGCATACAATACTTGGGACATGTCTATCCTCTCTGCTTCACTACTACGGCACATACTTGAGGATAATTTAAAATTTATAGGAAGTGGGGTTGAAGTGCTGCAAGATCTTCCTCAAATAATTCTTCTGGGATAGACAAATCTTCCTATCATTTCTGTCTCGGTGTATTTGCATCCCTAAAATCTTGTTTGTTGGTCCCAAGTCTTCATATCAAACTCCCTAGCCAATTGTGCCTTCAATTCTTGGATTTGATCTTTGTTGGGGCCTAACACCAACATGTCATCCACATATAGCAATAAAATGATGAAATCATTATCGCCAGACCTATTGTAATAGGTACAATGGTTTGAACTAAGTCTGTTATATTCGAGGCTAATAATGAAGGAATCAAATCTTTTGTACCAACACCTTGGCGCCTGCTTTAGACCGTACAAAAATTTAGTTAACCTGCAAACCAAGTTTTCTTTTCCTTGTTCCTCAAAGCCTTCTGGTTGGAGCATATATATATATATATATTCTTCAAGTTCTCCATGAAGAAAAGCAGTCTTTACATCTAGTTGCTCTATATGTAAATCAAATGCAGCACACATAGCTAAAACCACTCTAATAGTAGTTAATCTTACCATTGGAAAAAATATCTTATTAAAGTCAACACCTTCTTTCTGAGCATATCCCTTGACAACCAATCTTGCACGATATCGTTCCACTTGATCATTACTATCTCATTTGATCTTGTAAACCCATTTTGTTACCAATGGCTTTTCGACCTGCTAGAAGTGCAACAAGTTTCCAAGTATGGTTTCTATGTAATGCCTCGATTTGTTCCTGCATTGTCGTCATCCACATAGAAGCCTCTGGATTACGCATAGCCTCCATAAAAGTTGTTGGCTCTCCTTCTTCTATTAGAAGACAATATGCATTACAGCTTGTCATAACATAATCTGAGTGCCATGATGGTGTTTTTCTTTGTTGAGTGGATCGATGAACTTCTATGTCTTTGGCCTTTTCTGGTTCTTGTTCTTCGTGCTCTGGTTTTGCTTCAGAAAGATCATCTTCTATATATTTCTCATCCATCTGAACTGTGGCTATCTCTTTAACCGTGATGTCACTTTCTTGTTTTCCTTGCAATTCATTTTCTACAAATATCACATCTCTGTTGACAACTACCTTGCGGGTAGTAGGATCCCACAATCGATACCCCTTAACTCCATCAGCATAACCCAAGAATATACATTTCCTAGAGTTTAGGTCTAGCTTTGTCCTCTCTTGGGAATTGTACGTCACGTACACATGACAACCAAATATATATAAAGAAGAATAATTGGGTGGCCTACGTTGCCACATCTCCATTGGTGTCTTCAACCCAATTGTGGTAGATGGTGATCGATTTATCACGTAACAACCGATTTTAACAACTTCTGCCCAAAAGAATTTGGCTAAACCTGCAGTTCACAACATAACTTGTGTTCTTTCTAGGAGAGTCTTAGTCATCCGCTCTGCTACACCATTTTGTTGAGGCATATGTGCAATTGTGAAGTGCCACTGAATACCTGCTTACCTGCAAAATGTTAAAAAATCACCATCTATGTATTCTCCTCCATTATCTGTCCTTAAACACTTGATCTTCTTTCCTGATCAAGTTCTAACTTTGCTTTGAACTCCTTGAATATTACAAACACATCTGAATTCTTCTTGATCGGGTACACCTATAGCCTCCTAGAGTAATCATCAATAAATTATACAAGATATTTTGCTCCTCCTAGGGACATCTCCGGTGACTCCCATACATCAAAATGAATCAATTCCAGTATGTGTTTGCTCTGAGCAGTCGATCTACCAAACATCAATCTATGTTGCTTGCTTGTAACACAATGCTCACAAAACGGTAAGTTTACTAATTTGAGCCCGGGAATGAGATTACGTTCCACAAGAATCTTCAAGCCTCGTTCTGACATGTGGCCCAATTTGCAATGCCATGTTATCGTCATTTCTTTTTGGCTTGCTGAAGCAACTAATGCCTCTGCCTCTTGCGGAGTATCCCCCACAAGCATGTATAGATTCGCCGCGATCTTTTATGCTCTCATGACCACAAGAGCACCTTTAATAACTTTCAAGATCCCACCTTCAATATGGGTCTTGAAACCAAGTTCATCGAGCTGCCTAATAGACAACAAATTCTTCCTTAAGCCCTTCATGTGTCTTACCCCTTGAAGTGTGCAAATGGAACCATCCAACATTTTTATTTTGACGGCACCCACTCCAACAATTTTTAAGGCATGGTTATTTCCCATGAACACAGATCCTTCCAATACAGGCTCATAAAGTACAAAACCAATCACGATGAGGAGTCGTTTGCTAGGTTGCTCCTGAATCCACAATCCAAACATCCGTGAGTTGTTTACTGTCTTCAGAACCAAATGTTGCTTCACCATACATGATTTATCCATCATCAGAGGTACTCGCAATACATTCTTGAGAACTTGATCCTTTTGGAACCTTCTCTATACTCTTCTTATTCCAACAATCTTTCTTGAAGTGCCCTTTCTTACCACAATTGTAGCATTTGAATTGCTTCCTTCGTTGTGAATTTGGTCTACTTTGGCTCTCACTGTAAATACGCTCCATTGATCTCCATCTTATCATCAACAACGTCTCTGCTTGCTTTGAGGTCTCTAATCTATCTTCCTTATTTTTGCGCCTAGATTCTTCTTCAAGAATCGTGGCAGCCATATCATCAATAGAAAGATAATCAGTCAAGACATTATTAGTTAAGTTAATGATGAGTTGATTATCTGAATCTAGTAGACTTTGAAGTAGAAGCTCTGCACGTTCATTTTCTGTTATTTTGTAGTCCAGCGATGAGAGTTGGGAAAATAACGTATTTAGATTATTGATGTGATCTGTTGCCGATATGGATTCACTCATTCAAAGAGTATAAAGTCTTCTCTTCAAGAATATTTTGTTGTGAAGTGACTTGACCTCATATAACTTGGTGAGAGCATCCCAAATTTCCTTTGCTGTATTTTCTCTGCAACACTTAACAAGACTGAATCAGCCAGTGCCAACTACAAGTTTGCAACTGCATTGTCATCTATCTCTTTCCATTTTTCATCTGTAATCCCAATGTTACCTTCAATTGCAGTCACGCAATTATCTTTCCTCATGATTGCTTTTATCTTCAATTTCCATAAGGAAAAATTACTCCCATTGAATTTCTGAATCTCATATCTTGCTGTCATTTTTTTTATAATATACAGTAACTCGCAGTGGAAAAATAATTAATCAGCAACCTTTGGCTTTGATACCACTGTTGGTATCTTGACAAATGATGCAACTAAAATATAGAGATGAAAAAGAAAAGAAATTTGTATAAGATATGGAAACAACTCAATAACTTTCTTTGAGAATTACAACTTCTCTCTATTTCAAGGAGATAACAATAAAACTCTCTTGAAAAAAGGAGAACACACTTCTCTCTACATATATAGGAGAAAAACTACTCAAAGAAACTCTTATATGACTCAATGACTTGATTAAAAATGAATTGAGAAAATCAATTTATAAGTGAGTCTCTCTTACATAAACCATTTATAACATGAGGAGATTAATTCTTCTCTCCCTCTATCATTAAAATTTTATGGCTATTAGCAAAGTTTGTTTTTCTCCTTTCATCTTATATTAAAAAATTAGCTTTACTAATTTTACAAGTTTCACGCTCGAGTTTAGAAGTCTCGGCGTGAGTGGGTTGTGTTAGAGATTTCGCCCGCTATCGGGCCGTTATCGGATCATCCTTACATATAAGTTTCACGCTCAAGTTGAGGAGTCTCAACATGAGGGAGTGTGTTGAAGATCCCGTATCGACTAAAGATGAGATATTTTAATAATTTATAAAGTGAGTGCAAACCTCACATTATAAACTGATTTTATAAGGTTGAGTTAAACTTAAAATCTACTTTTTGATATTCTAAAATATATATCATAAATATAAGAGTTTAAAAAGAATCATTTATACTATAAAACCTACAATTCAAAATCCACTGACTAAGTAATGTTATTCTATAAGACTTAAAAACATAATAAAGCTTTTTTATCGACAAAAACTCTCATAACAATTATTACATAACCTAACCAATCAGACATACTAAAATATAATTATAATTTGATATAGAAAAATAATGTCTAGCAAAAAATGCAATATAATCTATTGTTATTATTCCTTTTCCACTCACAAAATACATTTCATTTAACAAACAATATATAAAAAGTATCTCATTAACAAATTTATTGAAACAAATACAAAGTTCAATAAATAAAATTATAAAAAATCTAAATTTTAATAGCTTCATGTACTCATCAATATATAACACCATTAGTCGTATAAAGTCAATTTTTCATTGTAATCATGGACTCTAAATGTCAAGTTTAGAACATAAAATAAGAAACATTTGATTTAAATATTGAAAATTATTAATTATTAACATTTGTTAAATTGTTTCTAAAACATGGAATATGCAACAAATTTTAAATAGTTGAAAATTCTTTTGCGAACAATTATAAGATTATATTTAAATTATAAATATTGAAAATATTTTAAATATTAATTTTTCTATGTTAATGTTATAAAGTTGTTCCTAAAATATAGAATGAATATTTTTTTTTTGAAATTTCGATATTTTTTCGTGGTTGTAAACTTGTCATAAAATATATAATAATAGATAATAATTATTTAAAAGATAAAATAGGAAACCGTCGTTAAAGATGCTGGGTTAACGGGAAAGTTTATATATTATTAATAAACAATGGTTAAAAACTATTGCCAAAAAATTTATAGATAATTTTTTTTATCTAGTTATAATTTTCTTACTTTCTTAGCACCAAAAAGTATTTACCAATTTATTTGTCATAAATTACGAATAAATTTTTTTCTGAATGATTTTATAGGTATTGCATGTGTTACCATAAAAAATATATAGTTCTTTTTTAGACCAAAATTTATAATACATTTTTAAAAAACCTAAAAATGTAAATTTATAATAAAATTTTAAGCATAGTAAAGGAATACAAATAATGTTTTTATTATTTATACTTTTTCTTACAAACTACATATACTATTTACTAGAGATCATGATGGAAGTATTATTGTTACTATTATCATTATTAACAATAAAAGTCACCTCTTTTACAATAAATATGATATTATTCGTATTTATGTTAACTACTTAAAATATTCTTTTCTTACTAGGATATTAACAATAAGTGTTCTTATTTACTAATCATTTGTTAATTGATTGTCATAAAGTTAGGATGGTTTAATCCTAATGATATAGAGAATAATGTTAAAGAGAAATATAGTTTTTTAGCAGAAAAATATTACAATATATATAATGCTGCTTTCTTATACAATCTACTCTTATATAGGCTACACAGAAATGGATGGGCACAAGGTATAAGAAGGGTGCTTGTGAAAGGAGTAAAGGCATTATTTACAAGTAAAAATAAAAATTTTTGAGCAATATAACAAGAAAAACTAACAAACACATAAAAAGCTAAGTTGTAAGTGGCATTAATTATTTATATAAATATAATTTATATTTTATTAGTGTTTAAATTTTCTTAATGATTTTCTTTTAGAAAAAATTAATAATTGTGGTATAATAAAAGTGTTAAGTATTTAAGTTTAAGTTTAAATTTCACATTAACTAAAAGTGAAAAAATTAAATAACATATAAAAAAACTCACAAATATAATATTTTAAAGTTTTGAATTAAAAATAATATTATTTTCTTAATAATAATATATGAAGGTCATTATAATATAGAACAAGGATATAGTTTCTATTGACTGGATACTGACGGAAAAAGAACATGTCCAGTGTGTTATGTATTTATAAATTTATACAAACCTTTCTTTGTAGGAAAAAGAAATCATGCAAACGTGCATTTTCACTCTCATGTCCAGGATTCCTTTCTTTTTCCTCTCGCAAATCTTCCTTCCATTATGGCCGCTGTGAACGTGAACCTTCTCCATTGCTCCTTTGCCACCACTGACACTGGGCACTGAAGCACTGCTCTTTGTTTTTTGTTTGCGACATTGCTCTTTCTTGATTGTTGAAAATCTATTGTTTAGGCATTAATTGAGGTTACTGGAAATAAGTAAACCATTATTTGTAGCATATGAAAATTTGTTGAGTGTGTGAGAAATTATGCTTCTTCTTCTTCAACCTTATCCTTAATTCATTATACCTAGCTAATTGCCACTTTATAATTGTTGACACAATAGTCATTTTTCACTCTTAAGAATTGGAACTCTATTTATCTTATAACTACTGGGAAAAATGTTTATTTGTATACATTTAAAATACAATAAATAAATTTATTTTTTAAGAATAATTATATCTCTCTCTATAAAGCTAAAAGAAAGAAGAAGAAAAAAACTTAAAAACACTACTTTTTGATTTTTTTTGGTATCAAAATTATTATAATAGCTCTATATAAGATAAGTTAGATAGTTTAAAATTTAATAAAACTTAATTACCCTAATCTAATTTTAATCATTAAAAGAACTTAATTAACATGTAACCCTATTTACCCACATCAGTGCATGACTTTATTTCTCTTTTATACTTTCTTTGCTACCTTTCTCCTAACCAATTCATTTCATCTTTTAATGTCTCTGTTGACATTCCTTACAGTCCATGTGTTGTCTTGCTTATCTTAGCTACACAGGTACCCTTCTCTTCTGATCAATTTAAGTTGTACCTTAATGCATTTTAGCATTTAAAACCATTTATAGAATGTTGACATTTGTTATGTTACAATATATTAATATTTGAAAATTGGTAATTGAAATTTATATTGACAAATTGGTTTAGTCAAATAATTAGATGGAAACTTAGTAACGGAAATAGGATCAAATTTGGGGAAGATTGATGGGTGGAAGATGGAACGTTAAAGGATAAGTTTTTTACGAATATTAAAGATTTTATGGTCTGTGACCTTACTTTGAGGATTGGTAACGGGACCACACAAGAGTACATTTGACAGATACCATGAAAGAGAGAACTATTTGATTGGGAGAAAGATTTGGAAAAATAACTTTTAGAAATCATCAACCTTGTTGTTTGGAGGGGTGATTCATTTAAGACAGTTGCTTCCTACACAATACAAATTGCTTCCTGCACTAAATAAATTTGTAATATACCAACAATGTCTTCTATTTTTTATTTTTAAATTTTTGTATTAAATAATTTATTTTTTCTTTCACATGTGTAGAAACATGGTACAAAATTTTTTTTTTTTCATAAATTGCTTGTTAATGATGATTTTACTTTTTATTAGTTTGTTAAAATGATATATTTTGTTGTTAAGATATTTATAATTTGAGATGGAACAGTAACATGATTAATTTTCAAAACTCAGTTGAACACATTTTTTTTAAATATTTAAGTTTAATTTTCTGATAACGAATTCAATGTTTGTTGAAAAAAATACATATATTTATTAATATTTATAAGATTATTTTTTCTTAATTTTTAAGAAAGTTTGTTAATATTTATCAAGATAATCTTTTATTATTTATCAAGAAAGTTAGTTAATATAACAGAGAGAAAGAGACGTTACAACTTTTTTTCTTGATTTGATTTGCACACATTTGAGGTGTAACTCAATGTGACTCAATTGAACGTATTATTTATTAAATAAATTTTAAAATAAAAATAATAAGAACATTATTGACATATTAAGAATTTAAGTGTAGGAAACAATTTGTATCATGCAAGAAGTAATTGCCTTCATTTGATAGGTGGTGTTGGGTGGATGAGAAGACTGAGGCTTACACAGTCCAATCTGGTTATTGGGCCATGAAAGTGATTTCAGATATACTGAGAAATGATTGTTTGAGCAAGGTTTTGGAGTCTTAAAGTTCCTGAAACAACTAAGGTGTTTGGTTGGAGGGTTTTGATAGATAGATTACCATCTAAAATTAATCTTGAAAAGAGAGGGATTAGGCTTCTGTGTAATCTATGTCCTTTATACAACAAAGATGCAGAATCTATGCAGCATATTATGTTATCATGTGAGGTTGCACAAAGACTATGGGTCAAGTGTGATAAGTGGGTAGGGTTGTCTTCGGTGACAAGTAATCATATAGCTAGTCACTTTCTCAACTTTTATCTTACTAGATTGAGTGGACAAGCTAACCGTGTGTGAAGAGGGATGTGGTTAGCACTTACTATAAGGCTATTTGGATGCAGGGTCATCTTCGAGGGTGGTCAAGTGGATGAAGTAGAGATTTTTCTAGAGGCACAATTGCAAGCTTGGAATTGGGCAAGATTTGGGGGGATTTGGTTTCAAAGAACATTTGCATAATGGTGTTTGCACCCTATTGACTGCCTGAGAGAGGTTAAATAATTAAGTAGGTCTTGGACTTTCAAGTTCTCACTACATACAGTCTCATCTTCGGAACTGTTTTCTCATTTTCTACTGCTCTTATTTTCGAAAGAAAGAACAAGCCAAAGTTGACATGGAGAGTGTTTTATAATTTTTAACTTGTTCATTATGTGCTTTCTTGTGCATTTGTGTACCTTATGAAAAAATTTCTTCTTGTAATAAAATTGAAACACCCCTAAAATGTTTCGTATTTATATCATTCTTTGTTGTTAAAAAAAATGTATAGAAGTGCTATTAAATCTTACATTTTATATATTTATTGTTAGCAAAATATTTTTGGTTTCATTGAGTCTTTCTCTATTAAAGTATGAACTTCTCACTACATGTTAACTTATCACTTTATGAATGATCTATCAATATATAGGTATTAATAACCTATCAATGTATTTGTCAAGTTGTAATTATGAAAGGTATAAAGATATGTGATAATCCATCCTTCATCATCTTTTACTAGTTTCTTTCACAATAGACACTCACATTTTCCACTTCCAATAATCCCTCTCTTTCATAACCTAATGACATGTATGTCTTCTTTCTTCCTTAACCATTTGATATATTCAACCTTAATATAATAATAACAAAACCAAATTGATAAGTAATCTCTCTTACCTACTTCAAAATGTCATCTTGAGAAATGAATCATCACAAAAACTTACGTTTTATATATATATATATATATATATATATATATATTTTTA
>Ga0209489_103649_pt1 | contig 29627 bp, 20 predicted proteins | sample SiratrowhiteBW_FD_187527 | JGI IMG/M metagenome (GOLD analysis project Ga0209489, IMG submission 187527) | Root nodule microbial communities of legume samples collected from California, USA - Siratro white BW (SPAdes) (version 2) | ecosystem: Host-associated > Plants > Roots > Nodule | place...
TGAGTGGTAGGAAAAGAATATATTTGAATGTGAGATGACTCATTAAGTGATCAATTAGGAGGTTTGGTAGTTCCCTGGCAATCCCTTGTGCAGTTTAATGTCACCCTGTAAATTTGGAGTGATCATTATCATTATTGGTTGTTGTAATTCAGATGCCAAGCAGAAAATTAAAGTGAAGGGGCACTCCAAGGCATAATTCCCTGCCATAATTCATGATACCCATATTGAGCTTATAAATTCATGATTTCTTGAGCTTATAACAAAATATATGTCAATTTTAATATAATTGGTCCTATGTTTAACTTGTACTAAATTATGGACAATACTTATGAACAATGTTAATAATTGATTATAGTATAATTGTTTAGAATGTCAATCATTATTTTAAGATTGTTTAGTATCATTTTCACTTAGAATAAGATAATTTATCTATATTTTCTTATCCAGTTTACTAGACTTCTTTTAAGAAAAATATAATATTCAAATGTATATTTCTTTTGTTAGTAAGAAAACCTATATAGTATCTTAGGTTAAAGTGTCTTCCTTTCTTAATAACAACCACTTTTATATGCTTGACTTTAGATATTAAAGAATTATCTCAACTGCTTATATGTGTATTTCTCTAGAATTATACATAAATTGGTTTATCATATTAAGTTCTAATATGTTTGGTTTTCATGTGCGATAAACAAATAACTTCTTTTTACCATTATATATAATTTTTTTTTAAAAAAAAGATTAAGTACATATTTTTTATAAGTACATATTTTTGAGAGATGAAAATCCCACTTTTAGAATAAGAAACTTTTATTAATATTTGAGTTTTTCAATTTTTTATTTTAAATTGGGTCACCAAACATTTTTTTAAAAATCTCAGTTCTCTATTTCATCAAATACTATAATAATTATATTGTCCACATAAGCCATCATTATACAGCAAGTTTACTCACAATAAATTGATATATCAATAAAGTATTATCTCTTTAGCTTATCTCTTTAGCTTTTCTTGTATCTTAAGAAAATCAATAAAGATATTTATACTATAAAGTGGACCGACCAACCTATCTAACATATAATTGCATGACCATTTATAAGGGTCGATCGAGTAACCATAGGTCATAACATAGATACTCACATGTGTTGGATGACCGACTATTCATTGGTCGTAAAGCTAACTATCATAAAATACGTGGTACTGACAAGGTTGATACATGACAATCTTCGATAGGTATACCTTAAGCAAAGTTCATAGAACATTTTGGATAAGTTAGACCTTCAGCCCATTCATCCAAGGATCCAACCAAACTCTATAAATAAGGAGGGGAATCCAAGATACATGGTACTGTTAATCTAATCCTATTCACTCTGCATTACTTGGACCTTGAGTGTCGGATGCACGTAAGACCCCCTTCCGGGACTGTGAATATTGGAAAGAACTTTGGAGGTGTGTGACAAGAATCTAAGAGCAGTTATAGACGGTCAAAGACATATCGGAGCTTAGGAGCAGTGGAAGACGACTGCATATCCGTGACTGTTAGAGCTAACCGGTTCTGCAAGAATAATATTCTTTAAGAGACCTACAATCATTATTGGATTGTGTACTTTTAAAAGAAAAATGCTTAAACTTTGAAAAGTATTTGAAACATAATAATTTATTGGATCTTGATGGCTTAGATTTATTTTCTGAATTAAATATCTTAAAAGGAGATTATAGGATTGGAAATGATAAACTAATTGACCTTCTTAATAATATAAAAATAATAAATTATTTTCCAAATGCATATATAGCATATAAAATAATGTTAACAATTCCACTATTAGTTACTTCATATGAAAGAAGGTTTTCAAAACTTAAACTAATAAAATCTTTAGGATCAACAATAGTCTCAACGAAGATTAAACAGACTAACTTTGTTGTCCTATTAAAAAAGATATTTTAAATAAAATTAATTATGATAATTTAATAAATAATTTTATATCATAAAAGGTTTGAAAAATAAATTTTAGATAAAAATATCATAATTTTAATTATTTTATTAATTTAGAAAAGATCTATTTTTTTAATTCGTTTTAAGCCTCCTAAAGTCTTGCACTATCACTTAACTACTTTATTTATTTTGTTGTGAGCTTCAAATCATTAATAAATCATTATTTACACTTATTTTTCTAAAACTATAAAAAAAAGCCATTTTTAATATCCAACTAGTATAAATCCCAATCAAAATTAGTTGTTAGAGCAAGAATAAATTAAATTGTATTTATTTTTTGTACAAGAGAAAATGTCTTCTCTAACCAATATAGCTTTATATACGTATTAACATCTCCTATTTTGAGTTTGTTTCTAATTCATTTATCTCCTCTCTCATGAATTTAGTTCAATATTCACTTTTTATTGCCTTTTGGATTGAGTAGGAATTTATGCGGCATTAATGACATCAACAAAGCTTTGATTATTATTAGAAAAACTGTCCATGCAAAAATGTTTAGAACAAAACTGTTTAACATAAGATCTTTTGTCCTTTCTCACTTTAAATAGTAAATTCAATAACACTTTAGTTCCTTGATAGCTTTAATTTTGTTTTCATTTTTATAATTTTTTTTTGTATCTTTTAAGTATTTCTATCTTTTTTATTCTCTATTTTTAAGTACGAATTCGTATTTTTTTTATAGTATATAGGAGCTTTAGTAAATTATAAATATTGTATTTTTCTACTGAAATTCTGTGTTTTCCTACATTAACTTGTACTTACTGTTTAAATTCATGATTTTTTTTAGATGTTTGTTTCAGATTATTTTTGTTGCATCGGATTGCTTATTTTTATAGCTTCAATCTCAATAAATCATAAAAGTTTCAGCAAAATAGTAGTTTTGTAAACAATTTTGTAATTCTGATTTCTATTTGGGCCCATTTCGGTGCAATCTAGGCCTACTGTTTTTGCTTTAGAACACTATAAATATAGGATAGCTGAAGAGATAATTACATAATTAAACAAGCACATGATTAGTCAATTTACAGGTAAAACAGTTTTCTGTTTTTCAGTTTTTGGAGAGCTTATGTTTTTACAGCTTTTACAGATTTTGGCTATTGGAATTCTCTGAGTTTCTTTCAAGTTCTGTTCGGTTCTTCTCCTATCTTCTCTCCTGTTTCTTTACTTGTTCTACTATTTTCAATTCTTAAAGGCGCGTCATAATTTCTTGCTATGAAGAATGTCAAGCAAAATGTGTGAAACTGGTTTTGTTTCTTCATCTTGATACTTTTTGGATTTCAATTCTTGATTAAGAATAATACAATTTGATTAATTTGTTTTTTTTTTTAAACAAGAAAATCAGATGATTGTTTGTGTTCTCTTATTCAGGATGAAAAGGAAATTGGACATGACTCTTTCTTCAGATTCATACTTTCTTTAATGTACTTCAGTTCATTCGTTTAATTCATTCTTTTCAATTTATGTTTTTGCATTAGAGTTCATGCGTTTAATTCACTTCAGTTTCAGTTTATCTCAGTAGCAATTTCAATTTCAGTTTCAGTTCATGTTTATGCAATTCTATTTTCTGCTGTAGTTTCCACAGTTAATGCAATTTTCAGTTCTAGATTTCTGTTGCTGCTTGTCATTTCTGATTTCATTTACTACGTACAACTACTGCACTTGTTCATTATTTTTATTTTCGTTTAGTGTTAATTCAATTTTGTTACGTTCAATTTCAATTTTAATTCCCAAATTCAGTTTTCCAGTTAATTAGGTTTTGTTGTTTTTAGTTTTTACAGTTAATACCATTCCAGTTTTTCTAGTTAATTTTGTTTACATTTTTAGTTTAATCCATTTCCAGTTTCTGTTTCTTTTGATTATTTTTTTTTCTGATTCAATTTTGTTTTAGTTAAATTTTGATTACTCGCTTATAATTCATTCCAAGGTATTTAAATTCATTTTTCAGTTGACAGTTAGATCATTTGTCCAGTCAGTGCATTTTTTGATTTGTTCAATTCTAGTTTCTGCATTTCTGATTTAGTTAGACATTTAACATTCATTTCTATACATTTTTGCTATTTTACAATTCAATTTTCATTTAGATTTCCATTACAGTTGTTGCCATTTTAGTTGAGTTTTACAAATTTTTTTTATTGTTTTTATATCTGCACTTTAGTCATGTTGTTTTCATTCTTCAATTCAGTAATAACGACCCAATTTTAACTTGTCAAAGAAAGAGTATTATACAATGGACATATATTGTATGTGTTTTCAAGATTCAAGCTAGCTTAACCTCTACACTACATTTTAAAGGGGAAGTTAGTTTCTTTGAAAACTTAATATGACTTGAGTTTGTAACTACTCACTTTTATCTTTCAGGATCCTCCGCTTGGAGTGAGACAACTTTTTTGTTTTGTACTCACAGGGTTGTTTCTTTATTTCATATTTTTGCAAAGATATTGTCTTCTTCTTTCTCATGATGAGTTGATTTGATTTCATATATTTGTAGAGACTATATCACTTAAATCTTGAACATTATACAAAGGTAAATATGATAATGACAATATATAGAACACCATTACTTCAAGTGCTTTCTTCCTTTAAAGTAGAGGTTGACAAGAAAACATTATTTTTTATACGAAAAGTACATCCACGGTTGTAAAGATACAACAACTCTCTCGATGACAACGCTTGTAATTGTTTTTATTAGAAGGATAACTAACAAATACATATTTAAGTGCCTTAAGATTTAATTTAATATGATTAAGATTTTGAGAGTGACGAAAGCAGAAGGACTGTCCAATCACCAAACCTTTGACAAAGAGAAAAAGAGAAGATGAAACATCATGGAGGAAGACTCAACATTTGAGAGAAGAATATTAGAAATCTCTTCCTTCTTCTTAATATTGTATATTTCTTATAATAGTATATTTCTTCTATATACGTATAAGTAATTTTTCCTATAATTTTGTATTTTTGTAGAGGTATAAGTCGACCTAACTAAGTCTTGTTGGAGGATTAAAACCTTAGAAGACTAAGTTAATGACCGACTAACACAAGAGGAGGAAGCATGAAGTCAAACTTTAAGCAAAACATGACAAATTTAGGCTAATTTTTGTGCTCACCTCCATGCTTCTTTAGTGTGCCTGATTTGAACACTATTTGAAGACTATCTGTAGCTACATTTTTCCTTGTAAAAGTAGTCTCACATCCTTTAAATGGGGGATTGCAAGAGGGCTCAAACATCTATATATAGATACTCTTGCATCTTGTAAACCTTACCTTTAATTAAATAAGAATTGAGTTGCAAAATCATTGCATTCTTCTTGTTTTTTGAGGTCCCAAAATGGGAGTAATCTTCTCCTAAGTGATGCAGGAATCCCCAAGCTAGATATGAAAAACAGAAGCCGAAAACGTCTATGGTAATAGAGGAAAGGCTTGGTTGTAGGATTGTTTCACTCAAGCTCCAAGGAGTGACTCTTGGATGAATTCTTGAATGAACGAGATCTTTAAAAGTTTGCAGAAAACTCCGAAATAAAAATAATTAACAAAAATACAAGAAATAAAGATAATGTTAGAAATTGGATCAACACCTTGTGTAATCCAAATTCATGAGATAAGTAAGATGGTGATTCGCCACTTGTGACCTAGTTAGGAATTGGGAAGATCCTTGCACCACTCAAATCCATAAGATAAGCAAGATGGTGAATCACCACTTGACACCTAACTCACAAGATAAGAAACCCCAAGAGAGAAACTCCCCACTTCCCTTTGATGAACCTCGATGCGCCATCAAGAAATAAGCTATAAAGTGTTACTCTAGAATAAGCAAAGGAAAAACATCTCTTGAGATTTGACACACTAAATATATATATATTTTTTTTAAAAATTATTCATTCTAAATATGCCAAAATGAGTACAGTAGGTGTCCTTATATAGACTCATGGTGGAAGAGGAAGAGACAAGCTTATTCCTTCCCTAGGTCCAAACTAAACATAGAAAAATAAAAGGAAAATTACATTTTTTTTTATATTTTTCATATCACATCACTAAGATCCTCACTAAGGATCCGTCCTTAGAAGAGGACCTAACTTTTGAGTTCTCTCTTGAGACTTGATAAAGTTTTAATAACTTTTCAAGCTTTTTGCTACCTCAAAGAAGATGCTTCCATCAGAATAGAAACATCACATGCAAAGACTTAACAAGGTAGAATTGCTACTATGAGAGAAAAGGAAACAAAAGACAATAAAGACTCCATACAACTAACATTATTTAAGACACAAGTAGTAAGCTTCCATCCCTTACCTTTTTATCATTTTAAGCTAGCTAAGAACCTACAAAACCTAAAAACAATCATTTAGCCAACTGATGTGAACCCGATTAGGATTAAACCCCATAACTCACAACAAAGAGTATTTGAACACTCCAAGATCCCTAAGTATTCAAATTTTAGGGTGATCTACTTAGAACCCTTGCATTGTAGAATACAACAAAGATCCTAAAATGAAGAAACACTACAAGGATGATCAACCCTTGATAAGCTTGCAAGTCTAATAAAGAACTCAAGAGAGAAACTCTCATTTCTGAAATTTTCAGAATAAAATTCGTATTTCAAATTCAATCCCTTTGTTTACATGTGTATTAGACTTAAATAGACTTTACTAAGCTTCTAAAAATTGACCTGACTCATCATTAGCCTATAAACCTCCTAATTTAATGCTAACAACAACATTTTGGCACCTTTTCAGATGACTAATTAATTACATGAATTGGAAAATGATAAAACACAATTTACTTTAAATCCTATTGAAAAAGTAATCAAAATACATTAAAGCATAGTTTAAAATTTGTCAAAGGTAATGACTGACTCTTTAGATTTTAATTTGGTGGCACATCACATATGGACCCCATGCTTCAATTGGATTGTTTCTAGCCAAAACTCCTTCATAGAATCCTTCATTAGCCTATATTAGATTAAGATCGAAAATCAGATTCAAAGTTAGTCTTCAAATTTGTTTGCTTAGCCCAAATGTGTTGAACCAACCCACTCAATGCCTCCTTCAACTTTCTGACCCTTGACGTTGTGATTGGTCCAGTTGGAATATGTAAAGGGTCATTTCGATTGCTTTGATTTGTATGTTCTTGAGCCTGATTAAACTTAAGCTCTTGGTTCTCATCATCCCTCTTTCCTCAAAAGGATTCAACCTCGAATCACCACCTGCATCATAAATAGATAAATTAGCAACATTAAAGGCAATACTAACACTATACTTACTTGTAAGATCAATCTTATAAGCATTGTCATTTATTCTTTCAATGACTTGAAATGGTCCATCTCCCCTAGGATTCAATTTTGGATTTTCTTTGGGCTGGAAATCTTTCTTTTCTCATATGCACCCATACCCAATCTCCTGGTTCAAATGTAACTCGTCTCCTTCCTTTATTGGCATGAGTTGCATATTGCTCATTTTTCTTTTCAATTTGTTGTTTAACTCGTTCATGGATTTTCTTTACCATCTCAGCTTTCTTCTTACCATCAAGGTTGACTGGTTCGTTGATAGGTAATGCTATCAAATCCATTGGAGTTAACAGATTAAAACCATAAACTACTTCAAAATGAGAATAGTTAGTAGATGAGTGCACAATTTTGTTAAAAGCAAATTCAGCATATGACAAGCAATCTTCCCAATTTTTCAATTCTTTTGAACAATGGTCCTAAGCAATCGAGATAATGTTCTATTGATAACTTCGGTTTGACCATCGGTTTATGGGTGGTGTGAAGTAGAAAATAATAATTTTATTCCAAGTTTTGCCCACAAAACCTTACAAAAATGGTTAAGAAATATTGTATCCCAATCAAATACAATACTTTTGGCATTCTATGAAGTCTCACAATTTCTTTGAAAAACAGTTATGTAACATAAATAACATCATAATTTTTGTGGCAAAGAATAAAACTTGCCATTTTTGAAAACCTATCCTCTACCATAAAATTGAATCTCTACCCTTTTTTGACCTTGGCAACCCCAAAACAAAATCCATAGATATTTCTACCCAAGGTTCATTAGGTACAGGTAAAGGTGTATACAGTCCATGCGGTAAAACTTTTGATTTTGCTCTCTTATATATGTAAGGCACTTATCACAATTTTTCTCAACCTCATGCTTCATTTTCGGCCAATAAAAATGTTCATGCGAAACATCTAATGTTCTTTTAACCCTAAAATATCTCATTAATCCTCCCTCATGGGCTTTCCTTACCAACAGCTCTCGCATAGAAGATTGAGGTATAAATAATTTGTTTTCCCTAAATAAGTAACTGTCAGCTCTATGAAAACTCTTGAATGCCTCTTTTTTACATGCAACAAATATTTGTGCAAAGTTAGAATCATGTTTATAAAATTCTTTTACATATTCAAAACCAATTAACTTTGCATCAAGAGAAGCAAGTACAACATACCTTCTTGATAAGGCATAAGCAACAACATTTTCCTTACCTTTCTTGTATTTGATTACATATGGAAATGGTTTAATGAATTCCATCCATTTTTCATCTCTCTTGTTCAGTTTTCTTTGACCCTTTATATGCTTTAGGGATTGATTATCAATGTAAATCACAAACTATTTTGGCGAAAGATAATGTTGTTAATTGTGTAAAGCTCCTCGTCATAGGTTGTATATTTCAAACCTGCCTCATTCAATTTATCATTGAAGTAGGCGGTTGGCTTCCCTTCCTGTATTAAAACAGCCCTTATACCCAAACCAGATGCATCACATTCTATTTCAAATGTTTTGTTAAAATTTGAAAGGGATAAAATAGGGCAGAACACACTTTATTTTTTGGATTCAGAAATGTATCATTTTGTGCTTCTTCCCATTTGAAACCAACAAGTTTCTTTATCACCTCAGTTAAAGGTGCAACAATGGTACTGAAGTCTTGCTAAGCCGTGAAAGCTTCTTACCTTAGTAACGCTAGTTGGTGTTGGCCATTCTCTTATGCTTTTACCTTTTCTTCATCCACCTCTATTCCTTGAGCACTTACAACATAGCTAAGGAAAACAATTTTACTCATGCAGAAAGAACACTTTTTCTGATTTGCATACAAATTTTCCTTTCTTAGAACATCAAGAACATAATGCAAATGGTTAATGTGTTCATTAAGATTGTTGCTATAAATTAGAATATCATCAAAATATACAACAACACATTTTCCAAGAAATTCACGCAACACATGATTCATTAATCGCATAAAAGTACTTGGTGCATTAGTGAGTCAAAATGGCATGACTAACCATTCATATAGTCCATGTTTTGTTTTGAATGCAATTTTTCACTCACCACCTTCCCTCATTCTAATTTGATGGTATCCATATTTTAAATCAATTTTTGAGAAAACAGTGGAACCATGCAATTAATCAAGCATGTCATCTAACCTAGGGATAGAGTGATGATATTTTACCGTAATGTTGTTTACAGCTCTGCAATCACAACACATTCACCATGTTCAATCCTTCTTTGGCACAAGTAGAACTGGAACTGCACAGGGACTCAAGCTCTCCCTCGCATGTCCTTTTGCCAAAAGTTCTTCAACCTACCTTTGTAATTCTTTGGTTTCTTCAGGATTGCACCTATAGGCTGACTGGTTTGGAATAGTTGCACCAAGAATGAAATCTATTTGATGCTCAATTCCTCTAATGGGTGGCAATCCACTAAGGGTTTCTTCTGGAAACAAGTCTTCAAATTCCTACAATCATGAACTAACAAAACTAGGAAGAGAAGTGACAAGTGAATTAAAGGTCAAGCAAGCCTCCTTGTAGACAAATACAAGTATTGGTTGTTTGGTAAAATAGGCTACCCTTATTTCACTTGTTTTACATAAAAAATTTATGCTCTTTTAGCCTCTCATCTTTCTTGTTTCTCTTTTACCTCACCTCATTTTTTTCTATTTTACTTTTCTATTCATTTCCTTTTTTCTCTCTTTCTCTTTTCATTTTCAACTGGTCTTCACACACTTGCTTAGGAGTAAGTGGTGCAAGGGTGATGGTTCTATTATTTCTCACAAATGAGTATCTATTGGTGTAACCATCCTTTGTTGCCCTCTGATCAAACTCCTATGGTCTCCCCAAGAGTAAAGGTCCCGCATGCATAGGAAAACGAAACTAGAACCTATTTCTTTACCTGGATTTCCCCACATTCATTCAGCCATTGCAATTTATAAGGTTTGGGATGTTTAAGGATTGACATGTTCAGCTTCTCAACCAATGTGGTACTTGCAACATTTGTGCAACTTCCTCCATCAATGATCATACTACACACCTTATTGTTGATGAACAACGAGTATGAAAAATACTCTCCCTTTGTTGTTCCATGTCATCTTCTTTAACCTGAGAATTTAGAACACGTCTAGTTACAAGTGCTTTTCCCTCAACTACATATTCAACTTCATCATCACTTTCTTCTTCAGTTTCAGCCATGGGTTTATCACCTTCACTTTCACTTTCCACAGTATTGTCACGCAGAACTATGACTCTCTTATTTGGGCATTGTGATGATATATGACCTGAGCCAAGACATTTAAAACATTTTATATCTCTGTTTCTAGAGGATTGGGTTTCAGCTTTACCTTTCCCCTTTAAACCCTCTGTTCTTTTGTTCTTGGCTGCTTCCTTTGGAATACCCTTTTCCTCCTTCTTCCAGCTTGGTTTGTAGGATAAACCAAAACCAGTGTTGTACTTAGAGATTCCTTTTTGCTTAAGTTGTCTTTCCACCTTAATGGTCATATACACCATGTCTTCTAATTCTACATAGTGTTGCAACTCCACTACATGCGCAATTTCTTTGTTCAGCCCATTGAGAAATCGTGCCATGGTTGCTTCTCTATCTTCATTCACATCAGCTCTCACTATTGCCATCTCCATCTCCTTACAATAGTCCTCCACACATTTAGAGTCTTGCATAAGTCTCTACAATTTTTGGTAGAGGTCTCTATAGTAATGGCTGGGAACAAACCTCTTCCTCATTAGAGCCTTCATTTCTCTCCATGTTTCTACTGGTCTCTCTCTATCTCTCCTCCTACTCAACACCAATTCATCCCACCACACCATGGCATAACCAGTGAACTCTATCACAACCAACTTCACCTTTTTTGCATCTGAATAATTATGGCAGTCAAAGATGAACACCATTTTCTTCTCCCACTCCAAATATATTTCAGGATCATTCGTCCCTTGAAAAGAAGGTATTTTCATTTTGATGTTATTAAGGCTTCCATCTCTATGATCAAATCTCCTATAATTTCTCCCACACCTATCTCCTCTACACTTATTTCTACCCATCATAAAATCATATTCCTCCTTTGTCTCCTCTCTATTTTCTCTAACAGAGTCATCATTTTCACTCTCTCCATGATTTCTCCTATTTCGCCTTGAACTATTTCCATCATCACATCGATCATTTTGCAAATTGGTTAATTTCTCATCTTGCCTATCACCATCTCAGCCAATGTGATACTCGTAACATTTGTGCAGCTTCACCATCTATGATGATACTACATACCTTATTGATGATAAGGCAGTGAGTATGAAAGATATTTTTCCTTTGTTGTTCCATGTCATCTTCTTTAACTTGGAATTCAAAACACGTCTGGTTACAAGTGTTTCTCCCTCAACTCCATATTCAAATCCATCATCACTATCATTGTCAAATTCATCCATGGATTCATCTCCTTAACTTTGAGATTCCACAATATTGTCATGCAGAACCATGACTCTCTTGTTTGGACATTGTGATGATATGTGACCTGATCCATGACATTTAAAACATTCTATATCTCTATTTCAAGTGGATTGTATTTTAGCTTTACCATTGCTCTTCAAATCCTTTGCAATTTTGTTTTTGATGGTTTTTTTGGAATGCGCTTTTCTTGCTTCTTCCAACTTGATTTGAATGATGAACCAGAACTTGTGTGGTACTTAGAAATTCATTTTTGCTTAAGTTGCTTCTCCACCTTAATGGCCATATACACCATGTCTTCTAGTTCTACGTAATGCTGCAACTCTACAATATGTGTGATTTCCTTGTTCAAACCTTTGAGAAATCGTGCCATGGTTGCTACTCTATATTCATTTACATAAGCTCCCACCATTGGCATCTCTATTTCCTTATAGTAGTCCTCAACACATTTAGATACCTGTATAAGTCTTTGCAATTTTTTATGGGGGTCTTTATAGCAATGGTTGGCAACATACCTCTTTCTGATTAGAGCCTTCATTTCTCTCCATGTTTCTACTAGTCTCTCCATCTCTCCTCTTATTCAAAACAATTTATCCCACCACACTATGGTATAATCAGTGAATTCTATCACAACCAACTTCACCTTTTTTGCATCTCAATAATTATGGAAGTCCAAATTCAACTCCATTTTCTTCTCCCATTCCAAACATATTTCATGATCATTCGTCCCTTTTAAAGAAGATATTTTTGTTTCGATGTTATTAAGGCTTCCATCTCTGTTATCAAATCTCTTGTGATTTTTCCCACACCTATCTCCTCTATGTCTGTTTCTACCTATTACGAAATTATATTCCTCCTCCGTCTCCCTTCTATTTTCTCTACTAGAGTCATCATCTTGACTCCCTCCATGATTTTTCCTACTTTTCCTTGCACTATTCCCATCGTCAAATCGATCATTTGCATTGTTTTAAGAGTAAAATCAAGGTTTGATGAGTCTCCAGAATTTTTCTCTCTATTTTCCATTTGTAGAACCTAAAATGAAAATGTTAGTAATAAAAAAAATATTCCTCACTATTCCTCACTTATTTACGCTCAAGGATGATGTTTTACACTCATGTTTGCTCTCTAATTTTTGGCTTTTTGTATTGTAATAAAATTTCAAACACTTTTGGCCTTCTTCCTTTTTTTAACCCTCTCTGTAAGCTCTTAAGAGGCCTTAAAACTCAGTCTAAGCAATCGCCAAGTAGAATGATGCAATACTTTTTGAAACACGGGTCTTAACTTTAAAATACATAAATATTCTCCACAAGTATAGAATATGAAATTCTTTTGTCTACAACAGAAACACCAAACGCTATAGTACTTCTTTTCTTTTCTTTTTTTTTTTTTTGCTATTTTTTTTGTACGAATTTTTATTTTCAGAAACGAAATGAACAAATGAATACAAAAATTTCAGAATAGGATAACTATAAAAAAATAGAAGATATAACCTGACTGCCACTACTAGAAAAATCACTAATAGTGACAAAAAATCGATAACTAAATGATCAAAATCGGTCATTGATTAAAACAATGATCGATTTAGTGACCAAACGCGTAAGTCGTTATTTTGTTGGTCGTTAATGTATAGCGATCAAATTAGGGACTGAATATGTGATCGAATCTATGACCGATTTTAAAAATTTGCAAATATTATTTTTATTATAAAAAATATTATTGTTACATCTATTATCCTTATTATCATTTATACTATTTTTATTATTTTTAATACCTACCACTAATCATTTCAATGAGATTTTGGATAAAGTACACTAAGGGAAAATTAAACCCAGAACCTCTCAGCAGTTTGAGAGAACCCATAGCTATCGGACCAAAACAGATTTTCTGTCATGTTACGATTATTATTATACTTATTTTTATAATTGCAATTATTATTTAATATAATAATAATAATAATAATTATTATTATTATTATTATTATTATTATTGTAATTATTATTATTATTATTATTATTATAATTATTATTATTAGTATTACTATTATTATTATTATTATTATTATTATTTATTATTATTATTATTAATACTATTGTTGTTGTTGTTATTATTATTGTTGATATTATTATAATAATAATAATTATTATTATTATAATTACTATTATTATTACTATTGTTATTATTATTACTAGTATTTTTATTATTATTATTATTACTCATATTATTATTATTTTTATTACTAGTATTATTATTATTATTAAAATTATTATTATTATTATTATTATTATTATTGTTATTATCTGTAACTGAATTAATGATCGAATTTGTGACTGGATCTCTGACCGAATTAGTGATCGAATTTGTGATCGAATTAGTGACCAAAATCTTTGGACCGAATGAGTGACCTAAATCGGTGACCAAATTTGTGATCGAATTTTTCGATTACTGATAGTGACCAAATTTTTTGGTCACTAATTTTAGTCATTATTCAACAATTTTTTACAAGTGTACTAGGAACAAAGCTCTAATTACCAAATGATATGAATCCGGTTAGGATTAAACCCCAGAACCCATAAAGAGCATTTGAAGCCCCAAGATCGCTAAGTATTAAGATTTGGGATGATCTATTCAGAACCCTTGCATTGTAGAACACAACAAATGATAGAAGAGTCTTCTCGATGCTTTGCTTCTAAGATCTCCACTTGAAGATGTAGAGTATTTTGGAAGCTTTGCCCCGATTGGATTATGGAACGAAGACACTTTGAGCATGCGGAAGTATGGAAGATGAAGTTGAACCGTGAAGTGAAGCAGAAATGCAAGCGGAAGATGATGAAGTTTGCATTGGAAGCTTTAAGAATTTGGTAAGCTGGGTGATGTAGGTTTTCTTGGAGTAGGTTGGGCCAACCACCAAGAGGTTCTCCAAATTTTTTTTAGAGAAGAAAACTCAAAGGTGAGCATAACAACGTGCTAAAAATTTTGTATCATTTCATTACTTTAGTCAAGCTACTTTTACATGGTGCCTACACATGTATTTATAGAAGAAGAGTACAAGTAGAAGCTTGTGGTGTAAGCTTGCCTAAACCTAGTGTGAGATGTAAGCTACCTCTAACACTAGCTTGCTTAACATACTACCATAACCCTAAGCCTAACCTGTGGAGCAAGTTACCCTAACCTTAAACATAAAAAATTCCTCCAATTTTTGTGATGCAATGTGTCCATCTTCTAGAAGGAGATGCCACCTATTAAGCTAACCCTAACCCTATGCTCTTTCTAACCCTAATGCACCTAGGGTTTTTATTTTAGAAAGAAAATTTATCAAAACTATTTTTACAATTTACAAATTATCACAAATACTCAAAGTTGTCAGCATTTTGATGTGTACTGGTGCTCTGACTCCTCCTAAGCTTCTATGTGTCTCGCCATGGCTCTTGTAATTGGGTCTTGATTGGGCCTTCTTCTATTAGTAAAGACCCTAAAGTATTAAGAAACACCACAAGGTTTATCAACCCTTAATAAATTTGCAAGTCCAATGAAGAACTCAAGAGTGAAACTCTCATTTATGAAATTTTCATAATAAAATTCGTATTTCAAATTCAATCCCTTTGTTTACATGTGTATTTGACTTAAATAGACTTCACTCAACTTTTAAAAACTCACTTGTCTCATCATTAGCCTATAAGCCTCCTAATTTAATGGTAACAACAACATTTTGGCACCTTTTCAGATGATTAATTAATTACATGAATGGGAAAACGAAAAAACACAATTTACTTTAAATCCTATTGAAAAAGTAATCAAAATACATTAAAGAATATTTTAAAATTCTTTAAAAGTGATGGCTAACTCTTTAGATTGTAATCTTAGTCCAAAATAGCACATTTAGACTTAAACTAATTCTAGTTGCAGATCATATATAGACCCCATGCTTTAATTGGATTGTTTCTGGCCCAAAACTCCTTCATTGGATCCTTCATCAGCCCATATCAAATTAAGAATGAAATCAGGTTCACAGTTAGTCTTCAAATTTGTTTGCTTAGCCCAAATATCTTGAACTAGCCCACTTTGTGCCTCCTTCAACTTTCTGGCCCTTGACCTTGTGATTGGTCCAGTTGAAATTTGCAAAGGGTTATTTGGATTGCTTGGATTTGTATGTTCTTGAGCTTGATAAAATTAAGCTTTTGGTTCTCATCACCAACCCCACACACCATTATCAAGCCAAAGTTTCCCTATTGACCTTGTCAATTATCTCCTAGCCTTAACGTTTGGCCAATGCCACTAGACCACCAAAAATCTCAATCATAATTCACCTAACTTGACTTGTTGTAACCCTTTGCAAAAAAAACATAGATATTAAGGAATTACATACTTATTTTCTTACATCAAAGACAAAAGTAAGTTTACATAACAAGAGAATACATTTGTACTGGAGAATGTAACTTGGTATCAATGACAATTTTTTCTCATTATTGGAAGAGAAAAAGAGTCGCTATTAAGGTTTTCACTTACATAGAGACTTCTCCTATTATTTAGTTTTCTCTTATTTTCAAACACAATATGTATCATGCAAATGTAAATAAGTTGTAATATATTTCTAAAAGTTGTTAAATTACTATTTTTATCTCATATTATGTTTTCCTCCATTATGTTTTTAGTCTAATGGCATTGCATTATATTAGAATGATGATTTATGTGCAAGAAGTATCATTTTTTGAGGGTGTTAAGTTGTTGGTTCATCTAATAAGATTTTCCATGTTAATTGTAACTTGTGTGAATAATATTGGCTAAGTGCAAGAGAGGGACAGGGGTTTTTAATTGAACAATAAAACCTTTTTTTCTTAAAATGAAGCATAGAAGTTATTTAAAAAATCAACGGATTAAAGTATTTCTAAAAACAAAAATAGCTAGTTAAATTTTCTTATAACTATGTAGATTAGTAAAAAGTCAATCTGTTAATACAAAAAATCAATCTGTTAATACGAAAAATCAATCAGTCAATTTTTCTATTTAATCAAGAGTATACAAAACTTTAATTCAAAAACTTAAAAGAGAAAGACAAAGAGAAAGATGTACACAAATTTATATTGGTTCACTCTTTTTCAAGAGCCATGTCCATTTTCTTTGCCACATTAGCAATGATTCCAATAAAGCAAATCTTTTTATGAACACACCTACAGAGACTTTCAAGAAGATCACTTTTAAATATTACAAGAATGACTCATCCACCAAGTAACACCCTGTTACCCTTGTTCAACCAGAAACTCTATCCAATTACAGATACACTTACAAAAATTAAAAGAGAATATAGAAACAACAAAACCTAAATATGCAGAAACAACTAGTTCAAAGATTCAGGAAACTTGCCTTTCACTTTTACAAGATTGAATGATCCGAAAAATTGTTCAAAGAATTTCTCCAAGAAGATGAATCTTTCCACAAAATACTAATTCAATTAGAAAGGTTTTATATATTATCAATAATATTTTTCAAAAGCATATCAAAATCTCATAAATTTAGATACTTATAAAAATCTATGTACTTTCAATTTCAAATTAATTTGAAGTTTGACTTAGTCTGTTGATTTCACTTAAGGTGAGAAAAAGTAGATCACTTCGAGCTTTTAATCAGTTAAAGCTCTACATACATTTTTATGGATGAAATAATTTTGATAAAGGAATTACAGACACATTCAGACTCTCTCTCTAACACACACACATAACACACACACACATATAAACCAAAACTTTGATCTCTAAATCTTCATTCCAAGAGGGATTCATCAAATATACATATCAACCTGTTGCGCATCAATAAACTCCCCCTATTTGATGAATACAATCCAATAGTTAAGTGTATGAAAAGTTTTTGAATGATATTCATCAATCTTGCAAAACATACTTAATAGAGAAGGACAACACAAAAGTGCATACTATATAAAAACTGTATATGGTCAAATAGTATAACCATATCAGATCAACAAAACAAAATTTAAAGGAAAAGTAGTACACGTACAGTGACAAAAAAAAGTAAAAATGAAATCAAATAAATCTCACTAATAAATCAGAACAAGTATATAATAAGGTATAAGGCAATCATAGTTTGAAAGAGCATTAGAGTCATTGTCTAACATAGAATTAGATGGTCATCGTCTAATCAAAGCACTAGATGATGATTGTCTAATGAAATCACTAGATGATCATCGTCTAATGAAATCACTAGATGATCATCATCTAATTAGAGCACTAGACATTCATAGTTTAATCAGAGCCCTAAACGGTCATCGTCTAATCAATGCACTAGACAGTCGTCGTCTAACATATCTTTAGCACTACAAGAAAAAAGCTATTTTGAAACTAAATTTTAGCTACCAAATACAATGGTTGCTAATTGTGACTAAAATAGTTACCAAATTAGATTTTGGTTACTAAATAACTACAAAATACAAGTAATGATTAAATTTAGTGACCAATTAAGTCAAGATAATTGATATCTAACATTAACTACTAAGGTTTTAGTGACCTATACCATTAGATTCTAAATTAGTCTCTAACTTAATTAGATACCAATTTAGAATCTAATGACGTAGGTCACTAAAACTTTGGTAGCTAATCTTACATACCAATTATCTTAACTTAATTATTCACTAAATTCAATCATTACTTTTATTTTGTAGTTATTTAGCAACCAAAATTTAATCTAGTGACTATTTTGGTCACAATTAGCAACCATTTCATTTTGTAGTTAAAAATTGGTCTCTAAATATCTTTTTTCTTCTAGTGTAGATCGTTTTTCCCAGAACTGTTTATCAGATATCGTCTACTATAGAGCATTTACCAAATACCATCTACTATAGAGCATCTACCATAAATTTTCTACCAAAGACCATCTATCAAAGATTGTGTACTATAGAGAATCTATCATAGACTTTCAACTATGGAGAAAATACCATAAACTATCTACCCAAGCAAGTGTATGCACATAAAAAAAAGGTAGTACAAAGATAAAGTATAACGCAAATAGTTCAAACATTCAAACACGTAAAAAAATTCAAACATAGTCCAACAACATAGTCTAAAGCACAAGAGCCAACTATTTCTCCCCAATTCACTTCATTAAGTAGAGTGAAATAGAAAATAGAAACATTTGCAAATATTACAAACCATTATGAGAATGAAAATGAGACAGAAAATAAAAGAAATGAATGACCTAGTAATCCTTTCCATATTGAAAAGTCGTAAATTGCTCATGTACCAACTTTATATAATCATCCAAATGTTAGAACTTAGCAGCACAAAACTCATAATGCTCTTTTTGGTCATTTTTCATGGTGTCCATCCTGCCCAACATCATTCTTTCAAATAGTGACAGAGGAGTTCCAAGAACTTGTGGCACTTAAAGAATCAAGGCATGCATAGCATGCTCAATGTAGTTAGTCCTTGAAATTTTACTTGGTCCAACACCATCTGCATGCGATGTTCCTAGAGCAAACGATCCTTCTACATCGTCTCGGCTTTCCTAATGATCATCTACCTTAACAAGTCTCATTTTGTGTGGTGTGGTGCAATCGGAATGATTCACATCCTCCTTGTTTAAGCCTAAGTGTGAGGCTCGGGTAAGTAGTCTTCCTTTTTTTCTTATTGCATGTGTTGTTTCGATTTGGTAATAATTAAACCCTCATACATTGATTTAGTAATAATTTATTGATGAGAAAATATGGGGGCAGGACCGTTTTGATATTCAGTTTGGGAAAAGGATAATTTGGGAAAGAATATTGACGCCACACTTAAGAAAGATGAGAAGGTGAGTGATAAGTCATGGGGTTGATCACCACAGGATATCCTGATAAGATTAGATTTGGGTTCTTCTAAATCAGAACACAATATATTCTCAAAGAGAAAAACTCGATTCTATTCCAAAATTCATATCCCATTACATTTCTGGGTACATCCTTTTATAGGCCAACATAACTAAGACCTTTCTAGATTCTATATTAATCCTGACATGCCAAAATAGCTAAGATCTTCTAAATTCTATATTAATCATAATACCCACTAGTAATTAATCTTCATAAGTTGTTTTTATTTCCCATGAATGTATCATTATTTCCATGTGAAAATATGAATGATTCATCTTCCTGTAGTCTTCTTTTTCTATGAAACCCATTCAACCACTTAATTAAAATACATAATTACAAAAGAAAATCCTAAATTATATTTATCTCCTGAAGATCATATCATTTATGAAATTCTAAAAATATTGTTCTTAAATCTAAAATTGATTTTATTGATAAAAAATTTGGTTGAAATAAGTACCAATTTTGTGGAGAAGATTTTTTCACTAGTAGAAAAAAAGCCTTCATCGTCGGTTTTGAGAGGCTTTTGTCGTCGGTTTCTGAACCGACGTTGAAGCGGGAGACGTTGAATCAGACGTCGGTTAAACAATCAACGTTATGTAGAGCACATTCACGTCGGTTAACACCACAAAACCGACGTGGGTATGCAACCAAAATTCATATCAGACAAAGCACCATGTCGGTTTTGGTTCCAACCGACGAGGTGCTTTGTTTGATATCAATTTTGGTTGCACACCCACGTCGGTTTTGACCTTAACCGATGTTGGGTGTATGTTTTTTTTTAATATACAATTTAATTAGCTACTAACCTCACTACAACAAATCAGAAACCAGCCAGAATTCTTTCCAGTTCACAAAATGATGTACCAATTGTAGTTCTTAATTAATATATACACCAATGTACACTAAAATTTACTTGTAATACACTAAGAACTACTAATATATACTAAGATGTAATTCTAACTTTAAGAAAATACTTTGCCCATTCTTTTTGAATTTCTTCTATGTCGCTCTTGGCCAAGGGCTCTGTATCCATAAAAACCTGAAATGAATGTGCAAAGTTTAGTGTTAGAACTTCTAAATTAAAAAACATTTGAGTATTTATAAACTTATAAGTGAAAAACTTGCATGCTCCCAAGAATCCATGACTGCAGCTCTTGTTATAATTCTCATTCAATGCATAATGTAATATCCACATTCCCAACTTCCTCTTTCCTTCTTGCACTGTAATTAAAGTTCAATAATCATAAATTTGAATACAACTAATTTTAATAAAGATAATTAAATTTAGAGTTAATTACCTTAGCATGTATCCACCGGAGGCTTTTGGTTGTGGATGAAGATCTTCCACCAAAAACCTTACAAACATTCATTGCACTAAAATCCAAGTTGTTTAGTAAATTGCCTATTTGTACATAAAAGAGTGATATACATTACTTAAAGTTAATTAAATGATACCTTTGTACAATTTGTTTCATATCTGTCGTTGGCTTTTTATGCAACGAACATAATCAAACAATTGTGTTGTCCGTAGGACACACAATCATCAGCTGTCAATGGGAACTAAAATAAAAAATGTATTAATAATGTGATATTCTCAACATTATTTAAGGTCAAAATATAAAGATTTGAAACTTACTTTTGGATAATTAGGACAAAGTAAATTCTCTTCCTCGATTCTTTAATCCAGTTTTGTATGTAGGTCTGAGTGTCAATACTTTTATTTCCAGACCTTTGTAAACTTTGTGGTTCAAGGAATCCATAAATATCAGGATTCCCTGTTTCATAAACTAAATCATTAATGTACCTGCATTGTGAAAATCTTTGTTAGTAATAGGATAAGTTTATGAAATAAATAATTAGCAAACGTATAGAAAAGCATACTTACATCATCCACAACTAAATTATATTAATATTTAACATCTGTGACCCACTAATTAGTTCCACAATGTCTTGCATCGTTATATACAGTGGGACACCATCAATCCCAAAGATAGATAGCTGCCAAGGAATTTGAGCTGGTTGAGCAAATAACTCGTGCAGTATACGAGTCAACTCTTAAATTGGATTCACTTCTAACTCAGCTGGTGGAGACCTAGGTGATCTGCTTTTACTCCCCTACTCCTGACACATAAACAAAATGTATTAATTAACAGTAACTATGAATTTAGATAAGAATGATTAAGAGAAATCATAATACCTGAGTCTTTATAGAAATGGGCTGTAAGAGATGTGTAGGCCACACAATAAATGTACCAAGTGCCTCTCTCACAAGTCTAACCTCTGATGTGGTCACAGGCACCTCGGCATCTGCCTCTCTAACTTCTTCGACGACCACTCTTGCAAAATCATCTCCAAGTGGCATTGTATGGAGCGTCGAAGACATGGAAAACACTCTCCCAATCACCACCAATTGAGGAGGATCTCCAACAAATAATTTACATCGATATGAGGTATCAGTGTTGGTGTCCTCCTCCTCCTCGTCTTCTACAGCACAACTCCCCTTTGTGCTAGCTTTACCACGTATAGGTACTATTACACCTTCTTGCAAAGGAGTGTGCTGCTGTTGCTGTGATAACTCCTCATATTTTCTTCTAATTTGTTGTCTCAGCTCATCTTTTATTTGAGAGGTCAATTCATCATCAATTTGAGACCTCAATTCATCTTTAATTCGAGATATCTCCATAGCTATATTTGTATTCTGAGATGAGCTATATTGTGGAATAGAACCAAAATATTGTCTCACACCCACACCATACCCAGCAGTTCGTACACGACCGGGAAGTTCATCAGTGCCTAGAGCAGTAGTCAATATATCTTTTCTTCCTTGAACGACAAAACTACCCTGGGAGCTCTGCTCCACCAGAGAATCCTGAAAAAAAATATAACACAATAGATCAACATTGTATAACCATAAGACATTATATATCATGAGTAAATTTTTATTAACTTACAATGCGTTGAGTGACCTCATATGCCTCAGCTGATGTCACCTGCCCTCCAGGTTTAGTCCTAGCCAACTTCCATTTCTCATGTCGACGAGGAGGGGATGGAGGAGAAATGACTTCTTCTGAACCCGAGGCTTCTTTTAATATTCTTAATTTATCTTCCATTATTTTCTTTTCTAATAAATCATACCCCCCTCGAGACAACCGGTGGGGGGTGACATTCCTCCGCTGAATTGCTTGTGTTTTCTTCCTCTTCTCTTATAAAATAATGTAAAAGTTTTGTTGCCAATTCATATTATGTAATAAAATTATGATGGATAAAACAAACTTGCCAAGCGGGATCCTTTCTAGATTGGACAAATTGTGTCCAAGTCTCTTCATCAATATTATACTTCTCACATGGGGACTTTTCCTTGAGGTTACCAAAGATATAGAAATTGGTCAAGTTTGTCTTGAAATTTCTCCATTTGATAGCAATAGATTGCATAATTGTTTTTCTTATGTATGCAGATGTTTCAAACTCAAAGTTTGTCTGCAAAATAAAATAAATAAGTCATAATACGTATAATACATAATTATCATCATTAATGACATACAATAAGCTTTAAATGAATGACTTATAGTAAGATCCTGTCATATCATATTTTTCTCAGCTTCAGTGAGATGATCCCAAGTCGGATACAAAATAGACACCTTTGTACGTGCCAAAACACCCAAATAGTTGTTAAACACGGCGCGATTAGGGCCTGAAGCCCTAGCAGTCTTAGGGTCCAGGTCTACTACAACCTTGAAACCACCAAGTCGACTAGCAGTAATATCTCTCAACCTTATCTTATGAATCAGCCATGACCTAAAAAGAACATAAACATAAGATTACAACTTACAAAATTAAGTAAGCTTAACATTAAATGCTAAAAACAAATAACATAAGATTACAACTTACAAAATTAAGTAAGCTTAACATTAAATGCTAAAATCAACAAATAATTTAACATTACTTTATCTTATTGTGGCAGTGTTACAATGTTTTCCCATATTCCTTCGTTGTGATCAGTTCGTGTAACATGTATTTCATCAACATCATTTTCCTCGTTGATAGGAGATACGTGTCTTGATAATGAGTTGTCAGAATGATGGACTATTGACTCATCATGGTTCTCAATATCATATTCAATTCTCCCTTGTATAACAACTGACCACCTTTCATTAGAAGGATCTTTGACATAAAAAACTTGTTTTGCTTGGTAAGCCATGATGAAAGGATCTTCCTTATAACCTATCTTTGCAAGATCAACCAAGGTAAAACCGAAATCATCAACATGCACTCCTGTGTTACTATCAACCCAATTACACTTAAATACTGGAACTCTAAATTTGACATAGTCAACTTCCCAGATTTCTTCAATTACTCCATAGTAACTTATTGTAGCCATAACAGGATTGTTGTCTTTTGAACTAGCAAAGTGCATTGACTCTGCCTCAAGGGTGACACCACTATTTCGCATTGTACTTTTCTGATCCTCAGTAATTGTGTAGAACGAGAACTTGTTAATATCATACCCAGACCATGTTATGACATCAAAGTTAGGTCCTCGTGCTAACCATTTCAAATCATCAACATCACAATCATTTTGAAGAATTTTTGGTTTAAACCATTTCAAAAACATCTAGTTATGTTCATTCAATAGCCACTTCTCATTTGCACGTGGGTTCATTGTCTTCAACAACATTTTGTGTTCATGTATGTAAGGAAGAGCATCATCAGTATTGTTAAAAATATACAAGTGTGCTTGTAATACTTGTTGTTGATCTTTTCGAACTATCCTCACACCTCGTGTGCCTTTGCCCTCTTTCCTTCCTTCATACCTCGACCTCGGTATACCAATAGCATCTACTTCTGACATAGATGTCGTACAAAACTCAATTGCTTCCTTTACAATATATCTCTCAACAATAGATGCTTCTGGTCGATATGGATTCTTCACATACCCGTTGAAAATCTTCATGCATCGTTCAATTGGGTACATCTATCATAAAAACACAAGACCACATATTCTAATTTCTCTCACGAGATGAACAATTAAATGAACCACGATATCAAAAAATGAAGGAGGAAAGTACATCTCTAGTTGACACAAGATCATGATGGCTTCATTTTCTAACTCATCCAACCTCGTAGGATCAATTACTTTTCTACAAATAGCATTGAAGAATTGGCAAAGATGAGTGATGACTTGTCTAACATTTTTTGACAGAATTCCACGAATAGTCACTTGGAGAAGGTCTTGCATCAGAACATGACAATCATGAGATTTTAAGCCCATAAGTTTCAAATCTTCCATTGATACGAGACTTTTGATATTCGAAGAGTATCCTTGTGGTACTTTAACCCCTCGCAAACACCCACAGAAACTAATTTTTTCAGATTTTGACAATGTGTGACAAGCTGGTGGCAAGTACGTTCTTTTACCATGAGGTTGTGGTTATAACTCTAACCGAACACCCATCAACCAGATCTTTACGAGCATTTATTGCATCCTTTGTTTTTCCTTTAATATTTAGCAATGTCCCAATTATACTATCACAGACATTTTTTTCCACATGCATTACATCTATGCAATGTCTGACATCTAACTTTGACCAATATGGAAGTTCAAAGAATATTGATTTCTTCTTCCAAATATTTTCCACACCACAATGCTTGAGGGTTTTCCCATAAGTGACTTCGAGTTGGCACACTCGATTATAGACTTGCTCACCAGTTAGAGGTGGAGGTGTTGTTCTGTCTTCCTGGCAACCATTAAAAGATTTCTTCAACTTGCGGTAAGGGTGATTACGTTTCAAAAACCTTCGATGACCAATGTAACATGTCTTCCTCCCATGTTTTAGCTGATGGTAACTTGTGTTCTCTTCACATATCGGGCAAGCACGATGTCCTTTGACAGTATAACCACTCAGATTTCCATATGCTGGAAAATCGTTAATCGTGCAAAATAACAATACTCGCAAATTAAAATTGACCTTTTCATATGCATCAAAAACCTCGATGCCTTCATCCCATAACAACCTCAAATCCTCTATCAAAGGGCTTAGATACACATCTATGTCATTTCCCGGTTGCTTTAGTCTTGATATCATCATAGACAACATCATATATTTTCTCTTCATGCACAACCAATACGGCAAATTATAAATAATTAGCAAAACAGGCCATGAGCTATGTTTGCTACTTAAATTACCTTACGGATTCATTCCATTAGTTGTAAGACCAAGTCTGAGATTTCTTGGATCACTTCCAAACTCAGGATACAAAGAGTCGATTTTCTTCCATTGTAGTGAATCGGTAGCATGTCGTAAAAACCCATCACATTTTCTTCCACTTCAATGCCATCTCAAGTTCTTTGCATCGTTAACATTGGCCAAAAAACGTTTTAAATGTGGTATAATTGGAAGATACCACAATACCTTGGCAGGAGGACCATTTTTAAAGACATCTTCATCCTCGTCATCATCCTTTAGTTTATATCTTGATACCCCGCATCTGGGACACTTATGCAATCCTTCGAATTCTTTTCTATACAATATACAATCATTTGGACAAGCATGTATTTTTCGGTACTCCAAACCCATTGGACACAATATCTTCTTGGCCTCATAGTGACTGGTCGGCACTGTATTACCTTGAGGAAGTATTTCATGCAAAAATTCAAGTAACTCAGTAAAGCTTCTATCAATCCACCCATTTCTTGCCTTCATATTAAATAACCGTAATACTACTGACAAACGTGAACTTGAACAACTGGGATACAATTTTTTTAGTGAATCATCTTTCAAGGAATCAAACACATGGGCTTGGTGGACACCCTCACCTCCAATATCACGAATCATGTCATCCATGTAATCTTCAGAATATAGATTAGAAGTTCACATTGATCTTGCTCAGATGCATATGGTAAGTCTAGAACTTTACCATGCCAAGTCCACGTTGTATAGTTCTTCAAGAAACCATTACAAAGAACATGCTCTCGTATCAACTCAATAACTAGTCTTTTTAAATTCACACACTTCACACACGACAGTAATATCTTCCATTTATTGTTGTTCCACTACGTTTAGCAAATTCCAAAAAATCTTCAACACCTTTCTCATACACATCACTTATTCGACTTGCATTTATCCAACTTCGATCCATCACTACGAGTAGTGAAAGGTTTTCAGATACAAAACTCAACGAGTAAGATTAAATAAAATTTGCAGGGGATCGAACATCCCCGGACTCAGTACCCAAACGCGTTTCTCCTATATTAAATTATACACAAAGGCCATTTAAGCATTCTAATCATACAAGCATTTCAATCATAGAACAATGCTCAAATAGAATATAAAACATAGATCAAACATTCAACATATAGTTAAACATTCTCCAAAAACATACATCAAACATTCTCCTAAAACATTCTAATTTGAACAAGCATTCTAATGATATAGATAAACATTCAGCACATATTGTTCTTCCATTTCAAAGAAGATAAAAACACACCTCTTGTAGGGCAGTGGTGATGCCAAAACCGAACCCGCAGTGGTGACGCCAAAACCAACAACACAAACGAACCCAAATCGGCCAAACGAACCCTACCAAAACCATAAAGCAAGAACAAATGCTCAATACAATAACAACATCAGTAAAAGCAAAAAAAATGGAAGAGAAAGAATGAGCGCACAGCTTCAAAGGAAACGGAGCTCAAACGGACTTGAAATCGAAAATAGAACCGTTCAAATCAAAGCTCTCGACGTCGCAAACAAGAGGAAATAAAATGAGGTGCAAATGGAGGTCAAAAAGTGAAGGAGAAGACGCTGGAACAGTGCTAGGGAGAATGCGCGCGCAGCAGAGAAGAAGAAAAGTGAAGAAAAAAGGCGCGTTGGAAATAAAATAGATGCACCACGTAGGTTCTGAGCTCCTAACAGACGTGGTGCATGCATTGAAAGTAATTAAAAAAATTTGATGCACCAACCACGTCGGTTAGGAGCCCAGGGAGCCCAATCCTAATTTCAGTCAATTTCCCCCAATTTTTCCACAGTTAACATTTAAAGAAGTTGTTACTTGAAACTAGATTTATAATGGATTTCATTGATTTATTGCTTTTAAATTTCGATTTGGAAATTTAAATTTAAATAGACAAAGTGCACACGAGAGACTCGAACCCAGAACCTCTCAGCAGCTAGACAGAACCCATGACCATTAGACCTGAAGAGCTTTACTGTCTTATTACGCTTATTATTATACTTATTAATTCGATTACAATTATTGTAATATTGTGATGCGTGGGTTTGGCTCACGCTGCTTGCAATTAATTAATTACAAATAATATTATGCTGCGTGGGTTTGGCCCCCGCTGGGTTTTATTTTTATTTTTTAATTTTTTGTTGCGTTGAACGCTACTTGAAATTAATTAATTACAAATAATATTGTGATACGTAGGTCTGGCCCCCGCTTGATTTTTTTTTTGAATTTTCTTTTGCATGTTGCGTGGGTCTAGCCCACGCTGCTGGCCCCCACTTGATTTTAATTTTTTTTAATTTACTTTTGTGTTTTGCGTGGGTCTAGCCCACACAACTTTTAATTAATTAATTGCAAATAATATTGTGTTGCGTGGGTCTAGCCCGCGCTTAGCTTTATTTTTATTTTTCAAATTTTTTTATCCAGGTTGCGTGGGCTATGATATTTTAGAGTGGGTTTGGCCCACGCTTCTTGCTTGGGCCATTAACTCACGTATTTTTGATAGCTATTTGACTGTTTTCTTGTAGTGACTTCGTTTTGGAGTAGGTAATTTTTTTATTTTTTTTTTTCTCAAGTGTTAACTTAGCTCCCACTCGCTAGTGTTGGTTTTTTATTATTTTTTCTTTAGTGGTTATATTATAATAATTAAAAAGAAATTATCCTCCTAGTATTGGTTAGGTTCATTCTAAGAGGTTCCATTAATTAATGGACGTAAAAGTCTATAGCTTCCAACAGCGTAGAGTTGATTTTAAACTGTTTTTGACTAATTCTAAAGTATTTATGTCAAATTTTTTACATAAGACCACATAGTTTCACCTTTAAAGAAAAGATTTATGGAGAATACTATGATTAAATCTGGGTAAATTTTACCCGTCATTTTCAGAAACCATTGCGTTTTCACTTAAGCAATTTTCTGGTCTCATTCACTTTTTGCTTCTTCATCCACAAAAACTTCAAGAATTTTGGGTCACTTTATGTTCATCCCAAATTTGATCTTGGTTTCTAGATAATCTTGTTTCTAGATGACTTGTTCCAGGTGTAGCTAGTTCTTGTTTGATCTTGTTATTATTATTATTATTTATTTATTTTATTTTTTAATGGCGGAGGTAGACATGTTTGTTGTTTCTCAAGTATAGTATGGAAGGGAATATATGGAAATGCTATTATGGGAATGCATAAAAGTTACAGTTCTGGCACCATTTTTATCAAGCTATTAGCGGTTTCAAATTTTTAATTTGGTGCAGTTAATGGAGGACAGTTAATAAATTATGTTAAATACAATTTAGTTCACAAACAAACAATTTTATTATTATTAGTGACAAGTAATAAAAGTTGATGCAGTATTAATGATAATTCATGGAATATATTAAATAAGTTTAAAATGATATCAAATCATTGATGGTATATAAAAGGTATTCATTTAAACAATTTTTTTAAATACAATTACGGTATAATTGTATGAGTTATAGTTGAAATTCAAGTTATTTATGAACTAATTTATATAATTTATTTAAATTTTTATTTATATAAAAGGTAATTTTAATTTATGAACAATTTTTTTAAATTTTTGTTTTTAAAAACTGTAACTTATATATATATATATATATATATATATATATATATATATATATATATATATATATATATATATACATATATATATATATAAAACCTTAGGAAAACACATTAAATAATAGACAGCTTATAGGTAATCTAAACAACTTCCAGAAAGAACCTTTGATTGGAACAAAGACTAAGTGTGCCAAGTCTTGCCAAATAAACAAATCGGCCAAGGACAAGCATGGTGGTTTTGTACAATTTTTTTTTTTTTTTTTTTTTTTTTTTTTTTTTTTTTTT
>Ga0209489_103652_pt1 | contig 29592 bp, 17 predicted proteins | sample SiratrowhiteBW_FD_187527 | JGI IMG/M metagenome (GOLD analysis project Ga0209489, IMG submission 187527) | Root nodule microbial communities of legume samples collected from California, USA - Siratro white BW (SPAdes) (version 2) | ecosystem: Host-associated > Plants > Roots > Nodule | place...
AACAAGCACTTTCGAAAAGCATTCCTTGAGTTTTTCTAAGAGAGATATTGCCCCTTTTGTGCGATCATCATTTTTACAAAGCTTTTCAAATCAAGAAACCTCCAAGAACGTGAATCTTTGAAGCATCATTGAAGTGAGGTTCTTGCTACTTTGGTTCTGGACCAAAGCTAAGTCTTCTACACCTGATCTTCATTCTGTGTAATCTGTTTTGTGTAGAAGCATTCTGTTATCTTCTCTGATCCTGTTGATTTGCAATCTGTTTGCTGTTTTCAATTACTGGGTTTGTAATTGAGTTGGTGCAGTGGGTTCTGCACTGGTCTCGCATCTGCTGAAGGGTTCAGTAGAGGGTGAGTGCTGCTGGGAGCAGTGTTGCTTGCGGACTGCAAGTGTTGTGGTGCAGTGGGTTTCTGCACTGGTTACACACAAGCTGAGGGGTTCAGTGAGGTGTGGGTTTACTGCTGGGGGCAGTTTGTAACTTGCTGGGAGCAAGGGTTGTAAACTGATCTTGTGATCTGTTTTAGTGGAAATCTTTGCTAGTTTGCAAAGGACTGGACGTAGCCCTTGTGGAAGGGTGAACCAGGATAAAAGTCTGTGTTCTTACTTTTCTCCCTACTCTTCTTGATTGCTTTTATTCACTGCTGCCATCTTTAAAATTAATTGGATTAAAATCAGTTCATACTGTTAATCATACTCTGAACATCTGTTTGCATAATCAACTGTGATTCTGGATTGTGTGTAATATACTGGATTGTGTTTAAACATATTAAATCTGGGTTAGCACAATCTTACACTGTAAACTGATTTCTGGGTTTAATTGATTTTTGGCTTTAATTGAATTCTGGGTTTAACTCTGATATATTCTGCTGTGCTCAATCGATTGTTTACCTGACAGTTCAGAATTACACAGCTCAATCGATTGAATAAAGAATTTTTATTCTCTACTTCAAGAATAAATCAAATTTGCGAAAAGTTTTCAAAGTTCAATTCACCCCCCCTCTTGAACTCGGTCTAAACCTTATTTTTCATATATCTAAGAAGCATCAACTCGATGAGCTCTTTACCACTGACGACACTTCCTCTCATCTTGTTCACAAATGTCAACTTCTGCATACACGACCCCGACTAGGAAGACCTTGTAGTTATCATGACAGCTATTGTCAACTAGCGAGTTCACAAGGTCCTTATAGACTAAGGAAGTTTAGTAGACGTCCTTTATTAGTCTACTTTCCATAAGCTTAACGTGCCCACGTCAATTATCAAGTCATACTTAGATCCTCTCATTGGATTTGTGGGAGAAAGGGTACATACCAGAGGTTATGTGGATTTGTTGATAACCTTTGGTAACAACAAGACGTACCGAAAAATGTTAACAGTTCGGTACATTCTTATAGAGACCGATACATCCTACAACGTATTGATTGCCCGGAAGACTCTAAATAACGTAGGGGTCATTGTCTCAACACCTCACATGGCAATGAAGTTTCCTTCAGAAGAAGGAAACATTATCATTGTATAGGCCGACCCCAAGGCGGCAAGAGAATGTTATTCCCAGAGTCTAGGTGAGTCCCTACTCTGTGAAAGATTCCAGCTTAACCTCAACAATATCTCCTAAGATCGAGGTACCCGAAGCATGAATCAATGATCAGTGCAATAGTGTAGAAGAATTACTCTCTTGTAGTGGAGGTCATGAATGCTACAATATTAAAAGGGATCATGTCCTTAACCCCAAAGAGGAGAAGAGTAAGGTCAACGAGGATGACATTGATCTCGACTTGAAAGCAGAATTTGAAGAAAATTCTCCCACCTTTGACGAACCGATGACCCAAGTTCAGCTCGGTTGTCAACTTGACCAATATACCAGAGTTGGGAAAACTATAAGTTGACTACTAAGAAATGAGATTGAGTGTGTGATAATTGTATATGTTGATTTGTTCATATGGAGTCCAACCGACATGCCAAGCATCGACCCTGATTTCATGTGTCACAAACTTGTCATACTTCCTCAAGCTAAGTCAGTCACATAGAGGAAATGCTAGCTGGAAGAGGAAAGGAGAGCGGTAGTGACCCATGAAGTAAATCAACTTCTCAAGGCTAACTTCATCAGGCCGATCACATATACCACATGGATTACCAACATAAAGTGATGGTTAAAAGATCAAATGACAAATGGAGAATGTGTATGGACTACACCGACCTCAACATGGCCTATCCAAAAGACACATATCCATTGTCGAACATAGATTGGTTGGTGGACAACATGGCTGGAAATGAGTTGTTCAGCTTTCTTGATGCATACTCTAGGTATAATCATATACAAATGTACCTTCCAGAACAAGATAAGACAACCTTTATGAAAAATGAGGAGAATTACTACTACAAAGTCATGCTCTTCGGTCTCAAAAATGCAGGGCCTGCCTACTAGAGCCTCATGGACAAGGTCTTCAAAGACCTCATAAGAAATACCATCGAAGTTTACGTTGTCGACATGGTGGTTAAGTCCTAGAAAGCTGAAGATCACTCCTTAGCTTTAGAAAAGGTTTTTGGTATAGTACAAGCACATGACATGCGTCTAAACCCAGAAAAAAGCTTCTTTGGGGTCACTACTGGCAAATTCTTGGGGTTTATGATCACCCAAAGAGGAATAGAGGCCAATCCAGACAAGTGTGAGGCTATACTAAGCATGAGAAGTCTGAGCTCCCTGAAAGAGGTACAACGGTTGAATTGGAAGCTCACCACATTCTCAAGATTCCTCTCCAAGCTTGTCGAGAAGGCCAAATTATTATACAAGTTGCTAAAAGGACCGCATAACTTCAAGTGGAGCAACAGGTGTCAGGAGATGTTTCATAACCTCGAGAGAGATATCGTTGCCTTACCAATATTGGCAAGCCCGCCCCACCACTCCACTCTCTATCTTTATTTGGTGGTATCTAGCTCGGCACTCAGTTCAATCCTCATCTACGAGGAGGGAAAGAAGCAACATCCAAGGTACTTCACTAATCGCACCCTACAATCTGTAGAAGAGCGCTATCAAGTAATTGAAAAGTTAGTGTGTTCAGCCTTGTATTCTTGACCCAAAGACTCTATGATTACTTTCAGAGTTTTGAGATCATAGTTCACACTGATTAACCCACTAAACAGTTCTTGAAGAAGCTCAAGCTTGCTGGCAGGATGACAGCTTGTGCAGTCGAATTGTCAGAGTTCAGCCTAAAGTATGAGAATAGAGGCCCTATGAAAGCCCGATTCTTTGCTGACTTCTTGACCTAACGCCCACAGATACAAGAAAGACATGATTGGTAGTCTCTTAGTGTTGATGGATCATCCAATAAAAAAAAGGGAGGAGCAGGAGTAATCCTCGAAGGTCCCAACGCGCTGACACTCTAAGCCATCTGATTTAGTTTTGAAGCCTCCAACGATCAGGTTGAATATGAAGCCTTAATCGCAAGGCTCCGACTTACGAAAGAGCTAGATGTCAGACAACGGAAGTGTCAAAATGAGTCCCAACTAGTCACAGGGTAGATAAACGGAGAATACTAGGCAAAAGAACCGTTGTTGCAAAAATACTATCACCTTGCCAAAAACCTAATCAAGCAATTTGACAAGTCCAGCATTTTCCATGTCCCAAGAGCAATAATCGAAAGAGTTGATGTCCTCTCAAAGCTCATTAGTACGAAGAAGGTCGGTCAACACCGAACTCTAATACAAGAGACATTGTCAACTCGAAGTTGGAACCACATCGACATCTTGCATATAAACTTGGGGAAAGTTAGTTGGATGACACCCATTGTTAGTTATCTAACTAATGACATCCTGCCCGACAATGATACGTAAGCAAAAAGGGTTCACTGATAAACATCATTTTATATTATGTATAACGGTGATAAGTAGAATATGTCCTCGCCAAAATGCACCAATGCACTCGGGTGCACGATGTATGGCAATCAAAGTCTTACGAGCTGGGTATAACTGACCCACTCTTGTCAAGATGCTCCCTCTTTCATTCTCAAATGCCCAGGGCATTAGAAGTTTGGGCCTCCCCACACTCTTCGCCACGAAGTGCTGCATCAAATAATCACACCATGGTCATTTACAACATGGGGCATGGATATCCTCGGACCTTTCCCTTTAGCCAAAGGGTAAGTCAAATTCCTTATCGTCACCATTGATTACTTCACCAAATGAATTGCACCCGAGCCATTGGCAACCATTATTGCTCAGCAAGGCTATATATTTTTATGAAGAATATCATATGCAAACATAGCCTACCTCATTACTTGGTGACCACAACAATCACCAATTCATTGACAAAGGCTTTGAACAGTTCTTACAACAACTTAATATCAAACATAGGGTCCCCTTAGTAGAGCATCCACAAACAAATGGTCAAGTCAAAGTTGCCAACAAAGTCATTTTGAATGAGCTCAAGACGAAGCTCGGTCAAGGCAAAGGACTCTGGGCCGAGGAGATTCTTGAAATTATCTGAGGATATCATTGCACTCCTCAATCATCTACCAAAGAAACGCCTTACGGACTCACGTATGAGTTGGATGTCATGTTACTCGTAAAACTCGGGGAGACCTCTTGATAGAGACAACACCTTAATGATGATAACAATGATTGCAACCTAAGGGTCAACCTCGACCTTATTTATGAAATATGAGAAGAAGCTCGGGTCCGAGAAGAAGCGACTATGCTAACAATAATAACAATAATATTAATAATAATAATAATGTTATTAATAATATTAACAATCACAATTATAAAATAATCATAATAAGAATAATAATAATCATAACATTATCATATAGATTGTATGGTGCAGCGGTCAAAGGCTCCCTTCAACATTCAAAGGTCCTGGTCTTTTTCTTATATTATATTGGTTAGATAAATGACATTATTTGATAAAAAAAACAATCTAAAAAGATTATTTTTGAATCCGTATACATAATCAAAGAAAGAACTTAATGATACACCAAACTAGTATAAAAAAAAACTCTTACACTTTTGAATAGTTTATTAACTTTAGATGCAAAACAAATCTCGTTTTTTTGTTCAATGTATTATGAACGTTGCTGTAATCTTCAACGACATCCTTATCTAATCAAAGGCATGAGGAAGTACGACACGTACAATAGCTGCAAAAAGAAACCAAACATCAATACAATATATATGTTCTGTATAAAAGAAAAGACAAGAATATAGGGCAAGCATTTTGGTAATAAATTTATAAAATGTCCTCATATGCTTTGCTCCTCCGACGATGTTTAATTTTCTCACATGAACTAACTACCTTGGATATAAATATTGTTTAAGAGTATTACCTTCCAAATGAGCATATAGTAGGATCTTATGGAAGCTTTGTCACTCAAATCTACAAATTTGGCCTGATACCAGAGAATTGAAGCAAGAACAGCATGTCCCAGACCCTACAAGTTTCACATTGAAAAAATTTTAAACATTAATTATAGAAAAGATATAAATATATACATATTTATATATATCACTTTTCTAAAACAATAATCTACTACACTTGTCTTATCATCTAATGATTCAATGTTTACCCTACTAGAAGAAATGCAATTATAGATACCTATAATATCATAAGCTAATAATATTAAAAATATTGGAGTTTGGTACACTTCGTTATACTTTGTATCTATGAAGAGTCTGCAAGGGAAAAAGAAACTATGTGTGCCTTTAGTTTGTTTTCTCGCAAATAATACAGTTAAATTTCTGTTTTATTAGACTTCCTAATTGAAATAAAAGTTCCCCTCTTAAGAGAAAAACAAATAACTTCTAAGACGAAGAAAGATACATTACAATCGTAATTACAATCTATAGATGTGATAAGTATATTACCGTGACAATTTTAGCCCAAATAGATGTGATAAGTATATTACCGTGACAATTTTAGCCCAAAGGAAAGATGATGAGAGTCCTGCCAGAATGGCAACTCCAAAAGCAGATTCCAAAATGGAAACACAGATCCAGAATACCTAATTAAGGAAGATTAGTTAGGAACACATCAAAGAGGTACATAAGAGGACACAACTAACTTAGCTCATATGTTTTATTAAAAAAGAAAACATACTTTTTTTTGACCTAAACGTGTTGAAAATGATTGGATGCCAAATGCTTTATCTCCTTCAATATCAGGTATATCCTGTATAAAGATCCAATAAAATATTATACTCATCACATATTGGACCAAAAGTTAGATTTTGGAAAAATTTATGCTTTACAAAAGAATAAACCTTTACCTTGAACAGTGCTATACCCAATGAGTATATGGTCGTGAATGCAACAAAAAACATCAGTGTCTTCGGAAAGGCAACTGTTCTCTTCAACACAAAAGTCTGGACAATTTCACACAAATCATTCATTAAAAAAATATTCTTGCATTCATGTTTCTTACTTTGATTAATAATATGAAAAGGCTTATTAGTGAATATAATATTCCTAGGACCATATGGAAAACATTTAGTACATAAAAAGGAAGGTGAATGTAATATAGCTTATAATTGCCAATAATTAGCTAGTTGTAGGCTATATTGTTGAAGTGAGATAGCTATAGTTGAAAAAAATTAGCTTTTAATATATTAATCAGTCCCAAGTAAATAAAAGTGAAACTCGTTCTTTTTGTCTAAAAATTTAGCTTTTCTATTTCTCATTCATATCTCAATTTTAGAAGCAAATGGATTAAATATATTAAGGTGTAGGGGTATTTACTCATATATACTTATTCAAATATCGTGATTTGGGACAAGGATTTGTTCTTATTTCTCATTACAAGCATATAAGCTAATACATTAGTCTAAACTAAGGTCCATAAAAAAAATCATATTTAGTTATAGGACAAACCTTCATGTGATAGAAAAACGAAATGGGAAATATAAGAGCCAACGTAGAAATGATGCAAATTGCAGCAAGCACTGGATTTTTCTTCCATCTCAACAGGGGACCCTGAAAAGTTACAAAATAGTGTTATCACAATAAAAAAGAAAAGCAAGTTATGTGTTGTTTAGAAAATATTAATTTATCTTCATCTAACAAATTAATCTGCATTTGAATAATGAATTTTAATTGGATTAGTTAAACTTTATAGCTATGAATTTGACAATACCAGTAATGATCTTGAAAAAGAATAATATTATTTATAGATAACTTTTAACTGAAAAAATTGTATCTTATAACCTTTTTACATACTTAATATAAAAGTGCTGCACAACTTCAGTAGTGGGTCCAAAGAAAGGTCACACTGTTAAGTGATATTTTAAAATATATTCGAGAGAAAATTTAGGTTATCATAAGTATTGTTAATGAAAATTCGAAAAGTCCAGGCTTATTAGGATCTCACAATTTTCCTTGTCTTTTTTATATTTATATAGTTTTTATCAATTTATATTCACTTAAGCAAAGACATTCATGGTTTACAATAAAATGGAAGCACGATTGAATCAAAGGTTAAATACGGATAGAAAAACACAAAACGAAAAAAGAACTTAAGTTAAAAGAAACGAGGGGTGTAAACAGTAACATTAAGTATTTGAAAGAAAATTTAAGAATTTTAACTTCAATATTCTCCAAATTTAGTTTTTTTAAGCCTAAGAATAGGTGAAAGTATTCGAACTAATAGATCCAGGATTAAATTTCGAAAACTAAATTTCTAGTTACGTGATAAGGTGATATTGTAAATCTCATTTTAATTAGAAATAAAAGTTAATTTATAACATATGATTGAAGACAATTTTTATTTTTTAAGTTAGTTTTATAAGAATCTTAAATTTAAATTTATTTTTTAACATGGTATTAGAATCTATTTTAATAAAATTGAACGGATTTATTGGACCATCATTTACAAATAAATATTTAATCTGTATAAGTTGAACAATCTTAACATAAAAAGATATATTGGAGACTGATAAAAAAAATCAATTTATGACATGACATATAAGTAAAGACCGTCTTTATCATTGATTTTTTTTTAAAATAAGTTAAACTAAACTCACTTCCTAATAATACATGACAATACTTGGGTATTGACCAATTATGTTAAAGAGTTTTCTATTTCTGCAATTTGTAATTCTTTTTCTTTATTATGTTCTGTGTTTGAAGAAGAAGAAGCTTCTTGTTGCGAAGTTCTAATCATTATTTGTCTCTCTTTGTTTCTTAATCCTATATCACTTAAGGTTCTAAGAAAATTTGACATTCTTAGTCTTTCCTTGGTTTCCATGCTACGGGACCACTGCTGACCAACGGTCTTACTACCTCTCTCAGGCTTTACTACCGGGACCACAGCTGACCAACGTATAAACGCCTCTCAGCGCAGAAAAAAAAAAAATGTAAAATCGAAAAGAACTCACCTTGATTGAATAACCGCTCCATGACACAAAGAATGATAGAAGACCCCAAAATAGTGGCCAAGAACCTATCATATAGCTACTCAAAAAACCCTGAAACGAAAGAATAAAGCAATAAGCCTCATCTACTATATAAGGAACATATATGTATATTGTTGTAAAAAGGGATGAATATGTGTTGAACCAGGATTCCAGATGAGACAGTAATAACAACACCAGTTGTAAATGAAAATGCCCCAGATGGCAATGGAAGAAATGGTTTGTTTATCTGCGAAAAAACAAAACAGAGATTAATAAAACACAAAGCAATTAATACAGTACTTCCTTCAAAAAGTTTTAAGCTACAAAGGTGGCATGTTTTCTTCACCATATCAGAGGATATATTATTTAGGAAGCCATCATTAACCAAATATATAAAAGATACAATAGTTTCACATTTTCTAAATAACTAACTTTAGGTAAACTACACTATAATTTTGTCTTTGACATATTTTTTAATGGAATAATACAAAAGCCTAAAAGACCTAAAAAGTAATAACTTATTCTGGACTCAAATTATTTATTTCTAATAGTAAGTTTCTTACCCTGTCAATATCAAGGTCATACAATTGATTCACACCATTAACATAGAAGTCCATAAGGGTGAAAGGTAGCAGAGCCTGAAACATTAAAAAGTCAGAAAGTATTAACAAAGTTAAAGGATTTTTTATAGTTGAATATTTAATAAAAACAATACATTTGGAGTCTCACCTGTAATACACCAATGAAAAATAAAGTAGATATATCTGATAGTCTCTCAACTGCCAGCAGTGATGCAGAAATTGTACTTAAGGTCTGTCAGACAAATAAAATTGAAGCATTTAAAATTTTAATATATTACCCACTGCTCGAAGAATATGAGAAAAATAATATCCAGTCGTAAAAAGTAGATCTAATATCTCATATAAAAATTATCCGTTTATAATATTTGATGATTATTTGCAGATTTTGAATAACATAATGGATTTATCAAGTTTAACAACTCATAATAATATATAGTTACGTATTGGGTTCAAACAACTATAAATATTTTTATAGATATTTGATACTTATTTATTTAATATTTAATAAAATTATTTTTATATTTTTACTGACTAAAATATCAAAGAAATTTTGTACAGGTGAGTTTTTTTTATGCTCGACCCAGAAAGCTAAGACATCATTTTGATAAATTTTTAGTTGAGTCAAAACTTGATTTTTTTAAAGTCAATTTCAGAATACTTTATAAAGTTTTAGCTAGAGTCCTAATAAGAATATTTGACGGTTACTGTAGAGTCTGGATAAATACTATTTTCAGATCGTGAGTCTTATGATACTCACTAGAAGAAAAATTGTCGCATCATTATTAGCAACAACTTAATTCTTGATTATATTTTGTTCTTATTGTTGCTAGAATAGTGTTGTAGAAAAAAAAATTTAAGTATGCTTTGTGATTGAAATAATCTAATCTCTCACATCAGAAATGAGTAAATTTTTGTTAGTAGATCTAAAGTATGATCGTGTAAAAATGCATGCCTAGGGTAGTTTTGACAAGATATTTAAGCATGTTTATTGGTGAACCATCTCTCTTTCTTGAGAACTTACCTTATGTATTATTTTATCGTTTGTTATCGGTGACATAAATTGTGCCGAGACAGAGATCAGGTGGGTCAATTCACAATCAAATTGCTACAATTGGGTTGTTGCACTCTTAAGTAGAAAGAGTTGCACTTAACCACTAACTATAGCGTTTAGCCTAGTGATAAGTGCTCGATCCAACAATTGGTATCAGATATAAGGTCATGAGTTCAATTCTCAGCAGAGCAATTGTTGAATGAGAGATTGTTGCGGGTGACATGAATGAGAGACTGTTGCAGGTGACATGAATTGTCCTATGACGAAAGTCAGGTGGGTCAAGTTAAGATTTTTCTTTGGTCTAATTTTATTATAATTATTGTTGTGTATTGCACTTGTTACATGAGTGATCAATGCACTTGCTATTAAACACAAAGTGTTAACAACGAGGTCATTCATAATAAAGACCCCTGAGATCACTTACTTAAATGATAGTGAGGGCTCCAAAAGTCACTTATAGTAACAACCCTCGATATCACTTCTAATAAAGACTCTCGAGGCCACTTACATACATAATGATGAGGGCCCTAAGGTCACTACTCATAGGAAGGGTCACTAAGGTCACTTACATAATAAAAGTGAGGCCCTTCAAGCTCACTTATAGTAAGTTCCTACCAAGGCCACTCATAATAAGGGCTCCCGAAGTCACTTACCTACATGATAATGAAGACCCCAAGGTCATTTATAGTAGGGCTCTCCCGAGGTCACTTACATACATGATAATGAAGGTTCTTAAGGCCACTCATAGTAAGGCTCCTAACAGTTGAGTACAACCTACTCAGTCACATACCAACAATTATTTAATAATAAGGTTTGGGTACAACTTACTCGGTTGCATACCGACAATTACTTAATGGTAAGGTCATGAACAACCTACTAAGTCACATATTAATAATTACTTTAATGATAAGGGTTGGTATAACCTACTTGGTTAGAGACCAATGACATAACCTATTCGGTTACAACTTAATTAATGGTTTCGGCCACATGTCACAGTTCGGTGACAAACTTCAGTTATATTCAATAATTTGGAGCATATCCCTTTTAATGTCGATTTTTGCTAGTTCGACAACTTTGACCTCCAGTCTCACCTCACTCTTGTTAAGTTTCCCAATTTCTTCTCAAAAAAAGGTGGAACTCGAGCTTTGACCTCATTCAACTTATTCCCCAACTCCTCGGTACCTTCAAACCTTTAATAACCCCACCTTGGCTTCGAGGGCCTTAATTATATCCTAGCCTTATGCAATTTTCAATGACTTGGTAATAAGAGTATAATCCATCTCAAATTTATCTTTCAATAGCTATTGGTTTTTATGCTCTAATTTCCATGTTTGCGGCCAACATAACTTTGGCAGAATCGAGACATCTGACCACGATGACTACCTTTAGTAGCATAGGGGTTGGGAAACTTACACTGCCTACGACATCTCACACCATATTCACTTGCATGTTCATGTGTTATAGTGAGTTGGTGTTAGTAGCTGTAGTGGATACAATAATCCACTCAGGTGAGAGGTCCTTTCATCCTCGGACTATCAACTCTGGTGGAGGAGGTTGTCTATGCTCAGACATTGGGGAAGGACGATGAATAGTTGACAGATTGGGTCAAAAAACAAGTGTTTTAGGTGTTGGAGATGAAGAGTTAAAACGCTTAGACATGATGTTTAACTAAGCTTCCCAATGTTTCATTTCACAGGGGTTTGAAACATCATGTCCTAGGACAACGTGGTAGCGATCAAATGAAGCATCATTTGCCTAAATGACGTCACGATTTAAAACTCTAAACCTCATTATTACTTCAAAAACCCCTCACTAATGCTCTTTGAAATTTAAATCTTATCCTAAAAGTAATAATTATATTAACCTCGATCACATGAGCTCAGAAAATGGTTACAAACAATTCAACCTATAACAAGCCATCAAACCATGACTTCAAATACAGTTTGGTTTAAACATGTCATCTAAAAAGCTTCTAAACTACCAAGTTCAACTTTAAGCTCATTCATTATCTACATCAAACTCTGAACTTGAGGAGCTTATATATTGTCCAACACCCGAAATATATAAAAAAAATAATACTCAATTAAAAAAGATGAGTATAATATTTAATATGATATTACCCACTTATAATAAACTAGTAACCTTTAATCTATTATTAAGTTTAAGAACCCATACAATAATTACTTGTTAACCTAAGTGTTTATAAATACAATTTCACTCTCGAAGAAGTATAAACGTTCAATTTCATATTTACTCTTTAATACTCAATATAATTATGTCTACAGATTTGATGAATTTGAATGTTGAAAAATCTTCTACAAGTTGAGTCTATTTTGAATATTCAACCAACAAAGCTTTGAACATCACTTTTAAAATACTTTCAACTTAATTAAAATTGAACTTCCTTAATATTAACCTCAAAATATCTAAAAGAATTCCGTCTCAACTTCCAATATATAACTATATCCAAAGTAGTGTTTCATACAAATAAATTGAATTAAGTATTAACTATAACATTTGAATTACGGAGTAAAGCATAAGAGTATTGAACTTACCCGACCAAACATTGTGTAAGGATAAATAAACAAATATAACGCAACAAGGAAACGTTTTACTGAGCCAACAATGCCTTCTGATTCAGAAACAGGAGATTCATCAGACTCAAAAGATTCTTTTGAGATTGCTTTGGGAATATATTTCTTGTCGTTTTCTTCATACATAGACCCTCCTTCAACACTTTTGAACCGATTGTTAATACTCAGTTGTTGTTGTTGAGACCTCGAAAGATTATATTCTATTTGATTTTTCCTTTGGTGTATTGAAGGTTTTGGTGCAAAAGAACCTACAACACAAATGCAGTATCAGTGACCATGCACAACAAAAGTAAAAATGTTTGGTCTAGTCTTGAAAACCATTATTTTTTAAATAACTTAAAATGTTTTGAACAATTTATTTTTGACATTGTTCGTCAACTATGGTCGCTATATACCCTTGAGGGCTTTGAAAAATAAAAGTCATATATAATTATTTTTTATATTTTTTCAAGAATAAATTCATTGGTATATTCACGTTAGCACATTGCTATTGAAGGCTCTCTTGATATCCAAATGAACTTAAAATTAATTGATTGATCAAAATATTCATTGTGAAAGAAAATAAAAATTAACGCAAATTTCTATATATTTTGTACTTTTGTGTATAACTTTGATCACTTAATCGTTCTATTATTTATTGCGTATTTTATTATTATCACTTTTTTTTAACTTTTTATCACTTTTTAATTTTTTCATTATTTATGGAAATAATAATAAAAAAAAGGACTTTATGCGCATGTCATTATATTCTCAATATTCAGTGTTCAACCTACATATTTACATCTCATAATGACGACAGTATTTAATAATATTTATATTTCTTAATGACGACAGCATTTAAGAAATGCTAATAATTCTGTAGTGATTAAGACCATAATATATCATTAAAAGACGTATTAAATACTTTTAAAATATTACAAGAGTAAAAAAAAAATTACATCCATCCTTGCAATATTAATATCAAAATTTGCCAAACAAAGAGAGAAAAAGTAATTTAAATTTATCAGATTTCAAAGTTATGTAATTTAGCTTGCAATAATATATAGTAAGATCAATATTCGCAAAACAAAAGCCCAGAATTATCAGTACTATGTTTTCTCTTTGTTATGTACTTTACCATTGTCATAAAAGGTAAAAGTATCTGAGTATTACCTTCAGACGAAGAAAAAAAAAGTGAAAGTAAAAAAAATATTTAAGTTATAAAAAAAGGTTAATTAAAGAAAACAGGGGATATGTGAGACATACTTGCATAGGAAAAATTCTTGTTGAAATGTTTGCTACGCCCAAGATCTCCTCCTACAAGTACCAACGGTTAATAATATTAGTAACCATAAAACTTGTAAAAAAGAAACCTAGTTTTACATCAATAATGGTTGAAATACACTAAGTAATTGTTCTCGCAAAATCAGAGATTTTGGTACCTTTTGTGAGTGAAGAGACATTATTAGGAGAAAACCTTAGAGACATCGAAGCCATGGAAACTGAAACTTATGACAACAAAACTATCTGATGAAGAACACCCAAGTGCTGAAGAAGACGGAGGAAGTAAGATTTATATACTATACTGAGTTTCATTAATTTATTTATAAGTTCCTTTCGTTTGTACCATTCTTTCAAAGATAAACTAATAATATAATGTAACAAATGAATAAATAGCCGCCTTGGAAAAATTGGTTCATAAAAGTGGTCAAAGAAATTAATTTTTTAATTATTCCCCTTAAAATATTTGTTAATATTCATTACAAAGACAATCACCCTTTGAACCATGTTTTAAAAATTGCATCGAATTTGACCAGCAATTATTTAGTTCCACAAAGGGCAATATCTGGAAACTACATCTTGTTATCAGATATTCGACGTTTGAATTCAAGATTGTTACACTTGTTGACAAAGTATACATGAATCTGGTTCATTGTTTTAATTCAAAGTAAAATTTAGAGGAAGTTTTATTACCATTATTAGTATTGTTTTTCAATTAAAATTGGATAATTAATTCATTAAATATAGTTAAATATATATCTGGATTTAAGTAAGTACAATATTGTTTTAAATTTTAATGTTCAATTATATGATCTATTTATGGTTTAGAATTAATTTTTAAATGTAAAAGACTGGATTACTATGTTTGCTCAAAAAATTCCACGACTTTATCTTTTTCTGTTTTTTTTTTTCTTTCTTTTTTTTTTGACTTCTTCCTTTCAGTTCACTATTTAGGCACTTCTTCGGCTAGATTAGTATATTTGCTCAAAAGTTTCACACCTTGAAGTTTATTTTTATTTGTATTTCAAAAAAGCGCTGTAGAAAATATTTTAAGTCCTCTATTCAGTCTTTCCTCTTTTAAAATTAATATTTTAAACTAAATTATTAACTTTCATGTAAAATTCATTTTTCTTAAAATTTAGTGATATTTTTTATATATACACTAATTGTTGATTTATAAATTTTAAAATAATTTAATTATTTGATTTTTATTTTTATGTAATAAGTAAGATAATTTATTTGAATATGAATTACATCACATCATTTATTAAAATAAAAAATAATTACCACGAGTATCATTAATTCTTAAAGGAAGATAATATATCCTTACATATTAAAATAAATTAAGATTTTTTTTATTATAATTGAGTACTAGCATAATATAATTAAGATGTATTTAAAGAAATATCATATTCTAAGTTTGTTATGATCATTAACCCATATAGAATATAAAGGTTCAATTTCAATAATATCCCGTATAAAAACTACATCATTTATATAACCCATGTAAATAAAATGGCCTTCTTTTATATTATATTTGTTAGATAAATGACATTATTTGATAAAAAAAAATAGGAACAAATTATTTTTGAATCCGTATACATAATCAAAGAAAGAACTTATAACAGAAAAAAAAAAAAAAACTTTTACACTTTTGAATATTTTATTAACTTTCGATGCAAAACAAATCTCGTTTATTTTGTTCAATATGAACATTGCTTTAATCTTCAACGACATCTTTATCTAATCAAAGGCGTGAGGAAGTACGACACGTACAATAGCTGCAAAAAGAAACCAAACGTCAATACAATATATATGTTCTGTATAAAAGAAAAGACAAGAATATAGGGCAAGCATTTTGGTAATAAATATATAAAATGTCCTTATATGCTTTGCTCCTCCGACGATGTTTAATTTTCTCACTTGAACTAACTACCTTGGATATAAATATTGTTTAAGAGTATTACCTTCCAAATAAGCATATAGTAGGATCTTATGGAAGCTTTGTCACTCAAATCTACAAATTTGGCCTGATACCAGAGAATTGAAGCAAGAACAGCATGTCCCAGACCCTACAAGTTTCACATTGAAAAAATTTTAAGCATTATTGAAAAGATATAAATATATACAAATTTATATATATCACTTCTGTAAAAGAATAAATCTACTCTTCTATTAGATCATCTAAAGATTCAATGTTTACCCTTGACACTAGTATCAAGATTTTAACGTTGCAATGCACTACACAACAAATATAACTTTACTAGAAGAATTTCAAGAATAGATACCTATAAAGCTAATAATATTAAAAAATATTGTTGTTTGGTACACTTCGTTATACTTTGTATCTATGAAGAGTCTGCAAGGGAAAAAGAAACTATATGTGTGCTTTTGGTTTGTTCTCTCGCAAATAACACAGTCTAATTTCTGTCCCAATTGAAATAAAAGTTCCCCTCTTTAAGTGAAAAACAAATAACTGCTAAGTGGAAAAAAGATACATCACAGTGGTAATTACAATCTATAGATGTGATAAGTATATTACCGTGACAATTTTAGCCCAAAGGAAAGATGAGGATAGTCCTGCCATAATGGCAACTCCAAAAGCAGATTCCAAAATGGAAACACAGATCCAGAATACCTAATTAAGGAAGATTAGTTAGAAACACATCAAAGAGATACATAAGAGGACACAACTAACTTAGCTCATATGTTTTATTAAAAAAAAAAAATACCTTTTTTTGACCTAAACTTGTTGAAAATGATTGGATGCCATGTGCTTTATCTCCTTCAATATCAGGTATATCCTGTATAAAGATCCAAAAAATATTATGCGTCACATATTGGACTAAAAGTTTGATTTTGGAAAAATTTATGCTTTACAAAAGAATAAACCTTTACCTTGAACAGTGCTATACCCAATGAGTATATGGTCGTGAATGCAACAAAAAACATCAGTGGCTTCGGAAAGGCAACTGCTCTCTTGAACACAAAAGTCTGGAGAAATTCAGACAAATCAATCGTTAAAAAAATATTCTTGCATTCATGTTTCTTGCTTTAATTAATAATATGAAAAGGCGTATTAGAGAATATAATATTTCTAGGACCATATTGAAAACATTTAATACATTAAAGTGAAACTCATTCTTTTGGTCTAAAAATTTAGCTTTTCTATACCTTTCTCATTCAAATCTCAATTTTAGAAGCAAATAGATATTAAGGTGTAGGTATATTTACTCATATATACTTATTCAAATATCATGATTCAGTTTTTATTTATGAACTTAAATAGTTCATGATGAATCCAATAAAACCAAACCCTAAAAACTTGGGATAAGGATTTGTCTATAAAAGAAATCATATTGAGTTATAGGACAAACCTTCATGTGATAGAAAAACGAAATGGGAAATACAAGAGCCAACGTTGAAAAGATGCAAGTTGCAGCAAGCACAGGATTTTTCTTCCATCTCAACAGGGGACCCTGAAAAGTTACAAAATAGTGTTATCACAATAAAAAAAAAAAAGGCAAGTTTTGTGTTTATTAGAAAATATTCATTTATCTTCATCTAATATATTAATCTGCATTTGAATAATGAATTTTAATTGAATTAGTCAAAATTTATGGCTATCAATTTGACAATACCAGTAATGATCTTGAAAAAGAATAATATATTTATACATAACTTTTAAGTGAAGAAATTGTATCTTATAACATTTTTACATACTTAAATATAACCAGTGCTGTAAAAACTTCACTATAGTGGATCCAAAGAAAGGTCACACTGTTATGTCATGTTTTAAAATATATTCGAGAGAAAATTTAGGTTATCATGAGTATTGTAAATGAAAATTCGAAAAGTCTAGGCTTAGGATCAAAGATTGGAAGGAAAAAGTGAATAGGGACAGAAAAACACAATACGAATAAAGAGCTTAAGCTAAAAAAGACAAGGGGTGTAAAAAGTAAAGATGATAATTTGAAGGAAAATTTAAGGGAAACGCTCAGAATTTTAAATTGAATATCCTACAAATTTACCTTTTAAGCCTAAGAATAGGTCAACGTATTCGAATTAATAGATCAAAAGTAAGGATTAAATTTCGAATACTAAAAGAAGTAATGGGATAAGAGAATTTTCGTAGGATTCAACCAAATCCAATAAAAAGTCAAATTAACATTAGAGTGGGAAAAGAAAAAAGTTAGCAGTAAGAAGAAGAAAAACAGAGGAAACAAAAAAAATTCAGGTATTAAAAGTCAATTTTGGAGTTTAAAAGATATAAAAAGTTAAAGAAACTTAAGTGTTTGTAAGACAAACGGAAAGCTAAGAAGTTGGCTATCACTAACTATGGAAATTTAGTGTTTTTAGATAAATCTTCAACCACCTCCATTTAATAAATTTGGAAGAAATAGGTCATAACATAGTTAGTGTTATAATTAAATAGTATCGTCAATCATTTCCAATCAATAATACTAAGGAAAAAAAATGTATATGTGAAATTGAAAAGAACTCACCTTGATTGAATAACCACTCCATATCCCAAAGAATGATAGAAGACCCCAAAATAGTGGCCAAGAACCAATCTTATAGCAAGTCAAAAAACCCTGAAACAAAAGAATAAAGCAATAAGTCTCATCTACTATATAAGGAAACATATATTGTTGTAAAAAATGGATGAATATGTGTCGAACCAGGATTGCAGATGAGACAGTAATAAGAACACCAGTTGTAAATGAAAATGCCCCAGATGGCAATGGAAGAAATGGTTTGTTTATCTGCAAAAAAACATAGCAGAGATTAATAAAACACAAAGCAATTAACACAGTACTTCCTTCAAAAAGTTTTTAACCTACAAAAGGTGGCATGTTTTCTTGACCATATCAAAGGATATATTAATTAGGAAGCCTTGATAAACCAAATACATAAAGGATACAATAGTTTCACATTTATCTAAATAACTAACTTCAGGTAAAATACGCAACAATTTTGTCTTTAACATAGTTTTTAATGGAATAATACAAAAGCCTAAGACATAAGAAGTAATAACTTATTCTGGACTCAAATTATTTATTTCTAATAGTAAGTTTCTTACCCTGTCAATATCAAGGTCATACAATTGATTCACACCATTAACATAGAAGTCCATAAGGGTGAAAGGTAACAGAGCCTGAAACAATAAAAAATCAGAAAGTATTAACAAAGTTAAAGGATTTTTTATAGTTGAATATTTAATACAAAAACAATATATTTGGAGTCTCACCTGTAATACACCAATGTAAAATAAAGGAGAAGATAAATCTGATAGTCTCTCCACTGCTAGGAGTGATGCAGAAAGTGTGCTTAATGTCTGTCAGAGATATAAAATTGAAACATTAATTTAAAACATTAGGGGTATAACTATTATCCAAAGTAGTGTTTGATACAAATAAATTGAATTAAGTATATTAACCATAACATTTGAGGATTATATCTAGTAAAGAATAATGTTAAAAGAATTGAACTTACTCTACCAAACATTGTGTAAGGATAGATAAACCAGTATAAGGCAACAAGGAAACGTTTCACAGAGGCAACAATGTCTTTTGATTCAGAAGCAGGAGATTCATCAGACTCAAAAGATTCTTTTGTGATTGCTTTGGGAATATATTTCTTGTTGTTTTCTTCATTCGTAGACCCTCCTTCAACACTTTTGAACTGATTGTTAATACTCAGTTGTTGGAACCTCGAAAGGTTACATTCTATTTGACTTTTCCTTTGGTGTATTGAAAGTTTTGGTGCAAAAGAACCTACAACACAAATGCAGTATCAGTGAACATGCACAACAAAAGTAAAAGTGTTTGATATTGAAAACCATTATTTTTTAAATAAGTGAAATTGTTCTGAACAATTTATTTTTGGCTTTGTTCGTCAACTGTGGTCGCGATATGCCCTTAATTACTTTGAAAAATCAGAGTGACATAATTATTTTTTATATTTTTTTCAAAAATAAATTCATTGGTATATTCACGTTAGCAAATTGCTATTTAAGGCTCTCTTGACATCCAAATGACATTAAAATTAATTCATTGATCAAAATATTCATAGTGTGAAAGAAACTAAAAATTAACGCAAATTTCTATATATTTTGTATTTTTGGGTAGAACTTTGACTAACCTTTCCCTTCAGAATTGATCACTTAATCATTCTTTATTTATTTCATATTTTATTATTATCATTTTTTTTTACGTTTTATCACTTCTTAGCTTTTTTATTATTTAGGGAAATAATAATATAAAAAAAACCCTTTGCCCATCTCAGTATGTTTTCAATATTCAGTGTTCAAGCTACATATTTACATCCCATAATGACGACAGTATTTAATAATATTTATATTTCATAATGACGATCGTTTAAGAAATATTAATAATTCTGTAGTGATTAAGACAAGAGTATATCATTAAAAGACTGTATTAAATACTTTAAAAATGAAAAAAATAAAATAAAATAATTTTAAAAACCTTTATTTCGTTACAATAGTCAAAAAAGTACATCCATCCTTGCAATATTTATATCAAAATTTGCAAAACAAAGAGAGAAAAAGTAATTTAACCTCTAGCTTTACTTAAATTTATCTGATTTCAAAGTTATGTAATTTAGCATTACAATATATATAGTAAGATCAATATTAGCAAAACAAAAATGCAAATTGCTATTTAAGACTCTTTTGACATCCAAATGACATTAAAATTAATTCATTGATCAACATATTCAGTGTGAAAGAAAATAAAAATTAACTCAAATTTCTATATATTTTGTATTTTTGTGTAGAACTTTGACTAACCTTTCCCTTTAGAATTATCACTAAACCGTTGTTTATTTATTCATATTTTATTATTATTACTCATATTTACTTTTTAATAATATGAAAAAGGCCCTTATGCCCATCTCAGCATGTTCTCAATATTCAGTGTTCAACCTACATATTTATTACATTCCATAATGACGACAGTATTTAATAATATTTATATATCATAATGACGACAGCATTTAAGATATACTAATAATTCTGTAGTGAATAAGACAAGATTAAAAGACTGTATTAAATAATTTAAAAATAAAAAAAATAAAATATTATAATTTTAAAAACCTTTAATAGTCAAAAAAGTACATCCATCTTTGCAATATTTATATCAAAATTTGCAAAACAAAGAGAGAAAAAGTAATTTAACCTTTCCGTTTACTTCAATTTATCAGATTTCAAAGTTATGCAATTTAGCATTACAATATATAGTAAGATCGATATTAGCAAAACAAAAATGCAGAATTATTAGTACTACATTTTCTCTTTGTTATGTACTTTACCATTACCATAAAAGCTAAAAGTAATTTAGTATTTCCTACAGATGAAAAAAAAATGTGAAAGTAAAATAAATATTAAAGTTATAACAAAAAAAAAATGGTTAATTAAAGAAAACAAGGATATGATATCTGAGACATACTTCCGTAGGAAACATTCTTGGTGGAATTTTTGCCCCGCCAGAGATTTCCTCCTACAATTACCAACAGTTAATCATATTAGTGATAAAAAAAAAAAAAACTAGTTTTACATTATAATGGCAGAAATACAATAATGAAGTAATTGTTCTTGCAAAAGCAGAGATATAGGTACCGTTTGTGAGTGAAGTGACATTAGGAGAAAATCTTAGAGACATGGAAGCCATGGAAACTGAAAGTTATGACAACAAAATTTTCTGATGAAGAAAGGAACAAACACACAAGTACTGAAGAAGACACCGGAAGAGATATTTATATACTATACTTGATCTCATTAATTTATTTGAATTCTATTCCTTGACCATTTTTTCAAAGATAAACTAATAGAGCAATAATATAATATAACGGAGGAATAAATAGCCGCCTCGGAAAATTTGTCGATAAGTTAGATTTAAAGGAAGTCAAAAAGATGAATTTTTAATTATAATCCGTAAAATATTTGTTAATATTGATTGCAAAAGCCATCACCGTAGCCATTTTTGAACCATTTTTAAAATTTGATGAACTTGACCATCAATATTTAATTCAACAAGGGCACTATCTGGAAACCAGGTCTTCGTTGTCGTTGTTCTCGGATACTCAACAGATGTCGAACATTTGAATTCAAGATTGTTACACTAGTTGAAAAGGTCTACATGAATCGGGTTCATTGTTTTAATTTAATATAAAATTTAGAGACAATTTCATTTTCATCGTTAGTAATGTTTTTCAAGTAAAATTGGATAATTTATTTAATAACAATTCATTAAATATAATTACGTATATCTCTGAATTTAAGTAAATATAATATTGTTTTGAATTTTATGTTTAATTTCTGATCTATTTATTTTTTAGAATTAATCTTTTGAATGTAAAAGGCTGAATTATTATATTTGCTCAAAAATTTCGACGACTTTATGTTATCTTTTCTTCTTCTTTTTGAATTCTTCCTTTCAGTTCACTATTTTGGCACTTGTTCGGCTGCATCAATACATTTGCTCCGAAGTTTCACAACTTGAAGTTTACTTTTTATTCAAAAAGCGGCTGTAGAAAATATTTTAAGTCCTCCATTGAGCCTTTCCTCTTTTAAAATTAATTTGTTATTTTAATAATATAAAACTGATAACATAAATTTAATTTTTTTTAAAAAAAAGTGTGACCATTTATGTGAGATTAAATCGAGAAAATGTTTCGAAATATTTAATATTTAATGTTCAAAGTAATAAAAGGAAAATAATATTTAGATTTTTTTAAAAGATACTTGCAAAAATAAAAGTCAAGTCAGCATCGTTAACGAGTAGTTACTGATATACTTCATTATTGACCAAACATTCTTAATAAGAATTGGATTAACTTTAGAAAGCCTCAAATAATAAAATCTTAGCTCAAACATTAAACTACTAAAGGGATTTTGAATTTGGAAGCATTAATGAGTAGATGAAGTTTTTGTACAAAACACACAAGTGTATATGAAGTGGATGAAGCTAATGCGTGAAAATCACAAAATAAATGTAAGAACATATATACATGCAAGTTAACTCACATTTTCAAGAAAAATTTGACACAACAAACTTTTCTTACAAGCCTTTGAAATGATAATTAAGAGAAAAAAATCCAAAAACACTTGGTTTATATTGGTTCATCTCAAATTAGAAGACATCCAATTCTTATTTGTAAATTATAAAAGATTTCACTAATCACAACAAATCACAAACAATTTTTCTTGTTAGTCTCTTCAGGCTATTTGCTAATCTCTCCCTTAAATTAAGCACTAAATACACGTCTTTCTAGACTAATGCATTAATTTTGTCTAGACTCTACAACAATAAAGTAGTTTTTATAGAGTAAACTCTTGTTAGAGAAGATGAACAAATAACAATCCTTTATTATAGATTCCTAAAATTAATTGAGTGAATGATTTCCAAATGAGAAGTCATTATGCGTAGTTAGTTTGACTAAGCACTTAGAAACCTTAAACTTTATTCGCATGCAAAATGTACGTAAGACGTGTGCATTTCATTACATTAACCTATATGCACGTGGATATCTTCTTTTATAGACATTAAATTGTACCATTGAAGTTTGTGTAATGTAGTTTATCATGGTGTCAACGCCTTTTCAGGACACATTCGACTTTAGGCTGACATATATTGTTGTTACATTCAAAGTACTATATAGATGAGAACATTTTCCATCACATTTTTATGTTGTTTTGGTAATACTATTTTAATTATACAGTCATATAGTAGGTGTGCTATGTTAAAGTCATCTCTAAGATGTGTTGTTTAGTAGCTTTACATAACTTTTATACGTCTTGCAGTTTGTAACATGTCTTACTATTGAACACATGCATGTTTTGCATATGGTTCATTGCATTTTGTGAATTTTGAATCTTTAACTTAATTATGTCTTGTGCCTTCATCTAGACAATGCCTTGTTGTTATCTTTATCTTATATCTCATAAGTCTTCGTCTTATCATAATGCACATCTTATGCTTTGAGTGTAAATTATTAGACTTAAGTACTTCGCCTTACTCTGATATGCATTTATCATTTTTATTCATTGATAGGAATCAGTAAGTTTAAATCACTAGTAGAAAAACACTATTCAACGTCAGCGTGTAATGACGGTTAAAACTCAAACCGACATAGCCAAAAATACAGTTGTATTTTTGTAAATATTTGAAGAGATATTACGTCGGTTTACACAAAACTGACGTAGTATACCATATTCTACGTCGGTTCCACTAATAACCAATGTAGAAAAAGACTAAAAAAAAATAGAAATTCAAAATTTGAAAATTTTAAAATGGCGGGGGAGATACTACGTCGGTTAAATAGTAGAATCGACGTAATATAGGGAGGATATTACGTCGGTTCTATTGCAGAACTGACGTAGTATCTCCCCCGCTATTTTAAAATTTTCAAATTTTGAATTTAGGATTTAGATACAACGTCGGTTGGCCCCCAGAATCGACGTTATATCCTATTACGTCGGTTATTGAGTGGTAACTGACATAATATCCCATTATTTTTACTCTCCCCCACACTATTTTTTCTCTTAGACTTTTTGTCTCCCTCCCTCATTTTCACTCTTGTGCGCGCTGCTTCTTCACAATTCTCTCTCGCTCATGTTGCCATTTTCTCTCTCACGCATTCTCTCTTGCATTCTGTCTCGCTTTCTTGCTCATGTTCTCACTAGTACATGGTGTTCTTCCTCGCTTGTTGTTCTTTCCCATTTTCCTTTGCTCTCATTGTCTTTTGTGGTTTCATTTACTCCATTTTTGCATTCTCTGGTTTTGGTAGATTTCGTTTGGGTCGATTTGCATTCACTAGTTTTGCTCTCACTATCTACAAGAGGTATGTTTTCTTATCTTTGTATGCTTGGAATGCTTTTTGGATGTTTGTATCAGAGATTTTGGGTTTCAAAAATTTTTTACAGAAAAACTTTAAATGGCCATAACTTTTGAGCCCAAGTTCAAAATTGGAGAAGATCACTCTAGAGACTTTAAAGCTTCAAAATTATAAAACCTTTACTTGTATTGTATAAAGTAGTGTAGAATTTATTTTGGGCTAGTAAATTAGGATTTTGAAACTTGTATTTTGGGCCAAGTTAATATATGTATTTAAATTTTGGGCCTTGTATTTGGACCAAAGAGTATAATAGGTTGTTTTGAATTTTTGGGCCTTGTATTTGGGCCAAACCCTAACTTTGAGAGAGAGAGAGAGAGAGAGTTAACACCTAGGGTGTGAGCTAGGGCTTATGTGGAATGCGTACACGCTTTCCATGCTCCTTGCTACATGTTATCTTTTACAACAAGCTTCTTAAAAACTCTTCAATTAGAGAATGACACATGTTAAGCCATGAATGGAGAGGATCCTTTTCATTGACAAGGTCACATATGGCAAGGAGTATGGGAAGCATGTGTACATGCCACCTAAGCCCTAGCTCATACCCTAGTTGTTAACTCTCTCTCTCTCTCTCTCTCTCTCAACACCTCTCCCAAAGTTAGGGTTTGGCCAAATACAAGGTCCAAAAATTCAAGACAATCTGTTATATTTTTTTGCCCAAAACAAGACCCAAAATTTAAATTCCTATACTAACTTGGCCCAAAATACAAGGTCCAAAATCGTATTTTACTTAGCATAGAATATAAGGCCTAAAATAAATTCTACACTACTTTATACACTTTTTTACAAGTAGGGGTTTTATAATCTTGAAGCTCCAAAGTCTCTAGAGTGATCTTATCAAATTTTGAACTTGGGCCCAAAAGTTTGTTTAGAGACCCAAACTCCTTATAAGCTCCTAATTAAGGCTTTAGCTCAATGACCTATTTATTCTTGTCTGTAGTCTTGGAGGCAAGATTACATCAACTTTGTTCTTTAGGAAATTAATAAGTGTCCAAACTTCATTTTTTTGAAATTGTTCCAACTCCTCTTGCATGGTCTTAACCCATTTTGCATCATATAATGCTTCGTTAACATTGGTAGGCAAAATTTATGAGATCATTATTGTCTGATCTTTTACCTTAGATCTCGTACAGACTCTTTCCTTGAGATTTCCTATGATAGCATCAATAGGTGATGTTTTAGTAGAGTTGAATTCCTGCTAGAAGGTTCCCTTTCTTTTGTTGTTGAACTATCTAATGGACTAGACAAACTGTTTGGCGTACTTGTTTACCATCTGGTGTATTTGCCTTATTGTTTGGTGTATGTAATTTATTCTAGGGTTCCTGCAAAACAACAAATTCACTTAGATCTAATAATTTCTTTTCAATTTTAAAGTCATTAAATCTTACATGGATAGCCTCTTCAACAATAGACACTCTATAGTTGTAAACTCCATAAGCCTAGACATTTTAGAGTAACCAAACAAATATTAGAATCAAATTTTATAAGATTACCTTGTCTATTGACAACAATTATTATGGTCTCATCTTTACTTTTGACTATTCATTTACCCGCTGTCACACAATTGACTTATGCTAAGTACGTTGTGCTTCGGATCGTCTAATAGTTGAAGATTATTAATTGATGAAGAAAGTTTCTGACTTGCTTGACTGCCACTAATGACTGTCTTGTGATAGTCTCCTCCAAATATGACTTTTCTCCTCTTCATTTTAGGTTTTGAAATATATTTCTTTCCCTCGTCATATGTCGCGAGCATCCATTATCCAAGTACCATAATAGGGGTATTCTTGCTTGGATTAAGCATATTGCAAGAGAAATAATTTTTTTTAGGTACCCATATTTCTTGGGTCCTTTCTTCTTAGATTAAATCCATGGTTTCTTCTTTAGAATAGTAGTAGACGATGTACTAGCATATAATCTAGAAATGCAATAAGATATTTTGTTTTAATTGATTTACCATTTTGTTCTCATATCCTAATCTAGTTTTATCATGAGAACTTATTGAATTTTTTTATCAAAAGATCCAGAGATTTTTCACTGATATTGGAGTTTGATATTGTCTTCCTTAAGGAAACAATTTCTCTTATCAAATTGTCCATCATTTGGTTTGTTTCCATGGGTCTCTTACCAAGAGTCTCTCTAACCAAGAGAAATTCTTTTTCCACCTTTTCTATTTGTGTTTTGGATTTCAACCTTTTGTTTTATACAAGAGAAATTCTTTGTCCACCTTTTCTATTTGTGTTTTGGATTTCAACCTTTTGTTTTATACCCTTGTTTTCTTTACATAGATCCTTATCGATCGTTAGGACTTGTTCATGTTCAGCAGAGAGCTCCTCAGACATTGTATACTCTTTATACATTAATTCAAATTTGTTACAGGCTAATTTATATTTTATTTCCATCTCTTTATATGCATAAAAAATTCTAGCATTATTAGATAAGGCTTCTTGGTATGCTTCTCTAAGATAGTGTATGTGAAAGAAATCTACCTCTTCAGCACACTCTTTTGATGTCGAATTGTAGACGGTGCCTGCCATTAAATCAATGTGTGCTTCCTAATTCGAATCTGAGTTGGAATAATCTAGATCCTTCCAAGTATACATGAAAATCTTCTTCTTCTGAAGTTTCATCTTCTTTTTCTTCTCTTTTTCTTTTCCAAGATTTGGGCATTCTGACTTTTAGTGTTTAGGCTTTTCGTATTCATAAGAGACGATTTTCTCCTTGTGATTTTTGTGCTTGAATTTTCTACCATTATAATATACATGCTTCTTCAATATCTTTTTGAATTTATTTGTAACGAACAAAAATTCATCATCATCATCTATGTGAACTGTCTGATGCATCATTTACAACTTTATCGACTTTGATAGACGTTACCTTCTTCTCTTTTTGTGAAGATTTTAATGTAAGATCTTTTACTTTGATGTTTTTGACATCACCTTGCAAGACCTGTTCATTTATAAGAATAATACCTTCTAGTTCTTCCATATACATGGTTTCCAAGTCCTTTGATGCTCTTAAGGCAATCTCCTCTTGGGCTCTCCAGAGAGGGGGGAGAGTCCTCAACACCTTATGATTGATCTCATAATGATTGATAGTAACTCTAAGAGATCTCAAACTATTGAGAATAGTTTGCAACCTTACAATCATAAATTGAATTCTCTCATTGTTTTTCATAGAAAACATCTCGTATTGGCATTTAAGAGAGTTAGTTTGTTTCTTTTTATCTTATTAGATCCTTCATTGACAAAGCTAAGGTTTCCCACATTTCTTTTGCACTTAACATAGCATGGACTTTGGCAATCTCCTCTTTAGATAAAGCATATATTAGAATATGCCTAACTCTAGCATTCAACTGGTATTTATACTTTTGCTCTTCAGACCAAGTATTCCTTGGTAGGAACTTACCACTGACATTAAGTAAGGAAGAAATGCCCATATAATCTCTACCCGATCAATATGGCAATACTCAAGAAAAGCAATCATCTTAAGTTTCCATAATTCAAACTTTTCTCCCTTAAAAAGAAGGGATTGAAAATTAACACCTTAACCTTCAAAGTCCATAGAGTTTATCAAAATCATTTCCTCTTGTCCTGTTAAGAACTAATCTCAGAGGTTAACTCTAATACCAACTATAGGTGTTGTTGGATCTAGATGGGATGGAGGGCTAATTGGAGCCTTAGACTCTTTTTGCAACAAATAAAACTAGACTATCTAATAGACTGTCTAATAAGAACAAATCAGATCATCTAGCAAAAAGGTTTAGGCAGACTATCAATCCAACCAAAGCAAAACATCTAGTAAAGCAAAGAGAGAACATCACACAATATTTATCTCTGTTCACCCAAATTTGAGCTACATCCAATAGCCTTAAGCCAACTACTTAAGAGTTTCCAATAACCAAAACACTTGGTTAAAATGAGTAATCAAATCACTCTAGTCACAACAAGTAAACACACCTTTCTAAGTTGAAATGAGTAATTAAACCTCTCCATGTTATCCTTTCTTAACCTCTCCCTAAAATTAAGAACAATAAACAAAAATAAAAAACACTCTCAAAGAGAGTACAGAGAAAGATCACAAGAGTATAAATGTAAAGAATTATAATTCTTTAACACTCAACCCAGAAAATTAAAATGCTCTAAAAGCTCAATCAAATGCTCAATGTATCACTGGTGTTTGAAACAAGATCACTTATATAACTTGAATTGCTTGACTTGCCCTTTTTCCAATTCTCCGCCTTCAATCCTTTTATATAGTTTTTCAAAGATGTCCTTTGATACTTGAATCGGTTAAGTGTGGATTTTGCAAGATCTTCATATCTTTATCTTTTTTTAGGCAAACACTCAAAATAGAAAACTTAGATTTGCAATCTTACAATTAATTTTTTTACTTTGAATATATTTAAGAAACTAATTTGAAAGTATTTTCAATATGAATTAGTAAAACAATTTAAAATAGAATTAGAAAATCTTTTTGTTCAAGATAATACGTGAGGTTAAGTATTTGAGATTTTCAATCAATGGGTTTCTATTTTAGAAAAAGTTTAGAGATATTCACAATATATCACAAAGATATTTGAAAGATATAATTTGTACAAATTTGTTTAAGATAGATTTAAATATATACGAAAAACAGAGTCAAACAAAGTAATCATTTTGATTTTGATATAATATCATTTTGATTGAACATGATTTTAGGGTGCTTATATATGTGTGTGTATATATATATATATATATACATATAAATATATATATATATATATATATATATATATATATATATATATATATATATATATATATATATATATA
>Ga0209489_103653_pt1 | contig 29588 bp, 23 predicted proteins | sample SiratrowhiteBW_FD_187527 | JGI IMG/M metagenome (GOLD analysis project Ga0209489, IMG submission 187527) | Root nodule microbial communities of legume samples collected from California, USA - Siratro white BW (SPAdes) (version 2) | ecosystem: Host-associated > Plants > Roots > Nodule | place...
TCTAGCTTAAGCTGCCATATCTAGCTTAAGCTCAACAAACACATTCCTTGTGGATTCGACACTCGTACTTAATTTTCTATATTACTTATTGACCTGGTATACTTGCCAGAAAAGATCAACACATAGTGGTATCTTCACCCGAAATGGCCAAAGAAGTGATGAAAACACATGATATCATCTTTGCAAATAGGCCTCACGCGCTTGGTGCTGATGTTATCACTTATGGCTCTAAGGGCATGACCGTCAGCCCTTATGGATCTTATTGGAGGCAGATGAGAAAGATTTGCACGATGGAACTACTAACACCAAAGCGTGTTGACTCCTTCAGATCAATCAGGCAACAAGAGTTGTCAAATTTTGTCAAGGAGATATCTTTGAGTGAAGGGTCACCTATTAATCTCAGTGAGAGGATTAGTTCTTTGTCATATGGTCTTATATCAAGGATTGTTTTTGGTAAAAAGTCCAAAGACCAAGAGGCTTATGTGGAACATATGAAGGGTGTGGATGAGGCAGTTGCAGGGTTCTCTGTCTCTGATCTGTATCCTTCTATTGGAATTCTTCAAGTTATTACTGGGAGTAGGAGTAGAGTTGAGAAGCTCCATCAAGGAATGGATAGGGTTCTTCAGAACCTTGTCAGTGATCACAGAGACAAAACTTTGTACACACTGGCTTTTGGTGAAGAAGATAGGGAAGATCTAGTTGATGTTCTTTTAAGGCTTCAGAAAAATGGTGATCTCGAACACCCCCTATCAGACACTGTTGTCAAAGCAACCCTTTTGGTATGTTTCTTTAACAGTCTATGCAAAATTGCCAAGTATATAAAATCGTATATTTTTTGTCGTTTGGTTGATGATTGTTTGACACAGTCCAAGTAGATCAATAATACAAGTTTTTGGATATGACAGCAACACATTTTTTATTGCTGATTGAAATCTATTGAAATAAACAAATATCTATCAGATAAAATTTATGATCTGTATAGATGAAAGGATCTCCTCGCTATGAAAGGATCTATTGAAATAAACAAATATCAATCAGATAAAATTTAAGTTATTTGACAGTGATGAACTTTTGGTGACTATTAAACTTTTTAGTGGTGTAACACAGCCTGATATTTCTTTCAGGACATATTCAGTGCTGGAAGCGAAACTTCAGCAACAGTTATGGATTGGGTAATGTCAGAACTGGTGAAGAACCCTGGGGTGATGAAGAAAGTGCAAATTGAGGTAAGAAGGATCTTTGATGGAAAAGGGTATGTTGATGAAACAAGTATTCATGAGCTGAAATACTTGAGATCCGTTATCAAAGAAACATTGCGTCTGCATACACCAGTTCCATTGCTGCTTCCAAGGGAATGCAGTGAGAGATGTGAGATTAATGGGTATGAGATACCAGCCAAAAGCAAAGTGATTGTCAATGCATGGGCCATTGGGAGGGATCCTGATCACTGGATTGAAGCAGAGAAATTTGATCCTGAAAGGTTTATTGATAGCTCAATTGATTACAAAGGTGGTGACTTTGAGTTTATCCCATTTGGAGGTGGAAGGAGGATATGCCCTGGCATCAATCTTGGCATTGTGAATGTTGAATTCTCACTTGCAAATTTGCTTTTCCATTTTGATTGGAAGTTGCCTCAAGGGAAAATGCCTCAAGACCTTGATATGAGTGAATCCTTTGGATTGGCAGTAAAAAGGAAACATGATTTGGTGTTGATTCCTGTCACTCACCATTCACCTACAACTTAAGCTGTCAACACTCTTCTGCATACTTCATCACACTCTCAACTTATTTCCACATCATGCTTAGTTACATTTTCACTCACAGATGTTTCTGTCAAATTTAAAATCTTACTGATATGCTGTAAATGTACTGTTCCAAAACCATCTAATAACTTATTTCTACTTGGAATTCAGTTGATTACACATCTTGATCAGTTTATATCAGACAAACATATCTTTTAACTTTTTTGTTCTTGTTTCTGCATAAAAGGATATTAATTATACATTCAGATTTTATATTACAACCTTGAATATTGGAGTATAAACATGTATGGTGATGAATCTTGATAACCGTTATCTTATATGTAAGTTGTGATAAAAAACATATATATTCTATATTAACATTTGGTTTCCATTTTGTCGTTTTTATTATATGAATGCATGCATTTTTTTGTACAGAATACGTGTGCTGTGAAACTGTATAAAATGATTTTTAATATTTTTACCCACACAATACTGCTAATAAAATATTTAAATATGATTCATGAGATTGACCTTTTGATATGAGAATTATGTTTAAAACCAGTTTGTTAGTGTTTTCGCTTCAAAATATTATTTTGTAAAGCGGTGTTAAAAAATTATAAATAAACGCATACAAATTTAATTTGTTAAACATATTTAGACTGAAAAAACATATACCCTCACATGTTTGTGGTTTTAAGTTTTTCATGAAAATGTGAAAGTCGTATACGTCGAGGGAGAAAATTTTCAAACTATATTTTTTAATATATATATACTTGATAGAAGTATCGTAATTATTAAAAGGATTTGATACAAAACAGACTTGAAATGTTGAATATATTTTTTACTACATTTATACTAATTAAATATTTCCTAACAAGAAATATATATGTAAGAATATTGTTGAAAATAAATAGCTTAAAAAATACTTCTATAGTCCTGGAACGATGATGGTTTACTTTATTTTATATATTTAAAAATCTAAACGTTACAATTTTAATTAATCATGATTTAAGTTACATAAATACATATGACTGTTGGTATTTCGCTGTTGTTAAACATATTTAAATAATCATGATTTTTGTCTTTTACTTACCTATGTTAAATTAAAAGGAACATGGTCCTACATTGGGTTCTGGTTGTGTCCGTGGTTACGTTATTTTATATATTTAAAAATTTAAATATTACAGTTTTAATTAATAATGATTTTAAAGTTACATAGATACTGTAACAATTTTAAAAATAAATTTAAATTTTAATGAGTGTTGTACTGCCCTCAACTACCCTCACCTGAAATATTCTGGTCACTTATACTGTCTGTTCACTACCCTCACCTTCTTCCTTCCCTCGTTTTCCCCTCAAAAGTTTGCATCTTTTTCGATTTTCATGGCATTTCAACCAAAAATCGAACCTGGGTCATCGCCTAGGACCATGTCTACCAAGAAAGGCTACAGTGAAATGAGCATCTCTGATCTCGTTTCAGTTCTCCGTGTTGCCTATCAAACGGAGGATTTTGATCATGTCGAACAAGAGTTGGTGAAGAGGGAAGCGAAGCTTAGGGCGGAGATTGGGCCGCTGCGGGAGAAGATTGAGCTGGAGAGGCTCAAGAGCATTGAAGCAGAAGAAAGATTGAAAAGCAGAGAGGAACAATGTGAAAAGGGGAAGAGGGCCCAAGAGCGTTATGAACAGTTGTTGAAGGAGGTGAAAAAAAGTGGCTTGGTTGATAAAAGTTCTATTGAGGAGTTAAGGAAAAAGAACGGTGCTTTGGAACGTGAAGTTTTGGAGCTGAAGGAGTTCAAGAAAAAAAAGCTAGATGAAGGCAAATCTGTGGCTGAACTGAGGGCAAAGATCCGTGTGTTGGAGCAGGAGAAGGTTGTTGGGGACAAGGGTGCTCTTGGTTCCCTCCACATGAAGAACATTGAACTGGAGGAAGCAGTTAAGAATAATTTGAGTGTGATAGAGGGGTTGATGACTGAAAACGGTAAATTGAGAGATGAGAACAACGAACGTAAGACATTGTTTGAGTCGTTGGAGAAGAAATATAGTGAACTCCGTGCCAGTGTTGTGAAGTTGGAAGATGATATAAAGGTTTTGACGAGTGAAGATGCCTCTGATTGTGGGAACACTAAGCCTGGAGTTTCTTATGCTGTCAAAGATGAAGAGGTTATTGATTACTACGAGCTTGAAAATGACAATGGGGAGCCTCTTCCTTTCCAAAGGACTAAAGATACTCATTGCTCTAAGTCTCCCAAAAAAGGGAACAAGGATGATGCATCGGGTATGGAAATGAAAATTCTTTTCTGTTCCTGTTGTTTTCCTTAGATGTTCAACTCATGGTTTGATTTGTGGAGTTCTGGTTACTCTATAAGATATGAGGGTCATAATTTTAAGCTGTGACATTGAGGTTTTCTTCTGCATTGTGTCCTATTATTATATTTTGTTTTTCCCTTAGAAAACTGCAATCAGAGAAGTATAGTGTTAACATATACTTCTAGTGCCTGCAGGGGTAAAATTGAAATCAGAGAAGGTGACCATAGACCTCAGTGATGATGATGATGGTGATGATGTTGTTGGGTGTACTTATCAAAGATTGCATAGAGAGATTGCTCAAACTATTGGAGAAAATGAACATCCACAAAGGGCTGAAACGATCAAAAGAAAACAAGCTTCTGATATTTATATTTCCTCATCTTCATCCGATGAAGGTTTAGTTCAGATCCCTCTAAAGAAAAATAAAACTACACCGGCCAGTTCTAATATACACTCTTTGCCAGGGTAAATGGGACAATGGCCTACTTCAAATATCCTCACTAGTCATATGCTCATTTGTTTGGTTATATTGAAAACAACTAACTCAGCCTTTTGTTTGTCTGCAGATACTTCCTCACTGGCAGAATCTAGAGCAGGTTATTCTCTAGCCAATCTTATATGTGAAACCTTAGTTAGTTCCTAGTTTAAAAGTGCTGGCTTCTTGGAATTGTATATGTAGCTATAGTAGTCACACTTTTTGTCTTTTGGAGTAAAAATTACTTTGGTACGAAGTATAACTATGTTCTATATGACTGATCTTACTAAAGAATCAGACTTATCACATATTTAGGAAGCTTTCTCTTCCCAATCAAGTTTTTTCATTTTTTTTTTCATCCTCAAAGCTGAAATCCTAGACTTTGTTTAAAGTATATAAGTTCAGTGTAACTCAGACCAACATGTTTGTCAGAAAGTTTGTATTTATTGAATATACTTTTTGTGTACCTGAATTCTAAACTATCCACTTTATCTGTTCAATTATAGAGGGATGCATAACGATACATGTATAGACAAAGTTGCATCCTTCCCTAATTATAATAAATTTCTAATGTGTTTCAACTTTGAATAATTTCTACTGATTAGTGTGGAAACTGGTATTTGAAAGATTTGAACTTAGGAAACTTAATTTCCAGATGACAGTGTGGGGTTAGGGAGAAACTAATTGACATTAACAACTAGGCGTGTTCAAAGGAAGCTAACCTAAACTAAGAAAGAGGTAACCAACTGTACTAAACTATAAAGAGAAATAAAATCCTTTTTTTTATATTAAACTTTAATCTAATTTATAGTTCAATTTTTAAAAACAAAATTACTTAAAAAAAGTTTAGTGCACCACTTAAACTATTGTGAGAGTTAAAAAAAAATGCATTTACATAATTATTAACTGTATGTTCTTGAAGTTCCGACCATTGTAATTGAGTTTTCAATTGTGATTTATTTGTTAAATATAAGTTGCCAAATTGGTTTGTAAAGTCTGCTTTACTGTTAAGAATGCATTTTAATATAATAATTATATTGCGCATTCAGACAACTATGTTTTTATGTTAAAAGTACAATTTTCATTACTGATTTGTTTCTTTTTCATACTAAGACTTTGATATTTTTATTAGTTTATTAAATACAATATACCTATAAAATTTTGGTGCCTATTCATTATTAATAAATGAAGTCATATAAATTTGAATTAAACTTAGTTTGAATTATTTTTCAGTTTAATTTAGTTTGGGTAAACTAATTTTTGAATTTACTTAGTCTTGATATATTTTTAATTAAGTTTAATTCATTAATTTTTAATAGCCTATTGGTGCAACTTCTTTACTTTATTTTTTCTATTTTTTTAGCTTTTCAACATATATCTGGGTAAGGAAATATAAACATTTATTGAAATATTAATTTCATGTTTAGTTTGAAAAAGAGAATAGTTTAGTTACCATAACAAGTTTGTTAAAAGAATTATATATTTATTGAAGTATTAGTTTCCAATCTAGTTTCAATTAAAAAAAGATTAGTAACGACAATAATTAAGTTTACTTTTTAAAATAGAAATAATTATCTAAAGTTGTACAATTTATTGTTAAAGTTAACTAAACTATTAACAATCCTATCTGATACTTGTGCGGGTGATTAGGGTGGGTATGGTGGAATTTAAAAATCAATAAATTAATTATTAAGATAATCTTACACTTGAAAAGGAAATTTATAAAAAGTTAAAGTGACAAAAATGTAGTAGGAATACATAAAATGAGTGTTTTAGCACATTTGAAACTGGAATCTTGCAATTAATTGAAAAAACCTTCATACTTATTTAGCACATGTCTCTACCAAACATATATTACGAAAGAAGGGGATAATTAATCTATAAAAACAAAAATGGCTATGCATTCTTTTTTATTTATTTCCTCCATTATTATTCATGGAATGCTGTGTAAAATAGTGTAAAAGATGAGATGACTAAAAGAGGATATAGCTAATTTTGTTCATTGTAGATATCGATTACAGATAAAGAAATAATCATAAAGTCACAAACGTTTTGAGCTAGTATTAATTGAAGTATAAAAAAGACTATAAAAAACCTAAAATAAATTGCATCCATAACTTCCATGACTATATACAATGATATACCATCATATCCATACCAAGAATTGTTTCATTCCAAAAATGACACAAGCTGATTTTAACGAACTCCTGAATTAATTAATATTTGTCTCAAGTGGGTTAGAACTCACGACTTCAATCACCGAACAATTGGTGATTTCTTTTTTCTCTCACGATCCTTTAACCAAGATAACAAAAATACCAATTTAAATGACATTAAATATTAAATTAAATAACATAAAGAGAAATTGTGACAATAGATGCTTTTTTCAAATGATCTTTAGTCGATGTGCACACAACACGATAAATGTACAAAATGTTTCTCCAACAAATCTAACCTATGATGTGGATACTGGCACTTCAGCATTTACATGCCTAACTTCTTCAACTACTACTCTAACAAAATTATCTTCAAGTGATAATGTGTGGATCGCCGGAGCTACAACATATACTCTCCCAATCACCATCACCACCATACGAGGATGATCTCAATAAACAACTTACACTGATATTTTATCAGTGATTGTGTCCTCCTCATCCTCAACAATATAACGCCCTTTTGTGCTAACTCTCTCATATGTAGGTACTATAGATCTTGCTGCAGATGAGTGTGCTACTGTGTGATGTCCATAGATTCGAGCTTTTGGTCAAATTCTCGTCTTAATTCATCTCTTACTTCATTTGTGACTTGTGTTCTGAGTTGAGCAACTAGCTCCTCCATCATTTGTGGACTCATAGATGAACTAGAACGAGGAGCTGGTCCAAAATACTGTCTTATTCCCACACCAGACCCAGCAGTCCGGACACGACCAGGATGCTCTTTGGTACCAATAGCTGTTGTCAATATATCATGTTTTCCTAGGCTGACAAAACTTCCCTGTGAACTTTGCTCCACTAGGGAATCCTATAAAAGATAATACAATATGTCAATATTAATTACTAAAAGCAAGACATTATATATAATGAATTTATTATTAACTTACAATCCGTTGAGCAATCTCTTTAGACTTTGCAGATGTCATCTGCCCTCCCGGTTTAGTCCTAGCCAACTTCCATTTCTCATGTCGACTAAGAGGGGATGGAGGACCACCAACATCATTTGAAGATGAAGTATTTTGTAATTTTCTGAACTTTTCTTCCATCATCTTCCTTTCCAATAAATCATACCCCCCTCGAGACAATCGGTGGGGGGTGACATTCATATGGGATATGTCTTGCGCTTTCCTCCTCTTATCCTACAAAATAAAAAATACCCTTTGTGTTATTCAGTTGTGACATTATATGATTTAATTAAGTTATGATAAAAAAAAATAAACCTGCCAAGAGGGGTCCTCTCTAGTTTGGACAAATTGTGTCCAAGTCTCTTCATCAATGTCATATTTTTCACAAGGGGACTTCCCCTTGTATTTTCCATAAATGTAGAAACTAGTCAAGCTTGTTTTGAATTGTCTCCATTTTATGGCAATGGATGACATAATCTTCTTCCTAATGAAGCTAGAGGTTTCAAATTCAAAGTTTGTCTGCAAAATAAAATAAATAAGTCGTTAAACATAGAACAAAAAAATTCATCATGTAATTAACCTTTAAATTAGTTACTTACACGAAGATCCTGCCAAATCAAATTTTTGTCTGCTTCAGTCACATGATTCCAGTCTGGAACCAAAATAGAGACCTTCGATCGTGCTAAGACACCCAAATAAGTGACAAATCGGGCCTGATTAGGGCCTGAAGCCCTACCAGTCTGAGGATCTATGTCAACTGGGACTCTCACACCACCAAGATGACTAATGGTAAGAGCTCTCAAGCGTGTAGCTTCTCTAGTCTTTTTTGATGAATCAGCCATGACCTAAAAAAGAAAATAAAAAATATTTAATATATAACAAAAAATAACAAAAATAAATGTTCAAATTAAATATAATCAATGTTCAAATAAAATAAAATTAAATAAAATAAATAAATAAATAAATATTATTATTTGTATTATGAAAGTGTTACAATGATTTAAATTTTGTAGATGAGTTATCTAAGTAACCGATGTAATATTCCCTTCGCCACAATCCAAATATCCTATTTGATGATTCAAACGCTCCACATTCTACCTCGGTTGTGTGCCGCAACAGATGTAGAACGTGGCCTCTATTATATTGATTGCCCCACACCAACTGATGCAATATATACAAAGCTAAATTTTAAATTAATATTTTTTTGTTTTGGGTTGGACAAGCATTTTCTACATACATTGTTCACTACAACCGGTGCTTATTATATCTGTTCATGCACCATCAATGTAATATTTCATAATTTCAAAAATACCATTGCACATCGTTTTGTTTCAACTCTTAATTCATTACTCTCAATATATAAGACCTGGAGCAAAGCGAAATAGTGAACAACGGTTCCGAGAAGTGAAGAAAACTCTACCTTTTAGTTATAAACACAAGAAAGTATTTTAGTCATTTCTTTTAGTTGATGGGGGTTGACGGGGATGCATGTTCAAATATTACAGGATACTGACATTTAACAAGACAATAATAAATTTGAATTTACCTCCCGAGATGCATTAGACTGAATCTGGACAAACTGCCTCCACGTATCCTCGTCGATACCATATTCATTGCATGGAGTCATTCCTCGGTTAATTTTGTCCTCATTCAAAGCCCACTGCGTAGTGAGTGTGGATTTAAATTGTCTCCACATGCATGCAATTGAAGATAATGTCTTTTCCCTAACAGCTTCAGAAGGTACTATCTCAAAGTGTGCCTACATACATAAATAAATTCCATTTGAATATACTAAATAGGGATAAATGCATATATAGTATAAATAACTTCAAATCAAAACTGCTTACCAAAATATCATCCCAAAGCAACTTCTTCGTTGACTCCTTCACTTGATCCCATGAAGCATGCAAAATTGACACCTTTTCACGTGCCAATGTACCTAAATAGCTACTGAATATCTCACTGTTCGGGCCTGATGGTCTCCCTGTAGCTGCATCAATGTGGACAGGGAGCCTCTCTCCACGAATGTGTTTGACAGTGAAGGCTGAAGAAGCTGGTGGACTAGTCAAGTACCAGTAGTATGCATTCAAATAATTTTGAGAGTTAAACACACCAATTATCATAATACAGTTATTAAATGCATATTTAAATGAAACATATATTATGTGTTGTACAAACAAGCATGACTTAGATTGAAATATTCTCCAACATGTCTTCATCATGATCAGTATGACTAGTATTTACAGTGTCTTCATTAGATTTAGGCCTCATCATCTAAGGGAAACTCAAAACAGATTTAGAAAACATTAAAACAAACTTGTGAATTTTAAACACACCAAAATAGCAAGGGCCAAACACTTCAGGTCTCAATTCCAACACATACAAACAAAAAGCAACAATAATTTCAATGCAGTATATATGTCTTTCGAAGCCACAAATAATTGGCTGGAGCTCACACTCTGGTCTTATAATTTAAAGCGAATAGTTCATCATAGCATTCAATCAAAACATGCTAGATCAAACAAATTTCTTAAATAATAGAGAGAGCGAGAGAGTTTGAGGACATACCTAGATTGGTGTGAGAGAGACACCGATGGTGAGGAAACCGAGGGAGTGCCCGGTGTGGGAGTTGCCAATGGTGCTAAACATGGAAGAAAAAGTAATATACATCATAATGAAAATAAAAGTAATGAAATTATTCAGATAAAAGATAAAATTTGATTAGGAGAGAAAACTCTACTTAATATAAAGTGTGACTACCATAGCTAGATATACAATTCCAACATTCTCATATTGGTTAGAGGACTTACTTCTCCTCTTTACTGGGAGATTATCTACTTCAAAAAAATCGGCAGAGGGTGTAGATGTGGAAGTAGAAGCCTGAATATCAGAAGCACGTTTTCTTTTGAGCATTTCAACCCTCTGTAGATGTTCATTATCTGAAATTATTTGAGACGTAGTTTTCTCTCCATGCAATCCTTGTGATGTACACCTAGCAGCAGCAGCATCATCATCATGACCTTGGTCCATGATCTCCTTTTCCAATTTGAATTTTACCCCTGCAGGTACAAAAAAGATGTGTTAAAACGTAACATTATTTTGCTAACTGTATATACTTAAGGCAAAAGCTAGGAGAATGAAGACTAGTAGATTTTGTAATACAAGTAAACAAGATTGGATGATGTGAGCAGTGTACGTTCTTAAATTGTGTCTACTAATAGTTGCAAAATATGATGAGTTTTTGAGTATTTTAATGTAATATGGTTCAGTCATCAATTAATCTAGTTTGACCAAGAATTGCTTGCCTCACCACCAGACCATTTCAATTAATTTACTAAAACATGGTTCCCGCCAATAGCCATTTCCTTCTCTCAATAAGTCCTCATGGTTCTAAATAGCAAAGTGTATTACTCCATTCAGTTTGATCCAATGCAATATTTTTAAAGGAAAATATATAAATGTAAATCTGTATTATAAATGTAAGGAATGCAAAGAGAACAGAAGCTTCATTTCCATACCTAATGTACCTACAGCATCATCCTTGTTCCCTTTTTTGGGAGACTGAGCAGTGTCAGTATCAACAGAGTAGTGAGTATCTTCATTCCTTTGGAAAGGAACAGGCTCCCCGGTGTCATTTTCAAGCTCATGGTCACCAACATCCTCTTCGTCTCTGAAAGCGTAAAAAACTCCAGGATTAAGCTCCACTTCAGTGTTCTCACAATCAGAGGCACCTTCACTCATCAAAAGCATAGTATTCTCTTTAACCTTCACATCACTGACACGGAGTTCTCTATATCTCCTCTCCAAAGATTCAAATAATGTCTTAAGTACGTGCTTCTCGCTTGTCAATGTACTATTTTCATTCCTCAACCCCTCTGTGACAGTCAAATTCTTAGTAACTGCTTCTTCTAGTTCAATGTTCTTCATGTAAAGAGAATCAAGAGCATTCTGGTCCCCAACCTTCTCCTCCTCCAACACACGGATCTTGGCCCTTAGTTCAGCCACACATTTGCCATCATCTACCATTTTTTTCTTCAACTCCTTCAGCTCACAAACTTCACGTTCTAAAGCAACGTTCTTTTTCCTTAACTCCTCAATAGAACTTTTTTCAACCAAGCCACTTTTTTTCACTTCCTTCAACAACTGCTCATAGTGCTCTTGGGCTCTCTTCCCCTTTTCACATTGTTCCTCTCTGCTTTTCAGTCTTCCTTCTGCTTCAATACTCCTGAGCCTCTCCAGCTCAATCTTCTCCCGGAGCGGCCCAATCTCCGCCCTAAGCTTGGCTTCCCTCTTCACCAACTCTTCTTCAACTTTATCAAAATCCTCCGTTTGATACGCAACACGCAGAACTGAAACGAGATCAGAAATGCTCATTTCACTGTAGCCTTTCTTACGGGTTGTAGAAATGGACCTAGGCGAGGACCCAGGTTCGGTTTTGGGTTGAAATGCCATGAAAGTCCAAAAGACGCAAACTGTTTTGAGGGGGAAACTAACGAAGGAAGAAGGTGGTACTATGTTACCTCTGGTGCAAGTAAACTTGGTATGAAGAAATGGAATTTGAGGTGCAGAAAGAGAGTTTGTTTTCAGAATGAGAGAAAGAAGGAACAAAGGAAGTGTGATTTGAAACGTCCCTGGCTATGCTTTGTTGCCGCTGGTTTGTAAGTAAGAAGATGGAGTGCAAAATGTGGAACAGGGAACAAATGGAAGATTTCCAAGATACAATTATTATCTATAATTTTGTTTATTTCAATAATAATTATAATATTATTATTATAAGTTGAAAAAAATTTTAAAAGTTTATTTTAAAAATATATATTATACTTTATAAAGTAATAGAACATTAACATATTCATTATCAATAAAAGTTTTATCTTTCTCTTTCTTTATTTATCTTTTTGAAATAATTAAAATTAAAATATTTATATCTTTTGTTATTATCACAACTTAGTGAAAAAATGACTAAATAGCAAATGAAAGATTTCAATACAAAGTATATATGTTTCACAAAATTAAACATTCCTTATTACGTGAGATCCTTCTTCAATATTACAATGATTGTAATTAAAAAAAAATTAGTGACATCCTCATTTTTAGTACAGCATTTTTTCTTTTTTAATTTATTTTCAAAGTAATTACTCCATTCGAAAATAATGCATTTATGAAAGAATAAAATATAGTAAACTATCATCATTGTAGTAGGAGGGGAGAAGTAATTTCTTTAAGTTATTTTTATTCATCAATATTCTTACATGTGATTAAAGTTTTCTACAAATATTACATCTTCGTGAAAAAACTTAAAACCTCAAACATTACATGTAAGAATTATTGTGAAGGTATATTTGTGCAATGAATAGAAATTTGGAAAACATGTATATATGTTTTCAGTTGTGAAGGTAGGTGTTTTTTTCAGTCTAAAATATGTTTAGCAAATTAAATTTAAACATATTTATTATGTGTTTATTTCTAATTTTTGTAACACCGCCTTACAAAATATTATTTGCAGCGAAAATATTAACAAACTAGTTTTAAACATATTTTTCGTATAAAAAAAATTTATATATTTTATTACCAGTACTTTGTGTGTAAAAATATTAAAATCAATTTTATACAGTTTTCACATCACATGTGTTCTGTACCAAAAAAATGCACGCATTTATATAAAGTTATCATTCATATAATAAAAAAAGACAAAATGGAAACCAAATGCTAACATAGAAGATATGTTCTTTTAGTAAAATTCACATATAAGGTAATGATCATCAAGATCTATCCATTATACATGTTTATAGATTCCTAAGGTTGTAATATAAAATTTGAATGTATAATCAATATGCGTTAAGAGAGTAACTTTTCAAAAGAGTTTTATCATCATTCCTTATTCATCTCTGTACTTCGAAACAAATATTGACATAACATGTTTGATAGTATCTTTTTATCATCAGTTCTCATCGTTTTGTACCATAGACTCACTCTTGACAACTTTCATGTCATCTTTGTTACCAATACATCAATATGTAAATTAAAATCCAAGTAAAGTGACATTATGAGGTTTAAATCTTGCATCACTTAATAAAAGAACACAAATAAGTATATTTTTGAAAAAATTAAAATGAAAATAAATTAGACTTTGTTGAAATAGACCATTCATTGTAATAAAAAAGTGGTGGATATGAAGCCCTTTGAATGGGACATAGAGGCATTACAGTGTACTTTGTTCTGTGTTCTCTCGTCACCATTTATGAGAACAACAGTCATCCACTATCAGCGAACGAAATTAGAAAAGTAACTTAAATTCAGATTTTATGGAAAACAATTTAAGATGATATTTTTAAAAATAATTAATAATTTAAGAATTAAAAACCTATATCTGGTTAAGGAAATATAAACATCTATTGAAATATTAATTTCATGTTTAGATTGAAAAAGAGAATTGTTTAGTTACCATAACAAGTTTGTTAAAAGAATTATATATTTATTGAAGTATTAGTTTCCAATCTAGTTTCAATTAAAAAAGATTAGTAACTATAATAATTAAGTTTCATTTTTTAATATAGAAATAATTATCTAAAATTGTACAATTTATTGTTAAAATTAACTAAACTATTAACAATCTTATCTGATGCTTGTGTGGGTGATTAGGTTGGGAATGTTGGAATTTGAAAATCAATAAACTAATTACTAAGATAACCTTAAACTTGAACAGAAAATTTATAAAAAGTTAAAAGTGGAAAAAATGTAGAAGGAATACATAAAATGAGTTTTTTTTTTTAACACATTTGAAGCTGGAATCTTGCAATTAATTAAAAAAACCTTGGTATTTATTTAGCATATTCTTTGCAAAACATATATGGCCAAAAAAGGGGATAATTAATCTCTAAAAACCAAAATGACTATACATTTTTCTTTATTTATTTTCCTCAATTATTATTCAATGAAAAGCTGTGTAAAAAAGTCTAAAAGATGAGAAGACTAAAAGAGGAAACAACTAATTCTGCTCATTGTAGATATGGAATACAGATAAAGAAATAACCATAAAGTCACACAGTTTTGAGCTACTATCAATTGAAATTTAGTATCTGAAATTAAAAGAAGTAAAACAAATATTGAGCATCATGGTTTTTGATCCTCTCTTCTTGCATGTGCATCAAAAGGCCTCGGAGAGCCACATTAGAGCTTACATTGTACTAAATATAGCTAAACACCGATGTTTGGAGTCATCAAAGATGTCCCTTTGAACCCTTTATTGGAGCTATTACATTTGCTTTAGTTCTTTTTCAAGAGAAGCAATGCGTTTGTCATTTGCATCAATTTTCTGTCTCAGACTACCATCCTCAGTCTCATCTTCTTTACTTAAGCTCCAGTCCCATACAATCTACAACATTCAATTTGTTATTGTCACGAAAGACATAATATAATTTCCTCATTATAAACAATAGACAACACACTGAACAGTACGTACCTCGTTGCATGCAAATGCTGCGTGTAATTTGGAGGACCTAACTTTCACGCAATGCCATTCAATAAACCCCGGAAAAGAAATAATTCGACCCATTCCCACATGTTGAACAGCCCACAACTATAGTAAAAAAACATATGTCAAATTTTCAACCATTATTTCCAAAAAAACATAATCTAAAACCACATTATACATGTTTTACAATGAACAAAGTTACACTAACCTGCAATACGGCGACACACCCAGCCAAGTGTAGATTGCTTGCATTCTTCTGCGTGCGGAATACTTCGGAAGCATGATTTAGACTCCTAACTAGTAATGCATGCACTGCTTCCCCCCAATTGTACAAATGCAAATGCTCTAACCTATCTAACAAACTAAGTGGATAGATACAAACCTCCATAGATGTTAGAGGAAAATAAAAAGCAGCAAATGCAAGTAATATATATAACCTACAAAAGTCATCTACATGACTTTTATCATTTATTTCTTTTTCACTCAGTTTCTCAACAATAGTATTAATTGTTATAGCCTCCCTCTGAAACAAGTTTTTTACCAAACCTTCATTATCGTAGCCCAACCTAACCGGTTTTCCGGTTATACCCAACCCTACTCCCATATATACATCTAAACCAGAAAAAGGGACTAAATGTTGTCTAATCCGGAAACATTTATGATCAGTAGACCATCGACTTATCAATTGCCGCAGCAAGGCATCAGAAAGCTGTATTGGTTCTTCCAAGCAAAGAAGCCACTTAAAGGGAGTGCTTTCCAACTTTTTCCGTTGGAACGCAGTCATTCTACGATTAATTTGCACAATCTGATCCGTTTCAAGTCCATGCCTAACTCTCTGCAAATACCAAACAACGAACAAGTTACTATGTTTCATGCACTTGGACATTTTAACACCAAGTCAAATTTTCCACATTACTTGCCTTCAATTCTTTAGCAAAATCAGCAAACCTATTTTCCACATTCCTTGCCTTCAATTCTGTAGCAAAAAGAGAAAACCTTTTTCTAGCCGCATGTGTATGATCACCAAACTGCTCAACAACAAAATCCATGCATTACTTAAAATATGTTCAACACACAATCTCATGTCCACATCATCCAACTAGGGTAAGCACTAATTACTAACTGCATAAATTCAATAGAGAACATTAATATACTGCCTAATTTCATTATATTAACAAGTTAATACAAAACCAAATCAAAAACACAAACAACCACAAACCACCCGGAAATAAATGCAGTTTACCAACTACACACATAAGTGCAAAATCTCCACCAACAAAACTGATGTAGGGAGCAAAGTGCAGTCGAAATAATGAATAATTGATGCAGAAAATAATTGCCTTATAATTAATACAATTAACTAATTACCTACAATTACTGACATTTAACAAAACAATAATAAATTTGAATTTACCTCCCGAGATGCATTAGACTGAATCTGTACAAACTGCCTCCACGTATCCTCGTCGATACCATATTCATTGCATGGAGTCATTCCTCGGTTAATTTTGTCCTCATTCAAAGCCCACTGCGTAGTGAGTGTGGATTTAAATTGTCTCCACATGCATGCAATTGAAGATAATGTCTTTTCCCTAACAGCTTCAGAAGGTACTATCTCAAAGTGTGCCTACATACATAAATAAATTCCATTTGAATATACTAAATAGGGATAAATGCATATATAGTATAAATAACTTCAAATCAAAACTGCTTACCAAAATATCATCCCAAAGCAACTTCTTCGTTGACTCCTTCACTTGATCCCATGAAGCATGCAAAATTGACACCTTTTCACGTGCCAATGTACCTAAATAGCTACTGAATATCTCACTGTTCGGGCCTGATGGTCTCCCTGTAGCTGCATCAATGTGGACAGGGAGCCTCTCTCCACGAATGTGTTTGACAGTGAAGGCTGAAGAAGCTGGTGGACTAGTCAAGTACCAGTAGTATGCATTCAAATAATTTTGAGAGTTAAACACACCAATTATCATAATACAGTTATTAAATGCATATTTAAATGAAACATATATTATGTGTTGTACAAACAAGCATGACTTAGATTGAAATATTCTCCAACATGTCTTCATCATGATCAGTATGACTAGTATTTACAGTGTCTTCATTAGATTTAAGCCTCATCATCTAAGGGAAACTCAAAACAGATTTAGAAAACATTAAAACAAACTTGTGAATTTTGGTTTTCTTGAAAATCTCAAATCTTTTGAAAATGGCACCCGTTTCAAGTTTTGGGTTGAAATGACATAAAAAATGAAAAGATTAATCTAAAATTTAATGAAAGAAACCTACTCAGTCTTCAAAACGAATTTTAAATACCTAAAACTAGGATTGTAGAAGGCCGTTGCACGTCAAAGTTCATAATGAGTCAAAATCTAAGCTTTTAGACCTTGAATTAACTAATTTTTGGTAAAAATGAACCTACTAATCTAAAATGTGTTATGTAACTATGATGATTATAATGGACAACTAGAGTTTGTTGATATAAAGTTATGGAAAAAAGATTGTATACCAAAATCCCCTCTATGTCTAGTGCTAAAGTTAACCCTTTTTACAATTCTAGTAATTTTTAAGTAACCTAAAATCGATAGATTTAACCATTTTTACCTTAGGCCTTTTGTTATGATAGTTTGAGTTTGAACTAAATTGTATTTTTAAAACTAATTCCATTTGCTTATAATGTATTTACTTAAAACTAGATCACGCTTTCCAAGTCTTATTGTTAGTGCTTGCACTTGAACTTTGAATGGGATAGTTGCTTCAACAAACACATATTCACTCATTAATTGAATATAAAACAATCATACAAAGAGAAATGTGAGGCTTAGTCCTCAATATTACTCCTAGGAATCAAATGTGATCCCCTATGTGACGAAACCACCATTCAGACAAATCTACCCGAAATTGACCAACATAACATCTGTAATTGTCCTTTTCCAAAATTTTAAACACACCAAAATAGCAAGGGCCAAACATCTCAGGTCTCAATTCCAACACATACAAACAAAAAGCAACAATAATTTCAATGCAGTATATATGTATTTGCAAGCCACAGGAGCCCACACTCTCCGTCTTATAATTTAAAGCGAACATTTCACCATAGCATTCAATCAAAACATGCTAGATCAAACAAATTTCTTAAATAATAGAGAGAGAGAGGGAGAGTTTGAGGACCTACCTAGATTGGTGTGAGAGAGACAGCGAAAGTGAGGAAACCAAGGGGGTGCCCGGTGTGGGAGTTGCCAATGGTGCTAAACATGGAAGAAAAACTAATATACATCATAATGAAAATAAAAGTAATGAAATTATTTAGAAAAAGAGATAAAAATTTGATTAGGAGAGAACTAATCTAAACTTTCACATATAATATTGGTTAGATAACTTACTTCTCCCCTTTACAGGGAGATTATCTGTTTCCAGAAAATCAGCAGAGGGTGTAGATGCGGAATTAGAAGCCTGAATATCAGAAGCACGTTTTCTTTTGAGCATTTCAACCCTTTGTTTATTTTCTGAAACTATTTGAGAGATAGTTTTCTGTCCATGCAATCCTTGTGATGTACACCTAGCAGCCGCAGCAGCATCATCATGATCACCAAAATCCTCTTCATCTCTGAGAGCGTAAGAAACTCTAGGATTAAGCTCCACTTCAGTGTTCTCACAATCAGAGGCACTTTCACTCATCAAAAGCATAGTATTCTCTTTCAACTTCACATCATTGACACCTAGTTCGCTATATCTCCTCTCCAAAGACTCAAATAATCTCTTAAGTTCGTGCTTCTCGTCTTTCAATCTACTATTTTCAGCCCTCAACCCCTCTATGAGAGTCAAATTCTTCTTAACTGCTTCTTCCAGTTCAATGTTCTGCATGTTAAGGGAATCAAGAGCACTCTTGTCCCCAACCTTCTCCTCCTTCAACACACGGATCCTGGCCCTCAGTTCAGCCACACGGATCTTTAAAATTTCCAGTTTTTCTTCGGCTTCAATAGTGTTGAGCCTCTCCAGCTCAATCTTCTCCTGGAGTGGCCCAATCTCCGCCCTAAGTTTGGCCTCCCTGTTCACCAACTCTTCTTCAACTTCATCAAAATCCTGCATTTTATATGCAACATGCAGAACTGAAACAAGCTCAGAAATGCTCATTTCATTGTAGCTTTTTTCATTGGTGGTAGAAATGGACCTAGACGAGGACCCAGGTTCGGTTTTGGATTGAAATGCCATGAAAGTCCAAAAAACGAAAACTGTTTTTGAGGGAAACGAACGAAGGAAGAAGGTGGTACTACTAAGTAAAGTTGGTACTAAGAAATGGAAGAATGAGAGTTAGTTTTGAGTATGAGAGAATGAAGAAACAAAGGAAGTGTGATTTGAAACGTCCCTGGCTATGGTTTGTTGCAGCTGGTTTTTGTTGAGAAGCACAAAATCGGCGTTACTCAGCAGAGGGTAAGGAAGAAGATGGACTGCAAAAAGCGGAACAGGAACAACATAGGGAAGAGAAAGGAATAAATACCAAATGAAAATTTCCGAGATTCAAAAAACCTTTAATTTGATAGCGACGTTTCAACCGTAAATAATTATTATATTTAATTTTTTTTATTTTAATATTAATTATAATATTACTATTATAATTTGAAAAATAAATTTAAAAAATACATATTATATTTTTAGTTAAAAAAATAAAGTAATAAAACAGTAACATATTCATTATAAATAAAAGTTTATCTTTCTCTTTCTTTATTTTTTTAAATAAATTAAAATTAAAATATTTATAGTGAAAAAAATGACTAAGTAGCAAATGAAAGATTTCAATACAAAGTTGAGTATATCTTTCACAAAATTAAATATTTTTTATTAGGTTATATGCTTCTTCAATCCATGACTGTAATATAATAACACTGTTTGAAAACAATACATTTATGAAAGAATAAAATATAGTAAACGATCGTCATTGTACTAGGTAGAAGTAATTTCATTAAGCTATTTTTATTCAGCAATATTATTACATTTCATTAAAATTTTCAATGTATACAAATATTACATTTTCTTAAAAAAATCAAAATCCCAAACATTACATATAAGAACTATTGTAAAGTTATATTTGTCCAACGAAAAAATTTCGAAAACAGTTTTTCAGTGTTGAAATATTGTTTTTCAGTCTAAATATGTTTAACAAAGAAAATCTGAATATATGTATTAGGTGTTTATTTATATTTTTTTAACACCTTTATACAAAATTAATTATATATCAGAGACCTGAAATTTATATTTAAGTCTAAAATATTATAAATTATTATAATCTAATTGAAAATATAATACTCATTGTTTTTTTATTTTAATTCTGATTGTAATAAACATTATATGTATAATATTAACTTTTTAAAGCATATATATAATGTATATTTTTTTATATGTCGAATTTGTTATTAATCAAAATCAAAATTTATGAGTTTTCCATTCTAACTACCTTAAGTCTTACATCTATAATATTCAATAAAATATAAAATTTTATTATAATTTTTGGTAAAAATTACTAATAAAATTTATAAATTGTCTTATGTAATTATTTTATGAAAAATCATAATTTTCTTTAAAACATAACTATTAAAGTCCTTCATGTATTTAAGATTCATTGATTTGTATTTACAATATTTATATTTTCCTTATTCATATTATTCGATATTTCACCAAAAATTTTAATATTATTTTCGAGTTCTTTTTATCTGTAAGTGAACAGTTATTCTTTCTTTATCTTTTTTAATACTGTTGTATGTATACCGATAATTGTTGAGATTTTTTTTATGTCTATTACAATATCAAACTTATATAATCTCTTCTCTGTATGTTAGTTTGTTAGAGTACATCATTGTGCATTGTTTTTTTAAATCGATAATAATACGTATAATATAATTAATCTCTACAAACAAAATTGGCTATGTATTCTTCTTTATTTATGTTCATCAATTATTATTCAATGGAAAACTGTGTAAAAAAGTCTATAAGATGAGAAGACTAAAAGAGAAAATAGCTAATTCTGCTCATTGTAGATATCCATTACAGATAAAGAAATAATCATAAAGTCTTACAGTTTTGAGGTACAATCATAAATTTATATCCTTTTTTATTATCACAACGTAGTGAAATAAAATGACTAAATAGGAAATGAAAGATTTCAATACAAAGTTTAGTATGTGTTTCAACAAAATTAAATATTTGTGACATGCTTCTTCAATCCACGACTGTAATTTAAAAACAAAAATAGATTTAGTGACGTTCTCATCTTTTAATACAACATTATTTTTCTTTTTAGTTTATTCTCAAATGTGAAAATAATACATTTATGAATAATAAAATATAGTAAACTATTACTATTGTACTCATTTTTTTTTATTACATATGGGACTTCACTAACATTTTTTATTTTTATCTATAATACTGTCTAACATGCCTACTGCTCTCAACATTAATGACCTACAAAAAGTCATTAACAATGATTCTTTTTCCCATCACTTTACATATGAGACTCACTATTGGCAACTTTAATGTCATCTTCGTTGACAACTTGTTCATACTCAAGAAAGGAAAAATCTATCACGACACCAACCTCTTACCTGCATCAATAAAATTTACTGTACAGATAAAAAAAATCATAATTAATCTCTTCTCAAAAACACAATACAAAAGGTCGTATAGATCAAATCAGAATCAAATTGATATTTGAATTCTTATTTTCTTAAATAAAATAGTTATGCTTAGTTATTAATTATAGTTTATAAACAAGTGATAAGTACTAAATTAAGTTGACCTCAAAATGTATTGTCATAAAGTATTTGATTTGTGTTTTTATAGTCTCCAGAAATTTAACAATAGTGAATATGTTATTATTGAATTCTCTTGTTTGAAGTTATTTTATATTACCACGAGTTGTCGGAAAGAGACTTCATTTATTCAGATTATTTGAAAATTTTCTCTTGTCAATTGGGTAAAAATTAACACTGATGGTGCTGCTAAAGGTTGTCTAGGTTTTTCAGTATATGCAGATATTTTTCATGATAACAGGAGTGAATGTATAGGTAGTTTTTTCTCTTTTATTGAGGTACAAAATTCCTTATATGCCAATGTTAGAGTCATTTTCGCTATTGAGCTTGGTTGTTGCAGATGTTTCAGACATATTTGGCTTGAGTGTAACTCTTCGCTACTTTGTCAAATATTTAGTTCCTTTAATCTCATTCTTTGGTCTTTGAGAATGAGATGGAGAAAATCTATAAAGTTATGTAAAGAAATTGAATTCAAAGTTTCTGATGTATTCCGTAAGGAAAACCATTGTGCTAACAAATTGACTTTGTTGGGTCTCAAAAATAAGTTAGATTTTAAATTCTATGATGATTTACCTGCTGTTATTAAATTAGATTTTTATTTTCATAATAGGTATCAACCCTCTATGTTTGGTTTTGTTTAGGTTGGTTGAAGAGTGTTTGTCATCTTTTTTTTTATCATGGATTTGGCTTAATCTCCCATAATTTTATATCTTTTCTTTTTTTTTTAATAATATTTTTCATGTCATGACATATAATTTTTTATCTTTGAAGTGTCAACCTATCTGAAATGTCAAAATTCGTAATAATGTCTTATATATAAAAAAAATACGTTATTACATGCATATATGTAAAGAAACTATTTCCGATAATTGTTTTCTTTAAATAAAATTTGTTTACATCTATTTCTGTATTTTGCAATTTTGTTAATAACATAGAGTATTTTTATTTATTTTTTATTTAACATTGACTTTGTTATCACTTTAACGATTCTGATTACACCTTGTATTACGTAGCGGAGTTTTGTTGAAGGCATGCATAACTTGACTTCCTAGAGGACGACGGGGTTATGTATTTTATATGAGGAAAAATTTTCGACTGATGTATTAAGATCATGTTTGCACGAGTTTTCGTAAGAGATATACATAATAAAAAAAATAACTTTCTTCATAACTTAAAATTTAATTTATATAAGGATAATTTTTTCAATTTTTTTATCTTTTATATTTATTTATTTTTTCTAAAAATATTATGAGAAAAATGGTTCAAATGTTTTCTAAGAAATAATTAAAATGATTAGAGTAATGAGAAATTCACAAAATTTTAAATTGTGAGATTGTAACGTGAATTGTAACTTTTTTATATATAAATGATATTGTTTTGATAAGTTGAATGCATGATTGTAATTTTATTATGAAAAAAATACTTCAATTGAATTTCATTTTAATAAATGTTAACATTTATTTTTAATTTATATAATAAGATTAAAAATAAAGCAACATTTAATTATAATAATTTTAATTTGATGGTGACCGAAAAGATATTTTTAAAACAAAATTTTAATTATATTAATTTTTAATTAAAATTAAATATTATTTAAATTAATTAAATCCAGACAATATAAACAGTTAGTGTAGTGATCACTATGAAAAAAATTACCATATACACGTTTATATAATTTTATTTGATAATTATATGATTTTTATTGTGCCACGATTATAGGTATAATTTAAATCACACATAATATATAAAATCAACCATCCTATTAATTTAATTAAAATTTTGATGTTAACTTCCTTGTTTCGTGATTATTCTCCAACAAATTTGCTAATCCTAGATGTGGTGAGATAAGTAATTTACACATTTTTGTCCAAATATATAATTTTAAGTGTTACATAATTACTAAACTTAAAATAGTTTAATTTTTAATATTTTATATTTAAATATTAGTAATTTTAGAAAAATAAAAAAGAGTTATGATTGATTTAGTACAGCATGATTGACTTTAGTAGTTATAGCATTAAAATTAGTATTTAATGTAGGCCAAAACATCTTATAATAAAGTTGAAAATTTACTACTGTATCTTAATTTCACATCACCTTCTAGCTGGCGGGACAACAATAGAATAAATAAAGAATTAGAGACTGTGTTTCTTTTTAATGGTAATTTTTTTTCCAAGCTTGTTCCTTTTTCTGTGTTCTCTGAATGGGACATAGAGGCATTACAGTGTACTTCTGTGTTCTCTCGTCATTTATGGGAACAACAGTCATTCACTATCAGTGAAGCCGCCAATAGATAATCAAAATTTAACACGAAAAGAAAAAACGAAATTAGAAAAGTAACTTAAATTAAGATTTGATGAAAAAACAATTTAAGATGATATTTTTAAAATAATTAATAATTCAAGAATTAAAAATCTATAAATATTGTGTTAAATAGCGGTGAGTTGAGCCAAGGGAAAAAGTAGGGAGAAAAAACTGTGTCTCATATTTGTAATTTTACTTTGCTAAATTTAAAATAGTTAAATATCTAATGTAAGTTGTTTATTAATAAGTTTTTGGAAAAAAAATATAATGTAGAGGTTTTTTACTTGTAACATGATTACCTTTTTTCAGTATTGCCCACGTAAAAGAAGATGTTTTGTTGGATAGTTGGAAATTTAATATTGTATCACAATCGCATGTCACCTTAAAACACGATTCTTGCCGACGAAGTTACCGTCTTCCCAGGGATCATTTTTTTTCTTATGAGTTTCTCTCTCTCTCTGCTTTTTTACTTCACTTCTGACTTCAAATAATCCATCTTCCACACCATCTTACACTGTCCCATTTCTTCCAAGCAAACACCCCATTTTCAAGTTCCGCAAAATACAGTAACTTCTGTTTTTCATCGTTCATTCTAACTGCCATGTTGTCTCTTTTCTTGCCCCTTTCCCACATACACATTTCCAACGATGTTCTCCTCCAACCTGTTTTCCTTCATGGCTTATCCGTCTTCCTCCACCTTCTGTTGCTTGTTGCGGTTCCGCTGTCATTGGTTTGGAAGAAATTCACCACACGTGTAAGGGATGAGTCTAAGGAGAAGCACGACAACACCCTCTTCAAAACGACCTTGTTTTGTTCTCTGGGTGTTTCTGCTTTCAGTTTTATACTTTGTTTGTTCAATTACTTCTACTGGTACTCTAGTGGCTGGTCAGAAGAAGAGCTGGTGACACTTTTGGATTTGGTGCTCAAAACAGTTGCGTGGGGCGTTGTTTGTGTTTGCTTGAGCAAGGGGTTCTTCAGTTCCGGCGAAAGAAGGTTCTCATTCCTTTTCAAAGCTTGGTGCGTCTTGTTCCTCTTTGTTTCTTGCTATTGCTTCGTGGTGGACATTGTGGTTATATCAGAGAGACGCGTTGCTCTGCCAACTCAGTACTTGGTTTCTGATATGGTTTCCACTTGTGTTGGTTTTTTATTCTGTTACGTGGGGTATTTTTTGAAAAACAAAGGCCACGTTCGAGAAAAAGAAAATAACGGTATTCAGGAACCGCTTTTGAATGTTGGCACAAATGATGGTGATGTCTTTAAATCAAACAAGACCAAGGGTGGGGACACTGTTACCCCTTTCTCATATGCTGGCATTCTGAGCCTTCTTACCTTCTCTTGGGTGGGTCCTCTAATAGCTGCTGGCAATAAGAAGATCCTGGACCTTGAGGATGTTCCACAACTAGACAGCAAAGACAGTATTGTCGGTGCTTTTCCAAGTGTCAGAGATAAACTTGAGGCTGAATGTGGCACGCTAAATAGTGTCACCACACTTAAGTTGGTGAAGTCGTTAGTGATGTCGGCGTGGAAGGAGATTCTTTTCACAGCTTTTCTTGCGTTGTTAAACACTTTGGCTTCATATGTTGGTCCTTATCTTATTGACAGTTTTGTTCAGTACCTTGATGGACAACGGCTATATGAAAACCAGGGCTATGTTTTGGTTTGTGCGTTTTTCTTTGCAAAGATTGTAGAGTGTTTGTCCGAAAGGCATTGGTTCTTTAGGTTGCAGCAAGTTGGACTTCGAATTCGTGCACTTCTTGTCACGATGATCTATAACAAGGCCCTGACCGTTTCTGGTCAGTCAAAGCAGGGTCAGGCTTCTGGAGAAATAATCAATTTGATGACCGTTGATGCTGAAAGAGTTGGTGTCTTCAGTTGGTATATGCATGATTTGTGGATGGTGGCTTTGGAAGTTACATTGGCCTTATTGATTTTGTATAAAAATCTTGGGCTGGCTTCAATTGCCGCTTTTGTTGCAACTATCCTTGTTATGCTGGCAAATGTTCCCTTGGGATCATTGCAAGAGAAATTTCAGAAGAAGTTGATGGAGTCGAAAGATACAAGAATGAAGGCCACGTCCGAGATTTTAAAGAATATGAAGATTCTCAAACTACAAGGATGGGAAATGAAGTTTCTATCAAAAATTACTGAGCTCAGGAAAACTGAGCAAGGCTGGTTAAAAAAGTTTGTGTATACAGCAGCCATGACCACGTTTGTGTTTTGGGGTGCCCCCACATTTGTAGCTGTGGTTACTTTTGGTACTTGTATGATTCTAGGGATCCCCCTTGAATCAGGAAAGATATTGTCTGCACTTGCCACATTCGGAATGCTTCAAGAGACCATTTATAATCTTCCAGATACAATTTCGATGATAGCACAAACTAAAGTGTCTCTTGATAGGATTGCATCATTCCTTCGTCTGGATGACTTGCCTTCTGATGTTGTAGAGAAGCTTCCCCGTGGTAGTTCTGATACAGCAATTGAAGTAGTTGATGGAAACTTTTCTTGGGAATCATCTTCCCCTAACCCAACATTGCAAAATATAAATCTTAAAGTTTTTCACGGGATGAGGGTTGCAGTTTGTGGTACTGTTGGATCAGGCAAATCTACTTTACTTTCTTGTGTATTGGGAGAAGTACCAAAGATATCAGGCATCCTTAAGGTTTGTGGAACAAAGGCCTATGTTACTCAATCTCCATGGATACCAAGTGGCAAGATTGAGGATAATATATTGTTTGGAAAACAAATGGACAGGGAAAAGTACGAGAAGGTACTTGAAGCGTGTTCCCTAAAAAAGGATCTGGAGATTTTGTCATTTGGTGATCAGACAATCATAGGAGAGCGTGGAATGAATTTAAGTGGTGGACAAAAACAAAGAATACAAATTGCACGTGCACTTTACCAAGATGCTGATATATATCTATTTGATGATCCCTTTAGTGCAGTGGATGCTCATACAGGCTCTCACCTCTTTAAGGTAACTTGGTTTCATCATTTGGTTTATTATGTGTAATGTAAACTGAGCTACTATATTTTCACACTGCAAAATGCAAATAATCCTTGATATTTTTTACTCTTGAGATTTTGTTCCGCCAACAAAATGACAGTTGCATTATCATGCAAGTGAACCTTTCTATTTTCCGTATGGTAGGAATGCTTGTTGGGCCTTTTAAGTTCAAAGACAGTGGTTTATGTCACTCATCAAGTAGAGTTATTACCTGCTGCTGATCTTATAGTGGTGAGTAGTTCTCGTAATCTAACTGTTATTTATTAGTGTAGAGATAGCTTTGTTTTTAATCTGTCGTGTCATCCTTGTTAGGTCATGAAAAACGGGAAAATTACTCAATGTGGAAAGTATACTGATCTGCTTAATAGTGGAGCTGATTTTATAGAACTTGTTGGTGCACACAAAAAAGCGTTGTCTGCACTAGATTCATTAGATGGAGCAACAGTATCTAACGAAATAAGCACCATGGAAGAAGATTTAAATGTCACAGGTATGAACGGTTTTAAAGAGGAGGCAAGCAAAGATGAACAAAATGGTGAAATAGACAACACTAATAAACCTAAGGGCCAACTTGTTCAGGAAGAAGAGAGGGAGAAAGGTAAAGTTGAGTTTTCAGTCTATTGGAAATGTATCACGACAGCATATGGAGGAGCTCTTGTGCCATTCATATTGTTGGCTCAGATTCTTTTTGAAGGTCTTCAAATCGGAAGCAATTATTGGATGGCTTGGGCAACCCCCATTTCAACTGATGTGGAACCACCTGTTGAAGGAACTACTCTTATTGTGGTTTATGTTAGTTTGGCCTTCGGAAGTTCTTTCTGCATCCTTGCTAGAGCAATGCTTCTTGTTACAGCTGGTTATAAGACAGCTACTATTCTCTTCAATAAAATGCACTTCTGTATTTTCCGTGCTCCAATGTCATTTTTCGATTCCACTCCAAGTGGGCGAATCCTTAATAGAGTATGCATACCTCCTTTTTTTTTTCCATTTTTCTTGATTTTTAAAGATATGAATTTTGTGTATACAATAGTGTGTCTCTTGTCCTTCTTACTGTTCTCTTGCAGGCTTCAACGGATCAGAGTGCATTAGATACCGACATTCCTTATAAAATTGCGTCATTTGCCTTCGTTGTGATCCAACTTCTGGGAATTATAGCAGTGATGTCTCAGGCTGCATGGCAAGTTTTCGTTGTCTTTATACCAGTAATCGCAGTTAGCATCTGGTATCAGGTATTAATGTGAGAGTGTAGACATTGATAATAAGGTGGCATATATATCTTGCGCTGCTTCGTTATTTTTATTTTTTTTCTGATAATGGCTTACCTGCAAAGATTATGTACCATGTTTATTTTTCAGAGTTTGCTCCATCATACAATATTTTATGATGAAATCTAAGATCTTACAAACTTATAACTCTGCAGCAATATTATATTCCATCAGCTCGAGAACTGTCACGTTTAGTTGGAGTCTGCAAAGCACCAATTATTCAACACTTTTCTGAAACAATTTCTGGTACTTCAACCATTAGAAGCTTTGATCAGCAATCAAGATTTCAGGAAACAAATATGACACTGATTGATGGGTATTCTCGGCCAAAGTTCAATATTATTGGTGCCATGGAATGGTTGTGCTTCCGCTTAGATATGTTGTCTTCTATCACATTTGCCTTTACCCTAATATTTTTAATATCTATTCCACCAGGATTCATAGATCCAGGTGTGTTATTCCAATCTGGTAACTCGTTACAAATAAAAAATTTACTCTGCTAATGCAATATGGAATTAAACATATTTTTTTTTCCTTTTAAATGATTTATGTGATTTGAAGGCCTTGCTGGTTTAGCGGTTACGTATGGACTAAATTTGAACATGATACAAGCTTGGATGATATGGACTCTCTGTAATATGGAGAATACAATTATATCAGTGGAAAGAATACTTCAGTATACTTGTATTCCAAGTGAACCTCCCCTTGTTGTAGATGAAAATCGACCGGATCCTTCTTGGCCCTCAAATGGCGAAGTTGATATACAAGATTTACAGGTAGTTTGAGCTAATATATATTTTTGGTCTTGTACTTTTTTTCTCTTTAATTTTGAGGTCAATTGATTTATGAAATTCATGCCAAAGTTTTCTTGTACTAAATGGTTAGAAGCTAGCTTCTGAAACAAGAAAAATCATGCCAACATATTTCATAACATAATTTATACATGGTGTTTTATGCTATGTTTAAAGTGATGTTTTGCCCATTCTGAAGGTTCGTTACGCTCCACATCTTGCACTTGTGCTGTGTGGTATTACATGCAAATTTCGTGGAGGAATGAAAACTGGCATTGTTGGGAGAACAG
>Ga0209489_103654_pt1 | contig 29586 bp, 11 predicted proteins | sample SiratrowhiteBW_FD_187527 | JGI IMG/M metagenome (GOLD analysis project Ga0209489, IMG submission 187527) | Root nodule microbial communities of legume samples collected from California, USA - Siratro white BW (SPAdes) (version 2) | ecosystem: Host-associated > Plants > Roots > Nodule | place...
TTCAGATAATATAGTTGAAAGTTGTTGTCATGCAAGCTTGAACACCAATAATTAGTTATTATTATTATTATTATTATTATTATTATTATTATTATTATTATTATTATTATTATTATTATTATTATTTCAGGAATCTAATATGTAATTTGTTATTGTCATATAAGTTAAAGTTAAAACATTATTTTTATTGTAAGAATTATTTTGAGGTTTTAATTTAATTTTTGTAATTTTTATTGTGTTGTATTATTTTTAATATTCTTTTCATAATTTTTATTTCAATGCTTTTTATACGATTTTATATTTTTATTACTATTTTATTTTATTATTAACAAAAATATATTTTTTAAAATAATTTTTTTATCTCCTAGAAAAAATTTATATTTTTTCTTTATTTTATATCAATTTATTTCAATAATTTTTTTTTTGTAAAATGTAGATGTTAATCATATTATGGTTGTGTAACCAGTTCGAGTTTTGTAGATAATTAATGATGTCTTGAACATGATGATCCATAGGTCAATTCAAGGTTCCGTGAGTCACAGGTTTGTTTGTTTTGTCTGCATTCCAATGTCCAAGGAGCAACCACGGTCACTGTCAAATGGCCATAGTTTCATTATTAGGGAAAGTAGTAGTTACAACTTTTTAGAGGAGTTTTTTTTTTTTTCCTAAGTTACTTAAATTACGTTTTTATAATTTAAAAATAATTTATATATGAACTAATTTATAAAAAATTTCTTATGTAGTTTTTTTTAAATTTTATTTTAATTTTAATTTTAATTTATATATAAGAAAGTTAATTCATTTTTTTCCTTTAGTTCCACTGTTACAAATCCTCCTATCTTAATTACCTGTTATTTCATCTTTCATTTCAACTCTGAATGAGAGGGATAGCCATGATAAAAACCAAAAGAATAAATGTTAAATTATGAGGACGGATGAAAAAAATATAAAGACCAAAATGATAAATGATTTTAAAAAATTAAAAAGGTAAAGAAATTTGCTTTGTTTTATTTATTTCTTAAGATGAATTTTAATTTTTAAATATTGTGGAAAAAATCTTAAAATTAAAATATATAAAAATTCTAAATTTTAATTAATTAAAAAATTAAATATATATGAACATGATTTTTCTTAACTATGGTATTAGTGAATATGTGTAAGGACTTGTATTTTTATCTATAAACAAATGATGAAATAATTTACAAGTGATAATTAAATTTAATATAAATGTTTTTAATTTTTTTATTTAAGTTTGGTATTTGATTTGTGTTTAAGTAAGGGTGAAAATATAAAATAAGACGTAGTAGTAAATAAAATATACTTGGGCTTAAGGTGGGTATATAACTTTAGTTTTTAAAACATAAGAAGGCCAGAGTTGAGAGTTGAACTTAGAAGGTGCTTACAAAAACCTTTATTTCTCTTTTCTTTCAAAAACATAAGATACGTCTCTCTTTGGGCTATTCTTTCTCTCCCTTTCTCTTAAAACATGTTTTGGTGCCTTCTTTACATGTCTTTATATATGACTTCACACATCATTTTATTTATTTATCTTTAATTATTAATTCTTATATATATATATATATATATATATATATATATATATATATATATATAAATATATATATATATATAAGGATCTAATTGTAATTTCTCAATATTAATTTTCGTTTGGACTGACAATAGGAAGAGGAATCAGAGTCACTCTAAACTAGAATAGATTGAAAATTGAAAGAGAAATAACATTGTTTAGCCTTTTATTTTTAATTATAATTTTGTTCTTAACGATCATGGTGACCTAAATTGACTAGTAAAAAAAAATTCAAAAAAATAGATGTTGACATGTAAAACGATACCACATGTGACACAACAAACAGAGACATATAGAAAGGGCATCAAAACATATTTGAAAAAGATGACAGCAAAAGAATTGCCCTATCTCTTTTCCTTTCTCCATTTCTTCTCATTCTTAAAATCATGTTCTTTTTCCATCTTTCTTGGTGATGTAAGTATGCAACCTAGTTGAGAAAAAGAATATAGTTTTTTTCCTTTAGTTGGAGTTAGGATAAGCTTTTTTTTTTTCCTTCTTCCGGTTGAAGTTAGGATAAGAGTTTGATGAGAGTGGCAGAGAATTTGGCATCAAATCCATCATATGGGCATGTCCAAGCTTGCCATGATATCAGCATCGAAGCACTCACTGCCTTCAAAAGGTGGCCACCATTGACACTTCCATTTCCCAATTGTTGATAATGTGTGAAATCTATGACCCTCATCACCATCGTATTGATTTCTCCATACATGGAGAACAATGCAGCACCAAACAAAGGAATGCATGTCACCATTTGTCCTATAGAGAAGATTGAAAATCTCATATTGATTAAAAATAGGTTAATTTAGAGTATATAAGTGAGGGTAATTTTTATTTTACAAACTAGTTTTTGTAACAATGAGTTAGACTTAAATTTACTTCGTAATATGATACCAGAGTATATCCTAGTTAAGTTTGATAGGTCTATCGGGTCATCACTCATAAATATCTAGACGCCTTCTTCCTGCACCTTCATAATTTTCCCCTGAACCTCCGTAATTTTCTAAATTCCAAAAGTGACCTTCATGAAAAGACTAAGTTGTCCTTTTTGAAAAAAAAAAGTAATGTTGAGCTTTGGAAATGGTGACTGGAAAGGTTAGAGGTGAAGCTTGTGCATTGCGTAATATGGTACCAGAGTATATCCTAGTTAAGTTTGATGGGTCTATCGGGCCATCACTCGTAAATATCTAGATGCCTTCTTCCTGCACCTTCATAATTTTTCCCTGAACCTCCGTAATTTTCTAAATTCCAAAAGTGACCTTCATGAAAAGACTAAGTTGTCCTTTTTGAAAAAAAAAAGTAATGTTGAGCTTTGGAAATGGTGACTGGAAAGGTTAGAGGTGAAGCTTGTGCATTGCAGTGAAGATGATAAGTGACAAAGGCAACGATTGGACGGTTAGCGATGGTGTATTATGATCGTTGAAGAGTGTTTGCAGTGACTAAAGATAGTGAGGTAAGAATTGAATCCAGATTGGGATGGAAGATTGAATCCAGAATACGTTAATTACTGTTGTCACCCACCATCCAAATGTAGTCACCAACAACTAATTTCAAACTAACAAATGTTTCCATGCTTACCTTAAACTCCTAGAAGATATAATAACAAATGTCCTACAGCACAAACCACAACCCCCAAACCACCACTTTCACACCACTTTTCAATCCATCATACCATTGTCAATGAAAGTGCATCTAACTGCAACACAAACAATTAAGGAATACAAATAGGGGAAGGTGCAGGAATATGCCAACAAGGTACATGAAAGGAATAAGCGAATGACATCTACGAAGAAGGCAAAGAGGTGCAAGAATAGGCAAAGAAGGTGCAGGAGATAGCATAGGGATGAGGGGGATAGAGGGTAGGGCTGGTTTTAAAATTCTAACTTAGGGGTATTTTTGTCTCTTCAAAAATTGTGAAGGTGCTGGAAGAAGGCGTCAAATATCTAATTTCACACAAGAATTGAATAATCTCGACAAAAGAGTCCATTTTGTAAAGATGAGTCAAGGTTAAATTCATTTCATAGTATAAAATATGTAATATAGAATATAAAATACACATATTAATATTAATAATGAAAGAGTGAAAAGGAAATATTCATTAATTATTACATTAGCAACAAAACATCTATTAAAAATTAGATGACAAATGAAGCATAATAAAATATGAAACATTATTCCATTCCATGCTTTGAGCAAAACCAAACACGAAACACTTTTCTAATAAATCATACAACATGTAATTCATACTTTCACATGCCATCCACTTATAACACAATTTAGGTTAGGTATAAAACCATGTTTGAAATTGGAATATAGGACAAATAAGCATAATTGATATATATATATATATATATATATTATAAAATTTGATTCTCTTACTTAGTCCACATGAGGATGATATGTCAAGATTTTTAAAATTTCATTAGTTTAGAAATTTTTAAAATTTCATTAGTTTAAAAATTTTAAGAATATCATAAATTTAACTTTAACTTAAATTTCATTAGTTTAAAAATTTTAAGAATATCATAAATTTAACTTTAACTTAATCTTTAATCAAAATTTTATTTTATTGACTATATAAAATATTTTCTATCTTTATTTAAGTATATATTTAATTTTATCAGTAAGATGACCAGACTATTATTTTTGTCTTTTCGTCCTTAACTCATTAATCAACTCTCTCATATTTTTTTATAATTAGAAAATAAAAATTTAGGATCAACCAAAAGTCAATGTTAACAAGTAAAATTGATACTAATTAGTTAATAGTATCAAATTTGCCTCACGCATACAACATACTCTAAAATCATAAATATTATTTATTAGTGTCGATTTTTGAAAGTCGACTCTAACTAACATCTTCATGGCCAATACTAATTTATCTCTAGGTTTTAAATTAATTTTAACTAAAGTAATTTAATATATGTCAAATTAACTTTAATATTTTTTATTTTAAAATTTTTTTAATTAGTGTCTACTAAGCAAATCCTAAATAAAATCTATTTTTAATATTGATTTAACTTGGGTTGGTTTGGCCAACACTAATGATAGTAATTTAAAGAAAAATTCTTATACAACGCCTTCTTTAACCAAAAAAAGATTCAAACAAAATTGTAGTGAATGAATGAGTTGAATGTCGATGAAGGAGAAGAGTATGGATGAAGAAAATAAATGTAGATGAAGGAGATAAGTATAGATGGAGGAGACCAGTAGTGGATGAAGAAGATAATTGTGAGGAGACTTATATAGAAAGGTAAGAGAGGAAATTTATGAGTTAGGAGATTTCTCATCTTTAAATATGGATCTTTAGATTAAAAAATAATTTACTACTCTTATTCATTGTCAGGAAAATTATTCATAACAAATAAATTAGTGTCAACCTAAATAAATATTAAATATATATTATATTAGCATCAACCTAATTAAATGCTAACTTAAATAATAAAACAAATAAAGTTAGTGTTAGATCTAGTCAACACTAACTTAAATAAGTATAAATACTAAAAATAAATAAGATTAACACTAACTAAGTCGATACTAACCTTATTTTAGTTTGTATCGGTTAAGCTGATACTAGTCTAATTGTATTTTTAAGCGGTTAAGTCGATACATCGGTTAAGATAATGTGAAGTCAACTCTACCAATGTCTAACATGCTGACACTATTATTTGAGATCTAAATCATTTAAATAAATTTATGCCTATAAACTTATTAAAAAAAATAATGTTTTGTGTCATGTTAGAGTTGACTATGTCAACTTTGATAGTCTTATAATTTGATCAACATTAATATTTGGAAGCTAATTTGATATTTCATTATAGTGTCTCTATTTTTATCCAACTTGTTAACCAACCCAAAATCTTAAGACCATATCTCCACCTAATGTAGTACTCCCAATTTTACACTTAAATTTCTCATAATCTTCTCCTCAAGTGTGAGTCTTTCACATATTGTAAACTCCTTCTCAAAATAAAAGTGTTTTACCCCTTAAGTCTATTATGTATATAATGTGCATCACAATAGACTCAATTGTTAGATTTTTCTAGTGGACGTATTGGAGAAAGTCAATACATAACAAGGGATGAATACGATAAGTCATAAGTCAACCTCCTACAAGAGATGTCACATCACTTCCAATCTAAAATCTTAATGTAAGTTTTTCTCTCTAGATATTGGTCGTTATAGGATATCCAACTTCAAACTTGAATTCCTCACTTGACCCCACACTTGAGAGTCTTACTTCACTTTCTTATCTTTGACTTTCATGCCCTACCTGCATTATCTAACCCTTGGATCTCCCTGTTCTTATCATTGCTCTTCCAAATATATGCAAACCATGCTTGAGCTTTCATAAATTTCTCTCTAAATCGTTTAGTGTAACAAACATTGCATTTGCAGTTTTCAATAATGAGGACTATTAATTGTTGACAAGGAAAACAGTTTGCGAATGCGTGTGAACTTAATTGGAACATTACAATTTTTTATACAGTCATCCAACCTTAAATTATTGAAAAAAAGTCTTTACTTTTTAATGATAATTTGGTTAAGCGTTATACTGAATGATTTCTAATTAGTTGATATGGTAAAATATTTACCCTAGTAGTGTTATGTATTGTGTGCATTGTGATTAAAATTTAAAATACTTTTATGCATGTGCATGACTTTTTGTAAACGCTTTTTTCACTAAACCTGCTCTTATTTCTCAGTTCCTGGTCTAAATGGTAGAACTTGGTTTCTTAATCAGAGAAGCAGAACTTATTTTAGGAAACAAAAATTATCTTTTCTAGTTTTTCTTTGATGCTTGATTGCTATTGTTGAACGTATTTACTTGTTTGAGTTTAATTCTGATGATACTAGTTCTCTTTTTATCTTGAACAAGGAGAGAAGGGAGTGTTTCGAAATTAAAACAGTTTTCATGGATTCCATAATTGATCTAAACTGAGATGCAATGTACTGATAAAGATTATTATGAGGGGTGAAGTTTAAGCATGTAAAAATGAAAGTTCAAGATCTATCTTAGTTACTTGCATGTAGTAGTGACTCAAGACTTCAGAAAGCCTAAAGCGAATTAAAACAATGAAGTCTTTTTAAATTAATAAAATAATTAAAATTATGATATTTATACCTATTAATAAGCATTGAAATAATCAGTAATTCTCATCAAGAGACCTACTCATTACTTGATTTGTAGGTAAAAATCTTTTTGTACTTGATATTTTGCCTTTGTATTATTTTTAATACATATATTTATCTTCTTTTAAGTATGGATTTTGGGAAAAAGATATTGACTATAAAAAGATATGGACTAAAGCTAGTGTACTAGTGCTAGTGTACTAATTTTAAAGAAAGACTTGTTATTTAATCTCTAAAGGCTCGCAAAGATTAAGAAAATTGATGTAGTAGTTGAGATTGCAAAGGTGAATGTCATTACTTCTCTTTCTTTACATCCAGAAACTTTATAACCAAGAGTTAAAGGGGTGCCTAACAATCTTGTTACGACTTCTGTAAAAAGGCAAACATGTTTCTAATTTATACTTATGTTCCTCCTCGTTAGCTAGTGAAAAGATTAGTAGTTTTCATAAGAAGCAAAGATGGTTCATTGAATAATACTCCAAGTTTGAACTTGTTGTGGTAAGTTAACATGATAACTAACCAAGTTAAAAATTTTGAAGGATACCTTTACCTCACTTATTTCAAATTTCTAACCAATGTTGGACCTAAAGGTAGCTTTAATCATATTAAGGTAACCTTGGCAAAGGAAACGCTAATTATACACCATTGGAAACAAACAAATTCTAAAGGTCACATCAAAAAGTTAAAGACAACCATGGAGGATCATCAACTCATGATATATGATGAATATGTGTGACAGAGAATCATCAACTTATTATTTATGATAAATGTTTGTATATGGATATGTGTGCGTGCATGTGTGAGATAAAAACATGTAATCAAACAAAGAATTTAACTTAATTATAAGTTTACTATTTAATAAATTATCTTAACTAGATATGTCAAGTATCACAAATATGCATATATGTTCTATTAGTTAATAAAACAGTACAACATTTATATTGAGCTTATAACTTATAATCAAAGAGAATGATATTTAGTATTCACTTATAAAAATATCTTCCTGTTACATGGATGAGAGAGGAAGCAGATATGCTCAGAGTACAGAACCTCATCAGGGGTCTGCTCAGCACGACGGCGACGACCATCAAATAGAAAAGCAATGGAGTTAAAGTCAACAGACTGTCGGTCACAAAAAGCACTCATAAGCTTAGCTTTTTTCAATTGAGTGCTTCTCTTGATGAAGAACACCTCGTTCCCATCCTACCACACCCAATTAACAATTTTTTAGAAAACATCAAATTTTAATTTTTACCCAACCCCATAAATCCAAACCAAAATAAAACATAATCATAGTCACCCTAACAATAAAACCCTAATTCAATAAAAAAAAATTGATTAAAGAAGAGGCATACTTTGACACATAATCATAATACAATAAACACGGCAAAACGATCTCAAACTCACCAGAGTGCAAAATCGAAGATTTACGACACTCAAGTAACATGATCTAATAGAAGAGCAAAACCCTAAAAATGGAAAGACACAAAGAATTAATGAACAAAAGAACATACCTACCCCTTCACTTGAAGGTTAATGTGTGCTCCTTGTTCACTGGGCTTCTTGCTTTCCTCGTTATTGTTGTTAACACCTGACATCTTAAACTCTCTGGACAAAACTTATGTGTCTACTTTCTCTACAATATTGTGACTACCAGATATGTCTTAGTACAATTTCCTTAGATTCCTTCACATTTTATGTTTAAAAAAAATAAATCAGAGTAAAAAGTGAAGGTTAAATAACAAATAGTGGATGAAGGTTAAATAACAAATAGTAGATGATGGTTAAGTAATAGAGAGTAATTTTTTTTTAAACTGTAATTATTTAAAAAATAAAACAAGAAAAATATATACTAAACAAAAACAGTAACCGATTCTAAAAAGAATAATATTTTTCCATAATAATATTATAAGGAAAAAACATAATATAGATATAAATGTTTATATATATATATATATATATATATACTTCTCTGCATGATGGTGTTGATTGAACTTCACCTATGTGTCGGTGTGCACTTCTGGTATTGCTTACATTTTTATTTGTTGGTCCCTTCAAATTCTTAATTCAATCATTGCTAAACTTGTGATTTGAAGAAACACTTAATATGAACCAGATTGAAACAAGATATTGTGGTCTTTTACCTCCTGATAACGAGTCTTATGTATTGTTTTGTAGATTTTTGACAAATAAGAGAGTGTTATTAACACTCTTCTATCAGTTATATGGATTCCTTTCAATTTCAACTTACATATAAGAAAAAGAAATACTCTTTTTCACACTGATATAAAAATGTTAGTTAAATTCATGTAATTTTCTTAATGTCATATAAAAAAAACTACATTTTCTAAACTATACTTAATCATATTTATTGTAATTCATGTTTTTACATCACTTTGAACAAAACAATTTTTGGCTTATTTAAATAAGACTAGAGAATTCATATGCTCTTGACATAAGAAAAAAAAAATCAAACAGTAGACTCATGGTTTTAATAAAAGAGAATGCAAAACTATAAAAGAAATCAAACAAAATTGGCTGTGGGGCCATGCTGCACAACAAAAGATACGTGGCTAAAGGATTTGCTATTGATACGTGGATGAACACATTGGTTCTACAAGCTTAAAACGTACATTATGTACTCCAAGGCCTTGTATTTGGACTGAAGAATGGGATCCGTTCATGATTATAACGTGATAATTGAACACAGATACTTCGGATAAAAAAGACCAACATTGGAGGCTTAGAGGGATCCATAGTAAAGTTACTAGGATGTTTCTTATATTTTCATCTTGCACTCCATAAATATGTAAATTTTCATTTTGTCTTTCCTATATGCAATTCGAAAGACTTGTTTTCCAGATTACACAATACTATTGCTGTGATTTTTGTTGTAATTAGAGTCATTCAAACTTGGAGTGATCCTAATTTTATATGATAAGAAATACTATTGCTGTGATTTGTGTTGTTATTTTATGACACCGGAAGACTATACCAGCTTCTAAACAAGGCATGTAAAAAAATTGAAGACACAAGAACTAGATTAAAATGCCTGCACGCATCATGCAAATGAATAATCGCATAACAATGTACAAGGTTGCATATGAAACTGCAATGTACTAATATCTTGATTGAGATAACACATTTTGAACCTCCTTTCCTTTTTCTCTTCATTTTGAGGTCCTCAACATAAACTTAAACACAGCTAAGTATTGACTCCTAACTAAAACTTGAGCCATCTCTTTTCTTTTTCTTTGCTAACAACTGCATTTGAGGCAGAGGCATGAACTGCTTCAGCATCTGCCAAGGCTTTGCGGGTTTCATTTAATTTTCTCATGGCAGCCTCATACACAGCCTTCTCTTTCCTATTCAAACTCACAATTTGCTCAAGCTTTTCAACCCTCATCTTCAAATCCTTCACCTCTTCCTCATAAGCAACCAGTGCCCGTCTATCCACCTTTTTACCTTCCTCCGAACCTTTACTCTGCTGCTTCTTCGTTGATCCACCACCGAAAGCCTCACTGTGCATTGCCAGCTGATTGTTTATCAATGCAAAGACATCTGATGTCGACTCCTCTTCCTCTTTTGCTGCACGGTTTGCTTCTGCAAATTTCTTCTCACGTTTTCTCTTGCCACCCCGGCTCCGTTTCTTCTTGCCTTCCTTGTCTTCATTCTCTTCCCTTTTGTGAGACTCAAGTGCATGATCCAAGGATTGCTTTGGTGGTAGCATCTTCACTGGTATGGGGTCCACCATTCCCTGACCCGTCACACCTAAACCCATTCCTTCTCTGTACCCCATATTAGCCATCATTCTGGAAGCTATGCCTCTGGTGTGGTTTTCCCAAGTGGCAAATTTTGCAGTTTCAGTTTGAACTCCTCTCTGTAGGTTGGTACTCTCCAGAAATCCTAAACCTTGTGGCTCCTCATCCTCCTCATAGTCACTGGACTCAGATTGCTGCAAGCTGGCATCACTTTCTGAGTCACTCACTTCTGCATGCTCAGAGAGTGCCATTTCTTCTGCACCAAGTTTCATAGTACTACCGTCGTCTCGGAAAACAACTTGTCCAACTCCAGCCTTTTCGTCCCAGGACTCGAGCTCGGCTTCTCTCCATGTGCCTGCATTTGCAGTTGAGACTGCCCATATACTTGATCCGACAAGGGACTGCTTCCAGATTGTAGGGACAAATTTCTTAAGAGCAGACAAGTGAACATCAACACCTGTAGATGTAGACAGAGCATACGTTATCATATATATTTTACAAAACAGGCTTGTTGAATACAAAGGTCATCAACTGAAACAATCAACACTAGTGTAAATTACACTGACACCTCCGAGATTTTCACAAACTACACTGGTACCCCAATTTTTTGAAAATTCTACACAGACCACTCCTTTTTAAGAAAAACATTACACTTACATTCCCTAATAAGAGAGACCACTATAATGATTATAAACACAGAGGATATAAGTGTAATCATTGTAATTTATTTTAAAAACTAACGGTAAAAAACAGGTTTTGCAGGAGTGTCCGGATCCAAACAATAAATTACAGAAATTTAACCCCTCAAATTCAACAAAAGTTAAAGAATTAATCAATTGGGTTAACTGTACTTTCTTGGGCAGATCCCCCAATGTCAATATGTTATTGTGCCTTAAAGCATGCTCCAACAAACTTGGTAAAATATTTCGAAATTATTCAATGAGTGAAGTATGAATAATTTCACATAAGCTTCCATAAACACTAAAACCAAAAATGATTATTATTGTTTTATCCCAAAAGAGAAAAATAGACAAACACAAGAACGTGATAAATACATGAATGCAGTTGTAGGTTGAAATAAATATACTAGCTTCCTCTAGGTGAAAGTACACAAGCCAACTACATATTTTAAAATGCCATAAAGACTGATATATCGTTATGGAAAAGCATCATAATGTAAAAATCACAATTTAAAAAAAGAATCTTATGCTGATTGCTTATGTTTTGTGACTACTCAAGTAATTAAAACCTGGACCCCTAATTTATAATTATGAACTACCGACCCAAATGTTAATAAGGACTTGAATCAACAAGTTATCCAAGATGCCTGGGTCCAAATGTTCATTGAATATTTACACTTAAAAGTGCAAGTGGAACTAAATTTAAGTTACAATCAATTACGAAGAGGTCTGTGTGATTTCACCTCTACACAATTTTGTTCAATTTGCTCAGCAGCTTACCATGTGATAGGCGACAGTTACTACCAAATCGACATCTTTGTTGTAAAAAGAACTTGCACATCTGCACTTTGGTGTTCTAGTATTAGTATAATGACATGAAAAATAATTTATTTTATTGAATAATCTGAACCTATATTTCTGCGAAATAACAATGTTAAAGAAAACTTCACATGAGTAGCAATTTCATATTACTTCATTTCACTCACAAAAAATTTATACATAAAATGTTCAATCTGAATGACCTTTCTTGATTTACATCATATAAGGCAATGATAGTTCAGGATACTTGAAGCCCTTGAGATGGCTTGCAACTAAGATGGTGAGATAGGGATATGAAAGGAAGACAGAAAGAGACATGCAAATATGTCACGCTAAAGGGCTTTGTAACTTCCAATTTTTACTAGTTAGAACTCTCTCATTGACTGTGATTGAAACCTCAAGCAAAAAAGTTTCATTCATTATAAAAAGATTATTGTATGAAACTTGCTTGGATATATTATTTGTTTAATAAGTGAGTTCATTTTAGAAGGATGCTGTATCAATTATCTAATATTTAATAAAATGTATAACGTATCACATTCAATACAAATTGTAAATCATTCAATTAAAATGATTTCTTCTTAAATATTGCAGGTAAGTTTTCAAATCACAAGAAAAAAAGTTGAAAGCCAAAAAGCTAGTCTCGGACTGTCTTCATCTGTGTCACGATGACCACCAATCTACCTTTATCACAACACTCGCTTATGATATATAAACAATATCTCAAAAAGGGTTGCTAACAAATAAATTTAAACATGAAGAGAAGAGCCTAAAATGTCCCGACATCAAATCAAATTAAGAACAACTGTCCACAACTCCACATAGCAATGCAACTGAAACATATTATGATATGAATCTTAGAATATGGTTTCTTTTTATCATAAAAGTTGCAGTAGCATTGGAAAGAGATTACAATACAGAGATATGATTGAGGAAAAGGAATACCAAGAAGCAGGAAAAAAAATCAAAACAAAATATAGAGGCAGGTCCTAGCAATATGATAAAAATAATATAGGGAATTCCATTTAAACGAAAAACCAGCAATTATTCTGATTTTTCTGTGTCTTGCTTTCAGTATTCGAATTCAGAAACAAAACATGCTAGAAGATATACATGTGTAAGGATCAAACACTTCACAGGTATTTACAGAAACTATGACAACATGTAGCTAATCACATTCATGGTGTGGGGATGCTAAAACTTAAGAGGTATTGAAGACAGCAAACCTAATCATTTGCTTCTTTTTTTTTCTCCGACTACTACACAAATCCAAGGAAAGTTAGATAAGATAGCTTAATGCCTATGGCATACCTTTGTTGCCTAATTTCTTAATTTTTAATTGAACTCAATCGCAGATTTGGCAAACTGTTGTTACATCAAATTGACTTATTTTCTCATAATTAGTTATAGCAAAGGAAACATACAGGGAAGAAAAACTATACTAGTTAAAAACATAAGAAAACCATAATACACTTTTTGTCACCAAGAGAAAATGTAGGAATACTTGGCACAATATAATCTTACATACCAGCATATTCTCAGAAGTAGGAGTAAGAAATGAAACTTTTGCCACTGAATTATCCACCTGCAGCACTTGACCATTGTACCAGCGCCCATCTATGTACCGGAATCTACATTTAGATCCAACAGAATGACATTTTTCCTCCAACAGCTCTGGTTCAACATCTGTGGGATCAAGGAGTTCCACTTTCTCGTCTTCAGAAAAAATATTAGTGTTATGCAGAACTGCATCCGCTTCCTGTAACAATCGTGCACGTTTTAGGTGAAGAAGTCCTTCTTCTGCATCCTTTATTGCCTGGACAAGCTCCTCATGAACCTGTGATATCAAAGAAATTCTAAGAGATTTCAGTATTAAACTAGCCTCAAATATTAGATTGATTGTGATCAAAATCATGCCCAGGTCATAGAATTATACAATTCAATGTGTTAAACCAGATTCTGTGACCCTGGTCCCAGGTAGATCACAATTTGCGGAAAAATTGAGAGATAAAAGGGTAATTTATCTGATCTGAAAAATTGATATATTGATACTGAGTTTCTAAACTTGGAAACTCTTTTATATGATACTGAAACAGAATTTTCTCATAAATCAACAAATATATAGTTACAGTAACTGCATCAAACAAAGTACAGTTGTGTAAGTTGTGCAACTGAATGTAAAGCTGTTATAACAGAAACCTAACCATCATGTACAGGGTAATAAGTCCACACTCGACGTATGCTCTATCAATATGCTGCTATCCGAAGTAAATTGCGTGCTAACATGTAAATGTACACTAAATCACATGTTTTCAGTCATCTCAAAGTTACAACAAATGCATGTTCATGAGTGAAGCAGGGGGCCAAAAAACAGCCCTACAGAGTACACCCACCCAGTCAAGTGAGATTAAACCTAGTATTACCTTACCCCCTTCAAATAATCTTCCTTCTACTTATTATGACTCTCCTACAGAATGCAACCTTGGCTAAGCTATGGCACTATGTAACTGCGATGATTGACACAACTTTGACTGAGTTCTGGACCTCTGGGCTGCGTCAATTCAACTTGGACTGAGTTTGGGGTTTTCTAATTCTGCTGTGTCTGACTATGCTGGTTGTTTGCTCAATTTCTCTGCTATGATTTGATGCTGTCATTCCTCACTTGTGATTTACTAGAAGCCCCAAACATAATTATACAAAATGACGTCTATGATGAATTTTGAAATAGAACATGCTTAAATGATGATTAGGATTGTGAATTCACTATGGCCTATTTGTGAAATTTTGTATATTTTTTAGAATAATATAATGTCACATCAATGAAAATGACTGGGCCTTAGTTTTATGAAAATATCTCACATTTTAGGGGTCATTTGGTTTGGGAAAATAATTTCATTCTATATCCTGTTTTCTAAAATTTATATAGGAAAAAGGTGAAAACACAAAACAAAGTTGTTTTCCCTGTTTCCCATACAGACTTCTTGAGACAGGAAAGAAACAAAGTGAAAACAAAAAACATTTTCTCAAACTAAACCCGTTGTCAGGTAGATGGATCCAATGTAAGATCCACAAGTCTGACAACCTTGGCAACAACCGTATGGATACTAGCTCAGAACAGGACACTGTTCCACTAGAATGAACTAATTTTGTTGAATACAATGATGCAGCTCAACAAATCTTAAGTAACAAACAAACAATATTGGAGTGTTTGCAGTATAGTATTGCTCAAATGTAAAACCTGTAATATGTACAGAGCACCTATCTTCTTGCTGCTAAGAGTCTGCATCAACAACTAGTTATTGCAACATCCTGACTGTATTGCCCTCTTTAGCAGTAAAATTTTGGGTATTTTACAGTTAATATCATTTAGCCTTTTGGTCAAAAAGTACTCTTTTATTTTCAGTTACTATCATTTATCAACAAGGCACTAAAGGTAAGCCTAACCTATACCAGAAAGGTCTACCAAAGACAACAGAGGCATTCACCTCACTGAACAAGGAATGCCTAAAGAAGGAGCTGTCCCAATCTGGCTCCGCTTTGAGTACACTATTCCAGTTACTTAGGCTTTATGTTTAACATTAAAGACTCTCTTCTCTAATTGAATTGCACATGGCCAAAGTAGCAAACATTACACAGCACACCAATCCATCTTACACACATAAAACATCAATGAACTCAGCATGATTCTCTCTATCTGTGCACAACTAGAAAATGCAGGTCTGATACATAGCAATAGATTTAATCAATACCACAACCATTGAAATTTTAGGAGTCATAAATCTACGTATGGTAAGGATTCAAAACAGCACATATACAAAACTTCAATATTCCGCCATTTTTGCCAACAACAATATCAATTTCTACAAACCAGTAAAAAAAAAAACTCAGAGATCAACACCATTTACCATTGCAAAGATGCCACGTAAGATATCTAGTAAATTTAATTAAAAACAATACAGAAACCCCATTTCATTTCCACTTGTTCAAAAAAGTTTTCAATCTTAAACAGAAGCAAACAGCCCACGAGCTAAAAAACGAAAAAGCCCGAAAAATCCTTAAATTATAAAGGGATTAGGAAATGGGAAATCTAAGGGGGGTGGAAATTGTCAAGAACTGTTGAAAAAATTAAACTTTTGTTGATTGAAACAAGACAGAGAGATATATAGAGAAAGAGAGAGAGGTACCGCGAGAAGTTCAAGGTTGGTTGGATCAGAGAGGAGAGCTTGATCGATAGCAGAGAGAGAATCCCTTTGCTCTTGCAATTGAAATTCGAGTTGGTTCTCAAGAACCCTCTCTTCTTCGCTTCCCATTGCCACACCCAAATACACAACAACGTTATACACGGTGTTATTATAATCGAAACAAATTGTTACTATTATATACATGTTAAAAAAGACATCGTTCTAAGAGTAATCATATAAAATATTTATATAGTTAAGGAACAAATATATTTTTTTTCTTATATTTTCAAATTCATGAATGTGGTCTTTTCTAAATATATAATTGCAGTTTTTCTTATATCTAAATTTAACTATGGCAATATAAAGATTAAAATTTTATATATTTTTATATTAGTATTTAAACAAAGGATACGTGCAACACAGACCATAGGACGACCTTATTGAAAAAATGTCTTTTTTTTGTGTAATTTTCTTACAAAATTTATAAGGCAATTTTTTTTTAATTTTTATCATGGATGAATTGTACAAAATTGGCACAATTTCATTAGAAAGAAACTGTATAATTATGAGATTTTATTTAATTTAAAATGAAATTGTGTTTTAATAGCATGATTTTAATATAAATCATAATATTAATTGAAATCATTTACATTAATCAATTTTTAAAATCAAATAAATTTTATTTTACCAATTCTAGTAATTTTGTAAAAAAAATTACCAGAATAAAAAAAATACCGAAAAAATGACTAACAAAATAGGGGAGGAGCACAATAATTGTATTGATACAGGGATATATATATATACTATTAGATAGTATAATTTTCTCCTCAAATTATATTTCTTATAACTAATAATTTGATACCTTGATTGACCTTGTTAAGAATTATGTTAAAGTGATATATGTTTTGTTTTGAATTTTCTAAGTGCTTAACAAGTTTAATTATGTAAATTATATTGTTAAAATTGTTACGTGTATGTTTTGTTTTTAATTCTGAAAATGATAGGTTGGATTGAATTACAGAAATAAATTATTCTATAGCAGGTTGATTATTTAAATATTTTTCAAAAACAGTCACTTATTTTTCAGTGAATTTTTCTGTAGGAAACAGTTATGGAAATTTATTAAGTAAAATTTGTTGGAAATATTCCTAAGTAATTTTCAGTGGGAAATATTATTGTAAAGGATGGTGAATGTTTTCATAGAACATCTTTTATGGATCAAAAAATTTGTAGAAAACATTTCCTACAGCATATTATCTATGAATTTTTTGTTGTAACAAATAAGTAAAATAGTATTTCCCATGAATTTTGAGTATTTTACACAAATTTTGACCATAGAAAATATCATATTTTTTCTTGTAAAATTTATACGAAATTGTTAGTTAGCTCTTTTTTTTTTGTTGTTTAATTGATGTTTGCTAAAAAATTCTCTTAATTAACATTCACAAAAAAGAAATTATAGTTCATAGTTGAAAGTTTTAGCAATCAATTTAAAAAAAAAAATCTAACAAATTATTGATAAAAATTAATATCAAAATAATAATAAAAAAATAATCACAGCAAATATCAATAAAAAATAGTTCATTTATGTTAAAAATAGTTTCCGTGATATTAATTGAGAAAATTTGTGACTAATATTATATTAGAAATAATAGTGTATAATAATAACAAAAATAATCTTAAAAATTTAAATTAAAACATAAATTTTATTAATATTAATAAAAATCCTAGGTGACGTGAACTAAAAATTTGAGGTTTTTAATTTAAATAATTTATTTATTCTTGTAAAATTCTTTATAAAAATAAATTACTTCCTTAAAAGTTTTCGAGTAATATACATAAGTCACGGAATACTAATACAGTCTATACTATATGGCGTTGAGTAAATGAATATTCTCATTGGCCACTTCAAAATTTAAGCTATTTTTATTAAATCTCTCACTTCTCTATACTTGTAGTTCTCATGAATGCTAACTATTGCTCATGGGCTTGGAGAGACTTTTTTCTTTCTGCATTTCCATTATTACTAAGTGCACTCTCATACTAACAGAAAAGGACAAAAATATTCTCTCATCGCACCACGCCACCACCACTGCACGTCCGATCTCCACTGGAAAAAAAAAAAAAAGAGTGAGAGTTCATTTTAGAAATTTTATTTTGAAACATGCTTCATGTATTTTGAAAAACTTGTTTTAAAAAATTGATTTTAAAAAACTCGTTTTGGAAGATATTATGTATGTTTCATAAAGTTTGTTATGAAAATTTTGTTTTAAGAAGTCGTTCAAAAATGTATTTCACATGTTTTTGAAAATTTTATTTCAAATATTTTATTCTAAAAACACCTTTCTGGAAATACTATTTTAAAAATCATGTTCTGAATTTTGAAAAGCTTGTTTAAGAAGATTTTCAAAACAAATAATTTGAAAATCACTTTTATTAAGAATAAAATAATCGTTTTAAAAATGATGAAGATGCAGCTAAAACGTATAGGATGCAGAAAGAGAAAGAGAAGACCAATAAATAATATATATATATTTTTTTTAGATTAAACAATAAAATATTCTTTAAATCTTTAAAAGAAAGTCTATCTTTTTTTCATTGGTTTTAATTTTATCATTAATCATTTACTTTTAGGGATATAGAAAGAAAATACATTTTATTGCTACTAATGTCCCTCAAACACATCCAGAAAAAACTTGAAAGGATATACTTTAATTCACCAACTATATTGAGGTATAAACAACACGAGACGATGAAGAAAAATATAAAAAAGAAAAAGATTGAATTTGAATAGTAAAATAAGAAAACATTATCTTTCATTATACAAATTTACAAGCAATAAAAAAATAAATAATCAAAAAAATGATTGAATTAAAGTGCAACATGACTTCCTCAACTAAATGGAATATTATTAAAAAATATTAAATAACCTATTACAACAAATCAGATGGTGCATCTTATTAGACTATCTAAGAAGAACTTTAACAACTTTCCTCAATAAGAGGATAAATATTTAAGCTTACAAACAAAAATATTGAATCTCCTATAATTGATGACTTTGGTGAAGATATTGGTAAGTTGTTCATTTGTTCATCGGAAGAAGACAAAATAAATTTGTTTGAAGTTTCTCTTGAACAATGTGACTATTTCAATGAGTTTATTTCGTTCATAAAAACTATGATTGCAGCAACTTGGTTATCACAGTTAAGACTTGTTTAAGAGCTTCCAACAATGTGAAGATTGTGGAGAATATAAGTCATTCTATTTCACATGTGGCTGAGGCTAGAGCTCTGTACTCTGTTTCAAAACATGAACGAGACAATATTTTGTTTCTTGGATTTTCATGAAATTAAGGATGATCCCACAAAGATACAATAAATCAATGATTGATCGTTTTATGTTGGGACATGTAATGATAAAATTATAGTAAAATCAAATGACTTGTAAAGGAGAAAATTTAATGTATCCTAGAACATGATGAGTTGTACGATGATGATGAATGGACAGTGACTGCATAAATTGGCTTAGAAATTGAACAACACGTACTATATCAAGTCTAGTGTTGGTCAGAAAAGCAAGTGTCCAATAAGTCTACAATAGGAATTGGCTTCATAGATACAATTGTTGTCCTCATACATAGAAAACATTGTTTACAACTAATTGCTCTAGGTGTCAACTTTTGGTAACAACTAAAGCAATAAGTAGGTGAACAATGGTGATTACGACACAGAAAAGTAGGTATCTAGGTAATCAATTCCTTCGAGTTGTGTATATCCTTTGGCAACGAGATGAGCTTTGTATCATTCAATATCACTATATACTTTGTATTTGATCTTGTAAACCAACTTGCATCCAATGGAAATTTTTCTGAGGTAACTTTATTAGTACTAAGTATTAAACTTCAATATCATCTTCTATAACTTCGTATAGGATTTTTTTTATGACTTCTTCATAGGTCTCTGACTCAACATATAAAAAAATGGATAAACTATAATGTAAATGTTTTGGATAGATATGATTGTATAAAAATACATAATTAATGAAAAACACACTTTGTTATCTTTTATCGCATTGATTGCAATTGTTTCATGAACAAATTAAAAGAATTCTAGTGTTGACCACTTAACGTAGTGCTAGACTATCTAACATCAAAATAGATGATAGTATAGATAAGGGAAAGTCAACACAAGTCGTCTCCCAATGAATTCAATAGTAAATCCAGACAATCAATATTCAAAACTTATCTACAAAAAAGAAAGTTAGTAATAACAGTAAATTAAAGATGAGGTTTGAGATTCAGTAAATTAAAATAGATGATTTAGAAATAATAAAGAAAATAAGTTGTCTCTTAAGTTCTTTCACAACAAATTCTTCCTTGTTTTTCTTAAGATTGTTATCCTTCAATTCTCTTTACATAGTTGAACTTAATCAAACAAGCGCCAATAAAATTCAACAGAATCTTATTAGCAAAATAAGTGTCTACTAATATATTCATTATCTCACATCATCTCCAAGCGTATACTCAATGAGATGTCTATTTTTTACCTCTTGACTAAGCATATAAGAAATTGATTAAGACTAAACGAATTAACCAAGAACTCTAATTAAAGGAAAAACAATTGAATTCTCAACAAACGTTCAAAAACAAATACTTTTCCAAAAATATAGAATTCAAAAAGACCAATAATATAGAACAAATGTTACAGAGAATGTAAAGAAAAAAAAAATTATTAAACAGAAACCTCAGAATTCATCGTGAAATCACAAAAAAATCAACCCAAAGGAGTTTAGTCTTTCATGAGGATGACTAAAATACAAAAGAAAATAAACTAGAGTTTATGTTATGCAACGATGTGTGTCCTTAATGTCTTCTCCAACCTCTATTTATAATCTCCTTTTCTTCAAGAAATTAACTCAGATTTAATTATCAAATATTGTCCTTGCAATTATCATATGTTTCCTTATGTGCTAAGTATTAATTTTGTTAATATCTTCTTTCCAATAAAGTTGTAGATTTTCCATCTCTCAATTTCTTTCAGATATTTTGCTTCCAAATTTTGTTCCAGATATCAGCTCATAATAATTGAATTTGCTGCAAAAGATATTGCAAAATATTTGAAGGAGATTTACTCTAAATCAAGTAAGAATTGTAGAGGATCATCTTTGTAGAAAATTTGAATAATATATTTGCAAAAGATTTTATTAGATTTGGAGCCCATAGAATATCTGCAAATAATTATAAACAAGAAAACTAAGAGAATATGCTTAAAGTCCAAGTTTAACTAATAATCTCAATTAAGGTCTAAATAATCATGATTGGGTAAATCTTATTTAAAACAATAGATTTATTTTAAATTATAGTCTAAGAAAATCAAGGTTAAACACTATAAGCATGAATAAAAATATACTCATCAATACTCCCATACTTATCCTTTTGCACTCCTGGGCAAAACACTAGTGATCAACATAAAGGAAAATAAACACAAAAGAAGATTTATAGCAGATCAACAGTAGACTCGAGGAATGTATAGGAACTAGCAAAATACAAATTCCCATAAATCAAGGAATCAAGAAAAGTGTGAATGGAAAACTTTGTATCTCAGTAAACACGAAGGTAATTTAAATTAAATTAAGTGTGAATAAAAATATACTCATCACCCATCATGATTTTCTTACATATTGTTGGAGATCTGATAACGATAATCCTTTAAGAAGATTGGAGCTTTGTAAGTCTTAGACGATCTTTGTAGACCTTCATTTTCATTATCAAAAGATCTTTGTAGACCCTCACCTTCCTAATTTCTATCTTCTTTAGGATTATGATATTGTATATTCTCAATAGAAGACTGTGTCTTTGTGATTATGTGAATAACCAAGGAAAAAAATGTTTGTGTAAATTGTCAATGTTCTCTTGAATATTTATTTGTGCATGTGTATGCATAAAATCATATTCATGAAAAATCGCATCTCTAAATATAAAAATCTCATTGGTTTTGATATTCATGACAACATAATTCCACTTTTATATCCAAGAAAGATACATTTTCAAGCTTTAGGATCAAGTTTGTTCTCTTGAATATTTATTTGTGCATGTGTATGCATAAAATCATATTCATGGAAAATCGCATCTCTAAATATAAAAATCTCATTGGTTTTGATATTCATGACAACATAACTCCACTTTTATATCCAAGAAAGATACATTTTCAAGCTTTAGGATCAAGTTTGTTCTCTTGAATATTTATTTGTGCATGTGTATGCATAAAATCATATTCATGGAAAATCGCATCTCTAAATATAAAAATCTCATTGGTTTTGATATTCATGACAACATAATTCCACTTTTATATCCAAGAAAGATACATTTTCAAGCTTTAGGATCAAGTTTATTTATATTATTTTGTAAAGTATAAGCAAAACAAACACATTCAAATACTTTTAAACTAAGAATATCAGCTTTTTGCTAACAAAGAACTTCATATGGTCTTTTATAACCAATAGCAGGTGAAGTTAGATAGTTAACAAATAAACAACAACATAAGATCAAAAAATTTTAGGTAATTTGGATTGGTATATAACACACCTAGTAACATTCAAAATACGTTGATGTTTTCTTTTAACCATAAAGTCTTGTTGTGAAGTTTCAACACAGGTAGTATGATGCAAAATGACAAGATTATCATAAAGATCTCTTTATAATCTAACTCTCGGCCATTATTTGTTCTAATATTTTAGTGTTTCTATTAAACTGATTTTAAGTTTAAGCAGTAAAGATAAAAATTTTGTTTCTTGTTTCTCCTTTATTTTTTAATAAATATATCACCTAAATAACAACAACAACAACGGTAAGAATGTGTGTGTACATAATTTGCAACAACATAAGTATTATTTTTAAATTTCACAAAAATAGGTTTGATTTTGTGAAAACTAACAAAAATATTTTTCATATCTGTAATATGATATGTAGCACGTGTCAAGAATCCAAAATTTGAAATTTATACCTTTTTTGTTTTGAGAAATAGAAGAATCACAAGTAATATTAATCTGATTTATTTTATTTTCAGAGTTTTGGATAACTCTTAAAGTTATTGTATTTGCTTATTAGTAAAGGAAGTTTGAACTTCAGTTTGATTGTTTTTATCTTGGAGATCATTTTCTTCCATGTTGTGTTAATCATTCATATCTACTTCAAGATTATTGATAACACACTTATTCATTTTCATCCAAATTGGACAATCATGCTTGGAGTAACATTCTTTAACAATATAACTCATTTTTGTGACAATATGTGCATTGCTTTTTGTGGTTTATACCTCTACCTCTACCATGAGATTGCCATCCATAACTAAAATTGTTGTTATCATGACTAGATGATTTACCAAATGGTTTGTTGAACAATGTATCAACTGTCTCTATTGACTCTAACTTGTGTTTTAATAAGAACTTTAGTATTAAAATAATCATCATTGTCACTTAACTATCTTTCTTGTTGAAAAAATAAGAGAAAACACTCGACTTATATTAGGTAGAGGTTCTATAATACGAATGTGAGTTTTGACATTTCCAAATAATTTTCCAAGATTCTTCAAGAAACACATCACATGTTTAGACTCTCTATAATCCATGATGATCTTAACAAAATTGCAATTGCATTTTATGTCACAAGAACAAACAAAAATAGGTCTTAAGAAATCAAGTTCTTCTTAAAGAATCTCCAAATTAGTATAATAATTTGTAACACTTTTTTCACCCAAAATTTATCTTTTGTAGAAAGTTTGATATGCATAAATGATCATCCTTGAAAAATCTTCCTCTCGATTCTTTCTAGAGTTTTTGGGCATTATCAATGTAAATTGTACTACCACTCTAGGAAGATGAAATAAGTTATATAATATCTATATTGATAAACTCTAACTTATTTTTAAATAATAAAATATGTTTAGTAACTCTACTTCAAAAATAATAGTTGACCCATTCATATATAAAGTTATAAGAACCATTTCAGAATTCTCTCTAAAATATAAATAGAAAGGACTTGAGAACTATATGACATATCTATGTTAATAAAATTCATAAAAAATAGAAAAAAAATATTAAAGAAAACTAAAAGCATATTAAATATAGGAGGATTAATCCACTCTAATACCATATTGAAATATAGATAATATTAAAAAAAAGTAAAGATAGAGAAAAAATAAACTACAAATAATAAAACATAAAAGTATTATACTTTCATTATACATGTTTATGTGATGACTTAAACTATTTTATGATAAATTAATTACATTAAAAAGTATTTTATTATTATTTTAGTTGCCTAACATTATCAAAAGACCGAAATATATAGCATGGTATTGGTATGTTGAGAAAATTATAGGACAAACAAAGAACATACATACGAGTTAGTCAACAGTTGATTTGAATCAAATATAAATGTACATAAATCACAGTTTTAGAACGTTTGAATCAAATATAAATTTACATAAATGACAGTTTTAGAACGGGTGCCATACCTATAATTAAAAAATTTATATTAATAATAATAATAAAAACACAAAATGATTCCTATGTGAAACCACTAATTCAACTTTCTTTATTATATATGGAAAGGATAAGTTATACTATATTTACCAAGTTAAAAAAAAAAACATATATATATATAGAGAGAGAGAGAGGAAGGAAAAAAACATTTCAATAAAAACCAAAAGTAAATTCTCCTGATTTTTTGAGGAAAAAAGTTACTTGAGCCTTTTAAAATTTGGTTAGTTCTAATTCAAATTCAGTATGACATCACCAAAATACAAAACACATGTTGTTACCTTATTCTTTACCTCTCAATTGTATCAAAATATTTCTATTAGAAACCACGCCTTATTATTATGGGATTTACCAAAGGTAAATCCTTGAATTTGCACCATTGCAATTATTATGAACTCCACTGATTTAGTTTCACCTCCATTTCCTTTATTTGACAACTCCATCTTTTCTATTTCTCCCCTTTTCTTCTTTCTTATTCCTCCCAGTAAAGTAAATTCCTCTTTATTTATTTTTAATTTTCTTGCAGGCTCACCCTGTCCACTTTTTTATTTGGTCCAACACATGGTCACCCTTGAACAATTCATGTTTCACTTTTTGAGTAACAAGGGTCAATATACTGTGTGGTGCATGATTCTAGACCCAGTGCCTCTTATAATAAATGCATATGGAGCCCATGATATGATGAGTAACATATTTACCATTTTTGTGACCACACTCCCCTCACCCCTCCCCAACCTTGGTAACTATTACACCAAGACAAAAATTAGCTAAACCTTCTAAGTGGTCCAACCCCACCACCTATTCTTCACATGTTACTATTACCAAACCCTAATCACACAATCAAAGTCCTTACAATTTCAAAAAAAAAAAAAACTTAGATGATGATAAATCTTTATCGTTTGCATAAACTAGCTATACAATGTGCATGTGGAATTGAGAGACTGATTTTAAATATATAAACTAATTAGATTAAAGTAAAAGATCTTCACTAATTTTTTACCACTTTCTCTTAATGCCAAAGTAGATTAGAGCAAAACACTAGTGGCCATACAATCACAAAGCATTTAGACAAAGGAATATGATGGGCATCATACAATTATTCTCTTTTGGGTTTCTTCCTATTAGAAAGAAGAAAACCTCACATAAACTTAATTTACACAAGTGTAGATTGAGAAAGCACAAAGCAATAAACTACCACTACATTATTGGTCATGATTCTTTACACAAGTGTAGATTGAGAAAGCACAAAGCAATAAACTACCACTACATTATTGGTCATGATTCAACCACAAAAAGTGACATGGCAATCTAAGATAGCTAGCATCTTCCTTGTGCTAAATTTCAGCACATTTATATACCTCAAAGATAATGTTTGTGGGTGTGCTACACAAGTAGACAACCCAAACAAGACAAGTAGTGGCAAAGTGAGGTGCACCAAGGTGAGAATGCCCGAATGGTTCCGCTACCATGTATATGCTAGGGCTAGTGAAGGCTACCTTGAAAGTTCCATTTCATGTAGTTTGGGAAAGAGACAAGAAAAGTTTTTCAATTGCCAAAAACTATTCTAATTGGTTCCAATTTACTTGTTGCAAGCCCCTTCTTCCAAACATCACTTCAAACAACCCTAGTGTTGGACTTTTTCAAGGTTCCCCTAGGTGCCTTCTATTATTTCCTATTGAATTAAATCACCAACGTGAACAACCCCTGTAGAATAGGTTTAGATAAGTTTAAAAAAATCCTTTAAACTTATAACCATGTGCTTTTTCTTGGAATAGGGATGTTGATGGATTCTTTTCTCACGCGGTAGAATTTGCAAAGCGTTACAAGTTATTATTATAGTGAAGATTAAAAATCCAGAAAAAAGAGAAAGCTATCTAATCATTCACCGTCCAAAATCCAAATTACCCACCCTGCCAAACATCTTTGAGTGTTGGAGAAGGCACCATGATTGTTCTTTTTCAATTTGCCATTGCTCCCACAAGAAGAAAAAAAAAAACAAGAAATTATCACCATCTACCTCCCTCACCTAACAAAGTTTCTCCCCAATATCATCTTCGTTTGCTTCCCAAAGATATTATCATACCAAATTCAGGTTATGGAGAAAAAGCTATGCTATTCTACCCTCAAAACGCCATGTTTCGTGACCAATCTACATTGTCCATACATTTAAGTCATACATACATTTGGAGAAACCTTTTAAAAGACCCTATACGAAATAATAAAAAAAATTAACAACTCTTTCAAAATCAATTGAACCCAAATGCAATGGGTTAACTATCAATTGCATTCCATGGTCTCTCTCACAAGGAGGGAAAAATCAATAAGGGCAAAAAGAATCAAGCCTTAAATAGAAACTAATCCTCTAAATGTAACGAAAGATCATGGATCATCAATGAAAACTAATTTTTGTTCTTAACTAGTATTATACATAGAGACACCCTACCAACAACGTAAATTAACTCTCCCATCACTTCTTTCTTTGGCTTCTCATCAAACCCGAGATGGTTTTAGACAAAAAAGTAAAGAAATTTTGAGAAAAAAACGTAGAAGGTTGTGGAGCAACAATATCTTGAATATTTACTCACAGAAATTAAGATCATATTACCATAATCTTCATAACTGATCATCAATCATAATTTTCTTTTTCTTTTTCATTTTTCTCCGATAGTAAAAAAGAGGGGAAAAAGAGAAAGATAAAAAAATCAATAAAGAGGAAAAAAAAATTAATAATTCCTTCGACGAACCAATACATCATCATCAGAGACAAAGAACGGTGCAGAACATATCGTTATCCACGCCACCGTTTGAAACGTCGGCATCCTCCAACGGTAACACGTTGAGATCAAACGGCAACGGTTCTCGCCGAAACGACGACGCGGCGTTGTCGCCGTCGCCGTCTTCCACGACGGAGGACGAAGAGTCGCAGTTGCTGCGGCAGTCCTCGGGGACCACCGGCGGCGTTCTGGGGTACCTCCGGGCGACGGCCACCGGAGTCGCCCTGCTGGCGGCGGCGCGTGGACCGCTGAAGGACTCGACGGTGCTGCTCATGCCGCTGGAGGTAGGTTGCCGGTGATCGTGAAAGGGCTCGCCGGAGGTCGCGAAATACCGCTGGTCGGTGAACGGATCGGGATGGTAGAACGGCGGAGGGAGGGGGAAGTTGGTCTTTGCCTTAGGCCCCCGGAGCGTTCTCGCCGCCGCGTCGTAGGCACGCGCCGCATCCTCGGCGGAATCGAAGGTTCCGAGCCAGACCCTTGCTTTCTTCAAAGGGTCTCTGATTTCGGCGGCGAACCGGCCCCACGGTCTCTTCCGGACGCCGCGGTATTTCTGTTCTTTGAAAAAAACCGGCCTTGAACCGGATTCCCCGGCGTCGCCACCACCCATGTTCAAAGTTCGAATCTTTTTCGAATTCCAAGACAACCCAGAAACCGAAACCGGCCTATAAACGATGAAAAATGTGAGATTGATAGAGAAAAGTTGCAGGCTTTGACCTTTCTTTGAAGGGTATAATGTTTCTCACAAAAGGGTCCTTTGGGTTAATGCCTTATGGGTGAGGTTTTGAGAGATTGGGAAGATGAGAGAGAAAGATGAGAATGGGTGGTAGAGGGAGAGAGGGTTTGTGGTTGAAGGAAGGTACCATAACAACACAAAACAAAACAACACAACTCACAACAACACCTTCTCTTGATCTTCATCTACACAAAAAAATATATTAATAAGATTGAGAATGGACCTCAAGAGTGTAGTTTTCTACTTTTCTTTCTTTTCCTTCCCCTGTGGGTTTCTCAGCTGTGGTTGTAATGTTAGGACCTTTCATTCCTTTTTTTTAAAATAAATAAATAAATAAACCTTCCTTATCCTTCATTTTTAGAATAAACAGGGTGTGCATTCATAATTTATAAGATTTTTATTCCATCATTAATAATATATATACTCTGTATGCTACAATTATTAATTTTTGTAATGATTATACAAAACTATAATACATTTTGAATGGATTGGTGGCTTGAAATATCTTATTCACAAAACATACAATATATCAATATTTTATATCATTCATGGATTAGAAAACTCTTTTACTCAATCTCCATGAAAGCTTCTGCACATATGACGGAGTATTTTCTTTTCTTTTATTTGTCTTTTTTCTATTTATTTTGTGGGTTTTTAATGCTTTTGGGGACACTGTACTGTTTTTTTTTTTTTTTTTTTTCTCATTTGGAGGCTATGATGTGAGGTTGTGAAATGACGAGAAGGCCTTGGTATTTGTTTGTGTCAAGAACGTTACGTTGTATTTAACATAAAAATAGAATAAACAAAAATAGAAGAAAAGGATAAAATAAAAACATATACCTAATTACAAATAGACTGATGGATCACTTGCCTTTTTATTGTTTCTTCTATATTTTTATTAAATTAATCAAATTAATTCAGAGCCACATGAATAAGTTGTCTAATTTGTAATTGTGGATCCTTCATTTAACAATCTCCAATTTCTTTCTTCAACCATGTATACCAAGTCATAAATGAATAAATTATGTTATATGAATATAAAATACAGAGTAAAGGCGAGAATATTCTCAACGGAAAGAAAAATTAAGTATTTTCTTGTATTTAATCATATGATTAAACTAAGATGATATGGAATGTACTAATAGGGTTACAACGAGCATTTTGTACTTCTTTTTATTATATAACTTTTGATATGAAGATTTTTTTTTCTTACACAAAATAAAGCATGCAACTAGATCAGTTATGTTTATCAAATTAAGATATCTTAATAGTATTATTACACAGTTATTCGGACACGTTTGCTATTTACCCGGAGAAATTTATTCTCCTTATATATATATATATATATATATATATATATATATATATATATATATATATAT
>Ga0209489_103655_pt1 | contig 29582 bp, 12 predicted proteins | sample SiratrowhiteBW_FD_187527 | JGI IMG/M metagenome (GOLD analysis project Ga0209489, IMG submission 187527) | Root nodule microbial communities of legume samples collected from California, USA - Siratro white BW (SPAdes) (version 2) | ecosystem: Host-associated > Plants > Roots > Nodule | place...
AAACTGAAAGCCGAAAAGAAAAGAAAAAGAGAAAAAGGAAAGTAAGACCAATCGGTTATTATTGTTTGATCGATGAGATGGTGTTTGCTGTGTAAGCGAAGTCTTCTTTTCTTTTTTTTTTTTTTTCTTCCAGCTGTTTGCACATTTCAAAACAGAAGAAACACGCACGTGGGGTCCATTTTTTCTTTTTCTTGACAACAAAATTTGATGTAAAGGTTATTGAAAACTGCAATAAAAAGATTCAAAAGAATTTGAATCCATATACTTTTTTATGTTTATTGTTTGTATTCATCCGCAGTTAAAATTTATATCTAAATTAAATAAACTCAATTAACATTTTTCTTTTTATAACAATAATAATTTATAATATAATTTTACTTTTGAGTTGATTACTTAATAATGTGATAAAAGGGTAATGCAAATGAAATCTTTCACATGGAATTATATTAATTGTTAACTTCTATAAGAAGAAAAGTATTAATACCTAATTAACTGTAATGAACATTTACAAACTTTGAAAAAATAGTATTATAATGAAAGCAATTTATGTATACATTTTATCATTAAATAGTAAATATTGTAGTCCAACATTTGCAATTATTTTAACTTTTTGTCTCAATCATTCTTAAATTATATATAGTGTAATTAGTTGAAATCAATGAAGATTAACATGATTGCATCATATATGAAAAGTTTACATGGAATTGTGCTGGTATCTAAATAATAAGACAGATATTCGCGTTGTAAAACAGAAAAAAATTATCGAAAGTTGCATTTATACTTATACTACGGAAATAAAAAGTTTCCTGCAATTTCTCATCTACTTTATATTTAAATTTATTTGAATATTTTCTTTATATCTATGCATATATATATATATATATATATATATATATATATATATATATATATATATATATATATATATATATTCCTCGTACAACGTACGGTCCAATAACAGTAGTTCTTATTGTACAGTATGAGGAAATTCCTTAACTTTGACATGGGCAATAAAAAAATGGTAAAAGTTCCTTGCGGAGGGTATAAGACAAAAACACTGAATTTTTTAATAAAACCATAAAAAGTAAAAATAAAATTAATCTATATAAAAACTAAAAAATGAAAATTCAGAGAAATTATAAAAGTTAATTTTATTTTATGATAAAGTTAATTTTAATTTTAATTTATCTTATGGTAAACAAGTGAAGTTGACAATACATCTAATTTTAAATTAATCTCGAGATATCAAGTTTATATAGTTTTTTTATAGAGATTTTCTTTTAAAAAACTATTGTCGACGCTCAAAGAATAGTCACACATTAACTATAAATACCATTTGCGACGTTACGAGAGATTAATTTCTTCCATTAGGTCTAAAACTTGCTAATTTATATAACTTTCTTTTTACTTATACATAGTTAGACTTAAAAAAAAAAAGAACTAGCAAATTATATAAGCATCAAATGTACGAATTCTTCTTATTTATATGGTTAAACTTTTTTATCATTACGTAAGGCCCTTTTAACTCGTATCTGTTTCCCAAAAGTTATTTTGGGTTCAATTTACTGAAGCAATGATTCAACAACCAATTATTGGTTACCTTATAAAAGATACAATTTTCTTATAATAATTACATTAGATAACATTGATATTTAGTGAATATTAAATTGCACTAGTTGGAGAGTTGCAGAGTACTTGTCTTCGTGACAGTGCTTGGTAAAGTGAAGTGACATAATTAATTGTGTTTGGTGTGCACTTTGGTTTAATTCGTAAGCATAAATGGACCCAACGTTTTGGCAGCTATACTTGTCACACTGCTTGCTGAAGAATAAAAGATTAATATAACAAATATTTTAGTTACGCATGCTAACTTCAAAAATATATAAACCTAACACAATTAAACACTAAATATAAATGTTTATTAGAATAAATTTTTTAATATTTGGAAAATTTCTATATAGTGGCAGGTATTATAGTTTATATCTATATAATATAATATGATTTTCCAAATTAGGTAGGACTATGATGATTCAATGATTAGGGCTGCGAGTTGTCCTCCAACACATCCTCAAATGAGTTGTCCTAAAATTCTCTTGCCTTCAACTCTACCACACTTTCCTCAAAACATTATTTAATATTACTACAAATCATCAACACCGTCCAAATTCTTAATTAGGTTACCGAATTATAAAAATTAAAAATCATCTTTTTAAATATACACTTCTACTAATAATTAAATAAATAAAAATTAATGAATTTTATAATATAATTAGTAAAGACATAATAGATAATATAATTTTTTATGACACTGCACTAAAAGCAGTTAAAGAATCCACTTATCACATCACAGGGTTTATGTCATTGTTTTCTGTAAATCGACACATCTATTACCCGCACCAACTTCCTCATGTGCACTCTCAAGATGTGTACAAAAACATTATATTCAAACCACATACGTCAACTCTCATCAGATTCTACACCATTCATTTCTTCCTTGGACTAAACTACCTTGTCCTCTTCATTAACTTATGCTATAACAAAATTTGAATGTATATGAAGATGAATATTTAATTATTTATTTATTTACTGATAAGAAAATAAGAGCAAATAGTAGAAAAATGGATGCAAGAGGTTTCACAGCATGTGATGTGAGAGGTGTTGGTGTTGGGAAAGGCATGGAGTTTTGGGTAAGCGATGAAAGATGTTGGTGTGTTCTAACAGAGCTTGGAATGGGAGTTTCTGTGTCACAATAATGAATACCTAAATCAAAGGTTGAATCCATGCCATCACCCAAACCACTACGTGAATCGTAACAAAGCCCAGAATTATTATTCAGTCTCAGCTTTCTCTTCATTCTCCAAACCATTTCTCTATCAAATGGCACAAGCCCACTAAGCCCATTATCGTTCAGCCTCAGTTCACTCAGGTTTCTCAAATCCCCAAAATTCTTCGGAATCGACCCATTCAAATGGTTCCCATCAAGATGAAGCACGCGAAGGTTTTGCAACTTCCCCAGTGATTCCGGCACCGGCCCATGAAGATTCATATTTGATAGAATAACAATCATTAGGGCTTTCATTCCGTCGAACCCGTCACCGGGTATCGTAGTGGAGCCCATTGGGTTTCCTTTCAGGATCAAAGCCTGAAGCGAAGTCAGGCTTTTGATTGACGCAGGAAATGGGCCCTGGATTCGGTTGTAGCTTAAATCCAAAAGCATGAGCTCTTTCAGGCTCATGGGCTCCTCCGGCAACGGGCCCACGAGCCGGTTGCGGCTGAAGTCCAATTTGATGAGAGAATGACAGGCCCAAAGAGAAGAAGGAATTGGGCCCATGAGAAGATTCTGGCTGAGGTCCAACACGTTCAAAGAGGGGAAGGTGAAACCGGGTATGGAGCCGGTTAGTTTGTTGGCGCTCAAATCCAAAGACCTTAAGCTTGTGATCCGGCCCAATGAGAGGGGTATGGAACCGTTGAGGTTGTTTTTGTGAAGGTCAAGGACCTTCAAACGGGTGAGGTTGCCCAATTCAACAGGAATGGGCCCAACGTGGCCGTTTTCTCTGAGGACCAGCGTTTGCAAGGTTGGGCCCAATAGGCCCAGGAAGGGTGGAATGGGCTGAGGGTTGTAACTGAAGCAACGGTAAAAGAACAGGGTCTTGAGGTGGGGGAGGTGTGTGATGGAGGGTGCGATAACGGATTGGGCCGGGTCGCATGTCGGAAAAGCGGTATCATCGGAGAGTGCTCCGAACGAAAGGGACACCACGTGGAAAACGTTGTTCTTGTCGGGCATGCACTCGATGCCGTGCCAGCGGCCGCGGCACACGTCGGGGATGTCGGTGGCCCAGCCGTTTCCGGTGGCTTTCATGATGTCGTACACCGCCTCTTGCTCTCGCTTATCCGTTCGGGCGCCGTCATGGTTCATGGAAAACCCCGTTTGTGGACCGTCTACTAGGGTTGACGGCACGCCGGAATCTGACATGATCACCGTGAACGCCGTTACATTTGGCGGCGAAAACAACGTGCAACATAGTAGTACTTGTAGGAGTAGAAGAAGACAAAGACTCATTTTTTATGGTACGTGTGAGGATGATACTGAAATTGATGTTTTTGGGTTGGTTTGTTTTATAGAGGGTGGATCCATGTTAATGAATGGGGGAAGTGCGAGGAGTTATGGTTTTTACTAATTAAATGCGAAGTTGGTGATGTGCCTGGAGTGGAGTAATGTGTGCTCACGAGAAAGGACGTTAGTGTTATAAATGGTGAATTGGAGCATTTATGTGGGTCACGTGATTTACACCCTTGCCTTGTACAAGGACCTCTAGTGGTTTTTAACGTTGTCCCATTCTGTTCAAGGCATGTGGTTTCTAAGTGAGCTTCACTTCTCTTGAGAGATCTTGCGGATCAAGCTTCTGGTCTTTGAATGTTGGATAAATGCGAGTAACCATCCTTAAAGGTGTGTCACCAGTTCATGGGATATTTATGGCTCATCTCTAGTCTTGTTTACAGTATAAAAAAATTGGTAAGAGCAGAATGTGAACGTAAATAAACACACAATAAAACTTATTTAAGAGACTGTTTTTTCCACACCAACTTTGGTACACAATAAAGATAGAGGGAAAGTGATGAAATGTGTGTCTTTATCCCTTAGTTCATTATCCAAAAGAATAGGATTGTATGAAAGGTAATAGAGTTCATGAGATTGTATGCTCTTGCAACTCGTTTGAAAGATTTTTTTATTCCTTCTCTTCTTCATCGGATGCCCCACCTTTACATCCTACAACTTGAGGGCTTTTAAAGAGTTTCATTATTGGATAACTATGCCTTTTGGACAAGTATACTTTGACACTCACCCGAAAGAAAATTACACCCACTTAATTATTTTAATAATATAACAATATATATTTGTATTTTAAGTTGCAAAATCAAAGAAATCTAATTAAAACATTAATATCATAGATTGCGTAGTAGATGCATTTTATTTTATGGGTATCCCTCTTCATTATTTTCCACTTTCCGAAAAGCTTTGATTTCTTTGATTCTTCCTATTGCAACGATGAAAAGTTTATTGCTGTGTAGAAATGATAAAGAATCACCGTAAATTGATTTAATAAAGCTGCATGTACATTATGTAAGAACACATAAATTAACGAAACAAAGTGGCGTTTAATGAAATAAACAAACATTTAAACTTTACACCGACGTAAAGGGTGGTGCACAGAAAAACCTATGGCACGTGTTCCGTAACAACAAAAGAACTAGCTAAAAGGTGTCACATATACATGGCCATTTTGCTGAGTCATGAACTATGCTATCACAGATGGCAAGACCAGACTTGCATGCACAATATTGCGAATCTCACAACACCACACGTATAAAAGCCATCAAAACAAAAATGAATTTCATCGACAACTTCATTATATAAATATACTAAACTACTGCTTTAAAAAAATTGCTAAAAAAAACCACCCTTTGATGCTTGTTCTACATTTTCCCATCAGTACCGATCTCTGCACAAAGAAGAATTTGTCGTTTTGTAACAGAAGGAAAATCGAAACTATGCAGGAGGTGAAAGAAGCCAAAAGGGGTGGCGGAGCCACCATGCAACGAAGTGAAAGTGTGAGACTAAAGGAGAAGAAGGTGAAGGACATGATGGTGGGCAAGAAGAGGCTAGTGGAGGTGCCTTACACAGCGTCGCTGGCCCAAACAATGAATACTCTGGTGGCGAACAAGATTGTGGCGGTGCCGGTGGCTGCGCCGCCGGGGCAGTGGATCGGAGCCGGAGGGTCCATGATCGTGGAGTCCGATAAGCAAACCGGTGCCGTAAGGAAGCATTATATAGGGATGGTGACCATGCTTGATATTGTGGCCCACATAGCTGGTGAAGACCATTTGAGTGGTGGTGATAACATCACCCAAGACCTTGATCAAAGGATGTCTGATTCTGTTTCCTCCATCATTGGTCACTCCTTTGAAGGCCTTAGCTTGTGGACTCTCAATCCTAATACCAGGTTTATTAACTTCCCAACCTAAAAAAAAGGGGTTCTTGTGGTTTTGTTTTTGGGTTTGATTAGTGATGAAAAGTTTTATTTTTTGCATGATGTGTTAGTATGTTAGACTGCATGGAAGTGTTCAGCAAAGGGGTGCATCGTGCAATGGTACCGGTTGATGGCCAGGAAGAGAACGTGGCATCTGGGGTGGAACTTGCAGAGTCTGCTTCTTCCTACCAAATGCTCACTCAGATGGATATGCTTAGGTTCTTGAATGGTCGTGCTGATGAACTACGCAGCATTCTCTCACGTTCTGTTCAGGATTTGGGGGCTGACACTGTGCAGGTTTATGCCATCACAGACCGCACAAAACTTGTTCATGCCATAAAGTGCTTAAAGGCCGCTATGTTAAACGCTGTTCCTATTGTTAGAGCCACTGATGTTGGTCAAGATGATCACAAACAGCTTATAAATGCAAGTTTAATCACTTCTCTCTATGCCCTTTTGATTTATTATTGTTAATATTGTTGTCTTAGAAATGGCAAAAAAATAGAATTGAATGTTATGTTCATAGTTTTTGTGTCATGTATTGGCAGGGAAGATGCAGGAAGCTTATTGGTACATTTTCTGCAACTGATTTGAGGGGGTGCCACATAACCTCGCTAAAATCATGGTTGGGAATAAGTGCACTAGCATTCACTGAAGAAGTTGGATCCAGTCCATTGTACTCTGATTCAGACATGCAGAATAGAGGCTCCTCCAGAAGGGAGCTTGTGACTTGCTATGCTGAATCACCTTTGTCTGAGGTAATTGAGAAGGCAGTGACTAGTCATGTTCATCGAGTTTGGGTGGTGGATCAAGAGGGTTTGCTCATGGGGGTTGTGTCCCTTACAGATGTAATTAGAGTTATAAGGCATTCTCTGCTATCAGATGCAAATGATCAGTGACTTGGCACAAAAACTTTTCGAAGTTGGAGAATTGCTCAATCAATTCACTGTCACGAGCGATTTGTAAAACTAGCAAAAGAGGTCTGCAACAGCTTACTATCACAACAAGTACTAATGACCCTAATGAAATATCTACATATAATATATATGGTGCTACTCCTCAGACTTAGAATTGAGGTATATTGCAAGTTCCATCTTTTTAATAGGGTAACATCTTGTTAACGAAACAATTTTTACAAATATCTTTACAAATGAAAAGTCATCTACTCCTTTATTTAAGCAGAACAGCTTTACTTGGTGAAACTAAATTTGATTGAATTTGAACATTTATGGATCAGATATTATGCAAAACTTCAAGTTGGTTTATACCTTTCCCATCAAGTCATGTGCAAGCTGTGATATTATTATTGTCATTGAGATGAAACTATGATATATTAATATGGAGATGATGGATATATAGAAATGAAACTGTGATATATTAATACTATGGACATGTTAGATATCACAGAGATGAAACTATGATACTTTGACAGTAAAATTCGGTATTAAATCCTGTGAATAATAAGTAACTCTGATCCTTAGCTTGCAAAATGGAACAAGTTTTACTATTAAGAATTTCATAGAACTCTGATGCAATCCAGTGTTAAAATAGCTCAATTAATGCAAACATCGTAAGGTTTAGAAGCTGATGCTGAAATAGATTAGATGAAGGGCAACGTAGCAAATAGTTTCAAATTAGATGAAGGGCAAAGCTCGAATTAAAAATATTAAAACAGAGGTAATAAAATAAAATGAAGAGTGTAAGGAGATAAACCTAATAGAACCTCTTTAAGTTCTGCAAACTAAGATTGAGAGAAGAGAAGTTCTGCAAACTAAGATTGAGAGAATGCTAGTGAGAAGAAGTAAGAATATGTTTAGAAATGAAATTATTATTTATAGGCAGCCACATGAGCTCCACAACAATAACAAGGTATTCTGAAGAGATTTGAGGTAATTAAAACAAAATCATGATATTGAAGAGAATTTGAGTTAATGTTGTTAATTAGTGCCTAAATTTATATTTGTTTTTCTAAATAGATTCCCTTATTATATCCGATAAAGAAAATTATGACAGAAATTTAATTAAAAAAACAAAGATAAGGAAAATCAGTGACGGAAATTTAATTAAAACAAAAAGGGGATTCTATAGAAAAAACTGTTTTAAAGAAGATTAAAGAATAATGTGAAAAATAATAAACTAGTATATTTATATAGTGGGTGTTATGAGGAATTTGGATAGTAAATATGTTCTTCTACTGCAAAGTTTGTGATTATATTTCTGTTCATCATTTTTCTTAGTACTGTTTCCAATTTAATAAGGTTATGTAGGATTTATTTATCACAATTATATTTTATTTTTAATATTTAGAATATTTATTAGGATTTCAATTATTCTAGTTTAGAACTAAAAAGTCGAATTTATGTTCTTCATAATTTATTTTTGTTCATTAATGTCTTTATTTATTTATTTTTAAATTAGGTTGAATATTTAGAAATAGTTGTTTCTCAAACTCTTTATATTTCAAAATTTATTTGTATACATTTTGAGTATTTGAGCAACTACTTGAAAATTAATAGTCAAAAACACTAAAAAATATAAATTTTGTTGTATACGTTAAAAAATAATAATCAAGTGTTCACTAAAATCAACATAAAAATATATTTTTCGGATCGTGATTATTATACAAAAACTTCTTAGTCACACAATTTTTTTAATAATTTAACTAGTACATATTCATTCATTTAAATTGAAAATTTTTAAAGATTATACTATTGCAATTAAAAATAACAAAACACCTCAAAATGTAATTAACCCGTGCGAATATGCGGTATTTAATTCGGACAATCCCTTTCCATTCTTATGCAAATAATTTTTCATAACATGACGAACTTTTATATTTTAGCAGAGATAAAATCATAAAAAGCTTGAGATCTATTGAGGAGGCATAAACATCATAGAATTATGGAAAACATTACATGAAGTGGATGGTTTGAAGAAAGGAAAAGGGAAAGAAAGAGAGTGTGTATCTATCTATGAAAAAGTTAAACAAAAGAGCAGCATGAAGTTAAAAACTTCGAAGACAACAACAACCTCGAGCTTTGAGACCACCTTTTTTTTCATTATCTTTCTTTCCAACTTAATCACCATAACCTAACAAACAAGCTAATGCTGCAGTATAAATTATTTGAAAATGGAAAAATGGCAATATTTTTTAACTCCAGCTCCTAGAGAACAAAACTCATTTAGCATTTCGAAACCAAAAGGCAAAAGAAACAAAAATCATATGAAGAACGGCAAAACGGCAAAAGACATATATTGGTTGCTGCAATAATAGTCACTGTAAATAAGCACGGGAGAGCAAAAAGTTAACACGATTATGAAGTCTATGCACTAAGGTTAACTATTGTTTATTATTTTAATATAAATGCAATAGTCACCTCATAAGTAGTACTTTTCCCTAAACAATTTTTAAGGTTTTTTTTTTATCTGTCATTCTGCTTACGTCAAACCAAAGCATGCTTCCAACTATACATAACTCAGAAATTGCCACAATAATCTTGTCCTATAGCTTCTTATTGTTGTTATAATTACAAAAATTATGAATAAGTTTTATCTCCTAGAAGATCTAAAATTGAAATGTGTGATAATTACATTAATTTATGAATTTAATAGTGTGGTATATATATATATATATGCAAAGTTTCAAAATTTTTTAACAGGTTTTTTGGGATGATAATTGAGGTCACGGGCCTGGCAAAATTAAGCTAATAGAATCCACAAATTAAGAGTTTTGAAAGAGAATAATAATAGAGAGATCCCTGGAAGGTATTTTGAAAACTAATGGCAGTTATGAAAAGGATTTTACAAAACTTGAATAAAAAACACATGAACTTTACTAATTCACGCGTTGGAATCCACTTTTGATAGGGTAGACAACTCGAAAGAAATCCCAAAAAGGTGATTGACAGATAAACTCAACCACAAAATTAAATAGTTAAAGGTGGAAAAAAAGCTCACATACCAAACTCATGCCTTAACTATGTTTTAAAACTAAAAAACACAATATATAAATCCTAAGCAAAATCAAATAACATAAAATTTTGGTTTAATTAAATTTCAACTTTCTCGTAAATTTAAGTATTTACACTAAATTCTTGAATAATAAAAGTCATTTAGACTCTTACATTCACGATAAGAAAACAGTCATGTTATTTAATTAATGAAAAATAAATAAATAACAAATATTTAATTAAACTTAAAAATTTAGATGTTTTGAAATATACTCCTTACACAATAATATATTCCTGCCGTGAGAATTATCCTAATGAAATATATATAAAAACATACAGTATAATCATAACCATGTGCCTTAATCTAATGAACCAGTCTACCCAGTATGACTTAATAGAAATCAGTGAAGGTTACTCTATTCACAATGATTTTCTTGACCATATAATTATGAAAGTAAAGATAATTTGTTTTGATGGGAAAAGAAATTGTGGGCAACAACGTATGAGCTTAATTATTGGAAAAAAAAGTTCTCATAACCAACATTAATTATTGGGTGCATGTTACTATAATCTACTGCAAACAACATCAGATAAAGACTTCATTGGGCAATTAAGTAGGAGTAGTTTGCTTACGTCAGTTGATTATGAACAAAGTATGCCTTTCAAGCAATAATTTCGAGGAATCTATAAATAATTCAAACCATCATGCATGATTCTCAGTAGGGCACTATAAAACCAAGTTAAAGTAGACGTTAACCCATGCCGAAGCTTGGTAGTAGCAATTTGCATTCATACTGTACGGTTATTAAAGTGCATATTTAACACTTGCATGTGTGAGACAAAAAAAAGGTGTACATGAAAAGTATGCAATGCACTCCACTCCTGGTTCACCTTTTAGCTCAAAATTACAGAAATGCTATACGGAAAGGGATACAAAAAAATGGAAATCCCCTAATTCATGTATTATTATATTGTGGAAGCTATTCACATACTTTTTTTTACAATACAAAGTATCTTTAATTAAAGATGGTTATCTTTAAGTTGATTTGTGCACTCGATAGCAAATTGTATATCACTTGGTTAGTTTCTATCGTCCTAGAATCCCTCTGTCTAAGAAAGTATTAGGATATGCCAAGCACGTTTTTTTTTGTTTATAGTGATTTTTATTTTAAAAATCTTAAAATGAATATTTTTTTTTATTCTCGTGATGGATAGATAATGTATATTTTGATATGATTTCATTAAAAAAATTATATCATATGATATGTCATGATGACACGATTTTAATATAAATAGAAAAATTGTGTTATATTGTGAGTATGATTTTAGAGATTCAAAATAAATTGAAATTCACTCAAATTTTAAAATAATTTTAAAATATCAGCATAATTTTAATTTATCAAAATTATAACTAAAATCATGTTGATAGGGTAGAATTCAATGACTACATATATTAAAATCAATCCTGACATTTTAACGCAACAATTTCATTTTCAATTGAATAAAAATCGTGTAATCATATAATTTTGGTATGATTTATCCACTTTTGGAAATAAAAAAAATATTCATTTTAAAAGTTTTCATAAAAAAAAAAGTCCTTGATACACACTATAAACACAGGAAAATAGGACAAAAACACTTGGTTGCATATCAGTTTACTATATTTCTTATTACTGTAAATAAAAATAACTATTATGCAAAACCTACAAAGTGTGTGGCCCTAATAGTAACTGGATGATAAAATAATAAGAGCAGGACCTATAATTTTGTGCTTGATTCCCCGGCGTGTGAAGTGGGTGTCAGAAGATGGAGTGTAGTTTGGTGTTTAGGCCATGATGAGTAGAAAAGTCTATTCATTCATTCATGCTGTGTCTGCTATGCACTGCACTGTGAACCAGCTTCAGTTTCCCTCCAGTTCATATACTATATGTATAACTTCCACAAAGAGACAAAATTCCCATCTTCTCTCATTCAATCGCGTGCCAACCTTAGCCAAAGCTTTTCACCACACCCTCACAATACAATATAGTCTTTTGAACTTTGATTAAGAAATTCTAATTAAAAAAAGTGTCATTACCACATTTTCACTGTCATATAGGAAAATGAATGTAAATAAAGAAGGTAGGTGTGTGCAGTGACAGTAATAAGAATGAAGTTATAGCAGGTGCTGGTGCAGGCAAGTGTCGGGTGAATGGAGCATTTTGGTGGGAAGATGTGAAGTGAGGTGGGAAGGGAACAGAAGGAGAAGAATTGCACTTTGCAACACTGCCAACAACACCACCGTGCCTTGGGCAATGCCCTTGACATGGTAGGGTAGATACCCCACATTCACCTCGATTACTCCCACCCACCTCCATGCCTTCATTCCTTTCTATATTTTAATTACCACCCACACCCCAAAAAACCACTCTCACTCTCACTCAACTTAACTAATCAATACCATCATTACTACTTTCATAGGACTATTCAAACAAGTTTTAAATAATTTCATCGCACTTATCTCATAAGCCTTTCCTAACTCTTCTAAACACCCCTTCAAACTATTCTTAATTATTAAGAATAGTATGAAGGTATTATGAAATGTTAAGTCCATATTAACAAGAAGTTCTATGAAAAAAAGAAGTTTTATGTTTGCATACACTATATATTACCTACTGAGATTTGAAACAATGCAAATGGTTAAAGATGTTATCTAAGGAATGAGAAAGCATATTTTATATGTATTGATTTCTTAACCAATATTCTAATCATAATATACTAATGAGAAACAACTTTCCACAACGCATTTATTTATAAGATCTTAATGATTCAGAACTAAGAGTTATGAATTTTGTCGTGGTAGAAGCACGTTTGCCCTCGTGGAATGCTTTAAATAGGAGTATTGGCATTCCCGTGACAGCAATAGAAGCTGGAGTGTGTGAGTATTAGTGTCCATTGTTCCCTCTTCTTCTTGGTCTTGGTGTCACTTAGTGGTGGTGGTGGTGCTTATTTGTTCATTGCTCACAGTGGTTCCATCAAATAGCCAAAACGGGTCTCCCTCTGTGGATGCTTGGTTTCGGTGCGGACCTCTTGTGGGCCGACATGAACCGTCTTCTTGCTTTTCTTTTCCACCAGGTATGCTTCATATACACACACATACTTACGTAATTTTCTTCTACAATTGTATGATATTATACTTTTGGTGTGATTCCATTCCATGCATATATACATGCAGGGAGTGTTGGATGAGCAATTTTTGCAGCTTCAACAGCTGCAAGATGAGGCCTCTCCCAACTTCGTCTCCGAGGTTGTCAACATTTATTTTCACGAGTCCGAGAAGCTACTCAACAATCTCAGAGGATTGCTGTATGTAATCAATCTTCTTCAAGCATTTGGATTAGTTATGTATGAATTATCCTTATTGAATTTGAATTGATTTGTGAATGTGTATATGGTTGGACGCAGAATGGAGAGAGAGTTATCAGACTACAAGAAAATGGGAATCCATTTGAATCAGTTCATGGGAAGCAGCTCAAGCATTGGTGCCAAGAGAGTCACAAACATTTGCGTCGCCTTTCGTGCTGCCACAGACCAGAGCAATCGTGCAGGGTACACACGCACCTAACTCCTTCTCAAAATTCGTGTTCATATCCCTTCTTTTGCTCTACCCCATAAATAATCAAATATTGAATGAAAATTGCTTTAAATTTTATCACCCTTTTCACACCAAGCCATTAATCTGCACGAGTTTTAAAACTCTGATGGTTTATTGCATGCCAACTGAAACTGTCCACGTACCAAATTGCAGATGCTTGCGAGCGTTGGAGATGCTGGAGCATGAATATTGCTATCTCAAGAACAAATTGCATGAATTGTTCCAAGTAAGGTTGCATTGCATGCAAAGATTGTCATTTTACGATTAAGATTTGATACTAATTTACTATACCCTATATATTTGTATGGTTTCATGCAGATAGAGCAGCAACGTGCTTTGGTAGCTGGAGTGAGATACCCTGTGCAGAATCAATAATGCAGATGAATTGGTGGAACAAATATCTGCATGATTCTGTCTTCCCTTTTGGCCTTTGCTTTGCTTTTTCTTCTCTTTTGTAGCTTTGCAAGGCTAAAGGCACGCCTTTCTAGCTAGTTGTTTTAGAGACAAACCATGACAGTTATATAAATATCTATCTATCTATATAAATATATATATATATATATATATACACCTAGGTTATGTGGGGAATAGAAAGAGGCTCGGGTATTTGAATTCTCTTGTACGTAAATGGTGGTATCATGCTAGCTATTCTTGCAGCATGCTTTGCTGTGCGACGTCGTTTAACTAATTTTGAAGAAAAATTGATTAGTGAAAATCAGTTCCTGCTTAATTTTATGTTACGATTTCATTCATATCTCTTTTCAATTTTTTAAAATTTTATTATTACATCTTTAATTTATAACGTCTATCGCTTTCTTTCTTTTCTTATTTACTCTAATAAAATTCATATTGCTGAAAAAAAAAACTAATAAAATTATATTTTACCTTGCCATCAAACACAAAAGTTCATGTCTCTTCGAGCCCAGCAAGTAGGCCCATTACCAACTACTCCGTGTTTGGATTACACGACACACCACCTTTCTTTGTCCACACCACACTTTCCTTAACCGACCCATATCAAAGAAAAATCAACTTTTTTGACTTAAAGATACTTCAAATAAACAAATATTAATACCTTCAAATGTGGCAAATCGGTGTTCACTTATCTCAATATAGTTTCACAAAGGAAAAAAGTTATTAGATATTTCAGATTAAATTAATACCAATATAATTTGCGTGTTTAACTAAAAATAAACCTACTTTGGGAAAGCTTTACTAGTTTACCAGTGCTTTTGTTCAGATGCGATTTTGCTTGACTTTAAGAGTATAAATCGAATGAGAATAGTTATATTCGTTTATCGTGCTAAATAAATTCGTATGAATCGTATCCAAGAATCAGTACTAGAAAAAAAAGAATGACATACGTATTTTTTTTTATTTTACATTTAAGTAAATTGAAGAGTGATAAAAATATACGTGAAAGACATTTTAATTATCTTCTGTTTAAGATAGGATTTGTGCAACTAAAACTTGGTCAGCCAATTGAAAGCTGTCACGTAAACATAGGGTTAACTTATGATACTAAAAGTATATTGAAGTAATTAACCAACTAGAAGCCATACGTCAAATGAAGTTAGTAAAAATATAGGTTACTAACTTCTGAAACAGATATTTTTAGAAAAAGTCGGAACAGTTATTAGACTAATAAATATACTGATTCAGTGTTTTTCACATATTTTTTTTGGTAATTTATGTTCAAGATATCGTGACATTTTTTAATACAAAATAATTTTTTTAATTTGTTAGAGATAAATTTCTTCTAAGATATTCAACCCTGGTTCATCATTAAAGTCTGAAAGTATTTTGTTATTACATCAGTAACAGTTAAATAATTTAATTTAGTTTTTTGAACAAAATATGAAAGTAATATATATTAAACGAATAAAATCATGTAATATGTTTTTCATTTAATATTTTCAGTATTTTTTTTTTCTCCTTACTTGAGTCAAATTACGTGTTATGGGTGTGTGTGAATGGATAACGTAACCCTCAAATTCCACTCTTAAGTTTCAACACCGACTTAATTGGGTGAGTGTAGGTAAAGTAAAGTAAAACCATGAATCTCAAATAAGAATTAAATAAAGTTAGCATGTAAAATCGCAGAGAAGCATCACTATGGAATCCATTGAGGGTTGTCTTTGTGGTTTTTAGCAAATTGTGAATAAAATGTGTGGTTGAGGGTGAGTTTTAGCAAATTGTGAGGGTGATAACGGCATAGATTCACAGCACCTCCTTATAAATGGTGGCTTTTGACTTTCTCAAAAAATAATGATAGGCGTGGCCTATGTACACATTGTGGATTCAATGATAGAGTAGTTTCAATGGTGAACATTTGAATTTTTGGTTTGCATTAATGGTATTTCAAACGATTTTGAATATAAAAAAATGACAGTTATTCAAAATCATTTTAATTTAAATATAGATCATAATTTTTTGTTTAGATTGATTTGATGCAAAACCGAACATAATCTGATGAGACGAGGAAGTAACGTTAGTCTTTGATGATGGGATTTTGGAAACCCTTGATGACCTTGTTCCCTCTCCATTAATTCTTCCATAATGAAACTACAGTTGCAAAATTATCAACATACTCCTTGTTTTCAGGATATATATATAAAGGTTAAATATGTTTTTTACCCTTAATTTTTTTATGAAGAATTGTGTTGTGTGGTCTTATTATATTTTATAAAATTATGTATGCATGCGAAGTTTTAACATGAATTTTAATATATAATGTATATGTGGATGTGTGTGATTTATGGATTTTACTTAGAATTTTAAATTAAAAAATAATTTTATTTGACTAATTTTTAATCTATTATATTATAGAAGAAGGTGTTTGTAGTCCAGAACACTCACTCTTCATTATATTATAATCTAAACTGAAATTCTGTTTATCACATGACAAACATATTTATACTATCTGTTTGATAATAATAATAATAATATGTAAAATGGAATAATGTAATATGATTACACTTTCAATAAAAACACAATTATATATATATTTTGTATGCTGATAATTGATGCTCTCATATCAGTAAAAGAGAGCAATGGAGAGTAGGATTTGTTTTCTAACAAATAACTATGAAAACTTCTCTCCTCGATATTTTTCAATGAATATAGAATTAAATTGTATTTAAAAATTAAATGACCACTGAAAATCAAACTGAAGAATAAGTTGCCACACATTTTCTTTCCCAAATTTTGTCCTTTTTGTGAGAGAAAAGTATGTAGTTTACAAAATTTTGGTTGAAATTGGGATATTTTCCAATTTATTTTTTCTTAAAATGTAACAGTACAGACAACCAACAACTGGCGCCGTGTTAGCCCAAACTAATAACTATAGTCAATCAAGGCTTCCATTGTCCACACTGCCAAAGGAAACTCACTAACATATTTTCAAACTTTACTTTTCCTTACTTTTTTAATATTAATATTATTTAATTATCCTATGATTAGGTGTTCTATTTGCCAAGAAAATTATTATATAATATAAGAACAATTCCAATTCTAGGTATGTTTATTAACTCTATGAGCATTGATTAGTCTATAATACACCTCCTGTGAAAAGTTTTAGTTAATTGTCAGGAAATACCATGAATTTACTAAAAGTAACTTACCCAATTTTAAAGTTAAGTTTGTCATGTAATAACTGTAATTTCATATATTGCATACTTTCATATCACAATGAATGCATTATACTTGTTAGAATAAATAAAAATAATCAATTTGAAGATAAATTAAAAGAAAAGGTGTTATTTCATTCATCAATTAATTTAAAATTTTTGAAGGACCACAATTGAGGTGTGAAGAAAGTGTTTGTTTTTAAAAATAGCTCTAATGATAAGTGATGATAAAAACCAACAAATGTTATGAAAAATACATATAAATAATAATAATAATTTTAGCATGGCCTAACACTAAAAGTCGTGTGGCATCATCTTTGAAGATATTTTTTATCTTTTATCCCACGTTTGGGGTAGCGATAACCCACCCATGCATGCTTCCATTTCTTATACCCCACACTTTAGGAAATAATAATTGATGGGTGGCATAAATTGATTTGGCTATGGTGGAGGATTATTCAATTTCCAGAATATGAATAGTGCTTTTTCTTTACCCCATTAAAATAAAGTACATCTAATTACAAATACCAAAGAAACCCACATCCCATTCCACACCACCCTTTGTATGGCCTCTGACGCTGCTGCCCAAAACATGAACGATGTGGGACCTGGATACGTCTTCAAAGAAGAGATCCATCTCACCGTCCTTAAAACCTCCCTCTTCTTCGCCGGCGACGGCTTCACCGTCTACGACTGCAAGGGTCAACTCGTCTTCCGAGTTGACTCTTACGGACCCGACACTCGCGACAGAGACGAACTCGTTCTAATGGATCCTAACGGACGCTGTCTCCTCACTGTTCGTCGAAAGGTACCAAATTTACTCTCTGTTCTTTCTGCTTCACTAAGGTTGTCTTTTAAGGACTAATAGTTTAGCGTCTCATGTTCCTCAAAGAAGGATTTATTTTATTTTATTTTATTTTAGGTGATTTGGAATTTGATGTGCGCATTATATGATTTTATTTGTTAATAGTTCGTATTTAGAATTATGGTGATTCATAGATTTGAGTGGACTCAGTGAGTTGTCTATCGTGTTTTGGCGTACAGAGGCCGAGTTTGCATCAACGGTGGGAGGGCTTCAAGGGGGAGAGAATGGACGGCGATAAACCTATCTTCAGCGTGAAGAGAGCGTCGATCATCGGACGGTCGCGTGCGAGTATGACGGTGGAGATGTACGATAACCCCGGTGAGGAGTACCAGATCGAAGGGTGCTTCTCGCAGCGATGCTGCACGGTGTTCAATGTGACGAAGGAAGCTGTGGCTGAGATTCGACGTAAAGTGGACCCCACCACTAGCGTTGTGCTTGGTAAGGAAGTGTTCTCTCTGTGTGTTAAGGCTGGGTTCGACGCGGCTTTTGCCATGGGATTTGTGCTGGTTCTTGATCAGATCAACGGTGAGGATGACGTTGATAGTGGTGCGACCGCGGAGCCTGCGGTGCACCCGGCCACAGAGGATTGAAAGGAATAATAGAGTGCACTTCCAGATTTGATCACACTGGCATTGCGTAAATGTGGTGAGAGAACTTTGGAGATGGTAGTGCTTTATTTAATTCAACTCACTAATCTTTGGGGTTTGGATTGTCCCTTACGAAGGGAACCTCTGCCCCTTCTTTTGTGGGTCATGCCCTTGAAAAAATAAAATTTTCAATTCACAACGCGATCATGTAAATTTTATATTATATTAAAGTATGAGATGAGCTTTCCTATTTTCAACCGATTATCCCTTTTTACGTGGCTTCAACTAGATACTTCATTGTTTACATATATATAGAAAATATAAAGTTTGTAATTTATATTTTAAATTTCTCATAAAGTTGAGAGTTACGTGAGTTTTAGATGTGAAAAGAAGATGAGAAGTTTGTTGTGCATTAAAGTTATGAATTTATGATTTCATAGTATTTGGAACGCAAGAAAGATGAGAAGTTAATTTAGAAAACAACTCCACTCACTAATTTGTTTGGTTTTGTGGATTGGGAGAAGAAGGAACCTTGGAGATAAAGAAGTGATACTTTTATTAATTAACTTGTAAAATTAAATGTTGCAAATTAGCTTTTGTAATCTCTATGAATTACTAGTTCTACACTTCAATAAAACAAAAAATACACTATCTCACATGTTATTAGTTAAATTCATTTAATTTTTTAATTTTACAGAAGAATATCGTTATAAAGTATTCTTAACTATGTTTTCATTTGAGTCTGTTTATAGATATAAATTATAAAGATACTTTTATAATAATATTAAAAAGGATTCAGCTAATTGAAATTTAATTCTGCTTAAGTCTACCAATATTCATATATTTTTCTTCTATTTGAATTTAATATTTTTTTCTTATTTGAAGGTTGGAAATCTATACTTTGTCACAAAAAAAGTTACACCCAGTTAACAACTACTTCAACAACGTGATAACATACATTGCTATTTTAAGTAAAAAAATATAATTAAAATATTAATATTATAAGTTAGGTAACTTTATGACTATCAAATTATCACCCTCTTGAAGGTTAGAAAGTGTACTTTACTTTTATTTTTTTCTTTTGTTAATGTTTACTTCATTTGAGAGTTAACATACTTTTGGGAGTGTATTTCAGTCAACTACCTTCTCTTGCTTTCTTGTCATTGTCCACTATGCATCAACAATTAAATTATAAAATTGAAACTTTTCTTTTTGAACACAAAAATAAATAAATAAATAAATTATAGTTTTAGATATTTGCCTATAAGGTTAAGGAGTTTAAATTTTTGAATTAGAAATTTATATCCTCTACCGTGAGAATGATTTATTCTTTTGGAACACTAGGATAAAAAGAAATAATATTTTGTAACCTGTTAAATGTTTCATTCTCTGATCATTATATGAAAATTTAATATTTATATTTTTTTTCATAATAATTACAAACTTTAGGAAACTTAATTATAAAGTATCTGATTTCAAACTTTATAAACAAAATAATATAATTGAATATGAACGACCGTTTCTAACATCTTTCACAGCTTAAAAACGTGATGTTGCTGCCACTATTGTTAATCACCGCAATCATAAGCGGACGGAATATAATACATAAAGAAATTAAGAGAATATTATTTATTTGAAGAAATTGTTAATTATTAATATTTAATAACAGTTAATTGATTAATAATTTTGAAAAATCAATTTTTGTATGTCTTATTCTCGCATGCGTTTAGTCACATATTCCATTAAAATATTCAGCGGATATTACTAAATATTATTAGTTGTAAAAGAAAGAAAAAATAAACGAGGCAAAGATTTTGAACAGGTATTAACAATTATAGCTAGATCAACCAAATCTAGAAAAATATTATTCAACCAATAATAGAAGTTTTAGCAAGGAGAATATCTTTTGACTGCATAAGCTGAATGGCCAAGGAATCAAATTCCCATTTGCTAATCTTCATATATAATTAACATTTATAAACATGGAATCATGATTTATGTACATAGTTTAATTATCACAAGCATTTATCATATATGCATTACTCACCTTAATATCTTATTCCAACTTTCCGTATTTAACACTACCTTCTCTTATACTAAGAATTTAAAATAACAAAACCTAATACCCACGAGGATCAAACAGTATAATTATACATCAAAATACTTTTTAATAGTGAAACAAAGACTGATGTACTTCACAATATATTGTAATGCTATTTATGGTCACACGTTTTCCCCGATTAATCTAAATCAAATCAATTAAATTAAAAACGAGTTTGTTCACTAAATAAAATAAAAAAAAGAAACGGATTGTTATAAATATATTTTGCATGTTTTTATCAATTACAAATAAAAGTATTAGCACATCCAACCCATGGTTGTTATCAAATTCAGGCTAAGTAAAAGCATTAAAAATAAGAATGGTTATAGCTATGAAAAAGCATTAGCCTTTTTCTGAATATTTTCAATAACATCTATATACGAGAGATTCGTAAGTGGTATTAGAATAAATGGTTTATATGTAAAAGAGTGAATCCTTATATCAAAGTCTTTCTAAAAATAAAGTGACAAAAAATTAATATTAATAGCATAATCTGAATAAGTTTACAAATTATTTTATGTAAGAGTTATTTGAAATACTTCTATTTAAATTGAAAATATACTATATTAAAAATTTATGCTTGTGAGAGAATAAAAAAATAAAAATATAATTGTTTAGACTTGAAGAAAAAAAAAAGTAAAAGAAGAGAAGAGAAACTAATGGAAGGTATAAATAATTATGATTGAATTCAAATATAAAAAGATTGTATTTAATTTTTAATGCAATGATTAAAAGGTTATTTTTGATATTTTATATTAAATAAAATTTTAATCCTATTCTTTCCCTTTATTTAAAGCAAAAAATGCTGATTTTTCCTCTGAATCTATTTATTAAGTCCCAATGAAAGAATACAACAATCAAGTGAAAAAAAGAAATAAAGAAATTTCAAAATTTTCTCTTGTCATATTACCTTTCTGGGTGCTTTCTTATCTCACAATGAAACATAAACTTTCCCCATTTTTTTTCTTAGACAGTATGCACAAAGCAAATAAAGCATTAAAGTTAACAATTTCATCACACTCAGATAACATTATAATTATCTTTAATTTATAAAAGATCAATAATTCATAGAAAAAATCAATTTTGTTAATGATTAGAAATATTTTACACTATTAATTAATTAAATATATGATTAAATGATCATGTCAAAATGTGCAATGTTTATAATTTGTTTGAATGTACTAAATATATAATTAAAATTTGTTTGAATTAAAAGGAAGAGATTGAAAAATAAATATGTTTGTTGAAAAAAGGAAAATAAAAAAAAATGAATAGAAAGTTTGTGATGGATTTAATTAATGTAATATAATAAATTTTTGGTATATATTTAAAAATATTTTGCTAAATATTTTTTTAAAAAAACTGATATGAAAATAGTTTTTAAATTTTTAAAATAATTTGTTATAAAAGTAAATTAATTATTTTATTAAAATACAAAAAATATATTACTAAAATATTATATTAATTAACTGTACTTTAATTTAAAATAAATTTTAGTGTTTTTTAATTTTTTTATAACATAAAAACGTATATTAATAATATATTAAATTATTTTATTTTTTATTTTAAATATTTATTGTATAATTACATATATTACTAAAATATTAAATTAATATAAAGATTATTTTATTTTATTTATTATTTTATTATAATATAGAATAAATATTATTAAAATATTAATAATATAATATCAATTAATTCAAACTTATTTAAAAGTAACTATTACATCTCGTAAATATTTTATTGTTATTTATGTGTATAATTAATTAGGCTGAAAACATAATCAATTATTAAATATTTTATTAAACGTGAAATACTTAGCCATAAATTTATTTATTGTTTAGTAAATTAAAATTTATTTTTCATACTTTTTACTTATATCTGGGCCGTGTAAAGAGTATATCTTTAAAACCGAACCCACAGAAATAATTAGTATATTTTAACTACATTCTGTGTAATATATCCGAGTTTCATAATTGTTGGGTCCCTGAGTGTGGCCAGCTTTTACTCTCTCTTTTCTTCTAATTCTCTTTTCTACCTTTCTATATATATATATATATATATATATATATATATATATATATTTTGGACAGTACTTGGAAAAAGTTAAATGTGATTTTGACAGATACCGGCACAATCAGCAATATATTTGATTGATTAAATCTAATCGCTATCCATTATAGTACAGGTACACAAGCTCTTCTGTTCAACTTTCAATAAATTAATTAAACTTCCACTTCTTAAAATTTTGGTTTAGTTTAGTTGAACTTTTTTCACTTTGCAAAATGCATTAATTATTTTACGAGATGGGAAGATACAGGCTTTATATAATAATTAATTATTTTGTCACGACATTTTTAGTGACATTGACATGCATATATGTTAACATTGCAAAAAGTTTTAAAGCGATCGTGCATGCTTTAGATGATAATTTTCATTTTTAAATTAAGAGAGTCACGTAATGTTTATAAAAATAAACAAAAGATTAAAAAAATAAACTTATACGTACTAATTTATCATTTTATTGTTAAAAAATAGTTAATTACAGCATTATTAAAAATATGCATGTTTGAATCTCACGTATAGGATTACTAAAACGTTGAAAAAACAGCAGGTCAACAAACAACAACAAGAAGATTAAATCCCTAATAAAGCCTATGGTATTAATAAAGAATAGAAAGTTAGTGATATACAAATTGATATGTCACATCTTCACTATGAAAATTCCACAATTTGAAAATACAGAAAACTGTTTCAGAATCCAAAGAATCATCGAATTCACAGGTAGCTGAATCTCATAATTATTTATAATGCTACAAAAACAAAAGCAACCAAACTAGTAAAAGCCACCACAAACGATGTTCCAGTACCCTGTAATGCATGCATAACACAGAAAATAGGAAAAAATTAACACAAATTTTATTGTTGGAATATATTTAGGAGATTGTTGATAGAATTAAATAATACCTTGAATGAAGTTGCTGAAGATGGTGCAAGTCCAGTGAAGCCAATGTCATATGCAATGCTTCCATCAGCCTTAAACAGTCCAAAGTTTCTCTCCGATGTGGGACCAGGCTTCGAATTTTCATTGAACAAAGCAAAGATATAAGCCCTAACCACCTTTTTTGGCCTATAAGGGGTTCCTTTCTTCTTGAGTAATCGCTTACGCAGATTAAGATTATAGGTCCTTGCATTCTTGATTGTTGCTCCAGCTTCATTCTCATCCCCATGAGAAGCCCAACCAGTCTCAGAAACAATCACTTCCATCTTCTCAAAACCAACCTTCTCCAAGGCAGCATAAGCTGCATCAACCTGAGCCTCAAACATGTTACCATAATGCAGCTTAGTCTTTGCATCATAAATGCCAGGACTTTTCTCGAAGAGAGCATAGTTAAGGTCAATATGCTGTGGATCATTCTTGTAGGCAAGAAAGGGGTATGCATTTATGAAAAAAGGAGAGCCAATTTGTGAGAAGAAGTGCAATAGAGGCTTCATGTATGGAAGAACATCTTCCTTGAAAGTGCATGAGGATGGTGGAAAGGAGTTAGCAAAAACAGCCTCAGAATGTGGACTTGAGACTTGAACATTTTTTGCTAGACCAAGCTTAGTAAGGGCATTGTAAACATTTTTTGCTGCAGGTAGCAAAACTTCCCAGAGTTGTTTATCTGTGCCTCCCAAGATTTCATTTCCCACTGCAATTCCCTTTATTTTGGTTCCTGGAAGAAACTGCTGAACGTTTTCTTTGACCCAACTCATGGCTCTATCTTCCCCCACACTCATGTCCGTGAGAAATTCATTGCCAAGTCCAACCACAATTTCAATGCCAGACCCTTTGAAGGCACGGAGAACTTGATGATCAGCATCATAGATCCTAATGTTCTTGATTTTTGCTGCTTTGAGTAAGGTAACCACACTTTCTGGGGGAGGTAGGTTGTCTGCTATTCTACCATAGTTTACACCATATGTTCCTGTAAATGCTTTATCCCCTAAAACTGCATCACATCAGAATGTGAAACTTTGCTTAGTGCAAGAATATGTGTTTGATCAGATAGATTATAACTCAAAGTCAATTGTTTGTGTATGTAATTATCAAAATGACTTGAGTCTGATTAAGGTATGCATGGAACAAATATAGCATGGTTGAAAGTACATACGGAATAAACAACATATCTAAGCTATTGTTGATGCAAATACTACCATTAGGGAGATTTGAATCTAAAACTTTGAATACAAAATAATCATGTTTGACTTATCTAGAACTTGAAAAAAAATCAAATATGCATCTCTTAATAGTATTATAGAAAATAGAATGTGAGATAATTAGAAAGAGTGGTGCATACCAAGAGAAAATAGTAGAAAGAAGAAGAGCAGAAGCCAATTAAAAAAGGAAGAGAACATGATGTGTATTCTAAGCATGGTAAGAGTGGAAGAGCATTCCAATTGTAGAAAGAAAATGTGGTAGATGGCTGTATTATGTAATTCAGTAACTTCATTAGCAAAAGAAAAAAGTAATCCTCAGGTGGATGCAATACTTTTCCTCCATAAACTCTAGATTCTTAGTCTTTAACCCTAGATGGTTGGAAAAAGAGTTTGTTTTGAGGGGATTAGAATAGATTCTTCCCTTAACTCCTCCTTTTAAGTATACCTTTTCCACTTTCCACTCTATTTATTTCAGCTTTTCCACTCTGGATTTTCAGGATGTAACTTTAGGTACTGATTTCCTCCCACTTGGAGAAATCAATACAATTTACCCTTTCTTGGGGAAGAACCCTACAGCATTCAACCAAAACTGCATATTATAAATCAGTTTCCATACAGCGTAGAAACAAAACAGACAACCTAGTAAGGTTTGTCAATGTCATCCACACAACTGGACAAGTAGAAAATAGTATCATCACTTATATATTTTGAAAACAATAAATATGTATAAAAAGTTTTAAAAATACCGTTGGAAAAATAAATGAAAGAAAATACCAATATTGCTAAGTTAATAAAGTGTTTACTTCTTTCAAATTTTATTTTTCTTTATAAAATTTATTGTTAGATTTAGAAATATCTGTGCAGCAAAGGTTGCTAGAGACTATTAGAACTTTAGTCAGGTGTCAGCACCAAAAAAAAAAAAAAAATCAAATTTTGCCAAAGAAAATGATGGACCTACGTGGCACACTCACCTCAACACACCATGATTAACTAAACTTCTCAAATGTGGTTTTTCTTCACTACTACTCTTTCACACAAATTCTATTTTCTTCTCTATTTGCTGCCTCTTACATCTTTTTATTCATGACGTACTTACTCTTTTTTTTCACAAACCTTCTGCTTCTCTCTCTGCGCATCTTATTGTACTTTCTTATGATTTGTGAAAATCTGTCTACAAATTTTATAAAGTTGGTTCTTTCACGCTGACACTCTTCAAAGAATAAAAAGTAGGTTAGATCTTCATCCATTTAAAGTAAAATTGATAAAATCTGACCTAGTATATTTTTCACTTTGACCTCATCAATAGAGATCTGTTGCCGTCATTTCAGATCCTATTTTAAATTTTAAGAAATTAAGATGATAACAACATATTTCTATTGACGCTCTCAAACTGAAAAAGGTATCGAGTAATCGATTTTATCAATTTTGCTTCATATGAATAAAGAACTTATCGATTTATCACCTTTTAAAGAATGTTTGAGTGAAAGAACCGACTGTATGAATAAGTTATTTTAGGAAGAATTGAAAGTGAATCAATAATTAAAAGAGGAATCACTCTCTTTAGAAAGGTTTAAGAAAGGGTGGTGGTATTTTCACACTCACCAAATAAAATAAAACCATTTCACAACTTAAAGTAACAATATTTTAATCATATTTAATTTATTTTTTAACTTAAAATTTTTATATACGTTATTATATTATTACTGTAGTGAATTGTAAAGTAGATGTATTATTTTTGGAGAGTTTGAAAAAATTAATTTTCTTCGCAAAAACATATTCTGGTGCTATTGATATGTATCATCATTCACCTAATATCATATCTGTTCACTTTATAATTAATTTCGTTTATTATTATTTTTGAATTATTAATTATTATATATAAAAGTAGCTAATTACAATTGTAACCATGTCATCTATAAAAAAAAAAAACCATAGATTATAAGGATAAGATTTGAATGACCTCCTCATAATTGTAAATAATCCTTTTGGGTAATAGTTAGCAATTAAAAATAGTAATAAAGGAAATTATCTGTAAAGCAAACACACCTAATACTACGAGTGATATATACAGAAGACACGCAAACATGTTTTGAGAAACATATATAAAGGATTGTTCTAATTGATACTCTTGATAAATACTTGGATTTTGAACCTCAAAAGTAAATTTTTGGAGGATTCAACAATTTTGCAATTGTCATAACCAACTGAAAATAAAATATTTTCTTAAAACACTATCTAAAATAGTTTACAGTGGTGCAACAACCATACACTATGACAGTACAACAACCATCTTCCACCTAAATAAATATTCTTTCACAATCTTAATAATTTTTTCAATAATTTTTCCAAACTTAGTTCACTAGTTATTGCTCCACAGTCCTTGCTAAAACCAGTTGATTGACTTTAAGTTTCATCACTTGTAGTTGAAAATGAAGAGAGTGAGTCCTAATGACAAATAAAAAATATTATAAGAGTTAGGTAACATGAAATGAAAAATACAATTAATATATAACATAAAGATACTTGCAAGTTTGCTTATAGCAAATAAGTGTTCATTTCCAAAACTTTCATAATTCAACTTCCTCTTGAACCATGTACTTTGTAGAAAAGAAATGGTATTAACTACAAATTTTTTAGGCCATGCATACAGGGGCCATAACATGAAAAGAAAATATCTCAAAAGACTCCTCACATAAAAATAGTTAAAAAAAAAGAAAAATAAATAAAACCAATAAAAGAAAGATGATTATAAAAAAATAAAGACAACGATAAGGAAATCGGAACATAATTTAGAAAATAAAAATCTCTTCTAAAAATAAGAAGCTTTGTTTTAAACCAGACAAATAAGTTATAAATTCTTTAGATATTTTGCATATGAATCTTGGACCACAATGGGTTCATCCCCTTGATTGATTTATTTTGTTTTTTTCTTTCTTTTCACTCCTTAGAAACATCTATATTTATTCTATAAATAAAAAGGTTCTGTATTCTACATATGAGAGATAAATGAAAATTATAATTTTTGTAAGATTTTAAATGTCTTGAGAGTTTGATATTTTTAGTTGAGACTTTTTATCGTTTTACAAGTAATAAATCAGTAATATTTATCCTTGAGACATTTTACATGATTTGTTTTTTTCATTTTTTTTTCACCCTATTCATTTCATTTTAATTTTTTACTTTTTGTTCTTTGTTAGTTTTTATAACTTTTGTGAATGAAGATCTTTTATTTAAAATTTTCTTAAAAATGATATTTATTTTGAAGTCACATGGAGGACTCCATCACAAATATATTGAGCCCACTTCTATATTAATTGGAATAGCAAAAATGTACATTTTCTCAGTTTCCCTATCTAGAATTCTTTGGCAAACATGTTTGGAAAAATTTAGTCCCTAGTACCTAGATGAGCTAAATGTTATACTAATGCACTATGCCAAAAAGGAAATTTGATAATTGGGGTTTATATATGCACAATAAACCATAACTCAATGTTGAATACAACCATAGACAAACCTTTTTGTTGGAATAAACTCAACAAGAAGAGAATAGTATCTAGGAGAGAAGAAAAATATCTCAGAAAAATATCTCCGAAAAATATCTCCATGTATACTCTGTATATGACTGTGTGAAATAGGGAGCAAAATCTCCATGCGCCTCATATTTTTATTTTATCTTACCTGTTACATTCCTTATGTTAAAAATGGGAATTTTGGAAAAAAATTACTATTATGATGTAAATATAAATTCAAAAGTATTTCCAAAATTAGGTAAATCATATTAAAAAAATTGTATTAAAAAATTCATTTTACAAATATAGTTTCAATTTTTACTTTTTACTTTAAAAAAATTATGTTTAATATATACAATTTTAATTTTTATATTTTTTTTTTATCAAAACTGTGTTTGATAATATGATTTTTATTTTATTCGGACGAATTTAGGAAAAAAATAAAAATAGCATTTATTAAATTAAACTTTAAGAAAATAATATATATATATATATATATATATATATATATATATATATATATATATATATATAATAAAAATATATATACAAACAAATAAGTGAAAAAATAAAGGTTAAAATTATATTTATAAAACATGACTTACTCAATAATTATTCTCTAATTTATCCCTTTTAATAATTTTTTTCTAGAAATTAGATCAATAAATTTTCCAGCTACGTCTATAAATGGTTGTCTCATGGAGGACTACTATAGACCATTTTTTTTTTCTTTCTCCATGTGCTGCTTACTATGGGTTGTAGTGCCCCACTTTACAACCTAAGATTGCATAACTCATTTATTGTCAAGTTCATAAATAATTAACATTTTTCTTTTTTCTGAACAAAGAATTCAAGAACCTTAAATTTCAATTATTATTTTTTATTGGAAGATAACGAGTTTTTATCTTTATTAGGTTTGACTCATTGACATTATCATGTAGTAAATAAATAAGAAAAAAAAATCATGTGGCAGAGTTTTAATTCATGTGAACTAGAAATGGATATTATATATATATATATATATATATATATATATATATATATATATATATATATATAATATATTTTTATATATTTT
>Ga0209489_103656_pt1 | contig 29578 bp, 16 predicted proteins | sample SiratrowhiteBW_FD_187527 | JGI IMG/M metagenome (GOLD analysis project Ga0209489, IMG submission 187527) | Root nodule microbial communities of legume samples collected from California, USA - Siratro white BW (SPAdes) (version 2) | ecosystem: Host-associated > Plants > Roots > Nodule | place...
GTTTGACATGAGTACTTGAAATGAAAACGGAAAACTTGTATTGAAACTTCATATGCTAGACTTTAAAGAAATTCTTACGACTGAGATATTCTGTTCTATTTGCATATATTTAGTATTGAAACTTATGTTAATCTTTTAAGAAATTCTTGTAAATAGCTAATATGGTTTGCTCTTTATTTATGTATTGATTATAATATAAAATTTTATTTTCACTAGCTTACCCTTGCTTTTTCTTATTGTTTTGTAAACTGCGATGATTGTATTATGTACATGAGCAAATATAAATACAGATGCAGGAGTATGTGGAAGAATGTAGACTTTATTTTGGAAATTTGATTCTTTTTGTTGGATTTACTGTATGTTAAATAATATACATTTTTGGGATGTTGCATTGTGTATCTCACTTTCAGTTTTTTTTTTCTTTTATTATTTTATCTTTTAACATAAATAAATCTTTTTGATTTCCCTTAATTTTGTTCATATATTTTTTCATATTAGTGAGGGTTTGATGGTATTTTTTTTTCTTATGAATTTGGTCTAGACTCCATCATTTTATTTTATTTTTAACGGATTTTCCTTTTTCATTTTCATGAATTTGGCCTCGACTCCATCATTTAATTTTATTTTTAACGGATTTCATGTGACGGTTGTGTGGCTAACTGAAGCTTTAATAAAAGAAATTAAATGCAAAATTTAAAACTAAGCGAAATACATGTATTGATGATTAAAGAAACTCACTATTGTAATAAATACTATATTAATTTGAATGTGATAAAGTTTATTTCCGTTTCAGTATTTCTTTTCGCTCTCATCTAATTTGGCTATTTTATTTAATGTTTGTGTATAGTCTTAATTGGAGTCATAATTGGTTTTTGTTTCATTTCCGAAACTTGATCTGTGAATAAGTGCCACCTCAAATGAACTAATTAATTAATCATAATAGCTGGCAATAAATATATATATATATATATATATATATATATATATATATGTGTGTGTGTGTATATGTGTTAATTCATCCTTTGTATGAAGCAGCATTCCATCCAATAGAGAAAAGATGTTGGCAGTGTTTTATTATGTCCTGGCTTTCACCATTTTTGCATTCTTTGCATTGTTGAAATGGAACAGCTTAAGGTACTCAAGGAAAGGAATGCCTCCAGGGTCATTGGGTTGGCCTTTGGTTGGGGAGACTCTAAAATTTCTCACACAAGGACCAGATTTCATGAGAGGAGGCAAATTAAGGTGGTGCTCTACAAAAATCCTTACATTCTATAACTTTTTTGTTTGATTTGAATGTTTTTTGCTCCTTGCTATAGATTTTTATTCCCTTAATTACTTTTTCTATTTTGCCTTTTAAGATTTTTTTTTTTCAATTCATATATCGTATATACATTTTGAGAATTTTTTTTTTCTATAACTCTTGTTTGATTTGAGTAACCTTTTGCTCCTTGATATAGATTTTTATTCCCTTAATTACTTTTTCTATTTTTCCTTTTAAGAATTTTGTTTTTCAATTCATATATTGTATATACATTTTGAGAAATTTTTTTTCTATAATCTTGTTTGATTTGAATAACCTTTTGCTCCTTGATATAGATTTTTATTCCCTTAATTACTTTTTCTATTTTGTCTTTTAAGATTTTTTTTTTCAATTCCTATATTGTATATGCATTTAGAGAATTTTTTTTCTATAACACTTTTTTGATTTGAATAACCTTTTGCTCCTTAATATAGATTTTTATTCCCTTAATTACTTTTGCTATTTTGGCTTTTAAGATTTTTTTTTTCAATTCCTATATTGTATATACATTTTGAGAATTTTTTTTTCTATAACTCTTGTTTGATTTGAATAACCTTTTGCTCCTTGATTATATAGATTTTTATTCCCTTAATTACTTTTCTATTTTGCCTTTTAATTTTTTTTCCAATTCCTATATTGTATATACATTTTATAAAAAATTTCTCTTATTTGGATAGATTTTTGACATTTACAGAACATTTTCCTGTCTTCTAATATCATTGAGAAAGATTAAAATTAAGTAAAGAAAAAAAATTTCTTTAAGATGACAAAAATAAACGCCTAAGGCTTAAGAGTTTTTTTTTTTTTTTTTTTTAAATTCTTTAAGATAATTAACTTACTATTTGTAATATATTAAACTAGTATCTTTATTGTGAAACGCCTGAGATTTTAAAAAATCTTAAATATATCTATTAAATAGTAATTAATATTAAGCTTTTCAAGATAATTAAAGTATGACTCGTTATATATTAAATTAATATATTTTTTTCTGTGCAAAGCATGAGATCTTAATACACCTGAGATATATATATTCGCATTAATTAAATTTAGCATAATATAAAATTGTTTTTCAGGAAATCTGTTTCAGAATATATAACTCGCCATTATTTTTAATTTAAGAAATCTTTTATGATGCTTATTTGTTTGGTAAATTTCCATTAATTGGACAAATCTAATTAAAAGTAAATTCGAAAATAAGAAAGAAATAAAAAATAGACCTGATAGTTTAAACTTAAAATAAATAAATTTAGAAAATTAATTATTTAATTAAGAAAATCTCGAAAACAGAAAACAATCACAAATTAGACAAATTTTTTACATTATTAAAAAATATATTTTTTAGATAAATACAAACAAACATGTTTGTATCAAGTGTATGCATGTTTTCTAAGTGGCCAAAAAAGCTAAGCATTTATACATATTTTTCTAATATATAATAAAATATTACTTTTGCTCTCCTATAATGTTTCTCCTATTTTATTTCCTTGTACTTCATCTAATGATCAAGCCAAATTGTCTCCTTTGCATTCAGATATGGAAGTCTCTTCAAAACACATGCATTGGGCTCTCCCACTGTTATTAGCACGGATCCTGACATCAACAGATACGTACTCTTGAATGAAGCAAAGGGTTTGGTTCCTGGCTACCCCGATTCCATGAGGAAGATCCTAGGGACTAACATTGCTGAGGTTCATGGTTCAGAACACAAGCGAATCAGAGGCTCACTGTTAACTCTCGTTGGTCCAATGGCAGTTAAGGATCATCTTTTGCCAGAAGTTGATGAGTGCATGAGGTCTTACCTTCACAATTGGGATGGTAAAGTAATCGATCTTCAAGAAAAAACTGTTGAGGTATGTATGTGTCAATCATATAACTGTGGAGTTGATTAAACCTTCAAAGCATGTTGTTGGGTCCAATATTGGTAAATCCATTTTTCTATTGAATTATTATTTCTGTTTTGAATCTTGTTAAGGAAGAATCGAAAGGTTAAATGCATGAAACACTCACCATGCACATGTGTGTTCTTTGATTTGTTTTTGTTTTCAGATGGCATTCTTTATTTCCATGAAAGCTGTGGTGGAAGATGAGCCAGACTCTTTCATTGAGTCTTTTAAAGCCATATTTGATAAAATGGCACTAGCAACAATATCCTTGCCATTTAAAATTCCAGGAACTGAGTATTATCGAGGGCTGAAGGTACAAGATTTTGAGAAAAAAAACTACAATTAAGATTGCAATCCAAATTTACCTTTGCTTTCTCTTGCATTGGAAGTTCAAGTAGGAGCACTTTTGTTGGTTGCAGGCTAGGGAAAAAGTGCTTACAATCCTAAGAGAGCTCATAGCCAAGAGAAGAGCTTCTTCAGCCACTCATGACGACATTCTTGGTCGACTTGTGAGAAACGAGGATGGTAAATACAAGCTAGATGACGAAGAAATAATGGAGCAAATCATCACAATTTTATATTCAGGTTATGAAACAGTATCTACTTCTACAATGATGGCTATCAAATACCTAAGTGAGAACCCTAACTTTCTAGAGGCAGTGAGGGTGAGCTATAGCTTTATCATTCTTTACTAGTAAAAGTAAATCTTGGTTTTAAGTTTCAAATATTTGTTTTATCTAATTAAAAAATATATATATATAACTCTACAGGATGAGCATTTTGCAATCTTGCAAAAGAAATTGCCTGGGGAACGGATGAACTGGGATGACTACAAGAATATGAGTCAAACTCGTGCGGTAGACATTTTATTCATATATGAACTAGATTTCTAGAACAAAGTTGATCACCTGGGAGAATATGAATTAATTGGATACCCTCAGATTTTGAAATTCAGAAAAAGCTGATTTATTTTTGTTTTGTGTGTAGGTGATACTTGAGACCATGAGATTGGCTAGTGTTGTTAGTGGAGTCATGAGGAGGACTACTGGTGATGTAGAATTGAACGGTATGTTTTCAAATTTCAGTCAATTGTTTTGTTAAATAAATATTAATTTAGGTAACGTTGACTATGTCTATCACTTTTTAGGGTATACCATTCCCAAGGGATGGAGGGTTTATGTTTACACCAGGGAGGGTAACTTTGATCCCATCCTCTATGAAGAACCTCATACTTTTAATCCAAGGAGATGGCTGGTAAGTTGTTTGATAATGAACAAATTACCTTGTTCTTATGTGTATATTGACAACATATTGAATATAACATATATGATGCAATGTAGGAGAAAGGGCTGGAGACTCATAATCACAACATGCTATTTGGAGCAGGAGGCAGGGTCTGTCCTGGAAAGGAATGGGGCATGCTTAAAGTCACTATGTTTATTCACTACCTTGTCACTAGATACAGGTAGATTATTATATATATATATATATATATATATATATATATATATATATATTTCACTCTAATATATATATTTTTGTTATTTTACTTTTAAACATTGAATATGTAATGTTAAATTGGTTAGAGTCATTATATTGAAATCGAAGGATTGTCAAGTGGTTATTCAGCATGCAAAAGCATCAAACAAGTGTATTTTTTTTCGTTTTCTAATGAATAGGTGCACAATTTTATTTTATTTTTTATGAAAATAGGTAAATCGTGTCACGGAAACATAATTTCTTTACTTGAAGTCACGTTAACACAACTTAAATGTAAAAAAATGAATTGAAGTACGATTTCATTGTAATTTTTTTTTTCTTACTAAAGTCGCGCCAAGTTGGCACAACTTTATTCGTTTTTTTTTTATTTTACGTTTGTCTAAGTCGTGCCACGGAGGCACGACTTACCCATTTTCGTAAAAAGAAAATTTTTTACACCTATTTGATAAGAATGGAAAAAAAATTACACCTGTGTGATGCTTTTGCCTATTAGGCAGGTATATTAGTCACTTTGACTAAAACCAACATAAAAAAATAAATAAAAAGTTTCTTTAAGCATTTAAACATTCTTAGGATGCCAAATACTTGTAGTTGCAAATGTTAGAATCTTTGTTCAATTCAGGATTCGTGGTAGCTCCTATTATCTTATCTTCGTCATAATTTAGGATTATTATATGAGATCTATTATTGCAAACCACTTGATTCAAATTAAAGTTTCACCAAAGAATATAATGATTGTCTCATTCTCTTTTTTTCTCCCATTTTTGGATACTAATGGTCTTTTAAGCACTCTTTTAATGGTGGGCAATTTTTATGTCCTAGTAAGGACATTATAGTGTTCGAATAATATTTACAATCTTATTAATTGGTTATTTTGTCTCCCTGCTAAAAGTTCATTTTCTTTTTCAGATGGGAAGAGGTGGAGGGAAACAAGAAACTTATGAAATTTCCAAGGGTGTTGGCACCAGAAGGACTTCACATGAAGATCACAAAATACTAGGAAAGAAAGATATGATATTTTCAGAACTCTACGTTTGATCAATATTGTCATGAACCCGTATTATAACTCTAGTAATAAGATCCGTGAGTGTTGAAATCGGTTAGTAATTATCGACATAAGACTTGGGTGTTTTCATGAACAAAAACGCCTTTACTTTAGAAACTGTGTGTATTGATGGAGTTATGGATATAAAAACACAGTCTATTTAATTAAAAATATAATTAAATCAAATTAAATATTCTCTTATTTAAAATGTCAATTTTTGGTCTTTTATTTTTTATTAAATTTATTATAATGTACTCAAAATCACTGGATATAACTCCCGTTTTACTTTAATATTTATTTTATTTACATTTTGTATTTATTATGTTCGCTTTCTATTTATTTTATATTAAATTTTTGCATTTGAATACAGATTTCAAAAATTTTACTTCCGTGATTGTGCTTAGAACGATGAGTATTACTAGGATGTCTGTGTTGATAATAAAATATATGGATAAAATTTAAAATTAGAGAAAAAAAAGTACTTTAAGCTTTAAATAATAAAATAAATGCATAGAATTCTGTAATAGTTTATTTAGAAAACAACTGAAATGTTTTTATGTAACCGTAAAAGCTTAACCAGCGTTATTTTGACGTTTAAATTTATTTATAAAAGCAAGAAAATTATTGTTCTGAGTTAAAAAAATTGATCAAGGCATTTTTTATGAATTTTTTTTCATATTTTGAGTATTACTAGGATGTCTGTGTTGATAATAAAATATATGGATAAAATTTAAAATGAGAGGAAAAAAAAGTACTTTTAAGCTTTAAATAATAAAATAAATGCATAGAATTCTGTAATAGGTTATTTAGAAAACAACTGAAATGTTTTTATGTAACCGTAAAAGCTTAACCAGCGTTATTTTGACTTTTAAATTTATTTATAAAAGTAAGAAAATTATTGTTCTGAGTTAAAAAAATTGATCAAGGCATTTTTTATGAATTTGTTTTTCATATTTTATAATTTATTTTACCAGTTTTAACTATTTTCCTATTTTGGTCGAGATCAAACAATACCTCTCGTTTTCGTTTTCTTTTAAATCTATTTCTTGCATAAATTACTTAGAAAAAAAAGTTGTTTTTTTATTTTATATTTGGGTTGCTATCTAATCACATAAAGGGAAGAAATATTTAATTTCATTACAATGATTGCTATTAAATCCATAAAACTTGATGTGATTTATTACCAAATTTATCCAATTCAAAAGATAGTTGAGATTTTTATAAATTCAAATCTAAATAATTGAATTATAATCTAAATAATTGGATTCAATTCAAATCAATGTTTTAAAAGATTTTTTTTAATTTTAAAAATTATATTTTTATAAATGATTTAAAATCTAAAATAATTTAAAATTAAGTATAACAAATATGTTTCATAGATACTAACTCTACATTCAATATATTAATAGGCGATATAATATGACATGATAAAGAAAATAGAAAAAGAAATTGATATTTAATTATGTGTAGATGAATAACCATATTAACATATTTTATATTATTCGACAGGAGATAATATATCTTCTATTTGTATTTCACGCAAATTTCATAATTGTAAGTATTTTAGATACCAATAAAAGTACAATTAATATATATAATATAAACCATTTATAAAATGTGCATGTTACACTTTATTGTTGTAATGTGATAATATCTATAGAATAAAATATATAAATATTATATATATATATATATATATATATATATTTAAATTATTAATAACTGTGTAACATTTTTTTTTCTGAAAGGAAATTCTATGTTGAGCTAAGCCAATTAAAAATATCTTTATGTGTTAGTAAACACATGCTATTTTATATTCATTTATATGGTTTTTTTAACTAAAATGTGGTAATTAATATTTCTTAATCTCAGCGTTTTAAACTATAAAATAATAGATAATTTATTCTTATTAGAAAATGACAGGCATTCAAATTATTTTGAATTTAAAACCAATTTTAAAATTAACATCAAATCGATTTATTTATAAAAACACGAAAATTATTATTTTGAGTTAAAAAATAGATCAAGGCATTCTTTTCTTGATTTTTTTTATATTTTATAATTTCTTTTATAAATTTTAACTATTTTCCTATTCTGGTCGAGATCAACAAGAAATTCTACTCTCTAGTTTTCATTTTTTTTCCATCTATTTCTTTCATAAAATACTTAGAACAAAACAACAAAAGTAAAATTCTATATCTTCATTGAAAGAGATTAATCCCTTCATTTCATTAAATAATTTGTTTATATACACTAAATATAAATTATAATTAGACTATAATTTGAAAAATTAATTAACGTATAATCTGAAAAACTAATTAGATTATAATTAGAGAAACTAATTAAGTTCTAATCTGTCATATATTCTAACAGTTGTTATTTGATAAGATAAAAGGAACGGGTGTTTAATTTCATTACAATTACTTGAGTAAAAGTAGAGGTGGATAAAAAAAACACATAAGATCTTATTTCTTCTCTTACTGAATTGATCCAAATTCATTGTAGATCCAAACAATTTGGATTGAAATTAAAATTTCATGTTTTTTTAAATATTAGTTTAGATTATTTTTATATATCTAAATTCAACTAATTAAATTAGAATTCAAAACCATTTGTTTTGAAAGAAAATAATTTAAATATTTATAAATTGGTTTGATATCAATTTAAAATTGCTATTTTCTTAAAAAATAATTTTAAATCCAAATAACTTAAAATAAATTATATGAAATATATTTAGTGGATAGAAAATTATATATTTGAGATAATAATAAGTGATAAGATATGATAAAGAAAATAAAAATATTCATATTCAATGTGAAATATTTTTATTGTATAAATGAATAAACATAATTTGTTTAAATAAATATTAATTTATATAAAATAAATAGTTAGTACTCTAAAGATAAAAAAAAAAATCGTAAGAATAAAAGCACAATATATATAGACATATATTATTATTCAAGTATTGAACTCACATTTTACAAAATGTCCCATATTATATGTCATTGTTTTAGTGTAATAAAAAGAAAAATTAAATACAAATATTTTATATTTTAATTTTCTTTTACAAATCTAAATAAGAGTATAACAGTTTTTTTTTCTAAAATAAAACCTACACAAAAATTGCTAGGCTAACCCAACTAAAAATATCTTAATAGAAAACGCATCTTATTTTTATTTATATAATTTTTTTTACTAAAATAATTGATATCTCTTAATCCTCACATCTCGAAAACTAAACTCTAAAAAAGCAATAAATATTATTATGAATTAATATACGCTAACATTTAAGATGTGTGAAACATTATATTTTATAAGCAACGTACACCAAATATTAAAAATTAGTTTGATTTCTAGATTAATAATTAAATACATATTTTATGAAATATGAAAAATTCCAACAGATAATATATTTTAGGGAAATATATATATATATATATATATATATATATATATATATATATATATATATATATTAATTTCAAATTATTTTGATTTAAACTGATTTTAAAAGTGATATCAAATTATTTATAAACATTTAAATAAAATACTTCATTTTAAAAAAATAAGGATGTGGAATCAAAATTCAATCCAATTATTTGGATTTGGATCTACGCAAATTCAAATTGGTTTTTCTAAGAAAGTATGCATTTGAATTTAATTCTAATTTTGTTAAAACAAACAAAATACATAAAAGATTCAATTGTATATTTAGTATTTTTTAAAATTTTTCACAAAATCATTGTCTATTGAAAAAGACAAGTTTTTGTCAAACTCGACAAACGTCTTGTAAAATTTAATTCTAATAAAAGTTTTAACTTGAGAAACGAACGTATTGTCAATAAGTTTTATATACTTAGTGTTTGATGATGAAGTTAATTAGAGACAATTTTGAATTAACTGAGGCACTGTAAAAAAATCTCGGTTAATCTCATTTTCAGAAAAAAGTTTGTTTCTTTAGTTAGTTGCAATATAACAATATACAATTAAAAAAGATTAAAGTAGAAAAAGATTATTTGATGTTTTTATATCGATTTATTTTTAAACTTATAAGACGTCGAGTTTTTAACCAACACGATTAAATTTTACTATGAAGACTACTACTATAAGATATGTCAGTATTTTTTGGACCCTGACCACTATGACGAATACAAGATCAATAATACACTTTTAAAGGTTATTAAAGAACACAAGTTATATTTTTATTTCACACTTAAAACACAAGAATTGCTTGAAGATTGAAAGAATAGATGTTCACAGTCATCAACCTTTATTCTTTAAGGGATATTCTATTTATAAAGGATGAGAAGAAAAAGTAATTATGAATCCTTGCATGCCATTAAGAACTTTAGAAAATATATTCTTTCTCAAGTTTGCACTTGTTTACATGTAAAGATGCATTAAATGCGTATCTCTTTTGAAGCAATATTATAATACATGACATGACTTATCAAGTCTAGCTTAGTTAATTGTTATCCAAATTATAGAAAAAATATGACCGTACAAGGTTGATGATGTTTATAGAGTTGACATTTAGTCCTTTTCAAAAAAGTTGTTATCATGTAGTAACTTTAGCACTTTCAAGAAATTTTAATGTTGACATGTCTTTGCGAGATCCTCTAGAAAGGTAAACACAATAGACATTCTCTTCAATGTAGAATAAGCATTTATATTGTTAGACTCATACCATGTAGTGATTAAGAACATGTGTTTATATTATTTGTCTAATCAAAAGCTTTTCAAACAAAGACATGTAAGTAAAATGCTATGCGTATAGCACTTGTGTCTATCAAGATCTTATACTTAAAAATCTTATTTTATACTTTGTTCTAAAACATATAAGCAAAATCAAATAAGGTCTATTGGACTTTCTCTAACAAATCCAATTATTTAGATTTAGATTAGATTTGAATTAGAATTTTAAAAAAATTCAATCTATGTCTACCATTATGAGGAAGGAAGGGTCCAATTAGGAATTTAAGATTAAAGTAGATTGGCACATCTAAATAGGAGTGAATTCTCCTTTAGTGGTAGTGTAAGGTAGGTCTAAGTAGTCAAAGAAAGGGTATGGTAATATCCTATGAGGATGGATTGCAAATAAATTTATCGAAGCATCTTTTACTTTTGTTTCATCATAAAAATCTAAGTAAACCTTGAATAATTATCAATTATAAAATCAAGGATAAAACTTTTGAGAGCTCCAACAATTAGCATCTACCTATGTTACTTTCCAAACATACAATGATAACAAAACAAAAAAGCTTACACTTTATGGCCACCTAGTAGTCCTTGTTTGGACAAGATATCCAAACCATGAACACTTATATGGCTTAAATACATGTGCCACAGAGCACTACACAACAAAGTTTCAAACAAGATAGTTGAAGCATTGAACACAACTACAAATGATCTTTGAAGGAAATAAAAATTTCCTCATAGTTCCCTATATCACAACAAAACACTTCACCCTCAGCATGCCTCTGAAACCCTTCATATCCAAGACTCCAATAGGTGTAAGGTTCTTTCTCAACCTCGAGATGTATTAAACATTAGTCAATTTTTGAATAAAGTCACATTGTATTTGTTCCTTATAGAGTTTATACCAATTATCTTACATGATGCACTATTCCTCATCAATACATTACCACCTTCAAAATATTCAAATGTGGAATATTAGTTCCATGGTTATCAACCTCACGAGTTGACTCGCAAACTCATCCGAGTTCATGTTTTTACTACCCTCTACCGAGTTGACTCAGAAGCAAACTTGTTTTTGGAGTAAACTCGGTGGACTCAGTCAAACTTGCAAATCAGGAACCGAGTCAACGAGTTGGGAGGAAAACGTCAGAACGAATCACACATTGGTGGTTTAGGGTTATTGGGTTGTGATTTCATAAGTGATTAGTGACGTACATGGGTTATTCAGTTGTGATTTTGGGTTCTTGTTGTCCTCACTATGCATCGTTATCATCGAGCTGTTGTGTCATCGTCAAACATTACTGCACATCCTCTCTTCGCCATTGATGCCCGTCGCCCAGCCTCACGTTGCTGCAGTCGCGTAGCCTCACATCGCGCCCTATCGTCGCGTCGCCTGACATCGCCTCGCGTCGCTGTCGTCTCACATCGCTGTGGACAAAATAGATGTACTTCTTGAAAGAGTACAAGGATGAGTGGAAGAGAACAAGTTGCACAATTATGTTTGATGGGTGGATAGATAAGAAAAGACGTTCAATTTGTGATTTTTTAGTGAACAATCCTAAAGGAACCGTGTAAACCCTAAACCCCCAATGGGATTTATATACAAGGAGATGGATTGTGCAAAAGATAATATTAAAAGCAACCTTAATAATATTAAGAAAATGTAACATTTTTAAACTTTTTATCATTTTAAATTTAGTTACTTATGTTTTACTTATTTATTTGTATAATTATTTTTCTAATATAACATAATTTGGTACTTTACTTTCATAATTTTGAACCTGTTTGGAAAATCATTGATCAGAGGTGGAATAATCAACTTCATAGGCCTTTGCATGCAACCGCCTATTACCTAAATCCCCAATTTCTCTCTAAACCAAATTTTAGAAATGATGATCCTGAGGTGAAAGAGGGCTTGCATATATGCATGAAAAGATTAGTTAATAATGTTGCAGAAAGGAAAAAAAATCAATTTGCAACTTGTTGACTTTCACTTTGCTAGAAGACTTTTTCTATAGAAGCTGCAAGGGAATGTAGGAAATCTATGTTTCCTGGAGAATGGTGGGACATGTTTGGGGATAGAACTCTAGAATTAAAGAAGTTTGCTATTCGAGTTCTGATTTTGACATGTAGCTCTTCAGGGTGTGAGCATAGTTGGAACTCATTTTAAATGGTAACTCAAGTTCATTAAGTTATTTAAGGTTTTTAATTCTCTTTATTTGATTTATATTTTACTAAAATTTCATATTTATTTATAGGTTCATACGAAAAGAAGAAATCATTTACACCAAAAAAATATGAATAACTTGGTCTATGTTATGTATAACTTGAAGTTGAAAAATAAGCAAATTAGAAAAAAAAATTATCTTTCATTTGATGACATTGAGTTTGATGATGAATGGATAACTGAAGAAGGAGACAATGTTGAGGTTGAGCAAACTCAGATTGAAGGTGATGATGAAAATGCTGACTTAGCTGGACTAAGTTTGAATTATCCTACTCTAGATGGACATGCACCTGATTTTGATAATATAGTTTTTGATGACAATGATATTGAATTATTTGGAGAAGAACTTGATGGTGATGAAGAAGATGATGGTGAAGATGATGGAGATGATTTCATTAAAGGATTAGATGAAGGAGATTAAATGGATAACATTTATGTTTTTTTGGTTATTTAGTTATTATCTTATTATTGCTACATTTTTTGAACTTATTTATTTTAATATTAAGAAATTGGTATCATGAATATTTGTCTTTTTTATTGAAGTTTTTTAATCAAGTAGACTCTTACGAGTCTAGAAGTCGGGGTTTACAAGTCGAGTTTACAGACCCTCACGAGCCTACATAGACTATCGAGTTTGATAACCTTGATTAGTCCCTTTTAAGACTTGTATGAACAGAGCAACATAAATCTAGCACTATGATAATTGTTTTCTGGAAGCAACAATCATCACCAAGTTTTCATCAAGCGAGGCATACATATGAATTACAACTACTATGTGATTTGATTCACTAATCTAGGAAAATATTTCCTTTAATGCCCCGGTTGTTTGCAATACTTACAAATTTATTTTGAAGTAACCTTCGTCTTTCTTTATGTCATTGCCCTCTTATCTTTCTTGAATACTACTAACTTGGAAGATGATGCATCATCATTGTTAACAAAGCTTTCAAGCATAGCTCCTTTATATAGAGGCTCAACTTAACCTCTTCAAGTGTAATGCAATCTTTTCCTAAAATCAGAAAACCCACCAAGTTCTAATATGATGATGATGATGAGAGAGAGATGATAAAGGCTAGATTTCAGTGTTTTTAACTATAATTTCTGGATGATTTAATGTCTCTAATGTTGAGAGCAAGCAATTAATATTCATATTTTTCCTTGCAATTAATCAAAGAATGCATTGTTACCCCAGATTGATAAAGAAAAGGATTTCAAGAAGATTTGAGAAGAATCAGAGAAGAAGATGAGCTGAAAAGGAAAGACATTGCAGTTGTGAATGAAATACAAAAGAGAGGAAGAGTACTGTTAGTGACAAAGTGCTTAAGCACCAATTTTAGATTGAGCTAGAAGTCACTAAAGGACTGCTGACACAAGAACCTAAATTTGGCAAGAGGTATAAAAGGGAAAAGAATCTTCCTTGGAAAGGGAGCTGGCTGGTGGCTACAATGAATAACAGTGCCCTACAGAAGCAATTTCTCTTATATTCATGGCTGCCATGTGTAACTAACTTTCATCTATTTTGGGATTGAATGTAATTTCCTCAGACTTTGTATTCTTGTTGTTCATCTTGATAATGCATGAGTTATTCATATTGTATTCTCTGTGTGTACTTAATGCTTGAATCATTTGCACAACTGTTTCTTAAACCAAAAATCTTGAAATTAACTAGAAAGTAGTTTTGAGGTTTGGCAATCATTGAGAGTACCCATTACAATGCAACACCAGGGATGGGTTACATTGTAATGGTTGCGTGAAACAATTGTACTTAATGCGGGTTAACCCTTCATGAAAGCTGGGAATAACAATATCATGCAAGAGAACCTATGAATTTCAAATCACGAAGAATCGGGTTGAATGAATCTTATTTGTGCAGAGTCATAGGATAAACGTGCATTATTGATGATTTATGATTAAGAATACAAATAGTTGAGTTAATGAGTTCAATCCCAAGATAGTCTCTCGCTATTGCATTCTTTACTCTGTTTACTATTTTAGTTACAAACCCATTACTGTCTGCAATTTGTTCTGCATTAAATCCTTACGTGCTTTTCGCTTAAGCTACTCTACTAGCTGAGGCTCGATTAATACCATTCTCTGTGGATTCGACACTTGTACTTATTTTTCTATATTATTTGTTGACTTGGTATACTTGCCAAAGAGAGTCATCAAGCTTTTGGCGCCGTTGTCGGGAAATGGCTATTGTTGAGTGTTAGCATGTGTAGTTACTTAAGAAAGTTAATACTTGTGAATATTATTTTCTTTTATTTATTTATTTTTTTAGCATTAGAATTTAATATACCTTGTTAACTACTGACAATTGTGTGTTTATACTGTGATATATGCTATTGAGAGGCCAAGTTCCTTAAGACCAATTGAAATTTGACAAAGAAATAGAGAAAACAGCAAGGAGGAATCGTGGTAGAAGAAAGAGAGAGCAATAGAGTCTGGAAAGGGAACATCACATACCAGATTTTGATTCATCTTTCGTAGAGAATAGAGAAGAGAGTATCATGGTAGATCCTGGAAACAATCTACCGAAGAGAATCCTGGGAGATTATGCAATGCAGCAAGGCCCTAGGCATTTCTCAAGCATCACAATTCCAAACACTACCAAGGTTGTGGAGATGAAACCTATTTTTCTGAGTTTGATTAGTAGCCACCAGTTCACTGGAATGGATCACGAGGATCCATACACACACTTATTCACCTTCTACGAGTTAGCTGGAACTATGGGATTTGGAGATGCAGAGATTGATGTAGTCTACTTGAGGTTATTTCTGTTTTCATTGGCGGGAAAAGCTAAGGAGTGGCTGAAGTCTCATCCCAATCAGAGTCTCACCAACTGGACTAATGTAGAAGAAAAGTTTCTTAACAGATTTTTTCCCATGTCAAGATATATCAAAGCTAAATCAGACATATCGACCTTCCAGCAAGGGAATGATGAAGCATTTTGTGATGCGTGGGAGAGGTTTAAGACAATGTTGAGAAGATGTCCCAACCATGGCTTTGAGGACATTGCTCAACTGACCATTTTTCATAATGGACTTAGAGCAGACACGAAGATGATCTTGGATGCTGCAGTAGGTGGAACCATGATGGTAGTGGATGCGGAGCAAGCCACCATAATTATTGAAGCATTAGCCTCTACTGATTATCAGGCCTAGCACAATAGACATAATGCACAGCCAAAGAAGGAAATGTTAGAATTAAGCACCACAGATGTTGTACTTGCTCAAAACAAGATTCTGACTCAACAGATGGAGATGATTACAGAGCATATGGCAAACCTGCCCAAGCAGTTGCATTCAGTTCAAAAATCCCAAGGGCATAACCAAATTATGAAGTGCAATTTCTGTGGGGGCAACCATTCAAATGGTAATTGCTTTTACCAAAATCATTATGAGGAAGAAGCACTATATATGAACAACCAAGGAAGGCCAGCTAGATTTGCAAATAATTATCATTGTAATAGGGCACCGGGATGGAAGAACAACACAAATCAAGGAGCAGGGTGGAAACAGGAAACTGGACCATCCAGCAGACAAAACCGTATCAGCAACAACACCTGAATTTTCCAACTGTGCAAGAACGGACAGCAAAACTGGAAGAGACATTAGAAAAATTCATGCAGGCTTCGTTGTCTAATCAAAAGAACACTGAAGCATCAATTCGGAACTTGGAAACGCAGGTTGGTCAACTGGCCAAACAAATATCAGAACAGCAAGGCAGCCAGTTTTCTGCAAACTCTCAACCCAATCCCAAAGAACACTACGAGGTAATTTCTACCTGAAGTGGGAAACTTATAGGGGTAGGCATAGAAGATAACCTCAGGACAAAAAAGACTGTAGTAGAAGAAAGAACTGATGAAAAAAAGGGGACTGAACTGCAGACAGAAAGAATAGAAAGTGGAAAACAAAATATTATCTTGGAAGAAAAAGCAGCACAACCTGTGGTAAAAGAGAAGGAGCAGCAATTGCCTATAAAGAATATTTCATATCCTCATGCTCCATCTAGAAGGGATGCAGAGAGGCAATTTAGGCGGTTTGTTGAAGTTATTAAGAAGTTACAGATCCACATACCCTTTACAGAAGCTCTGGAGCAGATGTCCATCTATGAAAGAGTTGCTTACCAAGAAGCGGAAGTTCCCAAAGTAGGAGACCATAGAATTAGAAGCAGGCTGTAGTGCGATAATCCAAAAGGCATTACCTCAAAAGTCCAGTGATCTAGGGAGTTTCACTCTCCCTGTCACTATTAGAAATCCGAATGTGGGAAAAGCCTTGTTGGATTTGGGGGCAAGTATAAATTTGATTCCATTATCAATGCTTAAGAAGATTGGGAAGGTGGAAGTGCGGCCAACTAGAATGACTCTCCAATTAGCGAACAGATCAATCAAACATCCCTACGGGATTGTAGAGGACTTGTTGGTAAAGTTGGATAAATTTATGTTTCTAGTGGAATTTTTTGTTATGGAAATGGAAGAAGATGTGGAAGTGCCCTTGGACTTAGGAAGACCTTTCATGAAGACAGCCAGGGTTATGATAGATGTGGACAAGGGAAAGTTAAAAGTGTGCGTTCAAGATGAAGAGGTTAGCTTCAATGTCTTCGACGCTATGAAGCACCCTTTGGATGCAAAGGGATGTTTTCGGCTGGATGTCTTAGACAGAATCTGTGAGGAACAGAAGCAAAGCCTATTGATGACAAAACCCTTAATGAAGATTCTTAATGGCTGTAAGGATCAACTTGAAGATCTTGACAAGGAGGAAGTGAGTCAATTGAAAAAAAGACCTGGATAGAAGAAAGGTGGCAGAAGATACAACGACACATGAAACAGAAGTTGTGGAAAATAAGAGTCACATTCAGACTCTAGAGCTTAAGCAGCTACCTGCTCACCTGTAGTACGTATTTTTGGCCGAGAATGGCAAGAAGCCTGTGATAACTAGTATTACCTTGACAAGAGAAGAAGAAAAACAACTGATAAAAGTATTGTAAGAGAATCAAGAGGCAATTGGATGGACGTTGGCAGATCTAAAAGGAATTAGCCCTTCTTACTGCATGCACCATATATATATGGAGAAAGACTTTCAACCAGTGGCACAACCACAGAGAAGGTTGAATCCTACTATGAAAGAAGTGGTGAAAAAGGAGGTACAAAAATTGCTGGAGGCAAGGATGATTTATCCCATTTCTGATAGTGCCTGGGTGAATCCAGTGCAAGTGGTGCCAAAGATGGGAGGTATGACCGTAATTCACAAAGATAAGAATGAGCTTATTCCGACAAGAACGGTCACTGGTTGGCATATGTGCATAGATTATAGAAAATTGAACCAGGCAACGAGGAAAGACCATTTTCCTCTACCTTTCATGGACCCGATGCTTGAGAGACTAGCAAGGAAGGCCTATTACTGTTTTCTCGTTGGTTACTCAGGATATAACTAGATTGTGGTTAAACCTGAGGATCAAGAGAAAACAACATTCACATGTCCTTTTGGCATATTTGCATATAGGAAGATGCCATTTGGCTTGTGCAATGCTCTCGCAACCTTTTAATGGTGTATGCTATCTATATTTGTTGATATGATTAAAGAGAGTATATGAGTGTTTATGGACGACTTCTCTGTATTTGGAGCTACATTTGATGCATGCTTATTGAATTTGGAAACTGTGCTGAGAAGGTGCATTGAGACCAATTTAGCACTAAACTGGGAAAAATGCCACTTCATGGTGATAAAGGGGATTGTACTGAGACATAAGGTCTCTAAGGAGGGAATCGAAGTGGATGAAACAAAGGTAGATGTTATTGAAAAGCTGCCACCACCAATTAATGTGAAAGGAATTTGAAGTTTCCTTGGGCATGCTAGATTCTACAGGAGATTTATCAGAGATTTTTCCAAAATTGCAAAACATCTATGCAATTTGCTGAACAAGGATAGCACTTTCAGATTTGATGAGGACTGTCTACATGCTTTTGAAGAACTAAAAAGAAGACTGTTTACTGCTCCCGTGATCAGTGCTTCAGATTGGCACTACAATTTTGAATTGATGTGTGACACTAGTAATTATACAGTAGGTGTTGTATTGGGGCATCGAGAAGAGAAGATATTCAGAGTGATTTACTATGCTAGTAAAATTCTGAATGAGGTACAGGCTAACTACACCACAACAGAGAAGGAGTTGCTTGCTATAGTCTATGCCTTAGAGAAATTCAGATTGTACCTGATTGGCTCCAAAGTCACAATGTTCACTGATCATACAATAATCAAGTATCTGCTGTCTAAACAAGATTCGAAACCAAGACTCATTCAATGGGTTCTACTACTATAAGAGTTCGATCTTGAGATTAAAGATAAGAAAGGTTGTGAAAACCATGTAGTTGATCACCTCTCAAGATTGGTCAATGAGAAAATTACTAGAGCAAAAGCAGATATTCTCACCGAGTTCCCAGATGAGAAGATATTAGCTATTTAAGAAAGGCCATGGTTTGCTGATTTGACCAACTTTAAAGCAACAGGGGTTGTACCTGAAGAGCTAAATTGGCATTAAAGAAAGAAGTTTTTTAGAGATGCCAATCAATACATTTGGGATGATCCACACTTGTTCAAAATGGGGCTGATAATATTTTGAGGAGGTGTGTGTCAAAAATAAAAGCCAACAATACACTATGACACTGCCACAATTCACCTTATGGTGGCCATTACAATGGTGAGAGAACAACAACAAAAATTCTGCAGGCCGGTTTCTTTTGGCCTTCAATTTTCAAGGATTCTTATGAATTTGCAAAAAAGTGTGATAAGTGTCAAAGAACTGGCAGCATCTTAAAACGACATGAAATGCCACTGTAGAATATTCAGGAAGTGGAAGTTTTTGACTACTGGGGCATCGACTTCATAGGGCCCCTACCATCCTCATTTTCACATGAATACATTCTGCTTGTAGTAGAATATGTGTCCAGATGGGTGGAGACCATATCAGCACAACATGCAGATGCCAAAATAGTTATAAAGTTCTTGAAGAGGAATATTTTCTGTAGGTTTGACACACCAAGGATTTTGATCAGCGATGGAGGCATGCATTTCTGTAATTCTCAGTTGAAAAGAGTTTTAGAGCACTATGATGTGAAGCACAGAGTGGCAACCGCTTACCATCCCCAGTCAAATGGTCAAGTGGAAGTTTCAAAAAGAGAAGTTAAAAGAATCCTTGAGAAGACGGTCAATTCTGTTAGGAAAGATTGGTTTACCAAGTTGGATGAAGCATTATGGGCGTATAGGACAGCTTTCAAGACACCAATAGGCTTATCACCATTTCAATTGATTTATGGCAAGACATGCCATCTACCTGTTGAATTGGAACACAAGTCTTATTGGGCCTTGAAGCTACTGAACTTTGACTCCAAGGATGCACAGAAGAAAAGGACATTGCAGTTACATAAACTGGAGGAAATGAGACTCAATGCATATCACTCATCTCGACTTTACGAGGAAAGTACCAAAAAGCACCATGACAAGAAGCTTCTGCATAGAACATTTCAGGAAGGACAAGCAGTGTTGCTATTCAATTACAGGTTGGGACTATTTCCAGGGAAGTTGAAGTCCAAGTGGTCGGGTCCATTCATTGTTAAGCCCAGTCAAACGGAGCAATTGAAATAGAGGACCCAGAATCAAAGAGAAGCTGGTGGGTCAGTGGCCAAAGGCTCAAGCACTATCAAGGTGGAAATATTGAGAAATTGGCCACAACAATTCACTTCAAAGAAGCATAATGATCAGGCGTCAAGCTATCTAACGTTAAACAAGTGCTTGTTGGGAGGCAACCCAGTGATTTCCATCTTTGTTTTATTTTCATTTGTTGTTTTTAATTTAGTAGTAGATGCATCTTAGGAATAAACTGTCTTTGGGAACAAACAAAGTTTTGTGGGGTTGAATTTGATGCTTGACAGTTTATTTAGTTAGTGAGTTTAGAGTGGGGATGCTTGAGCTAACCTGCAAGCTTAGGCTATTGGCGCATGTTTGAAAAATTGTATTTAAATAGTTGAGGCGACACATTTTCTTTTCTTGCGCAACCTAGCCCAAACCCTAACTCCCCTGCTATCCCATTTTCTCTGTTCTTACTCCTAAATTTGCCATTGCATCCATTCATCTTCTACATTTTTCATCTCATTTCACTCCGATCATTCCTCACTCGCATTCTTTGAAAAGGTAAGTGCTTTAAATTTCAAAAACTTTTCTTGTAACTTACCTCTAAATGAGAACTGTAAAGGGAACCATAGGAGCATTTTGTCTGATCATAGTTAAGAAATGTATTCTTGCTTTGTTTTTGAAGAAAAAGATGAATAGAGAATAGTTAGGGTTTGTTTGTTGAGATTCGTACCTTGTTTCCTGTCTTGGGGTTAGATACTCTGTATTACTTGTGTGCTGATCAATCTAGGGTTGGTTGTGCTGTTGATATTTTGATTAGATGCCCCGCACTAAAAACATTGCTGGGAGAAAGAGGAAGCTATCGAGGTACAGTCGGGCACAAATAGTGGACAATGCATTTCAGATTGAGTCATCTGACGACGATGGTGGTCAATCGGCACCCGGTTGTTGAACCCTTACAAGGATCGACGCTTTGTGGAGCTCAAACGATGGAGTTTCATACTCGAAAGAAGAGTGGAACTAGAAGCAAGAGAGTTCAACATTTTTCTAATGGGGGTTGTGCGAAGGAACTGGCACAAACTGACCGAACATATGAAAAAGTTTGATACGGAGCTAGTATATGAGTTTTATGCAAATGCGTGGGGAGAAAGACAAAGAAGAGAAGAACGCAAGTTAAGAGTGAGAGGCAAATGGATTTACTACAATCCTCAGGCCATTGATGATTTTCTTGGTAACCCTTTCCTTGACCAAGAAGAACTGTGCACTTACCAGTGGATGAAATCTAGCCCTCATGGGTTTGAACCTAACATTGTGGCATATACATTGTGTCTTCCTGACCGCACATTCCAAAGAGGTCCTAGAGGATAACCGAAGAGAATCTGAAGAAAAGACATGCACACTTTGTCTCAAATTTGGCTAACATGAATGTTAGCCAACATTGCTCCAAGTGGACATGTTTCAGATCTCAATATGCAACGCTGCAATTTTCTCTTTACTCTTATTCAGGATTAAATGACTGTGAATGTTGCCAAAATTATTTCTGATGAGATTCAGAAATTTGTAGATATGGAAGTGAACCAGGAAAAAGGAAAAAGACGCGGTGCTCTGGGTTTCCCAGCATTGATAACAGCTTGTGTGCAGCTCATGGAATTATACCAGATGTGAATGCAAAGATTCTCCCTCCCATCAACAAAGGCTATATTGAGAAGTATTGCGTCAACCCAGATGAACACCCAGAAGCTGTCCAGAGGCCACCTCTAGAACTTGCAGGTCCCCCTTCTCCAGAATGAAGGAAATGGAAGGCCGCCTGATGAGAAATCTTAGGCATACCCAGAAGCAAAACACTGCATTGCACCGAGCAATATTGCACATCTTTCAAGGCCTTTATAATAATATCTCTGCAGGTGATCCTAATCCATGGATGCACCATAAACATTTCGCTGATTTTCTTAATTGGCCTGGGGACAGGCCTCGTTTTGCAGGGGGACAGGAACAATAAGCAAGGAAAAGATGAGGACCCTGGTGTTGGTCCATCCACAAGAAATGCAGAAGATTTCTTCCCCGAACCTAAGCTAGTGAATGAAGAATGGAGAACAACAGAAGATGATGATGAGGATGATAAGTTCACAGATGTGGACAACTTCTTTTGGGATGACTGATCCCAAATCAGCTAAAGAAAACCCAGTTGTGTCAAGGATTTAATGAATTTATAAATTGGATCTTATTTTGGATAACTGTGAACTTATTATGTGCTTGTTATTTTGGATGACTGTAATTATTTCAGGAATGTGTGGATAACTGTAAGCTGTACTGAATGCTATATACCCTGATTTGGATGTAGATATGGGTACCAAAAGGAATGCATGAATAGATGACTTAGGTTATGCTTGCATGTGATATTTGTGCCCAATGTATGATGCTTTGTTCTTTTGAATTGTTTTGTGGATCTAACAGGATTTGAATTAGATTAATTAGAGGATGCAAATTGGGAACTCACATGCATGACATTTTGTGGGTTGATTAATCTTGAAAAGGATTTGTAAAAAAAATTGAGTAGGTGAATAATGGATGTCGGTTTGACAGGATAGGAGAGACTGAGAGTGTAAAATCTTATAGAGGTTGAAAGGTTTGCATGCATGATAATTATCTGCCATGGTTGCTTGATTTTTTTTGTGCTATCACTGATTGTGTGTTGATTGAAAATGACCAAGGCAAGTTTTGAATAATAAGTAGGAAAACCAGAGCCAAAAAGCCAGACCGTTTTTAACAGTTATACCCTTTTTGTGCGCAACCCCTTTAAGCTTTAAATTTTATTGTGAACCCCAACCACGTGTAGATTATCCTACCCTATGCATGAACAGTAAAAGGGGAGTGAAAGTGAAAGTGCATCAGGACCACATAAGTTGAGGGTTGTTGAAATTGGTCAATTCCATGAGACCAGTACAATGGATGACGAGAAAAGTATACCAAAATTAGAAAGCTGAAGCAGACTAGGCACAAGTCAAAGACTATAAAAAAAATGAAATGATGAAAAATCAGAGAAATACAAGGGAAAAACAGAGCAGAGGAAAAAACAAATAACAGTTTAATGGGAGGAACCAAAAGAAGGAACAACCAGTGAAGGGGTTGAGGTGTATAGTTGCTCTCTCAAATTGTTCATACACTTTGCAATTTGAAAAACCAGAATTTTTGGAGCCCAGCCCTATTACAACTAACAAAACACCTTGTGATTCTTGATTCATGCAGTTTTGTGATTGGCTGTAGAAATGAAAGGCAATTGTGGTTCGGTAACAACATGTGAGCTAGAGAGAAACACTTAAACACATTTGAGGGATCATTATGATATCCTGTCTTCTCTGGTAGAAATAGTTTGTCTATGCAATCTTTCTACAATCTCTCTCTGTTTGATCAACCCATGAATTGTCTAGCATGATTGAGTGAAATTGATTTTGCTTCCGTCTAATTGATCTTGTTGTAATTCCGGGAAGTTCATGAAACAGTTATTGTGTTTTGAAAAGTCATTTTCTTACTTGAGGGCAAGCAAAAACCTAAGTCGAGGGGAGTTGATAAAGGCTAGATTTCAGTATTTTTAACTAGAATTTTTGGATGATTTAATGTCTCTAATGTTGAGAGCAAGCAATTAATATTCATATTTTACCTTGCAATTAATCGAAGAATGCATTGTTACCCCAGATTGATAAAGAAAAGGATTTCAAGAAGATTTGAGAAGAATCAGAGAAGAAGATGAGCTGAAAAGGAAAGACATTGCAGTTGTGAATGAAATACAAAAGAGAAGAAGAGTACTGTTAGTGACAAAGTGCTTAAGCACCAATTTCAGATTGAGCTAGAAGTCACTAAAGGCCTGCTGACACAATAACCTAAATTTGGCAAGAGGTATAAAAGGAAAAAGAATCTTCCTTGGAAAGGGAGCTGGCTGGCGGCTACAGTGAATACAGTGCCCTATAGAAGCAATTTCTCTTGTATTCATGGCTGCCATGTGTAACTAAATTTCATTTATTTTGGGATTGAATCTAATTTCCTCACACTTTGTATTTTTGTTGTTTATCTTGATAATGCATGAGTTATTCAGACTGTATTCTCTGTGTGTACTTAATGCTTGAATCATTTGCGCAACTGTTTCTTGAACCAAAAATCTTGAAATTAACTGGAAAGTAGTTTTGATGTTTAGAAATCATTGAGAGTACCCATTACAATGCAACACTAGGGATGGGTTACATTCTAATGGTTGCATGAAACAACTGTACTTAATGCGGGTTAACCCTCCATGAAAGCTGGGAATAATAGTATCATACAAGAGAACCTATGAATTTTAAATCATGAGAAATCGGGTTGAATAAATCTTATTTGTGTAGAGTCATAGGATAAACGTGCGTTATTGATGATTTATGGTTAATAATACAAATAGTTCAGTTAATGAGTTCAATCTCAAGATAGTCTCTCGCTATTGCATTCTTTACTCTGTTTACTATTTCAGTTACTAACCCATTACTGTCTGTAATTTGTTCTGCATTAAATCTTTACGTGTTTTTCACTTAAGCTACTCCACTAGCTGAGGCTCAATTAATACCATTTCTTGTGGATTCGACACTTGTACTTATTTTTCTATATTACTTCTTGACTTGGTATACTTGCCAAAGAGAGTCATCAAGAGACTAGTAGAATTATGATTGCATCTTCATCTTCTTTAATGTTTATGTCTCAAGCTCTACCATAATAGTGTTGAGCTCATTAAAATGAGACTTTAGTAGTTTGCATTTCCTCATAAAACATGAAGAATAATCTCTTCACCAACAACTTGTTACATATGAATTATGTCATAAAGAAACTTTTACTACAACTTTCGCCATGTAACAACCCAATTATTATACAAGTATTTGTTATTTAATTAGAAACATGGCATTTTCATTTATGTGCAACAAAATTCTTATAAAAAAAATATTAATCATAACATAATCTCTTACATAACTATAACACTCAATCTCATTTTATCAAACATATATAATTCCATATTCCACTTTTGATGATCCACTATAAACATCAAAAGTTACTTGAGAAGTCATTAGGTAATTAAGTATTTCTCATTAAAACATTGGTACAATCATGATTATTTTTCTCAAGAATAGTTGCCATTTATCTGTCCACAAAAAAGAACATGTACTCATTATATAACCTATTGAGCAGATATTGGATAGTCCCAAGTTTGACCTATGAATATCTTAGTTCAAGGTGTTGTTCTGAACTATCTAGATATTCACCTACTTAGTAAGTACTTCCTAAATCCTAGCATAGTTCTTTCCTTTCATTCTACAGTACACAAAAATCAAATTTCCCAAACACAAAACTCACACATTAGCATTGTCTAAACTTGTTACAACAGAACCTATAACTCTTTTTTAACTCTCGTACTCTTTGACATTTTTAAGAATCACATGACTTGTTAAGATACCTAATATTTGGGTTAACTAATAATCTATACACATCCTCCAAACAAATACAAAAGGTATAAAATTAATAATAGAGTATATAAATAACTTTCTTTTATTCAAGTTTATTAAATAAAAAATATTTAGTTTTACTTTATTTTTATTATTATTTTATATTTATTTATTCAAATGATAAAAAGTTGATGTTTAAAATTATATAAAATGAAATAAAAGAAGATTCAAAACAATAAATTTAAATAAATAATTAAATATAAGTCACTATATCATACACAAATAAACTAATAAAAATATAAATTAATAAAGAGGATCAATGTATAAATGAATATAAATTAAATAACATAACCATAAATTTAATAGAAAGAACAAGTGTGTAACTATAGGTAAATTAAATGATATAATTATAAATTTAGAAGAGAGGGTTAATGCATAACTTGAGATAAATTAAATACATAAATATAATTTTAATAAAAAAAGATCAATGTGTAACTGAATATAAATTAAATTATACAAATATTGATTTAATAAGTGAATCATAACTAAAGATAAATTAAATAATATAGTTATAAATTTAATGAAGAATACATGTACATAACTAGGATCCATACACCTATGTATAAATTAAATGAAATAAATATAAATTCAATAAAGAGAACTAATATGTAACTAAAGATGAACTAAATGATAGAAATGTCAATTTAATAAAGAAGATGGTTGTAGATAAATTAAATGGCAAAATTATAAATTAATAAACATGATTAGTACATAATTAGAGATAATTAAATTAAATAAATATAATTTTATAAACAAAATCAGTATGTAATTGTGGTTAAATTAAATCATGCAGAAAGGATTATTGTGTAACAAAAGATCAATTAAATTATAAAAATATAAAAAATAAAGGAATTAAAACAATATATTGTTCAAAATAAATAAAATGTTAATAAAACACATATAAGTTTATTTATATTTGTTTCGACTTCAAGTCCGTTGAGATTATATTGTTAGGATCAATTACCACATTCGAGGTATTGTCTACTTTGGAGTTTGGAGCTCCGTCACGATTTTGTTCTTAAAAGTCGCCTCGGTGGCTTAAGGGAGGAATATGTATTTAAACTTACCTTAGTCTCAACTCCTAAGTGATGTGAGACTATTGGGTATATAGGAACATGCCCCCCAGTCGAGGGCTAAGGAAACAAAATCCCTACAGATGGTGCCAATGTTCCAACCTCGAGTCTATTTAGATGACATCACTAGGGTCAATCACCACATCTGAAATATTTGTCCACTTTAGAGTTCGGAGCTCCGTCATGATTTTGTCCTTAAAAGGCACCTCGATTGATTAAAGGGGGAAGGTATATTTAAACTGACTTTAGCCTCGACTCCTCAACTCCTAAGTGATGTGAGACTATTGAGTACACCGAAACATGCCCCCAATCGAGGGCTAAGGAAACAAGATCCCCACAGATGGTGCCAATGGTCCAACCTCAAGTCCATTGAGATGACACTACTAGGGTCAATCACCACATCCAAGATATTTGTCCACTTTGGAGTTCGAAGCTCCGTCATGGTTTTGTCCTTAAAAGGCACCTCGGTGGATTAAGGGAGGAAGGTATATTTAAACTGACTTTAGCCTCGACTCCTCAACTCCTAAGTGATGTGAGACTATTGGGTACACTGGAACATGCCCCCAGTCGAGGACTAAGGAAACAAGATCCCCACAGATGGTGTCAATGTTCCAACCTCAAGTTCATTGAGATGACACCGCTAAAGTCAATCACATCATCCGAGATATTTGCCCACTTTGGAGTTTGGAGCTCCGTCATGATTTTGTCCTTAAAAGGCATCTCAGTAAATTAAGAAAGGTATATTTAAATTAACTTTAGCATCGATTCTTAACTAATGTAAGACTATTAGGTGTACCAGAATAATATTAATATAAAAAGAGTTTAATATCATTTTTCTCTTACCTCTGTGGTCAGTGTACTAAATACCATGTTTTGAGAGAGAAAATAAAAAACAAAGAAGAACTATGATAAAGATAGAGAAATGGTAGAGAAAGATAGGGTGGAGGAATAAATAGACAAAAATAGTGGAAAGAGAAGGTAGAGAAATATGGTGGAGATACGTAGAGAAAAGAATAAAGAAAAAAAAAATGAAGAAATGAAAGGGAGGACATGAGATATTATAATTTTTTCTTGTTTTTTTTTTCAATGTCGTGAGTCACCACTCTTCCTTCTTGTCTCTTTTTGTACTATTGTTTTTAAATTTTTAAAAATATTTCTAAGAATTTTGTTTTTAATTTTTTTTATTATTTTATTTTCTCATGATCACACTCTATCTAATCAAACACAAAAATTCTAATGAATTTAAGTATGAGATTTTCTAATGCTTATATTTAAAGTAAAGATAAAATATAATAATAACTAAAAATAGCGATGTCACAAGCTACAGTATTATTAATGTTTTCTAACACAAAAAAGATAATCAAATGAGTATTTTCTTCTTACTATTCTGTAACATGAATCTTTGTGTGTGATATATAATTCGAAAGTGGTTTTAACTTCTTAAACAAAACACTTCTTAATTATTAATAAGGTTGAAACTACTCTTCGCATTTAACTTTTATAAGTGATGCTCGCTTTTTGAAAGAATCACTAACAAATATAAAAAAAAAATATCGCAATTGACTTTCATACCAATTTATTGAACATCCAGTTTCAAATTGAGCCTAAAAGCAATGAAATAACTATACAAAATGAATTATAAATAAATCCAAATGAATATAAAAGAGTAAAGAATAAACAAAACTAAAAATGATGAGTAAAATTAATTCATGTATATAAGAGTCTGTCTCTTCTCGTTGTTTTAATCACTCTTATAAAATAGACATAAAAGAATTACAAGTTAGTTAGAACTAGAGTTCTAACTAACAAATGAAGATGAAAAGTAAAGCACAAAACAAATAAAACTGAATAAAATTAATTCATATAAGTATATCTATTTTTGTAGCCTCATTCATCCTAATAAAATAGACATGAAATAATTACCGCTTATTAGAACTTAAAATAAAATTCTAACTATATAAATCATTACATTATCTGCTCCGTAAGCATCTACAAAACATCCATAAATTAAATTGTCTACACTAAAAATAGTTCACTAAAAGAAATCTACCATTATTATATATTTTATATGTTTATTATTTTATTTACCCATAAATTTATATAAACATGATATAATGTAGGAAAATACTATTTGAACCCTTTCTTTCACCTTATACAATAGCAATAAACATAATATTCTGCATAATAAAGACATTTGTGTATTTGGCATGAAACTTACAAAAAATCAGGATTCTTAAAATAGTTAAATTTTATTTAATTGTTAAAAAATATCACTAAAATATTTATATAAATATTTTAGATATTATTACTAAAATTTGTAATTCAATAACTTAGTAATATTAGCATGTTTCTATTATATTATTTCATTTTAAAAGAAACGGCTTATCTTTTCCATTATAATGTTTTTATAAATAACTTTATTAATAGAAAATATAGTTCCTTGAAAAAATATCATTTTAAAAGTAATTATTTTTTCACTTAAAATGTTCAAAATCTCAAAACAAAATATTTTTGTACTAAACGTTTACCCAAAGAAACGTCTCAAATGTGTCAATTTAAATTAAATATGCCCATTAATTGATGAGGTTTGAGGATTGGGAGGATGGGTCGTTAAGAGATTCATAATTCTTTCTGTTGCTATCACTATCTATTTTATCTTTCCTGAATGGTAAAGAGGGTAAAGGTATTAACTAATATATATATATATA